>QWCV01000085.1_pt1 | contig 113091 bp, 110 predicted proteins | sample 1972621 | NCBI WGS metagenome assembly QWCV01 (sample SAMN09866699, study PRJNA288562) | Human gut metagenome isolate pre2_stool, whole genome shotgun sequencing... | isolation source: gut | host: Homo sapiens | place: USA: California | reverse complement strand
TAATGTACTAATTAAAGTACATTGAAAAATAAACAATAAATCCATTTAGAACTCTTCTTTCTCCTTAGAAAGGAGGTGATCCAGCCGCACCTTCCGATACGGCTACCTTGTTACGACTTCACCCCAATCATTGATTCTACCTTCGACTGCTGCCTCTTTACAGTTAGCTCACAGGCTTCGGGTATTCCCAACTCTCATGGTGTGACGGGCGGTGTGTACAAGGCCCGGGAACGTATTCACGGCAGTATGCTGACCTGCCATTACTAGCAATTCCGGCTTCATGTAGGCGAATTTCAGCCTACAATCCGAACTGAGACTACTTTTTTGAGTTTTGCTCCACATCACTGCTTCGCTTCTCTTTGTTATAGCCATTGTAGTACGTGTGTAGCCCAGGACATAAAGGGCATGATGATTTGACGTCGTCCCCACCTTCCTCCGATTTATCACCGGCAGTCTCTCTAGAGTTCCCACCTTTACGTGCTGGCAACTAGAAACAGGGGTTGCGCTCGTTGCGGGACTTAACCCAACATCTCACGACACGAGCTGACGACAACCATGCACCACCTGTATACAGACTCCGAAGAGCTAACTAATCTCTTAGCTATTCCTGTATATGTCAAGCCCTGGTAAGGTTCTTCGCGTTGCGTCGAATTAAACCACATACTCCACTGCTTGTGCGGGCCCCCGTCAATTCCTTTGAGTTTCAACCTTGCGGCCGTACTCCCCAGGTGGGATACTTATTGCGTTAGCGGCGGCACAGAAGATTTATTATCTCCTACACCTAGTATCCATCGTTTACGGTGTGGACTACCAGGGTATCTAATCCTGTTTGCTCCCCACACTTTCGTGCCTCAACGTCAGTTTCTGTCCAGAAAGTCGCCTTCGCCACTGGTGTTCCTCCTAATATCTACGCATTTCACCGCTACACTAGGAATTCCACTTTCCTCTCCAGTACTCAAGAAAGACAGTTTTAGTTGCAGTTCCTCAGTTAAGCTGAGGGATTTCACAACTAACTTACCTTCCCGTCTACGCACCCTTTACACCCAATAAATCCGGATAACGCTCGCTCCCTACGTATTACCGCGGCTGCTGGCACGTAGTTAGCCGGAGCTTATTCTACAGGTACTGTCTTGTTTCTTCCCTGTCTAAAGCAGTTTACAATCCGAAAACCTTCTTCCTGCACGCGGCGTCACTGCGTCAGAGTTTCCTCCATTGCGCAATATTCCCGACTGCTGCCTCCCGTAGGAGTCTGGGCCGTATCTCAGTCCCAATGTGGCCGTTCAACCTCTCAGTCCGGCTACTGATCGTCGCCTTGGTAGGCCTTTACCCCACCAACTAGCTAATCAGACGCAAGCCCATCTATCAGCGGATTGCTCCTTTCCCTATTGTACCATGTGGTACTTAGGCATATGCGGTATTAGCAGTCATTTCTAACTGTTGTTCCCCTCTGATAGGCAGGTTGCTTACGTGTTACTCACCAGTCCGCCACTAACCGCTCCAATAGTAAACTAATGGTTAAGTCCGTTCGACTTGCATGTCTTATGTGCGCCGCCAGCGTTTATCCTGAGCCAGGATCAAACTCTCTTGTTAATACATTTAAGTTTTTCTAACTCTTTTAAACTTTTATTTTTTAATCTTTTTTTGATTTACTTTTTGGTACATTTTCATTTTTGAAAATCACCGTTTGGTTTTTTCTCTAAAGGATCTATTGTTTACTTTTCAATGTACTTTTTTGTTTTGTTCACTTGTGGTGAACGAAACTTATTTTAGCATACCTTTTTCTTGTTGTCAATACTTTTTTAAAAAATATTTTAAATATTTTTTGTCCGTTTTTGGGGCAAAATAAAAAATTAGTAATTGATGTCTTTCTTCTATTTTTTTTTGGTCTTGATATATATTACCACGCATGTCGAAAATTGTCAACACTTTTTTTGAAATTTTTAAAAGTTTTTTATTTTTGTTTTTATTGACCTCTTTTCTCGCTTGGTCTTTATTTATATTAACACCATTCTTCCCCTATGTCAATACTTTTTAATAGAAAATTTCTTCCATCTAATATTTTAGTTGAAATACACAATTTATAGAATATACATGTTCCCAAATTGTTAATATATTGTTCTTTTATACCTTGTTGTCGTAATCTACATATTAAAATAATTATATGTGGATTGCTTCATATCGCACTCGCAAATGCTCGTTTGGTCGCTTAGGCGGTATTTCAAAACAATATATTAACAATTTTCAAATATTTATATAAGTATCTGTAAATTATAACTATTCTTATCTATTTTATATAATAAGAAAGTAATATATAATTTTAAAGTTTAACAAGGTGTTTTAAATTTGTTATAAACAAATTTAAAATAGCGAAGCGTCCGCAGTTAAACGATAGAATAATATATTACTTTCTTATTACTATATTATAAATATTTTATTTTTCCTTCTTAGGTTTATTCCATGAAATATAATCACATGACTTTGGATTATTTTCGCAAATATAATATTTTCTTTTATTTTTTGCCTTTCTAACTTGTACAACTCCTCCACATTTTGGACATGGCACGTCAATAGTTTCCACAATAGCTTTTGTATTTTTACATTCAGGATAACCTGGACAAGCTAAAAACTTTCCGAATTTTCCATATTTATATACCATCATTCTTCCACACTTCTCGCATTTAACATCAGAAACTTCTTCAACCAACTCGACATGTTCTAATTCTTTCTCTACTTTTTCCACAGTTTGTTCAAAAGGTGTGTAAAATTCCCCTATCATTTCTCTCCAATCTTCTTTTCCTTCTGCAATATTATCAAATTGGCTTTCTACATTAGCAGTAAACTCTACATTTATTACATCTTTAAAGTTCTCTGTTAATAATTTATTTACAATTTTACCAAGTTCAGTTGGTATTAATTGTTTTTGTTCCTTTTCTATATATCTTCTTTCTAATATAGTAGTAATTGTTGGAGAATATGTACTTGGTCTACCTATTCCTTTTTCTTCTAATGCTTTTACAAGGCTTGCTTCTGTATATCTTGGTGGTGGTTCTGTAAAACTTTGCTTTGGTTCAATAGATTTTTTCTTAACTTCTTGTTTTAATTCTAGTTCAGGTATCATACCTTCTTCGTCTTCTTGCTTTTCATCAGAACCTTCTACATATAAAGTCATAAATCCTTTAAACTTCAAATTTTGTCCGCTTGCTTTAAATGTGTATTTATTTGCATCTATTGTTACAGCCATTGTGTCATAAATTGCTGCTGACATTTGACTAGCCATAAATCTATTATATATTAATTTGTAAAGTTTGTATTGGTCCTTTGTCAAAAATTCTTTAATTTGATCTGGTTCTAGGTCTGCATATGTTGGTCTTATACCTTCATGAGCATCTTGTGCTTCTTTATTAGTTTTATAATATCTATTTTCATAGTATTTCTCGCCATAGACTTCTAATATATGTGTCTTTGCAGCAGCTCTTGCCTCTTCTGAAATTCTTGTAGAGTCTGTTCTCATATATGTTATTAATCCAACAGTTCCTTTTTCAGGAATTTTTACTCCTTCATATAAACCTTGTGCTACTGACATTGTTTTCTTTAATGTAAATCCTAGTTTTCTTGAAGCTTCTTGTTGCATAGTACTTGTTGTAAATGGTGGTGCTGGTGTTCTTTTCTTTTCACCTTTTTTGATGTCTTCTACTATATATTTTGCATTTTTTATGTTCTCAAGTATTTCGTCTACTTGCTCTTTATTATGAATTTCTAATTTTTTTCCATCTTTTCCATAAAACCTAGCATCAAATATTTTATTAGATTTTTCATCTAATAATTTTGCATATATATTCCAATATTCTTCTGGAATAAATTTTTCAATTTCTTCTTCTCTGTCTACAATTAGTTTTACTGCAACTGATTGCACTCTTCCTGCTGATAGTCCTCTTCTTACTTTTTTCCATAATACAGGACTCATTTTGTATCCAACGATTCTGTCTAACACTCTTCTTGCTTGTTGGGCATCAACTAAGTTGATATCAATATCTCTTGGCTCTTTTATTGCTTTTTGTACTGCAGTTTTTGTTATTTCATTAAATGTTACTCTTGTAATTTTGTCTTTATCTACATCTAGTATATTTGATAGATGCCATGCTATTGCTTCTCCTTCACGATCAGGGTCAGTTGCCAAATATACTTTTTTTGCTGATTTAGCATCTTTTTTTAATTCTTTTATTAAATTTCCTTTTCCCCTAATATTTATATATTGAGGCTCAAAGTTATGTTCTACATCTATTCCTAATTTTGATTTTGGTAGATCTCTAACATGTCCCATTGATGCTATTACTTTTGTGCTCCCTCCCAAAAACTTCTTTATAGTATTTGCTTTTGCTGGTGATTCTACTATTATTAATTTATCTGCCATTTTTATTTTTGCTCCTTCCTGCATCGCATTTTTGTAAGCTTTTTCTTAATTGTTTTTCTATTTCTTATGTATTGTAGCCTAATTTTTTTATTTTGGCAAGTGTTTGTAATTTTTTTATTTCTATAATTACATCTTCAAGACCTATTGGCGTAACTTCATTTTCTTTTATTAAGCTTAATATTTTTGTTATTTCACTTTCATCATTTGTTATATGTTCAATTCTATTTTGTTCAACTCCAATTTTTTCTTTATACTCTGTTTTTATTACTTGTATTCCATATAATAATTTATTTTCTTTTTCTGGTTCGTTTGTTATTTTATAATATTCTACTTTTATTGGATAGTTTATTCCCGCTTCTAATAATTCGTCTCGATTTATAAAGATGCTTCCAAAAAAGTTCTTCAATAACTTTCCTCCCTCCACTTTTGTTATAACATTTACTATAATACTTTATATTTAAAAAAGCAAGAACTTTTCATCGCAAGATTCTCTACATTTTCTGAAAAATCGACATCTTCTTTTTTATATGTATTTAATGTTTCAATATGTCCTAAAATCTCTTTAATATTTATTACAGTTTTCTACAAACTTTTTCATAAAAATATAGTATAATTTATTTAACATCAGAATTTTTTCATATTTTCTGAATTTGTCCGGACAATCTTTTATTCAAAAAGTATTAATAATTGTTTTTTATTCTAATTATTAATGCTGAAAAGCACATCATTTTTAAGATGTGCTTTTTGTTATTTTTTGTCTTACATATTCATACATTACAATTCCTGCTGCTACTGAAGCATTAAGACTTTCTGTTTTACCTAACATAGGAATTTTAGCTTTTTCATCTGCCATATCCTGAATCTCTTCAGATACACCATTTGATTCATTGCCTATAACTATTATCTTTTTATTGAATTCTATATCATAAATACTGTTATCTGTTTGTAAAGATGTTACCATTAATTTAAAATGATGTTTTCTCATTTCTTTTATAGATTGTACCAAATCAGATGTTTCAATTATTTTGACTCTGAAGATTGCTCCCATCGTTGAACGTACAACTTTAGAGTTAAATGCATCAACTGTATCTTTAGTAACTATTATTTGTTTTAGTCCAATACTATCAACTGTCCTTAAAATAGTTCCAAGATTACCTGGATCTTGTACATTATCTAATGCAACTATTATATCTTCACTATAATCAATTTCTTGCTTTTCTGTGTTTTTTTCAATAATTGCCATAACTCCCTGTGGATTTGTTACTTGTGTAATTGATGAAAAAATTTTGTCTGTTACATATACACATTCATATTTTGCAATTTCAAGCATTACATTTGTAGGAATTTCATATGTTCTAGTTGTATCATCACATATAATAACTTTTTTAATTTTTGATTTTTCTTGAACCGCTTCTTCTATTAATTTAACACCTTCAATAATGTATTCATTATTTTCGTCTCTATATTTTTTATCTTTTAATTTTTTTATATGTTTTATTAATTCATTATCTTTACTTGAAATTACTTGCATTCTTCTTTTTCCTTTCTATCATTCTCATCATTCATAATCTCTTTTAAAAATGTCTTAACTTCATTTAAAATTCCTTTTTCTGAATTTTCTGTCAATGCTAGTGTTACTTGTGGTTTTATTCCTTGAGTAAACTTAATTCTATTTCGATATTTTTTCAAAAGTTCATTTATATCAATATTTATTTCTCCAGCATCAAATATAAATACTACAAAATTTCTTTTTTCTTGAACTTTACTAATTTTTAATTTCTTACACAAAGTCTTGATTCTAGCAATATCTAATAGATTTTCAATTTCATTAGGCATATTTCCAAATCTATCAATCATTTCATCTACAACATTTTGTATATCTTCTTCATTTTTACACAATGCAATATCTTGATACATTTCAATTTTTTGACTTGAATCTGATATATATTCGTCTGGTATATAGCTTGTAACATCTAAATCTATTTGTACATCTATTTCAGGTATTACAGTTTCTCCTTGGATTTCTTTTACAACTTCGTCTAATAAATTGCAATATGTATCATATCCAACTTGTTCTAAATGTCCATGTTGAATTTCTCCAAGTAAACTTCCTGCTCCTCTAATTTCCAAATCTCTCATTGCAATTTTAAATCCTGAACCAAATTCAGTAAACTCTTTTATTGCTTTTAGTCTTTTATCTGCGACTTCTGATAATAGTTTGTCTCTTTTATATGTTATATATGCATATCCTTGTCTGTCTGACCTGCCAACTCTTCCTCTAATTTGATATAATTGTGCTAATCCCATTCTATCTGCATTTTCTACTATTATAGTATTTGCATTTGGAATGTCAATTCCAGATTCTAATATTGTTGTACATACTAATATATCTGTCTTGTGTTCAATAAAATCTTCCATGATATCTTCAATTTCACTTCCAGTCATTTGTCCATGTGCATAAGCAACTCTAGCTTCTGGAACAAGTGAAGATATTTCATCAGCTTTTTGCATTATTCTTTCTACATTATTGAATAGGTAAAATACTTGACCTTTTCTTTCTATCTCTCTTGTGATTGCTTCTCTTATTACTTCTCTATCATATTCTAATACATAGGTTTGAACTGGTTTCCTATTATATGGTGGTTCATAGATTACTGACATATCTCTAACTCCAACTATTGACATATGTAATGTTCTTGGTATTGGAGTTGCAGTCATTGTCAAAACATCTACATTTGTTTTATATTGTTTTATTTTTTCCTTTGCTTTTACTCCAAATCTATGCTCTTCGTCTATTATTAAGAGTCCTAAATCTTTAAATTCTACATCATCACTTAAAATTCTATGTGTTCCTACAACAACATCAACTTCTCCTAATTTTAATTTTTTTATTATTTCATTTTGTTGTTTTTTAGTTTTAAATCTATTTAGAACTTCTACTTTTACTGCAAAGCCTGACATTCTATCTCTAAATTCTTTATATTGCTGTTCTGCAAGTACCGTTGTTGGTGCTAAATATGCAACTTGTTTTCCATCCATTACAGCTTTAAATGTTGCTCTTATTGCAACTTCTGTTTTTCCATATCCAACGTCTCCACATAATAATCTGTCCATTGGTTTGTCTGTCTCCATGTCTTTTTTTACTTCATCTATACAACGTAATTGGTCATCTGTTTCTTGATATGGGAAACTATCTTCAAACTGAGTTTGCCATGGTGTATCTTTTGAGAATGCATATCCTTTTGCTTTTTCTCTTTTTGCATATAATTGAATTAATTCTTGTGCGACTTCTCTTAAATTTTTCTTTACTTTTGCTTTTGTTTTTAACCATTCTTTTGTGCCTAATTTATTTACTTTAAGTCCGCCTTCGTCTCCACCTACATATTTCCTAATACTATCTAATTGGTTTGTTGGAACATATAAAATATCATCTCCATAATATTTTATTTTTATATAATCTTTTGTTGTTCCATCTGCAGTTATAGTATTTACACCAATAAAAATTCCTATTCCATAATTTTTATGTACAACATAATCTCCTACCTTTAAATCTGCAAATACTACTTTTTGTCCTTCTTTAAACGCAGAATTTTTATAAGTTTTTCTTTTTTCTCCTTCTACAAGCTCTTGTGATGTTATTACAAGTTGTTTTGTGTCAAAACATTCAAATCCTGCTGATAATTTTCCGATTGATACTGTTACCAAGCTTTCATTATTTTTTACTATTATTGTTTGATTTAGTTTTTCCTCATATTTATTGATTATTTCATGTTCATCTAATAATGAACATATCTTTTTTGCTTTTTCTTTTGTTTCTGCTAATATATATATTTTCTTTTTGTCTTCTTGTGCTTTTAGTAATTCTTTTATTAATATTTCTATTTCACTTTTATAAAAGTTCTTTTCTTTATATACCCAATTGTATTTTTCTGCTTGTATTTTGATTTCATCATCATTTTTTGCTAAATATATTATTTGCTTATTTTCTAATTTTTCATCAAACTGTGAATAGTTCATTATATTTTTTATAGCATCTGGAACTATTTTTTCTTTATCAATTAATAGTTGTATTATATTTTGACTGTCTAAATTTATATTTTCGAGTCTTTGATTTATCTTATTTATTTCGTCTAATGCAATAATAAATTTTTCATTTAAGTAATCTAATATTGTTTCTTGCTCTTCATAAAAACAATTTAAATATTTCTCAATTTTGCTTATATAGTTTCCTGTTTTTATTACTTCTATATCTTGTTCAACTTGTGCTTGAAAAGTTTCTGCATATATTGTATTTCTTATTTTTTCTACTACTGTTGATATATCTGTTTCTAATACATATTCATGTGCTGGATATATTGTTGCTTTTTCTGTATTTTCTGTTGATCTTTGGCTTACTATATTGAAATATCTTATTGAATCTACCTCGTCTCCCCAAAGTTCTATTCTTATTCCCATTTTTTCAGTTAAAGAAATATCTATAATTCCTCCTCTTATACTGAATTGTCCTCTTCCATCTATTAAATCATATCTTACATATCCTAAGTCAACAAGTTTTTGTTTGATTTTCTCTAAGTCATGTACTTCTCCAATTTTAAATTTTAGAACATTTTTATATAAGGCTTTTTTGCTTATCATTTTTTGAGCAACAGCTTCTATTGTCGTTACAACTATTCCTGTCCTGGTTTCTTGGATTTTATTTAATGCTTCAATTCTTTCATATGGTAAGTCTTTACTTTCTGCTATATAGTCATATGTTACTATTTCTTTTTTGGGTAAGTATATTATTTTATCTGTAAAATATTTTAAATCTTCTACTATTTTTCTTGCTTGTATTTCATTATATGTAATTATACATATTGGCTTTTTGGCAAATTCTTTTGTTGCTGATAACATTTGTATCATTCCAACGTCAGTTAAGCCCGATATGGCTATCGGACTTTTTTGGTTTTCTATATTTTTTATATATTCACAGAATTTCGAATTTTTTCCTAATTCCCCTAATATGGTGTTCATTTTTCTCATTCCTTTTGTTTTAATATGGTTTATTATACCATATCTTTTTTCTAAACGGAAGTATTTATTGGATTTTTTTGACTTTTTTCTTATTTTGTGCTATACTAAAGGTGTAGCTTGTAGTACAACATTATAGAAATCCAAATTGATAAATTTGGTGAAAGGAAAAAAGATGAGTTTATTTGAACAGAATATTTATTGTCAGCAGTGTAAAGGATCTTGCTACAGCAGAAACAACTTTGATACACAGAAAAAAGCAAAAGAAAAATTCGGTATTATCCCGAATAACTGTGTATCAGCATGTGATGGCACAAGCCATTGCCCTTATGCTCCGCAGCAGAAGTAGCAGCAATCATCTTTTCTTGAGGGAACCTAGATAGGTTCCCTTTTCTATTTCTATGCACTTTATATTCTACTTTAGCATTTGATAACTTACCTTCCAATTAGGATAATAATAATCTAGTAAAGAATAAAACCTCTTATTATGATATTTTTCTATCAAATGCATTAGTTCATGAACTACTACATATTCTATTGCTTGATTACTTTTCTTGGCTAGTTCTGTATTAAATAAAATGGTCTGTTTAGTAATATTACAGCTTCCCCATAAAGTTTTCATTTTTCTTAATTTGTACCCTTTGGGTTTTACATTTAATATTAGTGACCATTTTTCCATATATTCATTTATTTTTGGGATTAAACTTTCTTTGTAAAAAATATTCATTATTTTTTCTTTATATTCAATTGTTGCATTTTCCGGTACATACATATTAATAAAACTTGAATTTTCTATTTTGATATATGATGTTTTTGCTTTTTCTACAGAATATATTTTTAAATCATATATTTTTCCATTAAAATAGTGTTCTTCCCCTGAAACATATTTTTTGTTTTCTTGTTGTTCTCTTTCTTTTAATTTTTGTATTCTTTTTTCTATCCAATCTAATTTATTTAAAACTATTTTCTTTACATATTCTATGTCTACTCTTCTGGGACATGATACATATACTTGCATATCTGGGTGTACTTTTATATTTATATTTTTTACTTTTTTCTTTTCTATGTTTATTTTTATATTTTTTATTGTATAAGTAATCATTGTCATTCCTTTAAAATTAATTTTGATAATTTATATGTTCTCCATTTACCAATGGATATCTAACAAGTTCTTCTCCATCCAAATTTTCTTTATGCATATCAACAGCTGTAATTTGATGATTGTTATAAGTAGTATAATAATATATTCCTTTACTTACATTGCAACATGATGTATAAATTGTAATTTCATACTTTCCATCTTCTAACTCACAGCAACCTCTTTGTTGGTCCACAGAATTAAGAATATGGAAAAATTGACTTACACTTTCATTTTCGTCTTTACCTGATACAGAGTTCATCTTTATAAATGAGGCTCTAACAAATCGAGATTGAGATGATAAGTCCCCTGGAAGTCCAATTGCTCCCATTCCTCTACTGTATTGTTGTAATTCTAAATTTGTTGCAAATGTATTTTTAGGTGATTTATTTGACAAATTCATATAATTATTTAATGCAAATAATTGCTTGTCAAATGGTGGATTATTGGTTAATACTCCAACTGGATTGTCATATATTTTTATACCATCTTTAACCGCTTCTACTGTTATTGATTCTTCTGCATCTGCAATTATCCAATGCAATTGTGCTAATGGTAATTGTCCATTAAATGGTGTATTTATCAGATTTATTTTTTCTATCAATTTTTTGGCTTCCTTTGTTGTAGAACATTGGCTTAATATCCATGGAATAAATTCAAATTGTGCTATGTTGTCTTTGTTTTCTTGAATATCATTATAATACGCATTTCCCACAAAGTTAAGTCCAGCCATTCCAAGACCATTTTCATTTATAGCATCATAATATAATGGATAATTATCAGCTACATAAGCCATTCCTATTATTGCATAATGACTACTTATTGTTTCTTCGTTTCTAAATTTAAATTCATAGTTTCTTGGTGTTATTGTTACTTCTTCTTTATACGAATATTCATAATCTAGTGTTCTTCCAAAATAAAAATCCTTTGTTTTATATGTTACTGCTGTACACATATTACCCTCCTTGTATTTCTATAAATTTGATTATATCATTTATTTGAAATTTTAGCGAGAAAAATCATACAATTATTAATAAAATTCATTTAATATTACTATGTCCTCAGGATTAATTTTTCAAATCTTTTACTTCTATTTTCTATCATTAAGTCAATATATTTCTTTATATTGGCCTTTTACTATCTATTTTTTGCTATTACATTAAATATATGACAATGCTTTATTTTTCCTGATCCCGTAAGACCATCTTTTTCAACTTCTTTAAATTTAATTATTTCAAAATCCTTAAACAGTTGTATTGTCTGACGTTTAGTCAAGAAAGTCATTTCTTCTTTTATATTTTTCCACTCATCATTGTTTCCAAAAAAATTTCCAACAAAATATCCATCGTTTAAAATGCTATTTCTTATCTTATTCCATAATTTTTCAAAATCATTCTTATTGCAAAATGAAAGACTAAAATTGGATACAATTAGATCATTTTTTTCTAATTCAATACACTCAAATTTTTGTTTTGAAAATTTAAACTTCTTTAATTCATCTTTAGATAGTTTTTCTACTATTCTAGATTTAACATTTTCTTTATCTATTGCTAATACATTCCAGCCGTTTTTTATTAAATACACTGTATCTCTTCCAGCACCACACCCAAGTTCAACTGCATTTCCCGGTCTCACATTTAATTTAATGAATTCTTTTACAATGTAATTTGGTTCTGCATTTTTTGTATTATCATAATATTTTTCTATACTTCTCATATCTTTAACATTTTTCTCCTATTATATTTTCTATTCCATATTCATCTTCTGCAGGAATTCCTATAAGTCTTCCCATTTCATGTAAAGTTACATCAACTTCAAATTCACACAAATGGTGTCCACACCTTTCAAATTAAATTTCTATAATTGCTACCAATTCATTAAACGTTATATTTGCTGGTATTCGTAGTCTCCTCCATATTATTGGATGTGATTCCTTTATTATTACTTTTATTTCATCATATTTTTCCTTTTTTTCGTAATTATATCATATCTTGTTGACTATTTGAATACTATTCTTGTTAATATATCTATATATTTTAATTTTCAACTCTTTTTTCAAAGAAATATGATAATTACCAAAATGCTTACTTAAAATTATTCATACTAAAATTTAGAAAATACTTTATTTTTTTCTAGACTAGCTATTGAACTTAATGCCTTCGGGTTATGAGCGAGGTTTGACCGGTTTTTGTGGTTTTGTGAAAATTAGAGTTTTTGTTGGTATTTCAGTATTTACAAGAGTTTTGAATTATAGAACATTTGTGTCTTTTTATGGCTTTTTTTGAGATGATTTTACCCAATTTTTACCCAATGGGTATGGGACGTTCGTTCTTACAAAATCGGCTCTTGTGGGAGATATTTTTATTAGAAAAATTTTAATTTTTAGGAGGATTTAGATTATGAATAATTTAAGAGAGGTTAATGATGATATTTTGAAAGATTGGTTAGAATTTAGAGAGGAGACTTTACTTTGTCAACTTTCTGATAGGGATTATAAGTATAGTTTGAATTTTGATAAGTTTTGCGAAAAGATTTTGCGTAATGTTTCTAAGGATAATAAGCAGTTTGTTCAGTCTCAACTTGATAAATTGTATGATGATTTTATGATGTATCTTGATTATTGGAATGAGAAGTATTATAGGAATGGTTTTTGCGATGGGATGCAGCTAATTGGTGGTAGTTTTGATAATTAATTAAATATATTTTCCAAAGTTTTTTCATTTTTTTTAATATCAAAGTAATTGTACAACAAAAGGCGAGTTGATTCTCGCCTTTTATATTGATTATTTTATACAATCTAAAAATTTATACACTAATTATTAATTACATTACTTCATTTTATAACTCTTCTTAAATAACTTTTCCATATCTATGTAATAATCATTTATTTTAGCTAGGCATTTTTCTAGCTTTTCCTTTTTTTCTAGAGATATGTTATTTTCATTTATTTTAGATTTTATTTTGTCTCTAGTATTTATTAGTTTTTCTAGTAACCATGCAAAATTATATAATGGTCTATATAATTTTAATTCCTTCATCATCTCTCTAGCTTTTTCATCTTCCGAATCAATTCCTCCAAATTCATTTCTAAAAAATATTTGGTTATAATCTTTTTCAACAGGGTTATAAAATAATTCATTTTTTATCTCTAACTTATCAATATTACCTTTGAACTTGTCCGATTTTTCCCTATTGCATTTAGGGCATACATACATTAAATTATTATAATTATTACTAAATGTTTTATCTATATTTTTAAATGTCTTCCTAGGTACATAATGATCTATTGCAAATCCTAATGGTTCAATTATAAAATCCCAGGTATTGCAATAAGCACATCTATTATGAAAATCTTTTCTCAAAAATTTTTTATAGCTTTTATAGCGTTTATATTCTTTATTACATGTTCTTGTTATTTTAAAATTTCTAAATTCATCATATTTCATTTCTTACTCCAATAAGTTATTTACTTCATTTAATAAATCTAGCACATCTTTTATTTTTTGTGGATTTACAATTTTTTCAATTTGTGTATAGTCTGTTGGTTTTAGTTCTCTAAGTTTCTCTTCATTATCTATTATCTCATTAACTATTTCTGAGTTATTACCTGTTTGAGATATTTCATCTTCTAAAATTTTTATTTTAGTCTCTATTTGTTTTCTATTTTGAATATACTTTTTCGCATTAATGAATATTTTATTTACTTGCTCTTTTGATTTTTCTTCATCAATCGCAAAAAAATCACTTTTTTTGTATACCTTATCTGGATCAACAAATATATTCTCTATGCATTCTTCTGCAACATTAGTAAGCATTATCATAGGAAATTTATCTACTTTCTCTTTTATATTTTTAAAAATTTCTGTTCCTTCTATTTCTCCTGTATTTCCCATTATTTTTTGATCTATAATTAATGTTATAATTTCTCCATATTTTATATCGTTTAATATATCCTTTGATAGCTTTGTGATTGAAACACCCTCTTCATTTTCCAAAAGATATATTTTAAAATCCACTTCAACATCCTTAGGCTTATTTTCTTTTATTACACCTCTAATTTTACTGATGGCTGTTTCTTCGTCATCAATTATGCCTATCATATATTTATCCATAAAGACCTCCTAATTTATAGGTATATTAATTTTAATGCCAAAGCCGTCTTCTTTTTGCATTATATGTATCTCTCCATAATTTTTATTAACAATTTCTCTCATTATCCATAGTCCTAATCCTGTTCCTTTATCACCTTTACTTGTCTCCCCTGCATCAAATACTTTATCTGGATTATCTTTATATTTTTCATCTAACTTTGGTCCATTATTTTCAAGGTATATTTCTATAGAATCTTTTTTTTCAATCTTTATATATATTTCTCTTCTCTTTCCTTGTAATTTTTCTAAAAACCATGCAGAATTCAAAAAGAAGTTATTAAATATAGAGTATAAATCAATCTTTTCTATATTAATTATTATATCATCTATATTAGGCTCATTAAAAAATATATGTTTTTTGTCCATTAATGGTTTCCAATCATTAATAATATTATTCACAAATTTTGAAATTTTTATATTTTCTTTTTCAAAAGAATTTCTTTGTACTCCATCTAATACAACTGAAATCCAACTATTTAATAATTTATCAGTTTTTTCAGCTTCATCTATAAACTTAAATGGATTAAGATCTTCATCACCTTGATATTCTTTTCCATTTAATAATTTTTTTACCGTATGCCTTATATATTGCATTCTATTCCCCATATCATTTTCTATACCTCTTAATTCATGAGAAAATGTATTAGTTATAATACCCGCCGAACCAAAAGACATTAAAATTTCTTTAGTTTTTTGTTCTTCATTTTTTTCTTTATTTAATTTATAAACCGTTTCTCTGTATTCTTTTTTTGAGTATTCATCATTCTCTTCACTATATTCATCGTTGTTTTTTTCTTTTTCATTCTTTATCGATTCTAATATTCTTTCCTTGTTATCTATTTTTTCCTCTTTTTCAGATAACCATTTACCATACTCTCTATAAACATATTGTCTATCATATTCAAAAGCAGATAAAACTTTTTGTATCATCTCAACAAAAATATAATATTCCTCATTTGTAGCTAAACCTTCACGATTAGCCATATCTATTAATCTAGGGTTTTCATTTCTTCCTATTTCTACACATCCGATTGTTTGATATGGTAATGTTCTCCAATTTCCTGACGGATGCTTAATACCAGCTGGACTTTTTTGTGCTCTAACTCCTAAGTTTAGCCAATCATACATACCATCATCAAATTCTCCATAAGGCCTAACTTTAAAATTATCTCTATACAATTTTATACCAGAAAATTTTTCTAGCATTTCTGTTCTACTTTTCTTTTTGATTTTCTTTATTATAGAATCGTCACTGTTTCCTCCTTTCATAAAATATAAATCCATCTTAAAAGGACCAACTTTTGTTATTTTTTCTAATTCATAATCTTTTATTTCCTTATCAACTATTAAGTTTATTTCTATTTCTTTATCGTAATCTTCTTTATGGTAATTTTTTACTTTAAAAGCTTCTCTATTCCAAAATTCTGATAAATTAAATTCATATATCTTTCCATTTATTTTTGTAATTGCTTTTTCGGCATTTAAATCAACTTCATTTCTTTTTAGTAAAACTTTTATTGTATTATTTCCATCATATTCTGCTTTAATTCTATAGTCATAATCTTGGATTTCCATATTATTGCTCATAAAATTAAAATTACTATCATAAGTATTATTTATATATATTTCAAAAGTATCCACTGTACCTAATGGATTTATACTTTGCATGTTTGTATTTACTTTTTTAAATAATCGTTCTGTCCATTCTTCTCTAGTAGGTGTCAATACCAATATAGTTCCTGTACTCCAATTGAATTTTTTTAATCTGGAAAATTCTGTTTTACCAATCAATTCTTCTACTATTTGTTCATATGTACCATTTTTATTTTCTAATGTAGCTTTAATATCATTTAATAATTCAACCTCATCAAATTGCTTCCAATTTATATTCCACTCTAGTAATTTATCAAACTTATTTTTAGTATATACCTTTGTTGCTGTTGAAAGTTTCTCAAGTGCAAATCTACCAATTCCTTTTGCTCCTGTCTTAATTCTGCCTTTTTCACTATACATATTCTTCTCTTTATCGCTAGTAGCTATATTCATCCATGTCGTCTTCATTATATTTTGAGTCATTCCTATACCATTATCTATAATGATAATTTCATTCTTAGAAAATAATATTGACTGCAATTTTGCAATATCCTCATCTTTAATTTCATTCTTTCTTATTATTTTATCACTTTCTTTACTCTCAGCATCATAAAATTTTAATACATATTTTAACTCTTCTTTATTTAAATAATGTTCTAAATATGTATATGTTGTATTTTTTAATATATTAGGAAATGGCATATTATATTTTATGTATACACATTCTGCATCAGCATCATATGCATTCTTAACTAACTCAATTATGGCTCCATCTACCGCAGAAATATTTTCTCTTCCTATAAGTTTAGCTGTCTTTGCACTAACTCTAAATTCCAACTCTTCCATATAATTCTCCTTATTTAAAACATATATTCATTAATATCTTTTGATGTTATTCTCAATGATTTTCCACTTGCATTTATTCCTTTTCCTTCAATATAATTAAAGAATTCTTTACTCTTTAGTATCTTATCAGCTTCTTCTAATGTTTTATCCTTTATCGGTATAATATATATACCTGAATATGGTACATTATTTTTAGGTAGAATTTTTGTTTTTACCTCATTTGTAATTACTGTAGATAATAGCAATTTTTCTTGATTACTATTTTTTAGTGCTTGACTTCTCCCATATTCAAACCATTTAGCATTTTTATCTGACTTTCTATTTTCTAATTCTTCCTTAAACTCTCTTAAATACTCACAAGCACCTTTAAATTTTTCTTCAAATTCACTTGTATCATATCTTACTAATTCATTCTTTCTATTGTAATAATATGGAAATATTATTTTTTCTATCTGAGTTTTATTAAATGTTTTTGGGCTTATTGTGTCTTTGGTAACCTTTTTTTCAATCATCCCCCCTGTTTTAGGATATATATATTTCCTATCTTGTGTATATTCTTTTATAACATATGCATTATTGCATAATGTTGCAATTGTATTGGAAGCGTAAAAATAATCTCCAAATCTTTTCTTATTCTTATTATTGCTAATTTTATTTCTAAAAACCCATTTATCTTCTAATTTATCCTTTTGAATAGTTATTGTTTCTTTTTTGTTAACATCAATATATTCAATATTATTGTTATTACTATTCTTTTCTATTATCATAATTACAGAAGATACTAATCTATCTGTTCCTTTATCATTAGTAGATTTATCAAATAATTGCATAATTGTATAATCGTATATTTTTGTAATGTGCGGTTTTATAAACTTTCTTAAATCATTTGCAAAAACATTTTTGAATATACTACTAGGAATCAAATATGCCATTTTCCCATTATTTTTCAATGATTTTATACTACTTTCAATAAAAGCATAACAATAATCAAATTTTCCTTTTTTACAAGTTTCAAAATTTTTCCTAATATATTCTCTATCCCCTAATGATAATGCTTTATACTTAATATATGGTGGGTTTCCCACTACATAGTCAAATTTTTCCTCAAATAAATTTGATAATGCATCTTCATTTTTTATATTTTTCCACATAACTTTCTTTAATTGGTATTCTTTTACTATTCTGTCCAAGTTTTTTATACACTTTTTGTATTGTGGCTCATCATATTCTATTGCATATATATCTTCAGATAGTCCTTTTTCTATTTTTGATTTTGATATTCCCTTTTTTAAGCAATTTTCAATATATCTCTTTACAACTTCTTTTAATATGCTTCCATCACCACAAGAATTTTCAATGATTTTTTTTCCATATAAATCATCTTTATAATCACACCAATCTAATAGTTCTTTAACATTTTCATTCGGCGTAAAAACTTGGCACAAGTCTCTATAATTTTCTTCCATATTTTCACCTATTTATTCACATGTTTTTTATTAGTATTCTAATATGTTCATCACTTTTATATTTTATCGCTAATATTATTTTTACTTGCAATAATTTCTGTACTATCATTAAAAATCAAAAGAATTTTATTAAAGTCTTTTCCTCCAAAATGACAGTAATCATTACCTCCATCAATATAACAATTTTCACATTTACAACTTACTAAATTATGTCTATACTTTGAGTCGATTATATCTCCACAAATCAAACATTTTATTTTCATAATTATTCACCAATCATTTATTTTTTATTTACTTTTAAAGACTGCTTAATCAATGGAATTACATTATCAATATCATCCTTTTTATCTATTATAATACAATAATCTCCATTTCCCCAATGACCAATTCCACTAATGTCTTTTGTAAGTTTTAGAGGATCATTTAGGGAGCCTCTTTTCATATTAATGTATATTTTTAATTTATTCTTATGAAGCTCTATATCTGCGATATTTCTAATTCCTTTGAATGCTATGTATAATTTCTTTGCTTCCACATCTATATCATCTAATTCTAATATTCTAGTTTTTAATTCTTCATATACTCTTTTTATATTGTCCGAAACTTTAGATAAATGATCTTCCTCAGTATATACAATTATTTCTTTATTAACATCGTTTTGTATAGATTCCATTTGAATATCTTGCACTTTAACATTGCTTGTCTTTTTTATAAAATCAATTTCGATAATATCATCTTCATATCTCGTTACTTTAACTAAATCTACTGGTATATTTTTGAAGTCTGTAGCATTTAATTGATATGCTGTATATATTGGTGAAACAAATATAATTCTTGATTGGCTCCAATCTATATCTTGAGTAGTTAGCGATGAATTAGTTTTTATGTTGTATTGAAGAACAAAGTCTGCTTTTCTCTCTAGCATCAATTTTAAATATGTATAACCTTGGTCAACTAAAGAATGATTTTTAACATTTTTATATTCAATTATTCTAAATGATTTAGATTCTTCATCAAAAGCTAAAGAATCAATTCTAAAATCACCTACTACAAATTCTGTATCTATAAATTTATATCCCAATATTGCTTCAATGTTATTTTCGAAAAAATTTTGTAATTCTTTTTCATTTTTAAAATCCTTTTGTTTTAATTCTTTATTTGCTTTTAAAATCATAACTTGTCCCCTTTATTAAAAATTTTTGAATGCTATAAATATTGTATTAATTCTTTATTCTACAGCATAATATTCTGACAAATATTTGAATGTTGATCTTGATGATATTTTGCTTGCAGGTATAAATACATGTATCCATTTTTTATTTCCAGTTTCTTCTGCCCATTTAGAAACTAATTTACAATATTCTATAGATTTCTGTTTTTTAGCAAGTACATCTGGATCATTTAGCTTATCATCACCTTTTACTTCGACTAAATAAATAATTTTTGCAGTTTCTATTACAAAATCAGGTTCATAACTCTTTCCATCATTATATGTTATATTAAAGTCTATAGGTGATGGTCTTAACCATTTTTCTACGAAATTAGTTTCTCTTTCTACTATTTTTGCAAGTTGTAATTCAGGCACACTATCAAACTTAGCGGTATCAAACACAGCTCTTTTTATCCCATCAAATAATATTGAAGTTATTCTTCCATCTCTATCAGAATCATAATTATCAAATAGATTCTTTTTTATATTATATGTATAGTTAGATTGATAATTAATAGGTTTTTCATCAAATACTTCTTCTTTTATTATTCCTTCATTGCGTACAAAATGCTTTAGCATTTGATTATATATTTCAGTTGCTAATTCTTTTTTATACATCATCACTATATTTTTAACTTGCTCATTGTTAAATTCTTTTCTGAATTTATTAATAGCTTGACTTATAAGCTTATATAATAACTCTGATGTTTTTTCATAATCTATTTCTGATTTATTTCTCAATTCTTCTAGAATAGTTTTTTCTGGGCTAACAGCATCAAAATTAATATATCCGCCCTCCATAATTTCCACTTCTGAAGCATCAATTAAATTCTGTAACAATAACTTATTGTCAATAGGTTTTTGATTAAATTTTGATGTATCTAGATCAAAGTCATCAAAATAATACTCTCCTTCTTCTCTCTCAGTTTTTATTTTTGGTATTAAAATAAATTGATTGTTTGATTCTTTTTCTGCTTTTTCTATAGCTTTATTCATCCAGCTTTCTATAGGATTTCTGTTTTCTTCAAAAATTCTGCCTAAATCTTCATTATTTTTTATTTCTTCTTCTATTTGTTTTTTTATTGTATTTCTACTTTCTTCTGTCATTTTATTTTCATTATTATATACATACTCTGTAATTTTATCCTTAACAAGTTCATTAATACTATTAGAAAAAGTATATTTTTCATCATCCTCTCTTACTTGTAACAATCCTCTTAATTCATCTTGTTCTTCTGTCAAGTCTAAAGCTAATTGTGTATAAGTAAATTTCTCATCTTCAACTTCTTCCACTTTAATAACATTTCCTAATTTAAATATTGAATTTCCCTTTTGTGCTTCATCAAGTATCTCTTGAAATTTATCGTGTGCTGTTAGCATTACGCTATCAATTTCCTTGTCTCCAGTTCTTTCTCCATATGGCAATCTTAAACCTCTACCTACCATTTGTTCTCTCAATATTTTTGAACTTGCAGTCCTTAGTGGAACAATAGTATACAAATTATTAACATCCCATCCTTCTTTTAACATGTTAACATGTATTACTATTTCTACCGGATTATCTACTCTTTCTACTTCTAGCAATAATTTAGTATTTGCTTCTGTTTCGACACCTGACATTTTTGATTCTATTTTTATTGTCTTATATTTATATTTTCCATTTCTAAATTCATCAGATTTTATATATTCTTCTATTATCTTTGCGTGATTGGTATCTTTGCACACTACAAGCATAAATGGTTTGATTAGTGTTTTGTTATTTACTTTTGAATAAGATGCAAGCTTATTTTTTATCATCTCATGACATTTTATTCCATCATTTAGCATTAACTTGTCTAATTGCTCATCTCCAAAATGATAAAAATCTATATCTGTCCTTGTAACTGCAAACGGTACTCTTGTATATCCATCTTTTATAGCTTCTGATAGTGGATATTCATATACAACATTTTTAAATGCTACTTGTTTATTTTTTATATTCACTATTGGTGTTGCTGTTAACTCTAATCCTAGTACAGGCTTCAATTCATTTAATGCCGTCATTCCTTTATCAGCTCTATAGTGATGAGATTCATCCATAATTATAACTAGATCTTTCATCTTTGCAAGTTTATCATAAAAAGACATACCTAAAAATTCATTAAATGCTTTCATTTTTGTTTTATCTTTATCAAATTTTCCAATATTATAAACATATATATTCACTTCTGAGTCAAATAAAGATATATTCTTATTTGCATAATCATCATCAGCAATTACTTTTGGTGGATTACCAAAACATCCTAATCCTTTAAATACATATTTAGGATTATCTGGATTACCTAAATCTGCTTTAAGCTTCTCGTATATTGTTGTTCCTGGTGCTACTACAAGAAAATTTTTTATGCCATAATTAGTATATAAATAAGTTATAAATGCTCCCATTAGTCTCGTTTTTCCAACTCCTGTTGCTAATGCAAATGTTAAAGAAATGAATTTTCTTTCAAAATCCGTGCATATTGGATACTTACTATGTATTATATTTAATATTTCTTCTATATTTTTATTATTCATTAAATTGGTATCATTAACTATATCTTCTAATATTTTTAATGATTTTTCTTGAGGATTTCTTAATGACATTACTCCTGAAATATAATCAGTCGTATATTGCATAAAATTCATATTATTCATCTTCTTCATATTCCTCCTCATATTCAGGTGGATTTATTATATTTAAATTATAATTATCTTTTCCAAATTCACATTTAGATAATAACATCTCTGGAATTTTCTTTATTTTTATATTTTTATATAATCCATCTATTTCTTTATCATATGCTGTACATGCAATCACAAGATATTCTGCATCATTCATTTCTTCTTTTATTTTATTTATATCATTTTTAGTTACAAATTTTGTAGTTACATATAAATAACTATTTTCATTACCAACAGATTGCTTCCAAAATTTTTCATTTGAAGGATTATATTTAAATCCTTCATGTAGTGCAACAGCAGCAGCTAACATTTCTGCATTATATTCTTTATTTATAACAGGTTCTCCAAATGAATCAATATTTATTAGCGAAGGAGCTAATTCATAGAATTTATATCCTCCACCGCCTTTCCAATTTACGTCATTTGTTATTCCGCCATTATCTTTTCCTTCAATAATCCTATCAAGTCTAACTTTGCAATGTGTGTATGCTTGCTCTCTCATTTCAATTCCAATCCAATTTCTATTCATTTTGTGAGCAACAGCACATGTCGTGCCACTTCCTAAGAAGGAATCGAGAACAATATCTCCTTCATTAGTTGTCATATTAATTATTCTCTGTAATAATGCTTCTGGTTTTTTTCCATTTGGAAATTCAACATTTCCTTCTTTTGTTAAATTATTTAGGTTTAGTCCATCCCATAAAGTTCCTTGCATATCTTTTTTTAGCAAAATACCATTACTCTTCTCAACAACATCATTTAACCATGTAATTAATCTATATTTATCTCCTTTATAAAATTGTTCATATTCTTTTCCTTTATTTCTTCCAGTTTTTGGAACATACTTTATACTTATCAAATCTCCATGTTTTATATTATCTTTTTCTAGTTTTTCCATCACTCTTGGTCTAATTGAACTTTGTGGCATTGCAGTAGTATAAATTTTATCTATATACTTATAATAAACATCTTTTTCAGTGATTCCTTCAATTTTAGCAACTTGGCTTACAGACTTAAATTCAGGATTTATGCGATCAAAAATTTTTATTTCATTACCATCACCATCAACTGTTGAAGCTATATATTTTTCTTCGCCTTCTTTATATAATACTGATGTATATTTCCAACTGATTCCTTCTTCTTTGTACTTTTGAATAAGTTCATAAATCTCCGTATATGCATATGCTCTATTATACCATTTAAATTCCTCTTGTTTTTTTGTATATACCAGTAGATATTCGACATTTTTCTTTAGTCTCTTATCTTCTCCTCCTCCACTGGCTCCGTGCAATATTTTTCATTTTTACTGATATTGTATTTAAATAATTATTTCTTCCAAAAATTTCATCACATAAAACTTTTAAATATGCTTGTTCATTGTCATCAATTTGAATAAATATGATTCCATCATTTGATAATAGTGTTCTTAATATTTTTAGTCTTTCATTCATTAAATTTAGCCATATACTATGTTCTAGATTATCATCATAATTATCAAAAGCACTTCCTGTGTTATATGGAGGATCTATATAAATGCATTTTACTTGATTTGCATATTTATTTTCTAGTGCTTTCAATGCTAATAAATTGTCTCCATGTATTAGCATATTTTCTGTATCTTGATTTCCATATGATTTTTCCTTATTTTCAACTAATATTCTTGGTTCAATATTTTTTTGTTCATATTTGTTATACCAAGTTAATTCTAATTTATTTAACATTATATATACACCCCTAAATATTATAATTACTCTATAATATTTTATATCACAAAACGACTTTTTTCACAACAAATTTTCCGATATTTGTATTGTTTTTAATTTCTTCCAAAAAAATGATCATAAGGATAACTAGCTTTAATATATTTTTCAGTTAATTCCATCTTATACTTTTCTAACAATTCCAAATATTTTTGTTTAAAAACATTTTTACAAATCCACTCAACACCTTTACTAGAAATAATAACCTTGCCATCAACTAAAAATTTATATTGCTCAAATCCATTATCACACATTTTTTTAACTGCTTTTCTAACAGTAATATCTCTTCTATCAAAATACTCACATAGTTGTTTTATTTTCATATCTTCATTCCACCAATTTTTATTATGTTCTACTTTTAATAATTCTTCATATTGTCTAATTCTATCTTCAAAAAAATCCACATCAGCATCTATTAAAGATTTTTCTTTTTGAAAATACACTTGAGTTAACCATACATATCCTTCTGCTAAAATAAAATATTTCCTACTTTTTACTTTCTCACTCCTCCATCTGCAAGTTGGATGTTTTTTTAGCATAACTTCTATAGCTTTTCTTAAATCTTTATGTGTTATTTCTTTTCCATATTTAGTAGTAACACCTAGTAATTGAAATCTCTTTAAGATTTTATTATATGATAAGAAAATACTATCTAAAACTTGCTCTGAATTCATTTTCATTTTTCATCACTCCTACTTTCTTAATTTTATTAATGCTAGTCTACGTAGCATTGATAGTTGGCAAAATTTATTTTGCTCCGAATAATGAGGCATTTTTTAATGCCCAATATTCGCCAGCATGGTGTTTTGACACCCTTTTTGCTGTTTAGGGCAACATGCCCTAATACCCTTTTGGGCTCTCCGAGGGATACTTTTGATATAAATTTTTTCAAAATATTTTCAAAAAAGTTCAAATTTCTAAAATAAAAACTTGAACTTTTTTGCTTTACTTTTGTTTAAAAATATATTATAATATTTTTAGATTTTGGATTAAGTTAGCATTTAGTTTTATCGCTTTTGCTAGCTTTTTCTTTTTCATTTATATCATTTTTTATGAGTGAAATTCCATAACACATTTTGTATAAAATTTGTATGAATTCTTCTGCTAATTTCCTATTTTCAATAGCAATTTTCTCCAACAATTCTTCTCTTGTATATCTAGTTGTAATTACTATTAGTAACTCGTTTTCATATCTATTGTTAATAATTCTATACAACTTTTCTAAAGCCCATTTAGTTATTGTTTCACTCCCAAAATCATCGATAATTAACATATCAACATTAGAATAAAGTTCCATAATTTCTGACTCTGTCGTAACAGTTTTATTAAAAGATTCTTTTATTCTATCTGTTATAGAACTAGTCCTTTCCAATAATGCAATTTTTTTATTTCTAATAATCTCATTAGCAATACTTGCTGCTAAATGAGTGTTTTCATATCCTATACTTCCATATATAATAATTCCATCTTTAACTTTGTTTTCTGTGCATAAATGTGTATATTTTATTAATGTTGTTAATGCTTCTTGGTTATCTTCATTAATATTAAAGTTTACAAAATCACAATATTTCAGTTTCCTTTTTATACAACCATCTTTATATATTTGGTTTATAATTTTTCTATACTTTCTTTGTTTTTCTTTTTCATTTTGATTTGCATCATATTGTTCCCAAAATGCAATTGCTTTGCTACAATCGCATCTTTCATATTCAATCGTATCGTGATTAACATTCGCATAAAGATAACTTAATCCTACTGGCTTTAATTTTTTATTGCAAAATCCACATTTTGCACCTTCATTGGTAATAACTTTAAAATTCACATTTTCTAAATCCACTTCTATTCTCATCTCCTTCTTTATCTAATATATTTTTAATCTTATTTTCTTCTTGTGTGTTATACAACGTTATTGTAACGTTACTTTCTTCTTTTTCACTTTTCAACTTTTCACGATATTTTTGTTGTCTAATTCTATTTTGCTCTTTATATTTTTCATATGGCTCAATACTTTGATACTTGTCCCAATTTTTAATTTTATATGCTCCATCTTCTACAATCAGCATATTTAATTCTAGAAATTTTTGAATAATTTTTTCAATTTTTTTCTTAGATTTTCCCATAATTTTTGAAAAATTTTCTATTGTCATTGGTTTATTATTGCCTATTACTAATTTTCCATTTCTATTGCATTCTACAGCAATAATTAATAATTGAATCCATACTCTAAAATATGTATCTCCATCTGGTTCTCTTAACAGTATTTGAATTTTCCTATTTGAAAATATTTTTAATTCTATTTTCAACCATTGTAAACTATACATATCCTCCTTTCCTCGCTTTCTTTGTAATCTAATTTATAGATTTTTGTTCCATATTTTTTAAATATTCATCTAGCGCTTGTACTCTAAATAAATACTTTCCACCAACTTTAGAGCATGGTATTTGCTTTTTTCTTACTAATTGATTTATCAGCCAGTAAGATACACCTAAATACTCTGCTGCTTCTTTCATTGTTAGTGTTGTCCTTTGAATTTTTGGTAATTCCATAATATCACCTCCTGTTTTTTTGAAATTTAGTATTGACTTTTGTTAACATTTGTATTATATTGTCAATAGTTAACTTTGTAAATACTTTTTGGTTTATTTTGATAGCAGGTTAACTTTAAGTAAATTTATAAACTGTTAACGGAGGAATTATGAATAAATTAGAATATGATGAACCTATAAATATCTTTGTTTCAACAAATGAAGAATTCACCCATAAGGCATTTTTATATGGAAAAACAAAATCATCAAAACCTGGATATTATGATTTAAAAATTGGAAATACTGGCTATTTTACTATTGATACTATAACTAACACACAACCACTTTGTAGCGAACTCATCTCTTTCTTAAATTGTGATTTTGATAATTTTGATGAATGTTTTATGTGGTTTACTAAGTTTTTCACTTCATACATAATATATACTGGAGAAGAAGATATAAATAAATTTGAAATTAATAAATTTTATTCTTTTAGTAAAGTAAGAAACCTATTTAAAAAATATTATGAAGAAATAAAAAAAGACTCAAAATATGGTCAAGAACTATTTTCAAAATTTGTTGATTATATATTTAACCTTAATAATATTAAAGAAATAGATGATTTTAGTACACAAATAAGATTTTATATTTATTATAATTCTCATTTTAAGGAACTTGATAGATTTATAAATAATCATTTTTCTATGCCACAAGGCTTTTCTTTTAGAACTATTTCTGATATTAAAGGAAATACAGAAAAAGATTTAATAAAATTCTTTAAGTCTGCACCATCTTATGAAGTGGAACCAGATTATAGCTCTAGTAACGAAAATATTTATGGGATTTTATATGTTACATTATTTCAATTTGTACTTAATAATAAATATCTCATAAAGAAATGTAAGAATTGTGGTAAATACTTTATAACAGACAATCCACGCATTAATTATTGTAACAATTTATTCAAAGGGAAACAAACTTGTAGAGATATTGGAAATCAGATTGCTCAAAGAATTAAACAAGAAAATGAAATTGTTTATGGTAAATATCGTAAGATTTATGCAAAAAAAGCAATGCTAGTAAAGCGTAATCCTGATATAGAAGTTTATAAGATTGATTATGAAAATTGGAAAAAAGAAGCTAAAGAATTTATGGATGCCATTAGATCTAAAAAGAAAACCTACAAAGAATTTGATAAATGGCTCGATAAAAATAAATAATGTTAAAGCATTTTCTTTGCTTTAACATTATTTTAAATTTCTAACTAATTCTTTAGCTATCTCATTTCTAATAAAATTTTCTATTTGTCTAGCATTGTCTAATTCATTTGCGATTTTTTTATATTTATCTTTTATTTTAGAATTATTAATTATTTGTTTTTCTTCTGTATCTAGTTGCTCTATTAAGCTGTTATAGTATTTGTCTATAAGTTTTTCCTTTACATCCTTACTTAATTGTTGATATCTAATAAAACAGTTTATTCTAAAAAACATTGGTTCTCCAAGGTGCTCGTATATTTTTTGTGGATTTTCATAATTTGATGTACAAATTACAAGTGTATTTTTTAAGTTTACATGAAAATTATTATCCTCAAACTCGCCTGTATCAAACATTTGATATAGAGCCGAATAAACAAATCTATTAGCTTTATCAAATTCATCTAAAAATATTATGTTTGATGTTCTTTTTAACAAATCTTTAGCAAATGATGGTTCCTGAATTTTATTTCCATATAAATAATTTAAATGTCCTTCATTTTGGAACATAGAAAATTGACTGTAAAACATTTCTTCTCCCAATAATTTTGCTAATAATCTACCAGTCTCTGTTTTACCTACCCCTGATGGTCCATATAGCATTATTACAATTGGTTTATTATCCTTATTTAATTTTTGTTGAATTATTAAAGATTGTATTACTTTTTCTAATGCTTCTTCTTGTCCCAAAATTATAGAATTACAATCTTTTTTAAAATTTACTATTAGTTTATTATTGATTTTTCCGTAATCATAATTATATTCACAAATATCTTTTTCATCAAATTGTTTTTTCAAATCATTAATAATCTCTATCGGTGGATTTTGTATAATCAGTTTACTAATATTATATTTAGAAATATAATTTACAAAATTACTTGTTACAGCTTCTGTAACTCCAGAATATTCATTACTAGACACAGTTAATAAATCAATTACATTTTCTTCAAAGTTACTATCTTTTTTCTGCTCCTGTCCAGGAATCTTTACTAATAATGTATTCCTTTCACTTTCACTCAAATTAACCAATTTAGTTAAATTGTAGTTATTTTTGTCTTTTTCATAAAACTTCATTGTAAATTCATTAAATGCCTTTGTAGGACCTGTATAAATTATTACTTTTTCATTTTCAATCATTTTTCACTCCTGCAATTATTATATCATATATTGGTAACTCATTATTAGAACTTTGTATGTTAATACTTAAATCTTCTTCCGATAGTACTTTATTTGCCGTATTTATTTCATTTTCTAGCTTTAATTCTTCCTTTTTGGTTGTTCCTACTTTAATTCCGTAATAGCAAAGATCCATTTTTAATAAATCCCCAAATTTATAGTTATTTCTAAAACAATCAACATTAAATCTTAATACTGACTCTTCTACATTATCCTTATAAGCCAAAAATTCAAAGTATCCTTTTGTCGAAAGAATAACCTCATCCACTTTCTCAATATTAATTTCTTTTAGTTCATCAATCTTTTCAGGATCTTTCAATAAAGATAAATAAGGAAAAACACTTTTTAAATATGTTAAAGTATCTTCATCAATACGCAATCTTAACCCAGTCAATTTTTTTATATTAGAGTCTAAATCAGCTAGTTTTATAAATTCAGTCATTATATTAGTAGTTATAGTTGAATTCACTATTTTTTCATTAGATTGATGTCCTGATGCTCCTGCTTTCACTCCTAAAGATAGATTAAGCATTTTTAGTAATGATGTTTTTACCGAAGCACTTCCTTCTATTCCAACTTCTGCATTGTTTCCACTAATTGCTTTATTTATTTCTTCAACAGTTATATTTCCTTCATTCATTATTGTAACATAGTCGATCGCTGCATTTTCATCATAATAAATTACTTTTAATATTTTGTTAGATTTTGTATCTTTTTTACTCATTTTTGTCCTCCTACTACTTTAATTACATTTATATCAATTATTCTTTTAACATACACTACTTTTTATTATTGTATGAAGTATATCACATTTTTCACAAAAAATCCAGTAATTCCTAGATATTCATCACTTTTCGCAATATCTGATTTTATCTATTTATAAAATTTTTAAGTTTCTTTTTGAAATCTATTGCATTTTGTTAACTATTATTGTATAATAATTTTGTTAACGATTATATAAATACTCCTCCCACCCATAGACATACTTGAAAGGAGGTGAAATAAGTAATGGCTGGGAGTATAGAAAAAAGAGGAAAAAATAGTTACAGGCTAACAGTATTTGAAGGATTTGACCTAAATGGAAAACCCATGATACACAGAAAGACAGTACATGGAACTAAAAAAGATGCAGAAGTTGAACTAGCAAAATTTGTTACTGAAGTACAAAATGGTTTAGTAATTGATGGTAAATCTCTTAAATTTTCTGAATTTACTGAAATATGGAAAAGAGATTATGGTTCAAAAGAACTTGCTCCATCAACATATAAACGATATTGTAGAATGTTGGAAACAAGACTTTTACCATACTTTGGACATTTCTATATTAACAAAATTAAACCAACTGACATTATGAAATTCTATGATTTACTTGAAAAAGATACTCAGTTAGTTAGAAAAAAAGGTAGCAATGGTTTAAAAACAAAAAAGCCCTTATCTGGTAAAACAATTTTAGAACATCACAGATTATTAAGAGCAATGCTTCATAAAGCAGTTTATTGGCAATTAATTGTTAGTAATCCTGCTGAACGTGTTCAACCACCTAAAGCTAGAAAACCAAAAAGAAGATCTTATGATGATGAGCAAACTAAAATATTGTTAGAAAATCTTGAACTATTACCTAGTGAAGATACTAAGTACAAAGTTGCAATCATTCTTACAGTATTCACTGGTGTTCGTTTAGGTGAGTTAATGGGACTAGAATGGCAAGATGTTGATTTTAAAAATGGAATTATCAGTATTAATCGTTCTAGTCAGTATCTAGCAGATATGGGAGTTTTCACAAAAGTTCCTAAAACAGAAAGTTCCATTAGAGAAATTGCAATACCTGAATTTATCATTTCTTTACTTGAGGAATATAAGTTATGGTATGAAGAACAAAAATCGATTTACGGTGAATTATGGACGAATTCTGATAGGTTATTTGTACAAGCTGATGGCAAACCAATGCATCCTTCTACAATTAGCAAATGGTTTGTTAAATATGTTGGTCAAATAGGATTACCTGTAATTAATTTTCACGGATTAAGACATACAAATGCAAGTTTACTAGTTGCACAAAACATTGACATAGCAGTAATTTCTGCGAGACTAGGTCATGCACAAATAAGTACTACACTTGACTTTTATGTGCATCCACTACTTTCTCATAACAGAAAAGCTGGATATGCACTGGAAAACTTGTTATTGCCAACAAGGTCTTAATTTGAACTTTTTTCTAATTTTCACAAATTACAAATTTTCACGATAAAAATAAAAGGCAACTAAATATGTTTTTTAGATTTCCCATTGCCTTTTATTAAGTATAAAAGGTATAAAATTTTAATGAATTTTTATTGATATTTAAGGCATTTGAGGTATTTATTTTACCCAATTTTTACCCAATTTGACATAAGAATGCTATTTTAAAGCATTATCGCAACCAATTTTTAGGCAATAAAAAATCACTAAAACCGTTACAGTTCTAGTGATATATAAATTGGTTGCGGGGGATAGACTCGAACTATCGACCTTCGGGTTATGAGCCCTCCCCCTCTACTCAATAATACTGAATATAATTAAAATAAAAAAATATTCAATTCATATTGTTATCTAACTCACATATAAAATTATCATGATTCATTCCTATCCTTAAACTTTTTATATCCCCAATATCCGCCTCTGCCAAGTAATCCAAACGTTATAATATTGGAAAATATATTTGAATCATCCTTATTTTCTGTTGTTATATTATTATTAGCATTATTATTATCTGCTAATGCAGTTATTACATCACTATTTTCTGCCTTGGGCACATCATTTACATTTATCGTCATTGTACTTGTTTTACCATTAGAGGAAGAAACAGTTATATCCACTGTTCCATACTTTTTAGCAACAATTTCTCCTATTTCATTAACAGTTGCAATACTTTCATCACTTGATTTCCATGTAACACTTTTGTCAGTTGCATCATCTGGTGTAATTGTAGCAGTTAATTGTTTTGTTTCCCCTTCTCCCATATCCGTTATATTTTCATTTATTCTAATATCCATTACTTCTACTGTTGCTGGTACTGTAGCTGTTGTTGTAACATTAGATGATGAAGATGAATCATTGCTCTCACTTGATGATGAACTCGATGAATATGGACAAACTCCGTTGGTATGTAAATGTGCTGTATTTCCACCACAATGATAATGATAACTTCCTAGTCCACTCTTATTTTCATTATCTCTATGCCCACCATTTGAATCTGTTTTTCCTGAATGTGCATAAGCATTGACTCCTATTGAAATTATAGTTAAAATAACTAAAAAAATTGATATTAATTTCTTCTTGATTTTTCTCATATATATCCACCTGAAATATAATATCAACTTTTTATTACAAAGTTTGTCGAATTTTGTGGTAAAATTATAAATTTAGACAAATTTTGTAATATAGACTCCTAAAATTTAATTTTCTATTTTATAGCATCTTCTCAAATTATTTTTTCCTTGCAATAACATCAAATATATGCCAATGCTTCATTTTGCCTAATGCGGTGGCAGAATCTTTTTCAATGCAATTATTTTTTTGTTCCAGAACTCTTTAAATTTATCTTTCTTGCAAAAAGGTAAACAATAATTAGATATAAGTAAATTAGCTTTTTCTAATTTAATATTCTCAAAATTTTGCTTTTGAAATCTAAATTTTTTAATTTCTTCATCATTTAATCTCCTAGAAATTCTTCCTTCTACATCTTCTCTATCAATTGCAAGCACATTCCAATTATTCTTTATTAAATACACTGTTGAATCTCCTGCACCACACCCTAATTCAATTGCTTTACCATGATTACATTGTATATTTTCGATAAAATACTTAACATTTTTTCTAGGTATATCTATTTCGGTTTTGTCATAATATTTTTCTATATCTCTCATTAAATTCTCCTTTTATCTATTTGATTTTTTTATTTAAATAGGAATAGATAGGAAATAATCTCCTATCTATCCAAAATCTTATTTGTAAATTTTATTACATTATCAATATATTCAACATTTTTGATAAAAAAATATTATAAATCTTCTTCAGTTCTTTTGGTCATAATAGTATGTGGATTTCTCGTGCTTACTTGTTTAGGTTCTACATTATCGATATCAATACTTTTAATTTTATAATGTCTTTTTAAAATTTTAATGATATCTTCAATAATGTCTCCTTTAGCATTCTCAATCATCACAAAACTTCTTTCAAAGTCAATTTTTAATCTGCAAGATACTTCATCTATTTCTTTTATTAAAGAAATCACTGAATTATCGTTTTGCTTTTCAACATAAAATGTTATTTTTTTCATTTTTTCCCTCCATTTACTTAATTGTAAACATAGTTTATGTTGCAAAATTGATAGTAATATCACTTACTTTTATTGATTTTGTTAATATCATGAAATTATCAAATTCATGATTTCACAAATTAATATATATGATATTATCATAATTTATAAGCAAAATCAACATTAAGATATGACCTATTATTATTTCAAGTCACAATTTATTTTATGTATAGGAAATTTGCCTTGCTTCAAAACTTCTTTTACAGCTTCTGGTAATAATGGATATTGATCCATCTTGCTTAATTCAATCCATTCATATTGCAAGTAATCTTTTCCCTCAATGTTCTTCATTGTATATTCAATTTTTTTATCTTCCTCATCTGTAAACTCGATTCTATGAACAAACATTATCTCATGATATTTTGAGCCTTTCATTTCAAAAAAGTTTTCAATTGTTGATACATATCCTGTTATTTGAACGTCTTTTCCTAATTCTTCTTTAATTTCTCTTCTTACAGTATCTGCTGAATTTTCTCCTATTTCTACTCTTCCTCCAATTAAAGCATAATGATTTGAATTCATATTTTTGTGTACTAAAACTTTTCCATTATGAATCATTACTCCTGCCGCTCTTACATTTAATTTGTATTCTCCTACATCAATTGTTATATCCATCAAAATTTCTCCTTTCTTTTCCACAATTATAACACTTTATGTGGATTATTCAAATGTTTTCTCTTATTTTTCTACATTTTATATAGCTTAATCAAAAAGATAATTAAAAAAATTCCGTAAAATGTATTGACAACTATTATATATAAGATGTATAATTGTATTTGTCAATACATCGCGGGGTGGAGCAGTTGGCAGCTCGTTGGGCTCATAACCCAAAGGTCGGAGGTTCGAGTCCTCCCCCCGCAACCAAATATTATTAGGGTGCCTGCATTAAGCAAGCATCTTTTTTTATCTCTTTTTTTAATTCAATATAATTTTATAACTATATTATTGACTTATGTGAAAAATTCGATAAAATGATAAAGAAATAATTATGATAATATGGGAGAAAATAAATGTATTATACATATATGATAAGATGTAAAGATAATTCTATATATACAGGTATGACAAACAACTTAGAAAGAAGAGTTAATCAACATTTATTAAATAAAGGTGCTAAATATACAAAATCACACAGTGCAATTAAGCTTGAAGCTGCTTGGAAAAGTAAAGATAAATCATTAGCTTGTAAATTAGAATATCAAATTAAAAATTTAACTAAAAAACAAAAAGAAAATTTAATACTTGGAGAAAAGTTATCTACATATTTGTCCGGAAAAGTGGATTGTAGAAGATATAAATCAATATTAAAATAATCTTATGCCTCATAATAACATTAATCGAGTAGAGGATAATTCTTAATGAATTTCTCCCCTCTCACACCACCGTACGTACCGTTCGGTATACGGCGGTTCAATCTGTACATTCAATATGTACTTTTGTATATTGGTCTAGTAGAAATACTAGACCTCTTTTTCTTAATCTCTCTGTATTAATTTCGAATTGTATATATGTTGTTTTGCATATTTGATAATATCCTTTTCTAGTATTAGCACAAGTAAATGCTATTTCGTACGATACTCCAAGTTGTCTTAAGGCTTTATATCTTTTTGTTATTAGTCTGTCTTGATTTACTGTATCAAAGAATTTTTCTAAATCAATATCTATTATCCAGTCATACCAGTCGTTTAAATATTCTAATGCCTTTATTACTGCTTGCTCACAGCTTCTTCCTGGTCTGAACCCATAACTGTTATTGTTGAACTGCTTTTCATATATTGGACTTATTACTTGAACCATTGCTTGTTGTATTATTCTATCCATAACTGTTGGTATCCCTAGATTTCTTTTCTTTCCATTTTCTTTTGGAATTTGAACTCTTCGTACTGGTTGGGGTTTATATTTTCTATTTCTTATTTGGTTTGTTATTCTTTCCTTATTTTCTTTTATATAATCAGCTATTTCTTCTACTGTTATACCATCAACCCACGATGCTCCCTTGTTTTGATATACTTTCTTATATGCCTTGTTTAGATTTTCTGGATTAAGAATTTCCTCTAAAAGTTCCATGTCTGTTTCCTCTTTCCTTTCCGAAGATAGATAAATCATTTATTTTGAGTAACCCTTTAAGATATGCTCATACTCTCCTCATTATGTTCACAATACCTCACAGGGTAAGTCATTTAACTTTCCTCTTTTACTCGCTTGATTTACTACTTAAGGTTACGCATATCTTTGGGGCTATAACTTGTTTAGTAGTCTTACCCTTTTAAACAGCCTTAGTATCAAATTTTTATACATCCAGCCAAGATTTTGATACACACTTCCTTCACTTCCATCTCACAATGGATAGCTTGTGCTTCTCTATGTGGTTGGCGATATATACCTCCACTACGGACTTTCACCGATTAGTTAAACGACATGCCTGTCGCACTAAAAAAACGACTGGTTATAATTATATAACCAATCGTGAAATGTTAAGTTTCATCATTGTCAACTTTCAAAAACATGAAACAATCGTTATCATTAGAGCACTTTGTTAATTCATGCTCTTGTTTTTCTTTAAATTCTTCATAAGATTTACCACTAATTTCTTCATAACTAAAAGTCTTATAAACTTTAGCTTTATAAATTTTATGCAATTTCTCAAGCGGATATTGATTAGAACTATATGTATCAAAAGCCCAACCATTGTTTACATATAAAACATGCATTATAAAATTTTTTTCATCGTCATCTTCTTTATCATGTAAAGAAAACTTTTTTACTGCAAGAAATTCTATAGAACCCTTTTTTAGAACTTTACATATTCTAAAACAAATTGAATAGCAATATCCTCGACATCTTTGCATTGAAATAAGTTCATATAACTTTTCATTTACCTGCTTGATAATTTTAAAGTCACTTTTGGAAATAGCTTTGCCTTTTGTTGTGCATATTAAAAAGTATATTTTTTTTGCCAACAAATATGAAAATCCAAATATTTCTCTTTTAAATACCCTCATTAATGCAAGTAATACAAAAAAGTATATCATCATAAAAGCTATATTTGAATAATTAAAACAAAAAAATCAACCTTTTACAGTTGATTTTCTTGTTTTATTGTCTGGTGCGTTAGCGGAGGACGTATTCGAAAAATGTCTCGCACAAAAGCACCTTATTATCCGTTTCAAAATCAGTTATAGCAATAGTTTCAAAAAATGTATATATAAATGTGATTTTTTTGCTATTAACTATATTTTTAATTTAACATAACTTTTAAAGTTTGGCAATACTTTTTTCTATTTTTTATCTTACACTTAAATATAAAAGAAATTTCCTCTTGTTATTTTTATAAATTTTACTTTTAGACTTGCTAAATTTTGACAAAATTTGCTAAATAACTAAATTAGTGCTATAATGATTTAGATTTATTTTATTGAGGGGTAATATAAAATATATGAAAAGTACAATTGATATTAGTAATGATTTATCCATTCCATTAAGAAATGCAAATGTAGAATGGAATTTATATGTATATAAGAAAAGATATAAAGATAAAATTATCAATACATATGATGTGTATAAAATAGATACAATTTCTATAGATACACTCTATAGTGATATTCACAACTATCTTATTAAAAATTTTCTTAATAAGTTAGACATGTGTGATTATTCATCAGAAATGCCAAAAAATAAAATAGGTTTTATTGATTTACAGAAAGATGATAATGTTTTAAAACATGGTCTAAATCTATTGAATGAATGTATAAGTACTTATACTCAGTTTGCTTCTAAAGATTTAGCATTACATGGATATGTATTGGAATGTAATATCAATGGACAAACATATATGAAAGTATTAAGTAGTTCTAATCCTATAAAATATTACAAACATAAATTTTCTTTTATAATAAATAATTTTACAGAATTGACAGATCCTATTCTTTCATTAAATGTTTCTTGCGATTGTATTATTTTTAATGACTATGCTTTATTTTTTACAGGAAAAGCTGAAAGCATTTTTGATTTAGAAAAACATTATAAAGTATTAGCTTCAAAATGTCTAACTCAATTACAAGAAAAAGGCATAATTGAGGACTTTGATTCTTTCAAAAATTATGCCTGTTGCTGGCCTAAGGCTGCAAAATTTGAGAGCTTCGATATTGATAGAATTAATAGTTTTGCTGAACTAGATATTCCTACCAAGGCAAAAATACTTAATAATTTTTCTATTTTACTAAATAGTCAAGGTGCTATAGTAGCTAATAGTCCCGAAGAAAGAGAGCAAGTTTTAAATTTTGCATGTGGAAAATTACTAATAGACTTTAATAACGATGGATATGAAGTAGCATATCCTAAAAAAATCAATCCTCAATAATCTTTGTAACAAAAAATAAATCACTGTCTAGTTCAATGCTTTTGACATTATTATAAGTATTTTGGTGTATAAATTTACATTTGCTTAAAATTGTTGTGTCTCTTACTTTTTTATCGTTTTTATATAGTTCTGCTGAATAATTAGTATAACCTAATAGTTCAGTAGTTGGATTATAAGTAATAAGACTATATTTGACATACATAAGTAATAATACAAAAAAGATAATTAAAAAGCTAATTATTTGTTGTTTATTAGTAAAATCAAATGCTATTAAAGGAATTATATTACTTAATAAATATGTCAGATTTGATTCCTTTAATTTTTTTACATTTCTTACTTCTATCGTTTTTATTATATTATTTGTGCTAGATATATATTTAATAAATAGAATTAACATAAAAAAAGATAGTATTATTATACTTAATAAAGTAACTAATAATGGTTGTTTTAATAGATTTTTAGAAAAGTCGCAGTACTGCACAAACAATATAATGTATAAAGGTATATATGAACTAATAAATATTATTGTTTTTGATATTACTGTTAACATACTACTCAGCTCCTATTTTAGATATTTCTTCTTTTCTTTTTCCAACTGTTTCAAACTCTTTTTAGGTGTAGGCAATTCTTCTGGCATAGTTCCGTCCTGCTTGTCTAATTGCTTTTCTGACTATTTTTCCAATTTTATTATGAGTATCACAGGCTTTCTTTTCAGTATCAACTTTATCTCTTTTTAATCTTGATTCTGTTTGCGTAATACGAAATAAATTAGCTGCAAGTTCTTCACTTCCCATATTGTCTAAAATATCTTCTCTATATCTTAATCCTTTTCTTTTAGCAATATCATCTGCTGTTTCTCCATTGTATAAACCTTTATATCCAGAATTATGAAATTTATCAAAATTTTTAACTCCTGCATTTTTAGCTGCTTGATTAAGTGAATAATTTCCTTTTTTTGTTAAATTTCTTTGGTAAAATCTTTTTTCATCTTCCGTTAATGAACTATACTCTTTTTCACTAATTTCTTGTTTTCTAGTTTGAATTGCAAAATATGTTTGTGCAAGAGCAACAATTTTTAATCTTGGATTTGCATTTTGAGCTATAAGATAGCAAGCATATCGTGTTAATTTATAATCTTTTTGTTCTCTTTTTGCACCAGAACCTATTTCTACCATTTTGTTGTCAACAACAAAATGGTCAACATCAGTTATTTCAGAGTTTTTACAAGCTGTTCTTGCTTTTTCAATTACTGCATCAAAATATCTCCAATCCTTATAACTTAAAACTTTCATTAATTCTCTAGCATACCAATATTCAATTCCATTTTCATCAATGTGTTTTATATCTTCAAAAGTTTTATTATTATAATTTTCTTTGTTATCTAATTCTTTCATTTATCAACATCTCCTTTCTCTACTCTAATTATTTTCTTATTTTTAGTTTATGACACTATAATGAACTTGTACTATATCTTCCTGTTCTCTTACTATTTTTTCAAGTTTTAATTTATTTTCAAAATAATTACCTTTAAACAGTGGTATTCCTTTATTTAATACAAATGGATTATAATTTAAAATTATATTATTCACTATACCTTTTTCCATAAAAGCATTATTTATTGTTGCACCACCAGAAATAAATAATTTTTCATATTTCAAATTTTCACATACTTTTAAACAATCTTCTATTGAATTACAATATGTACTATTCAAAAATTCATTTTGCCTATTACTTGTTTCACTTAAAATAATTATATTTATGTCTTTTAAGTCCTTTACATAGTCGTCTCCCCAAGACAATATGTTTTCCCAAGTTTTTCTTCCCCATATTAGTACATCATATTCTTCTAAGAATTCTAACATTATCTCCCAACCTCTGTAAGATAGAAAATCTTCATTTCCATCTTCTGTAGCAATTAGTCCATTAATAGAACATGCCATTTCAACTGTTATATTTCTCATAATCATCTCCTATAAATCTACATTAAAGATAATTTACTATATCTTCAAATGTGTCATATCCACTTTCACTATTTATATGTCCTGCATTTGGTATTAAAATTTGCTCTGTTGCAATCTTATTTGCAAAATCTTTTTCTACTTCATATTTTACATATGGATCATTATCTGAATAGAAACATATTATTTCATTTGCATATTGTTTTACATCTTCTAAGTTATCAAAATACATTGTTCTATTTACTGTATCGTATTCTTCATTTATTCCTAAATAGTTGTTAAATCCACATACAAATATTAACTTTTTCACTTTCACTTTATTCTGTACTAAAAATTTGCAAACAAATACTGGTGCAATGCTATGTGCTATTATTGTTGTGTTTTCATTGATTAATCCTAAATCTAAATAGTATTTAAGTAGTTTGCTCCAATTTTCATAATTTTGATAATCAACTCCTATTGGAAATTGTGGTACATATACTTGTTTTCCATCTGTTGATATAAAATCTTGTACCCAACTAAACCAATTTCCAAATGGACTTCCAAAACTTCCATGTATTATAAAATAATTTTCCATATTCTACCTCCTTGTTTTATGCTATTTTTCAATTTCACTCTCATATGTATCTTTGTATTGCTCAAACTTAACTTTCGCTCTTTGTAATCCTGCATCAACTGCCATTTTTAAATAGTATTCTGATAATCTTAAATTCTTTTCTGTTCCAACTCCGTTGTAATAAAAATTTGCACCTAAATCATATATTGCAGGTAAATGCCCTTGCATTGCACAAGCATGTATTAATTCAAATGCTTTCTTTTCATCTCTTTCAATATTGCCAAATCCAAAATAGTAATAAGCTCCTAGGCAAAATTTTGAAAATGATTGTTTCCTTGGATTTTCTTTTTCTTTCTCGATAAGTTCTAACAATGGTTTATAAGCATTTATATGTATTTGCTTTGCTTTTTCTTTATCTTGTTCTACTCCATCTCCAAAATAATAACAAGCACCAACTCCATATGTACAACAAGGATTTCCTAATTCTTTTCCTTTTTCATACCAGTACATTGCTTTTTCATAACTTTGCTCTGCTCCATTTTCTTCACTATCATAACTTCTTCCTAAAATATAGCATGCAAGTTTATCTCCATTTTTAGCTTTTCCTTCTAAATCTTTTAACTCAAAAGTCATTGGCTTTATACTATTATCCATTTTCTGTTTCACCTAATTTCTTTAATAAAATATATCTTTTTATATTTTTGTCTTTCTGATACCAAGTTTGTTCTTCATATCCTAAATCTTTTAAATTTCTTAAACTATAAACATTTCCAAAAGTTACTTCTGCAATAATATTGCTTATTCCTTTTTCTATAGCTCTTTCTTCAAGATATTTTACTAATGTTTTCTGTAATCCATAGCCTCTATACTTTGGTAATACTACAACACCATCTATATCTGCACAACTTCCATTTAAATTAGGAATCATTTGTTTTAATTCTTTCATTCTATTTGAAACTGATAAGAATATCCATGCTATCATTTTATTATCTATAAAAGTACCATATATCTCTCCATCATTTATTGGATCATTCAATATTCTTAAGTATGTTTCTTTTTTAAACGGCAAAAAATACCCCTTTTCTTCTTGTTCAAAATTCTCTATTATAATGTTTTGTATATTGTATATTTCACCAACATCATTAATGGTGCATTTTCTTATCTCTATATTTTGTTTTCTAATGTATTTAAAAAGATATTTATATTCTTCTTCATGTATTAATAATCCTTCTGCTTTTTCTTCGACCATTTTTTCTAAATCTTTGTAAAATACATATTTAACTTCTGATACTTCATTATCTTTAAAAATATATTCTTCAATCTCTTTATTACAATTTAATAAATATACATATTGAAATTCCATATTTTTAGGATTTTCCGTGCTTTTAATTGTTGCAATATATTGTAAATCTTCTTCTTTTACTTCAACTCCCAATTCTTCCTTTAATTCTCTAATAGCTCCTTCAATTACTGTTTCTCCAGCTCTAATGTGTCCTGCTCCAGAAATGTCCCAAAAATTAGGATGAGATTTTTTTGTTGCACTTCTTTTTTGTAATAGAAGTTCCTTTTTATCATTCATAATCCAGACGTGTGCTGTTCTATGAAAATTCCCGTCTTCATGTGCTTGTGTTTTTTCTTTTATTTCTCCTATTGGATTATTATTATAATCAAATATATCTATATATTCCATAATTACTTCCTATCTTTTAAATCTTTTTATATATTTATATCATAATTTACAACATTTTCATAGCTTTTTATTAATATTTGTATATATTTAATTTTAAATAATTAAAGGCTGTTACCTTTATATAACAACCTTTAATATTATTATCTTGCATATCTGTCTTTTTTCTTTGTTTTAGTAATATCTTCTTGAGCCATTTTCATATGTCTTTCAATTTTTATAACTTCTTTAACTTTTGGTGTATCTTCTAAAATATAATTTGCTATTTTTAGATTTTTTCTATACTTATTTAAAATAGTAGTACATTCATCTCGCTTTGTTTTGTATTCTTTTATTAGATTATCATCTGCGCAATTTCTTAGCTTATTTCTATATTTTTGTCTTAAATTGGTAACACTTTCTATATCTTTTTCAGTTTGTGAAATATAATTTTTTACATCATCTAATGTTTTAAATTTCTCTGTCACAATAAGTCTAATTTCATTAGAATATCGTTGCATTTTTCTAACTTCTTGCTTCATTTCTGGAGATAATGGTTTGTAATTTTCTCGTTTCGGCATTAAACCTAATAAATGAAATAGTAATATAAAAAGTACATCAATTCCACTCATTTTACTAATATCTTTTAAATTTCCTTTATATTTATAAACTTTACATTTTGTATAATCTTTTTTTGGTTTTATCAATTTATAATATTCATCTTGCACATAACATGGATTTTGAAAAACTCTTTCTGCAATATTTTTCGGCAAATACTTTTCTCTTAACTGATACATTCTTACTGCTTTTTTATCATTTATTGAACAAATTGTAGGATATTTTCTATTATTATCATCATTTATAATATAGCCTTTTTTATACATTACCTTTTTAAATTGTGAATAAGTTACACATATTTCCATTGCTTCATCCATAGCTTGTCTCATTAGATTATATTTGGTTGGCTCACCTCTTTTTTCTGCGAAATATATATTTCTTGGTGTTTTTCCTTTTGGCTTTTCTATAACTGTTAGTCCATATTCTCTGCATAATTCATCAGATAACTCTCTAAAATGATAATATGCTCCTTTATTACAATTAAATTTTTTACCTGTAAACATATTAACTGAATTTACTACAAAGTGATTATGATATGTGTCAGTATTAAAATGTGTTGCAACTATTACTTGATGCTCACTCCACATTTTTTCTGCCAGTTCTACTCCTATTTTATGTGCCAATTTTGGTGAAACCTCTCCAGTTTTAAAACTTTGATATGCATGATAAGCAATATTTCCTGTAGATTTATCAAATCTATTCTGTACTGCTGTCATTTCTTCATAAGCTGTTTCTCTATTGCAATTTACTCCAGTTACGTACATATTTTTTTCGTCTTTATCAATAGTTTTCTCATCATTTTCTGCATATTTTAGTACCTGTTTCAAATCAGAGAATATTGTTTTTTCTGGATTCTTTGCATAATTTACTACACGAGAAAGACTATCTTTAATTGCCCATATTTTCGTTGTTGCCATTATCATCACCATCTTTTTTGTAATTGTAAATGTCTAAGAAATCACTTTGCATTTTTGCTATTTTCTCTTTTATTTCTTCATTACTCATATAAGGAAATTCATTTTTTAGTTCAACAATTTTTGCAAAAATTTTACGAAGTTCTTCATCTGGTATTTCATAAATTTCTTTTTGTAATCCTGATTTTCTCAAATAAGATGACAAATTTAAGTTGCACTTTTTAGCATTCCTTTGCAACTTTTTCTTCTCATTTTCACTCACTCTAACATTAATTCCTATTGTTCTATTTCTCATAATTTTTCACTTCCTTTTTGATAAATTTCTGTTCTGTTTTTTATAAAATCTTTCTTAAAAAACTTTAATTTTTAATTTTATAAGGTAGGGGTTAAAGGGGAAGATTTTCCCCTTTCAGCGTAAGCTGTCGGTTTTGTGGCAATACAAAACCTATGCTCGCTACACTTATAGACATTAAATTTGTATATACATTTAATTGCGTAGTCCTACTACTAATTTCTTATACATAAATTAGTTCATTAAATACAATTTCCTCTGCTTCATTTTTAAAATTTTTCATCATTCCTACCCAATATAATTGATTAGTATTTTTCATTTCTTCTGTTAAATTATTTTCCTTTTTTAATTGCTCAACTATAAGGTCAACTCTTTCTTGTGCTGTTTCTTGTATTTCTTTTAAATGCTTATTGAGAGTTTTGTTCATACACATTATTATATATTCTGCTTTCTTATTTTCTTTCAAAAATTTTAGTCTTAATCTTCCGTATTTATTTAAAGTAATTTTTTCTTCTTTTTCTAAAACTAAATTAGGAATATAGTAATCGCCAACCTTTGTATATTCAATTCCATATTTATTGTCAATATTGTTTTCTTTTAATTCTTTACTTTCCATTTTCAATTCCTCCATTTACTAAATTTTTTAACTAACTTTTTCTCGTTCTTTGACTCTAATTGCTCCAACAATTCTATTTACTTTTTTATGTGGGAACTTTTTATCATCTGTAACTAGTTCAACTAATTTAAAAAGCTTTTCTCCATTTTCATTTATTTCATCTATCGTAAGATATTTTTTCTGATAACCTTTCTTTGGTTTATATAATCTTGCAATCTCGTAATAAGATACTTCATAATATTCATTTAATTTATTGATATAGTCTTGTAATTCTTGCTTGTCCATCATAATTGTTGTTCTAACATCTTTACCTTTTTCATCTGCAATAGTCATATCAAACATTCCGTTTTGCATTAATTTATATACTACTTCTATAAATGTTTTTCTTAATTTCATATTGACTAATTTGTAGTTTCCTTTTTTATCTTTTTCAATAGTAATACTTTCCAAAAACTTTGATATAAATTCTTGCTTTTCTTCTTTGCTTTTATTGTTCCATTCTGCCATTAACATATCGTAAAATTTATTAGAACGAATTAACTTTTCTTTTTCTACATCTCTATCTGCCATTAAGTGTTGTGGAGAAAAAGCTTGCTTATTCAAATCAATGGCTTCAATTCGCTTTTGTTCAAGCAAATTCAGCTTTTCATCAACTTCTTTATATTCTTTTGAAAATTCCTCTACATCAACAATTTCTTTTAAATATGCTTCTTTTATTCTGTTTTTTCGACTTTGTAATGATGATATTTCTTTATCTAGTTTGGCTGTATTTCGTTCTTTCTTATCAGCTAAAACAGGATAAAAGTATTTCTTTACTGTCATATCATATTCAATTAAGTCCATTATCATTGGCATTACCTGTTCTTCAATTAAATCTTCACGAAGATAAATTTTACAATCTGTGCAATGGTAATACATATATTTTTTCTTTTTCCCACCTGTACCTTTACATTGCATTATTTTGCCACATTTTGGACATATCATCTTCTGCATAAAGATATAAACTCTGTCTCTGCAATATGCTCTCTGATTTTTCTCTTTTTGAATTTGAACATCTTCAAACATTGCTCTTGTTATTATTGGTTCTACAACATTAGGATATATTACAGGCTCTTTTCCTTGTTCTTTTGCAACTCTTTTAAATCTTTCATAATCTCCTACGTAAATTCTATTATTAATTATCTTCTCAATTTTGCTATCTTTCCATTTCCTTGGACTTAAAACCTTTTCTTTGTTTAGGATATTAGCTACTGTTTGATAACTTTTGCCTTGTAAATACAGATTAAATATTCTAATAATTATATCTTTTGTAGTTTCATCAATTATTACTTTCTTTGTCTCATTTCTTTTGTAACCTATGGGACAAGTTCCTGGTATATGTCCACATTTTATTGCACCTGTTAGACCGAATTTTGTTCTTTCGCTTACTATTTCAATTTCTAATTGTGATAAAACTGTTAGCATACGGACAAAAAATCTACCGATTAGCCGTGCTGGTGTTTACATCATCACGGTCGCAAACAAGATAGCAATGATGCGTTTCTAAATCTGATATTAAAACCTCTAAATCTCTTACAGACCTCGTAACTCTATCTAGTTTATATGCAATAATATAATTGATTTTACCTGCTCGCATATCTTCTAGCATCTGCTGAAAGGCTGGTCTGTGTTCCATATCTTTGGCGGATATTCCTGCGTCTTTATAAACTTTGTAAATTTTATAATCTTTATATTCACAAAGTTGTTTTAGCTTTTCCTCCTGTTCTCCTAAACTAAATCCTTCCCTTGCCTGATCTTCTGTACTTACACGAATATAAATTCCTGCGACTTTTCTTTCTTCATTCATTACAACATTACCTCCTTCTTTTAATGAATATAGAAAGACACTAAAAAAAGTGCCACATAGCATATCGGCTTAGCTATTGACACTTTAAAGTTTTTATTTATTGCTTTAACTATCTCTATTTTTTCTTTTAAATATAATTAATAAATCAATATAGTACAATTTTTTTAAAAACTCTAAAATATCAATGTTTTGACTTGCTATGTTATGTATTCATTAAATTTTGATAGTGGATATTTGTTTTCCAAACTATCTATGTAAAAGTAATCTTGCTCATTAAAGAATAAGTACAGCTTATCTTTAATAATTACTCTGTGTGGCTCTACATACGCTAAATTGGTATGTTCCACAATTCTTAAGGTACCATTGATAATTTCTGGTTTAACCTTTTTCATTTTGCAAGTCCATTCAATTTTAGAGAGTAATTCCTTACTCATATTGATTTCTTTTTTAATTATATGTAACATAATACCACAAAAACCTCCTTCTTTCAATACTTTTGGTCAAAAAAAGACCGTTTCTTTTGAAACGGTTTAAGATTTTTGTGTTCATCAAAATTTTTGTTGTCTTGAAATCAAGTTGTATCAAGACTTTCAAAAAGTTCGGCGAAAACTTGTCTTGGTGCGCCCGGAGGGATTCGAACCCCCGATCTCAAAGTTCGTAGCCTTGCATTCTATCCAGCTAAACTACGAGCGCATCTACACAATAATTATTATACTGTTATTTTAGCAAATTTTCAAGTTTTTTTTGAAATTTTTTTTATTTTATGATATAACTTATATACACTAAAAAAAATAAAAGGAGTGAAATAAGACGTGAACAAATACTTAGAAAATTTAAATAAAGAAATACAAGGTTATTTAAAAATACTATCACCTCAATTTCCAGAATGGCTATTAGACTACATATATACGCCAGAAATGTTAAGACTAGATAAAATAAGCATGTCTTGTGGTACATTATATACCAAAGTCTATAATGACAAATATTTTTATTCAACATTAACCCATAGTGTAGCAGTTGCGCTTATAATCTGGCACTTTACACATGATAAAAAGCAAACGCTTTCTGGATTATTTCATGATATTGCAACACCAACATTTAAGCATTGTATAGACTTTATGAATGGAGATTCTGAACATCAAGAATCTACTGAAGAAAGAACTGAACAAATAATTAGAAATTCAAAAGAAATAATGAATTTACTAAATAAAGATAATATTAAAATTGAAGAAGTTTCTGATTATCATATTTATCCAATTGCTGATAATGATACACCAATGCTAAGTGCTGACCGTTTCGAATATACTTTATCTGGCGGACTTTATCAAATCAAAATCTTTGACCTTAATTCTATCGAAAAATATTATAATAATGTAATCATATCTAAAAATGAAAATAATATTGATGAGCTTACTTTTAAAGATGTTAAAATATGTGAAAGTTTCATCCATGATATTTCAAAACTATGGCCTCGTTGGATTGAAGACGAAGATAGACTATGTATGCAGTTCATTGCAGATATTATAAAATCAATGAATAAAAAAGGATATATCACTGTTGATGATTTATACACTCTTTCAGAGGCAGAAGTATTACAATTGATTAAGACTTGTGATGATCCTTATATAAGAAATTCATTTAATCTTTTTGAAAATGCTACTAGAGATTCTGTATATAAAAGTGATTTTCCTAATGATAAAATTTATTGTACAACTGTAAAAGGGAAGAAAAGATATATTAATCCTTTGGTTATTTACAATAATAAAGCTTGTAGAATTTCTGATGTTTCTTCTCAGGCTAATAATGATATAAATAATTTTTTAAATATGAAATTACATACTTATATAGGATTTGACTTTGATTTCAAACCATATAACTAAAAAAGTGGCTTTCGCCACTTTTTTAATACATTCCACCCATTCCATTATCCATTTCATGGTTATTTCCACATCCACAGCCTTTAGGTTCTGGTGCATCTGTTACTAAGCTTTCAGTTGTTAATACCATAGCTGCAATTGATGCTGCATTTTGTAATGCACTTCTTGTAACTTTAGTTGGGTCAACAATTCCAGCTTTTTTCATATCAACATATTGTTCTTTATCAGCATCAAATCCGAATCCAACTGCTGATTTTTTTACATTTTCCAAAATAACTGCTGGTTCTAATCCTGCATTTCTTGCAATTTGTTTAACTGGTTCTTCTAATGCTTTTAATACTATTTCAGCACCTAATTTTTCTCCACCATTTAAAGATTTAGCAATTTTTTCAACTGCTGGAATAATATTTACATATGCTGTTCCACCACCAGCAACAATACCTTCTTCAACTGCTGCTTTTGTTGCAGAAAGAGCATCTTCAATTCTTAGTTTTTTATCTTTCATTTCAACCTCTGTTGCTGCACCAACACCAATTACTGCAACTCCTCCAGCAATTTTAGCTAATCTTTCTTGTAAATTTTCTTTATCAAATTCGCTCTTTGTTTCTTCAATTTGAGCTTTTATTTGTTTAACTCTTGTTGAAATAGCTTCTTTATCTCCTGAGCCATCAACAATTATCGTATTTTCTTTTTGAACTTTTATTTGTTTTGCTCTACCTAATTGTTCTATTTGTGTATCTTTTAATTCCATTCCTAAATCTTGTGAAATTACTTCACCACCTGTCAAAATTGCAATATCTTCTAGCATTGCTTTTCTCTTATCTCCAAATCCAGGTGCTTTAACAGCTACAACATTTAATACTCCTCTTAATTTATTTAATATTAATGTTGATAATGCTTCACTTTCAATATCATCACAGATTATTACTAATTTTCCAGATGATTGCATTAAGTTTTCTAGTAATGGTAATATTTCTTGAATATTGCTTATTTTTCTATCTGTTATTAATATATATGGATTGTCAACTATTGCTTCCATTTTTTCTGTATCTGTTACCATATAAGGTGATACATATCCTTTGTCAAATTGCATTCCTTCTACCACATTTAATTCTGTATTTGATGTTTTTGATTCTTCAATTGTTATTACTCCATCTTTTGATACTTTTTCCATAGCATCTGCAATCAAACTTCCTACTTCTGAATTATTTGCAGAAATACTTGCAACTCTTGCAATATCTTCTTTTCCATTAACAGATGATGTAATTTCTTTTAATTCTTTAACTGCTCCATCAACAGCTTTTTCAATACCTCTTTTAATTGCCATTGGATCTGCACCTGCAGCTACATTTTTAACTCCTTCTTTTATCATTGCTTGAGCTAATACTGTTGCTGTTGTAGTTCCATCTCCAGCTACATCATTTGTCTTTGTTGAAACTTCTTTTACTAAACGAGCTCCCATGTTTTCAAATTTGTCTTCTAACTCGATTTCTTTTGCTATTGTTACACCATCATTTGTAATAAGTGGTGCTCCATAGCTTTTATCTAATACTACATTTCTTCCTTTTGGTCCTAATGTAACCTTTACTGTGTCAGCTAATTTATTGACACCTTCTAATAATGATTTTCTTGCATCTTCTCCAAATTTAATTTGTTTAGCCATTTTTTATTTCTCCTCTCTTTTAATTTTCACAATTTTTCTTTTTTAAAGAACTATTGCTAATATATCTTCTTCTCTAATAATAATGTATTCTTCACCTTCATATTTTACTTTTGTTCCACCATATTGGCTTACAACTACATTATCACCTTTTTTTACTTCCATCTCTTCTCTTTTTCCGTCCACAATTCTTCCTGGTCCAACTTCAATTACTTCTGCAATTTGTGGTTTTTCTTGTGCTGAACTTGCTAAAATTATTCCACTTTTTGTAGTTTCTTCCTTTTCTTTCATTTTTATTAATACTCTATCTGATAATGGTTTTATCATGTCTCCTCACATTCCTTTCTTAAAAAATTTCTAAAAGAATAATTGTATTGCTAATATTTTATGTTAGCACTCTTTTTGTTTGACTGCTAATAATATATACCCATTTTTATCCTTTGTCAATACATTTATTCAAATTTCACATAATATTCACAATTGCATTCAAATTATTTTATGCAAGTCATTTCAATTTTAGAACAAGCAAAAATAATTTCCAACATTTCTTTAGCCTTTTCATCATATTTGAGTTTCTGAACAAAACACTGAAATTTCAAATAATTCTAGATTGTAGTTTTTTATATCCAAAAAAGAAATATAAAATTTTAAAGTTTAACAAGGTGTTTTAAATTTGTTAAAAACAAATTTAAAATAGCAAAGCGTCCGCAGTTAAACGATAAAATTATATATCTCTTTTTCCAGTATCTAAACTATACTTTTAGCAGCCCTAACTAAACCAACAAATAATGGAGCTGGTCTATTAGGTCTAGACTTTAATTCTGGATGAAATTGCCCAGCAATAAAATATGGATGTTTTTTATATTCTACAATCTCAACTAATTTACCATCAGGAGATGTACCTGAACAAATCAAACCAGCATCTTCTAATTTTGCTTTATATTCATTATTATATTCATATCTATGTCTATGTCTTTCAGAAATCTTTTCAGTTCCATATAGCTCTTTAGCAAGAGTTCCATCTTTTATTATACATGGATAAGCTCCAAGTCTCATTGTTCCGCCTTTTTTATCTACTCCTATTTGGTCATCCATAATATGTATAACAGGATTTGTTGTTTTCTCATCAAATTCAGCTGAATTTGCATCCTTTAATCCTAATACATTTCTTGCAAATTCAACAACTGCCATTTGCATTCCTAAACAAATTCCTAAAAATGGAATATTATTTTCTCTTGCATATTTAATTGTCTCAATTTTTCCTTCTACCCCTCTATTTCCAAAACCTCCAGGAACTATAATTCCTTGTAATCCTGACAATTTTTCTTTTGCTGTTTCTGGATTTATTGATTCACAATCTATTAATTTTATATTTACCTTAACTTTATTTGCAAAGCCTGCATGATGCAAACTTTCAATTACTGATAAATACGAATCATCTAATTTGATATATTTTCCAACAATTGCAATATTTACAGATTCATCACCAATACTTCTTACATTATCAATCATTTCTTGCCATTCTCTATTGTCTGGCACATATTTATCAAGCCTTAAGTGATTACATACCTCTCTACCTAATCCTTCTTCTTCAAGCATTAATGGTACCGCATATAAATTATCTGCTGTTTTATTTTGAATTACACTACTTTTTCTAACATTACAGAATAATGCTAATTTATCTTTTATAGTTTCTGGAATTTCTTGTTCTGTTCTACAAACAAGTATATTAGGTTGTATTCCTAAACTTTGTAATTCCTTTACTGAGTGTTGTGTTGGTTTTGATTTTATTTCATTTGAACCAAATATGTATGGTAATAATGTTACATGTATGTATACAACATCTTCTGGATTTTTTTCTAATCCTACTTGACGAATTGCTTCTATTATAGATAATCCTTCTATATCTCCCACAGTTCCACCAACTTCTGTTATTACTATATCTGTGTCAGTATTTTCAAAACTATAAATCTTTTCTTTTATTTCATTTGTTATATGTGGTATTACTTGAACCGTTTTTCCTAAGTAATCCCCTCTTCTTTCTTTTTCTATAACACTTGAGTATACTTTTCCCATTGTTACACTTGAATTTTTTGTTAAGTTTTCATCTATAAATCTTTCATAATGTCCTAAATCTAAGTCTGTTTCTGCTCCATCATCTGTTACAAATACTTCTCCATGTTCATACGGACTCATTGTTCCTGGATCTACATTTATATATGGATCAAATTTTTGAATCGTTACTTTATATCCTCTATTTTTTAATAATCTTCCTAATGATGCTGCTGTTATTCCTTTTCCAAGTCCTGATACTACTCCACCTGTTACAAATACATATTTTGTGTTCATTTTTTCCTCCTATTTAACCGTTTTGTTACAAAAAGAACAAATAAGAAAAATTGAAAATTTTTCTTTAATTTGTTCTCGCCCGATTTGAGTTTTCGACTAAAAGGAGAAAATCTCAAAGGGCTAGCGATTGTAGCTTTTTATATAATAGGAAAGTATCACTTTCCTATTATATAAAAAAAGATAGATTAAATTAAAAACTGCAAAATCGGTTTTTTTTTAATCTATCAAAACTTAATATATGTTATCATATTTTTTTGAAAACTTCAACATTTTTATAAAAATTTAATTCTTTTTTTACATTATTATTGCATATCATGATAGTAATAAGTATTATGATTAACACTATCAATATCATATTAGCATAATCATTTTTTAAACCTAATGGTGGAATAACATAAATTGCTGAATCTAAAGTAGAAAAAGATTGTCCTGATGTTAATGTTGAATAGTATTTATCATTTCCCCTATAGTCTTTTCCTTTAATAGCAAAATCTATATTATTTTTAAATACATTATCTTTATTTGAACTAGCTGCTAACAGTCTTGTTAATACTATTTTTATCTTAAAATCAGAATACTTTTTAATTGCATAATTACTTGCACTTCCATTTTTATAATAATATATCTTTGTGCTATCATTATCATCATATTTCCATCCCTGACTTGCATTTGTTCCATTTTCTGTTAGCAATTTTGATTCTGAACTATAACAGAAGTTATCTCCTATTGTGTCCATAATACTTATTTGTGTACAGTTGAAATTTGGTTTTATATCAAAAATATATTCTACAGTTAATAATGCCCCCTGTGCTAATTCATCATCAAGTGTAAAATATGTATTATTGCCTAAACAAAATCCATTATCACATTCAAAATTAAAATTACTATCTATAGTTGTATTTACAAATTCTTCATATATATTATCATAAATTTCATTATATATATTATTTAAATTACTTATATCAACATTTGTATATAATCTTCCTATTGGTGTATTTGTTTCGTCTATAAAGGCTCCTATGTAATCTCCTCCTAACGAAATATTATAAATTAAATATTTTTCTTCGTAAAATTTTTTATATGCATCTCGACAAGCTTGCTCACCTTCTGTTGCACCATCAGTTAGAGTAATAATAGTTCTTTTGGCATCCGCTTCTTGCGAAAATGATAGTCTCTCAACATATCTTAATGCATTATGAAGACTCGTGCCTCCACTAGCATCTAATCCATTAATTTTACCTTTCAAAAGAGATTTATCCTTAGTAAAATCTGTTTGAAGTGTTGCATTTGACTCAAAAGAGATTAAGGCTATTCTTGCATTCTCAAAATTTTCATAAAATCTTTCTGATAATTGTATTGCTGCAGATTTCACTGATTCTATGGTTCCACCCATCGAACCAGATGTGTCTATTATTAAAATAATATCAATATCATTCATTATTGTTTGGGTTTCATTTGAACTTCCACCTGTAACCACAGCATTAGATATAACTTGCCCATTAGCCAATGTAATTGTTGCTGCATTTATAGAAGTATATGCTATAAAATCATCAGTTTGAATGTAATTAGGTGTAAATGTTGAGCTTGATGCATATGAAATAATTGGTACAAATAAACCTACAATCAATAGTGTTACAAAAATTGCAACTTTTTCTTTCATTAGGAATCACCTCCTGAAATCAAAAAACTTTTATTTAAATTAATTATACTTCAATTTTACATAACTGTCAAATTTTTCTAATCCATGTGTTATTGAAGTATATTCAATAGAGGCAAAAAAAAGAAACCTATTATGGTTTCTTCTATTCTCCTATTGGAATATATTTCTTTTCTTCAATTCTCTTTTCTGGTTCTTTTGGAAATTCTATTTTTAAAATTCCGTTTTTGAAATTTGCTTTAATATCCTCTTCACTTACATTTTCTCCAACATAATAGCTTCTTGAACACATTCCTGAGAATCTTTCTCTCTTTAGATATTTAGCATGTTTATCTTCTTTTTCTTCATTCTTTTCAGCTGTTACTGTTAAATATCCTTCATGTAATTCTATTTTTATATCTTCTTTGTCATATCCTGGTATATCAATTTCTAAAAAGTATTTTCCATCTTTTTCTTTTAAATCGGTTTTCATTAATTTACTTTCTTTCTCTGTGAAGAATGAATCAGGTAAAACCTCATCCCAAAAATCTAATCCATTTCCATTTCTTCTTGGTATCATCATCATAATACATTACCTCCCTATAATTTTATGTGTTGACACCTATTCGGTTGCACATAATATATTATTAACCATCTGGTTAATTTCTATTTACATATTTATTATACATCTAATTTTTAGCACTGTCAATATTAGATTGCTAAAATTCACAAAACTTTCACATTTCCTTTTTTATTTTAAATTTTATCGAATACATAATTAAAGAAAATATTGTGGAAAGTATCGCTAAATAGTATAAATACAAATCAATTCTAAATGGCATTTGAACATGGAACTGGTTTACAATTAAAGAAACTACTATCGCCAAATAAAATAATACTGTTGCAAGTTTCCCATACCACTTACTATAAACAACTACATCTTTTCTTTTATAAAGTAGTGATGCTGATATTACCATAACACATTCTTTAATAAACACTATTGCAAAAATCCACCATGGTAAAATTTTTAAAATTGATAATGATAATAATAATGAAACTTGTGTTAATTTATCTGCAAGTGGGTCAATCAATTTTCCGAGATCAGTTATATAATTATATTTTCGTGCAATATAACCATCAAGAATGTCTGTTATTGCAGATATTGTAAAAATTATTAGTGCTACTAAATAATCATTATTCACTACAGAAGTAAAAATAAATGGTATAAAAATAAAACGTATTATTGTTAAAATATTGGGTATATTTTCTTTTTTCATTTAATTATTTCCTTTCACAAAATTACAAGGGCAAAAGGAGAACTGTTCCCATTTTGCCCTTATTTTAGTTCACATTAAACTTCAAATCGTCATTTTCTAAGTTTACATTAATGTTCTGTCCATCATGGACATCTCCTCTTAAAATCATTTCTGAAATTTCGTCTTCTACATATCTTTGAATAGCTCTTCTTAAAGGACGAGCGCCAAATTTTAAATTTGTACCTTTGTCTAATATGAAATTTTTTGCACTTTCTGAAACAGTTATACCAATATTTTTATCAGCTAATGCTTTTTTGGTATCTTTTAACATTAAATCTACTATTTGTATTAATTCAGGTCTTGTTAATGAGTCAAATACAATTATTTCATCAATTCTATTTAAAAATTCAGGTCTAAATACTTGTTTTAAATTTTCTTCAATCTTACTTGTATCAACTGTTTGTTTTGCAAAACCAATTGAATTATTATTTAAGTTTGAACCTGCATTTGATGTCATAATAATTATTGTATTTTGGAAACTTACTGTATTTCCTTGTGAATCTGTAAGTTTTCCATCATCAAGAACTTGAAGTAGTATATTAAATACATCTGGATGAGCTTTTTCTATTTCATCTAAAAGTATTATTGAATAAGGTTTTCTTTTAACTTTTTCAGTAAGTTGACCAGCATCATCATATCCAACATATCCTGGGGGTGCACCTATTAATTTTGATGTTGAGTGACTTTCCATATATTCTGACATATCTACACGAATTATTGAGTCTTCTGATCCAAACATTTCATATGCTAAGCTTTTAGCTAATTCTGTTTTACCAACACCTGTTGGACCTACGAATATAAATGATGGTGGACGTTTTGTGCTTTGTAATCCTGCACGATTTCTTCTTATTGCACGAGATACTGCACTGACAGCTTTATCTTGCCCAATTATTCTTGTGTGAAGATTTGTTTCTAAGTTTAGCAATTTTTGAGTTTCAGCCTCTGTTATCTTTTTAACAGGAATTTTAGTCCAATTTTCAATTACTTGCGCTATATCTTGTGTTGTAAGATTCTTTAATTGAATTGTACTGTTTAATTGATCTATTTCTTCAATTAATCTACATTCTTGTGTTTTTAAATCTGCTGCTTTTTGATAATCCTCTGTTGAATCTGCTTGTGCTGCATCTTCTTTCTGTGCCTGAACTTGTGCTAATTCTTGTTTTAACATTTCTAATCTAAATAATTCTTTATTTTCTAAGTTAATTCTTGAACATGCTTCATCAAGTATATCTATTGCTTTATCAGGCAAAAATCTATCATGTATATATTTTTCTGACATTATAACTGTTTGTTTTATTACATCATTTGAAATTTTTACTTTATGATATTCTTCATAATATTTCTTTATTCCTTCTAGAATTTTAATTGATTCTTCTATATTTGGTTCTTCAACAATTACTTGTTGGAATCTTCTTTCTAGTGCAGAATCTTTTTCTATATATTTTCTATATTCTTTTAATGTTGTTGTACCTATTAATTGAATTTCTCCATTAGATAATGATGGTTTTAAAATGTTTGCAGCATTCATAGAATGTTCTCCATCGCCTGCACCAATTATATTGTGAATTTCATCAATTACAAGTATAATATTTCCATATTCTCTACATTCATCAATAATACCTTTCATTCTAGCTTCAAATTGTCCTCTAAATTGTGTCCCTGCTATAACAGCTGTCATATCTAATAAATATACTTCTTTATTTAAAAGTTTTGCCGGTACATTGTTATTTGCAATTTTAATAGCTAAGCCTTGTGCTATTGCTGTTTTACCAACACCTGGTTCACCAATTAAACATGGATTGTTTTTTGTACGTCTATTTAAAATTTGAATTACTCTTTGTATTTCTTTATCGCGTCCAATTACCATATCTAATTCATTGTTTTTTGCTTTTACTGTAAGATTTGTTCCATATACATCTAAATATTTTTTCTTCTTTTTGCTTTTCTTTTTGTCTACTTTTACTTTTTGTCTACCATTTGATTCTTCTTCATTTTGATTTTGTTTTTTAGGAACTATACTTGCAAATATAGACCCAATTGGAATTCCTAATGGATTACCTGAGTTATTTTCTCCATCTTCATCATTTTCGTAATCTTCAGCATCAAAATCTTCTGGATCAAAGTCCTCTAAGCCTTCAATATTTTCCATTTTTAAATTTGCTGACAAATCTTTAAATAAGCTTTCTAATTGTTTTGACATATTTGACATATCTATATTATTTATTGGTGGTACATTACCATTATTATTACTATTTTTATTTTTTGATTTTTGATTTTTTTCGTCATTGTTTTGTTTTTCTTGCTTATCGTTTACTGGTGGCATATTAGGGATTTCTATACCTCTTTTTTTAGCACATTCTCTGCATAAACCTTCCATTGATGACTCGCCATTTTCGATTTTATTTATAAATATTTCTGCATTGTTTTTATTGCAATCTGAACATAACATATATAAATTTTCCTCTTTTCTTTTTTAATATTATATATAATACATTAATTTTTCCAAATAGTCAATAGAAAATGCATTTTGGGACTAGACAAAATTTTCTTTTTATGATAATATATCTAAGATACAAATTTATTTTGTATTATTTTAGAATATATGCCCGAATGGCGGAACTGGCAGACGCACACGACTCAAAATCGTGCGGGAAACCATGTGGGTTCGAGTCCCACTTTGGGCACCATAGATAAAAAAGCACAGAAAATCTGTGCTTTTTCATTTTCAAATTTTTAATAGTGGGACTCGAAAAGGAACGTGCCAAGCTTCGAGCTGGTCAGGCACCAGCCGAAGCGAAGGTAAAAATAGTCCAGCGGACTATTTTTGTGACGCGGGTGCGAGTGGTTCCACTTTGTGCACCATGAACATTTCTATTTTTACTAATAGAACAAAATGATAGCATTAGAAAATTTCTAATAAGTTTTTTAGAAAATACTATCGATTACGAAATTTTATTTGACATTATTAAAATATCTGTGTATAATAAATATAGGAAATGAATAACCGCAGAGAATGCGGTTACCACTACATATAGTTATAACAATACATTCGCAATTTGGTAGAGAGCAGAATGTGTTGTTATTTTATTCCTTATTTATTATTGAATTTACATATTGTATGTATATAATCGTCAATAAGGCTACGTTTACAATTGCCGAAACCATAATGGTTATTACTAAAAATAGCATAAAACTCATAAACACCACCTCACTTTCTGATAGCAAAGCTACCTTAGTGCAGTGGCAACACATATCTACTACAATGTTCATTTCCTATGTCAGTTAGTATAACATAAAGTTTATAATAACTCAAGGTAAAAGCAGAACATTTTTTCATATTTTTACAAATTTTCTTGAATTTTATTTTTCTATATCACATGATTTCCCTAAACGTGAGTCTTCTCATGAATATATATTTATATTTGTTTACTAAAAATCTACCATGTAGTATTTAAACAGAGTAGCTTTAAATTTTATAACTAATATTTATAAAATATAATTGGTCTTTGGTTCCCAATTTTATCTTCAATAGATATTTCTATTAAATTTTGAATATCTCTTACTTTCAAATAATATCCTATTGGGTTTGCAATTTTATTTTCATCAGTTCTAAAATCTTCTAGCCCCGCTCTAGAAAAATCGGTGCAAATATAATATACTTCGTCCTTATATTCAACCTCTCTTATAGTATATGTGTTATCTTTATCAAAATCTGATTTTACATCTATTGTCAAACCGCAACTAAAAATTGGTGTATCTTCTTTCTCATATTTCTCCAGCATTTCTTTATATAGTGATATTACACTTAATTCATTCATCTTTTGACTCATTATTTTTTGACTTTCTGATGTATATAATCCATCTTCATTTAAAACTCCATATTTTTCTATTATATTTTTTCTTTCATTTCTTACTGCCTCAGGGTATGTTGGTTTGTGTTCATCTTTTATAGTCATACCAAATTCGAATCCAGTGTCTGTTAATTTTGCAGAATAAATATTAAACCTATCATTAGTAGAACTTACAACTTTATAATATTCTTCTGACCTATTATAGAATTTTTCTGGTACATCTATATTAATATTCCAATTTCCACTTAATACTGTCTTTTCAGCCTTATCCATTTCTTAAAATTCTATCTTTGAAAATTTAAAATTCAATTTTCGAGATTTTGGATATTTGTCTGCATACATATAATTTGTTATTCTTTTACCATTTTATCAATAAAAAAATAGATAAATATCATAATTAAAGAGATTGCTAATCCAATATAAAACTCTGGAAAAGCAAATTCAATACTATTATAAATACTCATTTTTCCAGTTATATTCATTATATGCCAAGTAAAAAATTGATATATTTCTGAAACTACAATTCCAATTATTCCTAATGTACCTAATATTTTATTTATCTTTTTATTTTTAAATGATACCCATACACCTATAATGAATAATACTACCGATATAATTCCTATTGGATTAAACAAGTTAATCAACCCACTAATTTCCTGTACACCTTTCTTTCCTCCATATTGATTTAATAACATTGGTAATAAACTAATTAAGAATACAATTGTTAATACAATTTTCTTTTTCATAAATACCTCCACAATAACTTACTATTTTTAAAAATTATACCATAACATAACAAAATACTCTATACATTTGTACAGAGTATTCTAAAACTTATTTGTTTTCTATCGTTATACTTTCTTCTCCATCATTTATATTTTCTTTAAATGTTAAGTTTTGATCATTCAAGTTACTTTTATCCACTTCTATTGTATGTTCAGTTCCATACTTTTCTATATGATATTTTTCTATTGTATGATTGTTAGAATCTGTGTAAGTAGTTCCCTTTACTTCTTCTTGCTTTCCATCTTTATCAGTAAATATAACTTGAATTGTGTCTTTTGCCTTTTCCGCTAATTCTCCATTAGTAGCTGCATTTACTGTAATAAAGCTTCCTGTTAGCATTATTAGCATAACTGCCACTAATGATACAATTTGTTTTCTTTTATTTATTTTCATATTTTCCTCACTTTCTAAATTAGATATAACTATCCTGTTTCTTACACTTTCGACAATTTTTTTATTTAATTCATTATTCACCATAGTTATACCCTCTTTCTTTTAAAGTTCTTTTTATGGATTTTCTTGCTCTATATAAAATTATTTTTACCTTTGCTTCTGATATTTTAAAAATTTTTGCTATCTCTTTGATTTTCTTTTGATTGTAATAAAATGTTATAAAGATTTTTCTGTCAAGTTCTTTTAGTTTAGAGAGTGATTCTGAAACTATTTTTGATTTTTCATTATTTTCTGCTAATTCTTCAATATTAATATGAGTAATTATATCATTTTCATAGTCATCAATACTTTCCATATTTACATTATAATCTCTATATTTCTTTTTAATTAGATTTTTGGTTATTCCTACTAAATATGGTTTTATTTCAATATCTTTATCCAATTTCTTATAATTCTTCCAAAATATAATAAATACATCTGATAAAATTTCTTCTATATCTGCTTCACTTGATATACTATTCTTTAATATTTTATAGATATAGGCATTATATCCATTAATTATTTTTTCAATGTTTAATACTCCATCTTCTTCAAATGTTTTTATTGTTTCTTTTTTCAATTTAGATCTAAACTCCTTTTAAAAGTACCTTCACTTATATAATCCCATTATAGCCAAAAAGGTTACAAATTTTTTCAAAAAGAATAGAGAGCTTATTTCTAATATTAGCAAATTACTTATCATACTCTAATATATTGTAGCAGTTTCTTTACTTATTATGTAAAGTGTGTTATACTAAATATATATGATAAAATCATATATTAGAAGACCTCGCGTTTTCACTTATACTTATTCACCAGTAAAAAAAAATTTTTGGTGGAAAAACTTATGGCAAAAAAAATGGTATGTTACAATGGAGATACTTTAGCTTATCCTAATTGTTCAGATTCTAGGGTTCTTGTTAAAGGCAATAGTGTCTATGAAATACTTATTCAAAACAGTAAGTATATTGTAACAATAAACTAAATTAACTAAAAAAATACGAATTTGGTAATTCCAAATTCGTATTTTTTATGTATTATGGTGAGCCAGAAGGGATTCGAACCCCCGACCCCAGGCTTAGAAGGCCCGTACTCTATCCAACTGAGCTACTGACCCATTTCTTAACACCTAATTATAATAACACATATTATTGACAAAGTCAACCATTTTTTAATTTTTTTTCATATTATTTTGAAATTTGATTTATGATTTCTTCTTTTTCCTCAATTGTATCTTCCAAAAGTTCAGGTTTCTTTAAATATTTTGATAACAATTTAAAAGAAAAAGCATAATAATACCCATCACAAATTCTTTCATCACCAACAAAAGCTAGCGTAATACACTTTTCTTCTTTAATTTCATCATCCTCATAAATATAGCTTTTTTTCTTTTTACCCATAGAAAAAAACATACTTGTCGTTCCAAAATTATATATATGATGATATATACTATCAATTCCAAGAGAACCAACATTAGTTATAAAAACACTCGTATGGAATGGACTAGCATCAATTATTTTTCTTGGTAATATTCCATGTTTATCTAAAAATACAAAAAGCTTTACAACAGCTCTAATCAATCCACTAGGAATAACATTTAAAACCGCAACTAACTTATCTGTTTTATTTGAATTCTCAAGTTCTTTATTTTGTTCTATTGCATTATCTAGTATATCTTTTATTTCAAAAATATTCTCAGTTCCATTAAATTCTAACTTCAATGGAGTTTCAGGACCATCATCAGTTAGGTTCTTTTTTATAACAAGCGAAACATATATTTTATCTCTTTTATATAACACTCCATTCATTGCAAATCTATTTAAATTAGGTCTTTGACCTACAATTTTTACAATAGCAGCATATATGATATTCATATATGATAAACGTAGCCCATCTTTTGCCTTTTTCTCAATGTATTCATCTAAATTTTTTAAAGCTATGTCTTGTTTAAAATATACTTGAGAATCAGCTCTATCAAGCATTACGCAAGGCATAATTTTAAAAATTGGTGGTAAGTTTTTTATTCTTTTGCCATCTGATCTATGTCCAAACATCTTCTTTTCCCCTTTTGCTTACTCTATTCCCAATATTTTTGCTTCAACATTAAACATCTTGTATTTTTTAGTTTCCTCATCTAATTTAAACTCTATTAACGTATTTTCAAGACTTTCACTATTTTGTCTTAAATCTGTTGTAAAATATAACTTTATTTGAGGAATTTCTAATTTATTTTTTACTATTTCTTTAAATGTTTCAACAGTATGTTTATCATCTTCACATACAAATATTAATTGTGGTAATGCTGAAAATCCTGAATCCCCAGGAACAAAATTCTCATAAAACTCTTTATACATAGTCATTTTGTCTACAAGTTTTTTCTGCCAATCTTTTTCTCTTCTAATTACTTCAAATAAAAATGTTATTGATTTTTTATTTTTAGTAAGTTTTACAGATCCACCTGTTGCCTTAAATACTTTTCCTGACATTTTTGCATTTAAAGCAGGCTTAACAACATAACTATCAAATGCTTTTACTTTTCTTAGATAAGCAATTAATGTTTGATTTCCTGCTAATCTTTTCTTTATCATTGCAACTGGTTTAACATTATCTGTTTGTTGCCATTTACATTCAATTTCTTTTGAAGTTAATAAATATTTTCCCATCTTTTCAAGACAATAAATTCTATATATTCCTTTACCTTCTTCAGATGTAAAATAATATCTTGTTAAAATTTTTGATTTTACAAGTTGATCTAATTTATTATTTAATTTATCTTGTGATTTTGGATCTATTCCTTTCCACTCTAGCATTTGATATATTTGTCTAGAAGTTATAAATTCAAATTCGTTTACTAACTCTAATATTGCAAAATGAATATCTGTTATATGTCCTATATTAATTTTATGTATAATTTGATTCATAGACACATATCCGTCTTTTCCATCAAATGTTTTTATTTCACCTTCTCTTATTGCAAATGGTGATACTTGCGCTTTGATTTGGTTATCTTCAACCATTTCAATCCCTCCTTATAATTTTAGTTGCTAATTATAGCATCTTTTTTACACCTAGTCTTTTAAACTACTATCAATTTTATTTTTTTCTTTTCTGGCAAGATCTTCTTTATGCATACATCAACTGTTTCACCATATTTTAGTTCTCTTGTATACTCTGTCATACCTACTAAATTAGGTGTTAATTCAATAAATATACCATTTTTGTTTTTTTCTGTATCTCTTACAATTCCCTTTACTGTCATTCCTTCTTTAAAGCTTTTTATGTTATCATCCCATGTTCCTAAACAGTTTTTATATGATAAACTTACTCTTCCAGTATTTTCGTCTACAGATTTTACCATACATTTTATCTTTTGTCCAACTTTTACTCTTTCTTCTGGTGATTTTATTCTTGCAACTGATAAATCTTCTATAAATACAAGTCCGTCTATTCCATTATCCATTTTAATAAAAGCACCATATGGTTGTATACCTGTTACTGTTCCACCAACTATTTGTCCTTGTTCGACTTTCATTTTTCTTTTGCTCCTTTTTCTTTTGTTTCAACAATATTATATCTTTTCTTAAACAGATTTTCAACTATTTTAATTAATTTTTTAACAATTCTTCTACTTCTCTTTTTTGTAAGAATCTCCACTTGCCAAGTTCCAAATCTTTTACACCTATTTTTCCTATTTTACTTCTATGTAAAGCTAAGACCTTTCTTCCAACCGCTTCACACATCTTTCTAACTTGTCTATTCTTTCCTTCATGAATTGTTATTTCTAGTCTTGAAATATCTTTTTCTGTATCAGTTTTTAGTATTTTAACTTTTGCAGGCTTTGTTGTATAATCATCTATTTTAACACCTTTTCTTAATTGCTCAACCTCATTGTTTTTTACAATTCCTTTTACTGTAACAGTATAAGTTTTTTCTATTTCGTGTTTTGGATGTGTAACCTTGTAAACAAAATCACCATCATTTGTCAATATCAATGCACCTGATGTATACATATCCAATCTTCCAACAGGTACAACCCTTTCTCTAACTTTTACTAAATCTAGCACTGTATCTCTTCCAAATTGATCATCAGCAGTTGTCACATATCCTATTGGTTTATTTAATAAAATATATACTTGCTTTGTGGCTTGTTTTACAATTTTCCCCTCAAATTTGACTATATCTTTGTCTGGATTTATTTTTTTTCCAAGTTCTTTCACAATTTTTCCATTAACTTGTACTTTTCCTTGTGAAATATATTCTTCACACTTTCTTCTTGAAGCAACACCACAACTGGCTAAATATTTTTGCAATCTCTCTTCCATTTTTAATCCTCTCTAAAATTTTATTCCAATTTTTTTCTTTGGGAAATTTTGTACCGGGTACATTTTTTCCCAAGTACATTTTTACTTTATAGGACTGGTTCTTTTTTTATATATTTTTGCATATTATATATTAATTCCTTTTACTTTTTTAAAAGGCTTTATATAGATTCTCCGGCAAGGTTCTCTTGCCGGATTTTATTATTTAATAATATACATCTACTATGCTCTTTCATCCAGTTTTTTTAATATATCTTCAAAATAGTCTGGTAAAGGAGCTTCTAATTTCATTTCTTTTCCTGTTACAGGATGTTTAAATTCTAAACATTTTGCATGTAAACACTGTCCTACAACTCCAAATTCATTTTTCCCATTTGAATATATATAATCACCTATTATAGGATATCCTATATGTGATAAATGTACACGAATTTGATGTGTTCTTCCTGTTTCTATATTGATTTCTAATAATGTATATTTGTCATATCTTTTTAGCACTTTAATATGAGTTACTGCATTTCTTCCATTTTTATCAACAGCCATCTTTTTTCTATCTGAACGACTTCTTCCAATTGGCATATCTATAGTTGCCTCGTTTTCCTTAACAATCCCTCTAACTAAAGCAATATATGTTTTTTTTACTTCATGATTTTTTATTTGTTCACTCATATTTACATGTGCCTTATCATTTTTGGCAACTATTAATAATCCTGAAGTATCTTTATCTAATCTATGCACAATTCCAGGTCTTATCTCTCCGCCAATTCCTGATAGACTGTCTTTACATATTGCCATTATTGCATTTACCAATGTTCCATCAGGATTTCCATTAGCAGGATGTACTACCATTCCTTTAGGTTTATTCACAACAATTATATCACTATCTTCATATATAATGTCTATTGGTATTTCTTGTGCTTTTAATTCTATCATTTGAGCTTCCGTTTCTTCAATTATAACCATATCTCCTTCAGTAACTTTATATGCTACTTTTCGTTTTTTTCCATTAACCAATATCTTTTCTTGTTCAATTAATCTTTGTACAGCTGTTCTTGTTAAATCATTATTTTGATTTGATATATAAGTATCTAATCTTTTGCCTTGATCTTCTTGTTTAACTATATATGTTTCCATTTTTTATTCCTCTCTGGGACAAAATGTACCGGGTACATTTTGTCCCTATTTTGTTATTTCATAAAACACAAAATTATCATCTTCTTTTATTAGGTTGTATCCATCTAGTTTTGTATTTTGAATAATCATATTCATTTTTGAATCTTTATATAAGATGACATGTGTTATGTCATACTTTTTAAATATATCTTCAAACCATATATCTAAATTTGAACTTTTTATAAAGTCCATAAATATATCTCTTCCTCCATTATATTCTGGTGCATATAAATCACATCTAGAGTCAATAAATACCGGTATTCCTTTGTATAATAAATAACTTCCATAATTATATTCATTATATAATCTTACATTTTTTATATTAATGTTGTTGTTATTAAAATATTGTATAATAAAATCACTCATTTCTACGGGGTATGATTTTTCATCTACATATTTTGCTTTAATTTTTGTTTTCACAAAATATAAACTTATTATTAAGATTAATGCTGATATCATAAATCCACCAAATAATGTTGTAAATACTTCTATAGGTTTTTCATCAACATCTTTTCCTTCTTTTTTTACAAAGTCATATACTAGCCTATTCAATATAACTGAGCATATTATTACAAACATTGTTGATTGTCTTTTTGAATATAGCATTAGCAATACTAATCCGCCAAGCATAAACAAATCAATTAATCTAATTTTAATATCTGTAAATGCCAATATTGCAATAAATATTATTAACACACATAGTATTTCTGCATTTTTTATTAATGTCATTGGTAAATGTTCATTTATGTTTTGTGTTGTATTTCCTTGCATTGTCTTGATTAAATATGTATATGGCGTAGTTCCTAAAGGTGTTAAAAATCCAGTCAAAGTGCAGATTATCATTACTACTATTAGATATTTTACTCCATCTCTTTTTGTTAATGAGATTTTCTTTCCTTCTTTGAATTGTTTTCCATATTTTTTTGCAAATTTTTCTTCTATAATAATTACTATATATTCTGCTATATATGGTAAGTATAAAATAAACATAAATGGCCAAACAGCAACATGTAAATTTGCTATTAATATTGATATTGCAATTAATCCAATTCCATATTTCTTTTTACTCGTATTGGCTAATTGCTCCATCAAATATATTTGTAGAGAAAATAATATAAATGTTACAAGTTGTGCTCTTGCTGCAATGTAATCTCTTAACATATACATTGCTCCAATTGTAACTACAAATGATACAACTTTATTTTTTACTAATTTAGAGTTTGTTTCGTATATCGTTATTCCTAATAATGCTGAAAATATACATGTTGATATATATATTCCAACAATTCCTCCTATTGAATATATTAAATATATTATTACATCATATAACCAATGTGGATATGTATATTCTAAATCCTGATGCCACGAAAACGGGTCTATCATGTCTATTCCTTTGTTTTCTATTATGTGTTCTCCTATTTTTATTGTGTAAAATGTATCATTTTGTAAAGTCTTTGGTGTTATACTTATACAAAATATTGCAATTAAAATTATTGCCATAATTTCGAAATAAATTGTTTTTTTATTTTTCATATGTTTTTATACGGCCTATAAATATATAAACGTCCGCTTCTCCTTTCCTTGTTATAATATCCATATTATAACAGAAAAAATCCAAAAAGGCTAGGCTTTTTGGATTTTGTTTTATATTAAACAGCTTCTTTACTTTCAGTTTCTTCTTTGTTTTCTGTTCCTTCTTCATTTATTAGTTCTAAACTACAAATTGAAACCTCATAAGCTACTTTCATTTCTGATGTTCCATCTTCATATTTCTTTTCATATTGTCTTGATTGAACTCTTCCTACTATTTTTACTTGAGCTCCTACCTCTAAGTTTTGGCAAAATCTTGCATTTCTTCCCCATGCTATTGTTGGAATATAATCTGATTTGTTATAAGCTCTGTTTACTGCTAATAATAAATCTGCAATTTCTCTTCCAAATGGTGTTTGTCTGTAAATTGGTTTTTTACATACAAATCCGATAAGTACAACTTCGTTTGTTGTTTCTTCTTTTCTTACTATGTCACTTTCTTCTTGTTCTTCAACTTCTTTAAGTTCTTCAACATCTTTTGCAAATACTGTTAATATTAATTTGTTTCTTTCATTTTCATAACTATTATATGATCTGAATTGTCCTTTAATTAATAATCTTGTACCTTCTTGTAACATTTCATCAGTTATTAATCTTTCTGATATTGTTATTGGTATGATGTCTGCATTTCCACTTAAGCGTGGTATTGATAAGTTGAATGTATAAAATTTCTCTCCGTAAATTTCATGGCTAAATCTTTTTTCGCCTGTAACTTTTCCTACTAATGTTAAGTAGTTGTTTTCTAAATAATTTGTATCCAATTTTATTTCCTCCTTATTTTTTCTTTATCAATTGTAAATTTCTCTTCTTGCTTCTCTTTTTTTAAAATTTTCTACAGTTTTTATTATACTACATTTTTTTGGCTTTGTCTACATAAAAAGTTAATTTTTTCTATTTTTTTTCAAATTTTTGCTCAAATATTAACATTTTTCGGTTATTTTTTATAGATTATGCAGTTCTTTTATTATAAAAATCACTAATTTAGTATATATTTTTTTATCGTTTTCTCTAATTAGCTTTATTTCCTTCTCCTGACTCCCTATTATTTCTCCATTAAATTTTTCTATCCCTCTTTGTAAACATACTATTATTTTTTCTTCTTTTACACTTGATATAGATATAGTTGCTTTGGTATTAAAACCAAATGTTATTACTTTCATTGGCTTTTCAATATTCATTTTTTTCAAAAATTCTATTTTGATATCTCCATTTAATACTAAATACTTTGTTTTTGATATTATCTCATTCATATATTTATATTCATCTGCTTCTAATTTTATATCTTCTAACACAATCATTTCTTCGAAACAAATATTCTTAACATTTTTTATAGATTCTTTTGTTATTTGTATAATCTTAATATTACTTTCTTTTAGCTCTTTACTTATTATCTGAATCTCTCTCTTTTTTGCAATTATTCCAATTAATGGCATAACTCTCTCCTTTGTTGTCATTATTTCCTAAACTTCTTTTTTTATACTTGTATGCACATTAATTAGAAATCTGTGTCCCATTCTTATTAATAGTATAATTATTTTGATATATTAAATCTGAAACAGTAGTAACCTTAAATCCTTTTGATTTTATATTTTTAATAAGCATATCTAAACTATCAGCAGTATGATTTGTTCCATTATGACTTAAGATTATTGAACCTTTATCTAATTTATTTTTTAATCTATTCCATATTTCCTCACCTGTTAATCCTTTATAATCTAATGTATCTAAATTCCATTGTATAGTGAAATATCCATTTTCTTGTGCTGTTTTTATTACCGTGTCATTATATTCTCCATATGGTGCTCTATATAATGTAGTTTTATTTCCTGTTATTCTTTCTAGTTTATTTACACTTGACTGTATTTCTTCCAAATTTTTTTCCGATGATAAATTATTTACATGTGGATGCGTATTGCTATGACTCCCTATTTCATGACCTGCTTCATGTATCTTTTTTACTGCTTCTGGATATTTGTCTGCCCAATCTCCTACTATAAAAAATGTTATATGTACATCATTATTTTTTAATGTTTCTAATATGCTATCTATGTCGTCTGCATTCCATGCACAATTCATTGTGAATGCAACTTTATTTTCTTCTGTTTGTACATTATATATAGGTAAATATTTCTCTGACGCAAACGTTGGAACTGCACTAATATCCTTTATATTTGCTAATGCAATTAATACTGCAACTGTTAATATTGACACAGTATATGTTTGTATTTTTTCTTTATTAAATATTAAGAACATAAAAAAACCTCCAAATTAAAACATGATACTAATTATATTTAAATATTATGTTTTAATTTTAAGATTATGATTTTATATTTTATTATTATTAATGAACCTTATTAAAAGTTCCTTTTCTTATTTGTTAAATCATACATCCAAACACTTTCTATTAAATCTCTCATATGAAAATACATAAATAAATCATTCATTTTTACTTTGCATTACCAGTATAAGCAGTCATATTATCTAATAAATACACATATCTAATATCCGTTTTACATGCTTTTTCAATCCCTCTTAAGTATAAATAGTCATTTTCCATAAGTTATTTTTTCATATATAAATGATACCATAAATGCCTTATATATCAACAAATTAAGGTGTTTTTTATATAAAAAAAGAGATTTAAGCTAAAGTTATAACTTAATTCCCTTTTTTCTTCGAGACTTTTTACAGCCCCTTTTTAAACAAGTTTTGTATTTTTTAAAGAGTTTTATTATTTTTGTGTTTCCCGCAATTTAATTAAACGTTAGATCTTTTTTCTAAAATATTTTTCGTTTTCTCCTCCATCATACTTAAATAATCTTCATTTTTCCTTGACTCCTCTGTTCTATTACCAATCATTCGATTTACTTTTCGTAATAAATAATAACATTTTTTAGCATATTTTAGCTCTATGACTGGTAACTTACAAAGATTTTCATCACATTTTCTTACATCTTCAAGATCCAATTGAAGAATTTGTAGCATATTTATTAACCACATCTCTTCTTCTTTATATTTTTCCATTCTGTCGCAGTCTATGATGAATCCCCATATAGTGTTACAATTAAGCTTATTGTGTAAAAAAGATCTTTCAAACAAAACAACCGCTTGCTCTTTCTTATCATGCTTAAAATAAAGCATTCCAAGTTCATACTCACCAATACTTTTGCATGCATCTACATTTAGATTTTTTACATAGTCATGCTGAACAACTATTGATATATTCTCAAAGTCTTGATAAATATTATATATCTCTGCTAACATACTCCTAAGAATATGAAATGTATAACCTGTCCTCATATTCAATGTATCTGCAAGATTAGCTAATTTAATAGCACTGTATTTCTTTGGAATACTTAATACTCCACATAGTTCATCCTCCATTCTCTTACAGTATATTCTCGCATACTCAAAATGTTCAAATCCCATTCTTTCATCAGCAGTATATTCTTCTAACTCTTTTAAAGCTTTTTCCCAAATCTCCTTAGATGATTTAGCCCTGCATATTTTTGTGTAATCTCTTTCTTTTTTCGAAAATTTTTGCAACGAAATTTCATGAACTAAATCACATTTACAATATACTTCAACTAATTTCTCAAAAATGCCTAAACAATCATATACTTTTTTACACATATTATCATTTACTTCAGAAGATAACATTTTTTCTGTCGAAATATGTTCACCTAATTGGCTTTTTGATTTGTATTTGGCATGAACATTAACTACAATTGGCTTAATTTCTATGTTTTCTTTATCTTTTTTTATTTTTTCTTCCAAATAAACAGTATTTAAAATTTTTTTCCATATACTCTTTAAAATTTCTATGTTTTGATAATCTGTTTTTGAAGTTTCAATTTGCAAACAAACATTATTTTCAGTTAAATGGCCAAATCGTGATTCAAGCCTTCCATCATTGTCATTGATATAAAAAATTGCATCAAAATTATTTTTGCTTTTTTCTAAATATTGATTGAATTCATCATACACGTCATTATACGTATATGAAAAACATACAAATCCAGTCCAACGTAAAAAACGTTCAAGAAATAATGACTGTTCATAATTATCAATATCATGTATAACCGCTATTTCTTCTAATTTCCGCATGATTTTCCTCCATTTTTGATTTTCTTAATTTGTTTCATGCTAACTTTTTATAAATTCCTCCTTTAATCTCTTTGTTTTACAGTTTACTTGTTTTTCTTCTCTTTAATTTTATAATTGAAGTAATACTAAAACACTCTTACGAATTATAATTCATTTTAAATAAGAAGTCAATTGTATCTGTTATTTAAAATTAATTTTCCATTTTTGCATTTATAACAAAATTATTGTTGGTATTCAATCATACATACTCCATACCAAAAGCTGTTAATAAGTTGATATTTCATCTTCACTCTTTGATTACTGTACTATATATGTTTTTTTATTTTCTATTTCAATATTTTTTTACATGAATGTTACTATGAATATCCGATTTTATTCCTATTCTTATCTTTAATCTCTCCAAATCTCACCATTTATAAACTGGGTTAATGCCATTATAAAAGCTTCTCTTGTCAAGTCATATCTAGTAATAACATCATTTGTAAGATGAGCTATACCTCCTTTTTCATTTTTCAAACCATTTCCTTTGAATATTTTGTCCATTACTTTTCCTAAATCTGTGTTTATAATTTCTTCTACATATTTATCTGGAACTGGAAATGCTGAACCTGTACCAAAACTTTCAACTCCATTTTTATCCTTTATTACAGCTATTGGTATAATACACCATTTTCCTAATTTATTTGTTATTCCTGATTCAACACCTATAAAAAAATCAGCTTCCACATTATTTTCTTTAGCATATTTTACTAAATTATTTACTCTATTACTTGCGCCTTTATATATTTCATCATTAACAGGTTCATCACTAACATCTGAACTTACAGGAATTCCTATAACATCTACATTATTATAAAATTTTTCAAATGCCTGTTTAGCTCCTTCTACCTTTCCTTTATTATTTGTTCCTATTAGTACTTTCATTTTTTATTAATCCTCCTATTAATTTTTATTGTCTATACGATATTATTTTAAACTCATTTCTCTTATCAAATTTAAAAATTAATACTTTTGTGTAATTATCTTTGTTAGGCTCACTTAGTTCATTAATAATAAAACTTGCTTGATATTTCTTCAATGTATCAAATGTGTTCATAAATCCCATGCCAGTACCACCTTCATTTGCATGAGTTGTAATTGGCTTCTTCCCTAATTTTGATAGAGTTTCTTTCTCAAATTCTATACCAGAATCATATATGTACAAACTGTAAATGCCATCAATCTCACCAAGTCTTACTAAAATACTTCTATTTATATTGTCTGTATGATTTATTGCAATAATCGCATCTTTTATATGGTCTGCTAACAATATTTCTAAATCTTCTTTTGATATTAGATTATTTACCATATAGTGTATGTTTCCTGATATTTGCAATTCAAATTCTATTTTATTTTTAATACATTCTGATTGCATATATTCTAACATATCATCTATATTAGAAATCTCAGTTTTGATTAATTCTGTTACTGCTTTGTCTTTATATATGTCTTTTTGTATTTCTTTTATTCTGTCTTGTACTTCTCCTGCATCTTCTGTACTTATTTCTACACTTGTTAATAATTGTTGCATTTTATATTCTAATGCTTTCTGCTTATGTGCTATTGAATGACTTTTCTTACTTAATCCTAAATTTTCCTCTTCTACTTGCTTTAATTCATTCTTCGTTTTTTCTAATTCTTCTTTTGTTTCACTTAAGTCTTGTATTAGTAATTTTTGCTTGTAATAAATTTGTAAAGATTTTTTGATTGTTGCAAACATTATAAAGATTGCTGTTATTATTCCTATTAACAATTCTTTTGCAAGAACTACATCCGTATGTATTAATATAGCTATTAAGAAAAGAATAATTAATCCAATATTCAATACCAGTATGTCTAAATATTCATTTTGATTATCACTTTTCAGAAATGAAAATCCTTTTTGAAACCTTCTTATCTTAAAAAATGCATATAATAAAATAACATGACTTATTAATATAATTATCAAATTTATATAATCATTATTTAAGTCAGTATATATACCAATTATAAAACTTATAACCAGAGTTATACACAAAATAGTATAATTAATAGCATGTGATATAATTGTCGCAATTATTGTTCTTGTAATCTTATTGGTTGAGAATATTATACTAATTATCAAAACTTGACTTATTATACTTGTAAATATATTTACATACTTTCTTATTATAGAATAAGGAATTCCAAAAATTAGAATTATAATACTTTTCCTTATCAATTCCGAGTTTATTTCTATCTTCTTGCCAAGAATCTTAAAATTGCTATAGAAAATAAAAAATATCAGAAATATTGTTTTTATAATATTTATCTTTAATTCAACATCACTTTGTATATAAACTGAATCAAAATTACCAAACATATTATTTCCTCTCCACTTACTTAATATGTTTATATTATAACTTATAAAATCTTAATATTCAATAAAAAAAGGTAAACTGCCCAATTGCAATTTACCTACTTAATTACTTTAACCATCTTTTTAACCAATATATAAATGCATCAACTACGTCCATCTTTCTCCACCACCTTTTTTATCTTTTGTGCTCGTTCCGTTTTGTTATAATAAAAATACCATTTAAAGCTTAGAGCCAAGCAAAATTCAGTGATAGAAAGTTATGACAAAAAACAACTATACATGACAAAAAATAGTAAAATATATTTTCAATTTCAAATCTAAAAAAATATTATCTTTTACTATTTTTTGCTATTTTTATTTACCATCTCACTGTTCTTTTTATGTTGTAAAATTATAAAAAAAATTAAGGAGGGGTTTTATTATGGGAAGAAAAAGATCAAACGTAGCAATTGAAGTAGAAAAACAAGAACAAATTGAAAGAGGTAAAAGAATTAAATATATTAGAGAAAATGAGTTAAATCTAAATAAAACTCAACTTGCTGCGAAAATTGGTACATCAAGTCAATTTCTAGGATTGGTAGAAGAAGGAAAAGGTAATTTAGTTTATTACAGCCTTAAAAAATTTCGTGAACTTAGTGGACATTCTGCAGATTTTATATTATTCGGTATTGATGATACTTGTATAGATAAAACAAAAAAATTATTAAAAAATTATTCTGAAGAAGAAATTATTGCCGCTCTTGACGTTGTCGAAAAATTAGCTTTTTATATTAGTAAAAAATAAGTTCAAAACATTATGTAACTCGATTTTCTCTTTTTACTTGATTTTACGCATAAATCATGATAAAATAAAAAAGTAACTAAATATTTTTACTTCCAACTATAGGGGGAATGGCTATGTTAAATTACAAAATTAAACTTGAAAGAAGAAATATTATCAAATTTTTTTATGCCACAGCAAAGCGTTTCAAAAATCACAAGAAAAAAACTTTTTTTATGTTTCTTGGAGATAATGAAATACGGATGTTCCATATAGCAAATTTATGGGAAAAAGATAAAATAAGTCAAGCATTTAAAAATGCTAATTTACACATCTGCACAAGTCATCAATTAGATATGTCTTTTGACGACTATTACAAAGATAGTTCATTCATAATTTTTACAAGTTTCTTAAAAAGCAATGAAACAATGTTTTATTACTATGTACTTTGCAAACTTTATGGAATAAATGATATATATCCATATGCATATGAATGGGACGTTGATTATTCAGTATTACATGTTAATACTGTTGATACTCAAAATGACCAGCAAAACAAATGTCTAGCAGCCTATAATAAAGCTTTAAATGAAATAAATTTAAAAAATAATCTTTCTAATTTTGATTTTATGTCATTATTAAAAGACTTTGAAAATCGACTTTATTATAAAGCATTAAAAGCTGCACCAAGTATGAGCCTTGATCTTATAGATCAAATTCAGCTTTGTTACAATGAAGGCATTCCATTTTTTTCAAATACACTTGCTTATCATGAAGAAAATGTAAATTTATATTATGAACCAAATATTTCTAGTGATTTTAAATGGATTTATTATAATGACGAATATATTTACAGAATACCATTTATGTCAGAAAATAACTGTCCGCGAGTTTATTTTCTTAAATATGCTAGTTCTTTTTTTGGTAATTTCTTCGTTAATTTAGGAATTATTGAAAACTTTCAGTATAATAATGGTAAGCGAATTATAACAATTCAACCTTTTGTAATTCCCAAATCATGTACAACAAATGATCTGCTTTATTTATTTTTTTATTTATATAAAGATACAGAATATAAGAACTATTTACTTTCAATAATAAACTCTAATTTAAATCAATATATTAAAATATCCAGTTGGGATGAGCTTAGTATTGACTGTAAAAATCAAGTTATTAATTGTGTAAATAAAAATAAAGGTCTATGCAGAAGTATTTATAATGCCATTATCATTTGGGCAAACATGTTCGTTTGGGAGGAATTTTGCCAAGATGAAAATGTTAATCAAAACATTAAAAGTTTTAAACCTAATTTTTGGGGTACAGAATTTGTTAAAAATAATAACGATAAAATTCTTGAGCAAACTCTTTCTAAAATCTCTATTTTAATGAAAGATAACTATTATCGTCAAAATGTAAATTGCAATTACTCTTATATATCAGAGGTTGAGCCAATTGAACCCCAATACAATATTAGTTTTAATGGTCAATGTAGGTCAATATCAGAAATAAGTGCAGATGTATTGATTTACGATTTGATTGGTGATACTGGTATTAAAAGTTTTACAGCAGAAGATTTATTAGATTATTTTAAAGTACATTCTGATATAAAAGAAAAAAATACTTCTATTTTTTCTCAATGGTATATCAGATGGGTACAACCATATTTTGTGAAAATTGAATGTATTCCAGATATTGAAAAGGAAACAGTTTTTATTAATTATGTAATTAACTAGTATAATAAAAAGCTTAAGAAATATTTTCTTAAGCTTTTTTGTTTTTATATTTAAATCTCATCTTCTGTAATTGAATAAATCATTTTATTTTCGTATTTTCCTGTTTTTTGATTTATCCTTCTATCACGTAGACATGCCTCTTTTTTCATCCCAGCATTTTGTAGTATCTTTTCCTTTATTTGAGTTAATTCTTGATTTCCGTCATAAAAGTTAGAAATTACAATATAGTAACCTTGTTCTTTAATTAAGTACATAATTACTTTTTTTAATGCTTCCTCCATATACCCTGTATCAGCCCAATCCAAAGCAATACCAAATTTTATTCTACATCCTCTATTGGTTTTAGATACCTCTTGAGCATTAATAAATCCTATCACTTTACCTGTCTTCTTTTCTTCCATTGCCCATACAAGTTCATTCATTTCATATTCTTTTATATATGAAGAGATTATTGCTCTTGTTTCTTCAAGGGATTTGTGTGGATTATAATTTAAGCAATCTGCTAGCTTTTTTTCTGAGCCAAGATACTTATGTGCATCTTCTGTGTCAGTAATCTTGAATTTTCTAATTTTTAAATTTTCTGTTTCTAAATCTTTCATTTTTTGTTTTATGTCCCCCTTTTTGAATTTTTTCCTTTATTTTACATTTAAAGTAAAAAAATGTCAATTGTTTTTTGGGAATTTTATCAAAAATCTTTTATTCTTTGCTTAAAATCACTGAAATCCACAAGTTTCCAAGACCAATTTTCATCTTTTTCCACACCTGGTACATTAATTCGTGCACTATCATCTAATCCTAATATATCTTGAACTGTTATAATTGCAATCTTAGCCTTACATTTTGCACAATATTGCATAATACCTATATTAACATTTATATCATAACATTCATTTCTTCTTAGAAACTCTTTTAATCTTTCTTTATATTCATCATTTAAGGTATTATACCATCCATGTATAGTCTGACAATCATGATTTCCAGGAAATACAAGAACATTTTCCTGTTCATTGTCTTTATCATAAAGGTTGTTTAAATCAATTGAATATTGCAATATTTTCTGTCTTGTAAATCCATAGTGTTCTCTTAATTTTATTGTTTCTTCTCTAATATCACCCAAGTCTTCAACTATAAGATTTTCAACTTTTATATTTTCACCTTTAAATAACTCATCAAAAAAGGCATAACTTACACCATCAGTATAAAATCCTTCTTTCCCACTTTTTCCTATTGGTATTTCAAAAAACGAATCATATCCTCTAAAATAATCTACTCTAACTTTGTCAAATAATTTTAGATGGTATTTAAAACGATTGACTAAATATTTAAAATTATCTTTTTTCATGTTTTCTACATCATATACTGGACTATTCCATTTTTGCCCCTCACTGTTAAAGTAGTCTGGTGGTGTTCCTGCTTCAAATGTAAATTTTCCATTTTTCATTTTAAAACATTCCGGATGATACATTGTTTCTGCAGAATTAAATGTTGGATATACTGGCATATCTCCTATTATTTGAATATTTTTAGAATTTGCATATTTCTTTAGCTCCATCCACTGCTTATATAATATAAATTGCAAAAACATATAATATTCTTTGTTCTCACCTTTTATATTACTTATATATTGAGCATATTCATTAATTTCTTTATTTTTTATAAATTCCACATATTCTTTATTTATCACAAATTTACCAAATGCTTCTTTATAATATTTTTCTTTAAAATTATCATATACTACTCTATCTTTTACTTCTCTTTCTTCAGCTTTTTCTATTAATCCGCATTCTTTTAATTTGTCTAATGATATATAGTCTTCTTCTAATGCATAATAACTTAATGGCGAATATGGTAATCTATTACATACATTTATGGGCAGAATTTCCCAATACTTCATTCCATTTTCACTTAAAATATCTATAAATTGATATGCTTCATTTCCAAAATCACCAATTCCATATTTACTTGGTAACGAAAATATTGGAAGTAAAATTCCTTTTTCTTTCATTTGTATCCCCCTTCTTCTTTTGCTTATATTTGTTTTCTAAAATTTTATCACAAACCCTTTTGTTTTTCTATATTATTTAATAATATTTTATGAAAAGAACAAAAAATGTATTTCTATATATGAGATTTGGAGGACTTACTTATAAATAGAACAGAGCTCTCTATTTAGAGAGCCCCATTATTCGGTATATCTTTAATTTAATCAAAATACAAACCAGCCAACCCCATATGGATCTTTAAAGTCCACATCGCTACCAATAGTCATTTTTGCAATAGGGCACTTATAGCCATACTCTGCAAAACTTCCACTTGCAACGCAAACTTTACTATATGTCTCATCTTCCGCGAAAATTTTGCGAACATTTGCAAGACCACACTTACCTGCTACTTTTCTACAACCTGCGATTTCAAGCGTATCCTGTGCATATTTAGTATTGAAATAATGACCAATTTCTGTAGAATCACAACATATGGCTTTCACAGCTTCATCCTGTTCCCAGCCCTCCATTTTCATACGCTCAATTAATGTCGCAAGGAATAAAACATAATGATGTTTAGTTCCTAATTTTAAATTATTTTTTTTTGCCAACTGCTTGAGCTCGTTAAATGATAAGTCAGTTGTTGGACCACATCCTGCACTGAAAATTGGCTTTCCTTTATCATCGATTGTCATGTCGTAAACTGGTACTTCAAAGCTTTTTACTCCTGCACTGATAGCTTCGTTAAGCTTATCCAGAAATTCCTTTACTGCAGGCGCTAATAACCAACAGCTTTTAAACAGTTCCTTATAAATATAACTGTTAGACCCTTCTACATGAATCGTTTCAATTCCTTTGGTAAGATGTGTTTCAGTAAAAATCCTTTCTTTCATAATTTTCCAAAAACACTCATCTACATCTTCAGGTGTTTCTAAATTTTTTTTCAAGATCTCTTTTACAGATTCCGTTACCTGTGATTTCATTGAAATGACGAGTTCTCCTTTTTCGTCTTCTCTGACGAAAAATTCCTTGCTATTGTGTATATGCTTTGTTTCTTCGTCTATTGCACTATAAATCATTTGTGCAACTTTCTTGGCTTTTCTTCTTCCTAAATATTCACAAAGAATATCCCGGATTTTAGTTTCGTTCATAGTAGTAGTTGTTGAATTTTTCATCATGTTTTCCTCCTAATTAATTTGATAACCGATTTTTTCTATTTTTACTACTTTTGTAGTATATCACATTATGTTAAGTTTTGCAATGATATTGTAGCTTTTATTTAAAATATTTTATCGTAAAAATTGTTCCTTTTTTTACTTCAGACTCAACACTCACATATCCATTATTACTTTCAATTATAGATTTAGCAAGAGCTAAGCCAATTCCAACGCTTTCACTTGAAGAATTTTTACCTTTATAAAATCTCTCAAAAATATGAGGCAAATCCTCTTCCTCTATTCCTACTCCATAATCTTTTATCTCTACTTTTGAATATATCTTATTTTCTTCATATGATATATCTATTTTAGAATTATCTTTTGAATGTTCTACACAATTTTTCAAGATATTGGTTATTGCTTCTACCTGCCATTTAAAATCGCAACTTATTTTTATATTTTTATTTACTTTTTGTATTATTTCAACATTTTTCAAATCACACAATACTGAAACATTTTTTATACTCTCTTTTACTATATCTTGCAAGCTTATTTCTTTATTAATAAATTTTACTGAATTTGCATCTAATTTAGATAATTTCAATATTGAATTTACTAAAAAATTAACATTTATAATTTCTCTTTTTATATCTTTAACAAATTCTATTCTGGTTTCTTTGTCCATTTCTGGATTTTCTAAGATATTATCTATCATTATTGTTATTGAAGTTAAAGGCGTTTTTAATTGATGTGATATATCTGATAAAGAATCTTTTAAATTTACTTTGTCTTGTACAGAATTTTCTGCAGTTTCTTTTAACATTATTGTTGTTTTATAAACTTCATTTTTTAATATTGATAACTCATCTTCAGTGTTATCATCTATATCTAATTTATAGTTTTTATTATTTATCTCTTCAATATATCTTGTAATTTCTTTTAGTTTCTCGTCTTTTGAATGATTATACTTCATAAATATAATTAAAATTACTAATGATAATATTATCAAAATTGTTGTATTTAATATTAAAAATATTTTAAAATAATTATCATTTTCTATTAATATTGCATCATCTTGTAAGTTAATTCCATAATTTTTAAATAGATTAGTATCTATATTTTCTTTGCTATTTATTATTTGCATTATTTCATTATTATCTAAATCCGGATATTTTTCTTTTACTTCTGATACAATTTGTGCAATTTTATTATTAAAATTGTTTGTATATTTTTTATACTGATAATATTGAAACACACAAAACACTATTAAAATTAATATTACTGCAATAAAATATTTTATTAATGCTTTTTTTAATTCAATTTTATTTTTCATCAATTCTATACCCTATTCCTTTAATTGTAATTATTATATCTGTTACAAGTTTTTCTCTTATTCTTTTTAAATATACTGTTACAGTATTGTCATTTACATCATTTCCTGTCCATTCCCATATTTTTTCTATAATATAATTTCTTGTAACTACTTTATTTAAATTCATAAATAATAAATTTAATATTTTTAATTCTAAACTTGTTAAATTTATTTCTTTTCCTTCTTTATATACAACCATTTTATCTATATCAAATTCGATATCTTTTACTTTTATTATTGAGTTCTTTTTATTTCTAAGAAGTATTTTGTTAATCCTTGCTACTAATTCTCTTATTGAAAATGGTTTTGTGATATAATCCTCTGCTCCCATTTCTAAGCCTTTTACTATATCATCTTCATCATCTTTTGCTGTTAAAAATATTGTTGGTATATTTTTATCTTTTATATTTTTTTCATATAAATTGAATCCATTTCCATCTGGAAGAGATATATCAAGAATTACTAATTTAGGCTTTTCATTTTGTAAAAATTTTATTGTTTCTTTTACATTTGTTTTGTGTATTACTTTAAATTTTTCTTGTTCTAAAGAATAAATTATCCCTTTTGCAAGTATTTCATTATCTTCCACTAAAAAAATTTCCATCGTTTTATTACTCCTTCCAAAATGATTATATAATAAATGAAGGGACTTTTATAGTCCCTTTTTTAAATATTTTCATTTCTTATTGTTTCTATTATATTTTGCTTATTTATTTTTGCAATTGAATATCTCATTATTATAAATACTAATATAAATACAGCAATAATTGAAATTAAAATAGGTTTTATAGGTATATACATATTACCTTCAAATTTTGTTGAAAATGCTTTATATAATGCAAACGTTCCAATCATTCCAAGAGCAATTCCGTATATTAGTGCTTTTGTTGAATAAAATATTGTTTCTAAATTGATCATTCTATTAAATTCTCTTTTAGTCATACCAATACTCTTTAGCATTGCAAATTCTTTTTGTCTTAATTCCATATTAGATGTAATTGTATTAAATATGTTTGTTACTCCAATTAACGTAATAACAGTTATAAATCCATATAAGAATATTTTAATTATTAAAACCATTGATTTTTCTTCTTTTACTTGTTCTGATATATTAAAATATCCGCTATCAATATTGATTGATTTTAATTCATCTACAAATCCATCTGGATTACTAGATTGTATTGATATGTACCTTAATTTAAAATTCATGTCTTTGAAATAATCTAAATTAACAATAAAATACCCTCCATCATAATATGATTTTTCAATTCCATAAGGTCTTGTATCAGTTATAGCACCAACTTTAAAACTTGTTTCTCTATTATCTAATTTTCCTGTAATTATATCTCCTACTGAATATTTATAAATTCTTTGAGTTATTCCCTTTCCTGATTTTTCATAATATAAATAATTATCACATAAGACCCCATTATCTTTTAATTTTTCAGCATTTGCTCCGATCTTTTTTATATATTTATTCCAAGAATTATTATCTAAAGCTAAAATTTGTAATTTTGATACTTTTCCTTCTCCTGTTGGAACATATTCTTTTTGTTGTTCATCATAATATTCATCTTCTTCCAATTTGATTCCAGCACCACTATTTATTTTGCTTAAATCCTTAATTTTTAAACATTGTTCTGTTTCATATAGCCAATAAGATTCATCTATATATTTTAATTTTGAAATTTTATCTATTTCATCTTGTGTTCTTCCACCACAAATTATTTTTATATTATAATCATAATCTTTATAATAATTACCAGTAACATCAAACATATTTGCAATAAAACTGCTCATAGCTATAAATACAAATATACTTACTGCTAGTGAAACTACAGTTGTTCTATATTTTTTCTTACTTCTTTTTAAGTTTTTATATGCCAAAACTCCGCCAGTTCCAAATACTTTAGAAATCAAAAATGGTACTTTTAACTTTTTAGCTTTTAATTTTACTTCATTTGGATTTTTTAATAAATCTATTGGACTTACTTTGCTTGCTTTCTTTGCTGATGATAATGCTGATAAATATATAGTAATTATTCCAAGTATAGCAGATAATATTATAGGATATATTGATACTTTAAGCATAATTCCATCAACATTCCCAAACAAACTATCTCCTGCAATCAAATTTACAATTTTTATTAGAATAATTACTGCTAATATACCTGATAATATTCCTAAAGGTATTCCTATCAATCCTAATATTAATGTTTCTGAAATCACATTTCTTTTTATTTGTTTTCTTGTTGTTCCTACGCTTGCAAGCATCCCATACATTTTCATTTTTTCTGTAATTGCTATTGCAAATGAATTTCTTATGCAAAATATACTTGTAAGCATAATTATAAATATTACAACACCAACAACTTGATATAACATTATAATTGTATCATCACTAATTGCTAAAACTTCCCATCTTAAAAGATCTTCATTTACATCAAATTTTTCATAATTTAATTTTGGTGCAGAATTCTGTGTAGTGCTTGTATTTTCTGTGTCATCCGTAATTTCAGTATCTTTAACTAAATCATTATAATTAGAAGCCCCTAAAATATTAGCTATTGATGTTTTATATTCTTTTGGATTTTTTAAAGATATAAATGCGTCTTCTGTTCCATCTTTTATATTAGTAGAAATTATTGTATACCCTGGATTTCCATAGGTTTCAAAAGAATAATTTGGTCTTTCAATAATTCCTGTTATAGTAAATTCATATTTTTTAGTATCAGTTAATTGTTCATCAGCTTGATTATAAGGATTACTAGTATCTAATGTGTATCCATCTAAAGTCTTTCTTGTACCAATATCAATTTTTATTTTATCTCCAACTTTGTAATTTACTTTTCCATTAGTAGCAATATGCCTACTAATAACAATTTCATTATTGTTGTTTGGAAATCTTCCTTCTGTCAACTTAAATTTTAGTTCATCAAATATTTTGTTATCCATTGAATATAGCTTTAGATAAGGCTTATCCTCATTTTTTCCATTCTCTAATTTTCCATATCCAACCTCTTTAATAGTAAAAATATCCTCAATATCTCTATTATTTTTTAGTGTTCTTATATTTTCATCAGTAACATCATAAAGTTTCAAATGATAATATCCTGTTCTATTTATATCATCTTGCACCAATGTATGTTGAAAGCTTGTAGCCATAGTCGCAACAGCACAAATCAAAGCAGTTGATAATATTATTCCTATAATAGTACTAATAGTTCTTTTCTTATTTAATTTTAAGTTTCTAATAGATATCTTGTTAAGAATATTCATTTCTACACCTCCTTAACAATTTTTCCATCTTCAATTTTAATAATTCTATCTGCTATTTTAGCAATTTCCATATTATGTGTAATCATAATTATTGTTTGTTTATAATCTCTATTAGACCTTTTTAATAATTCAACAATTTCGTCACTTGATTTTGAATCCAAATTTCCTGTTGGTTCATCTGCTAAGATAATTGCAGGATTAGTTATCATAGCCCTGCCTATAGAAGTTCTTTGTTGTTGCCCACCTGATAATTCATTTGGTAAATGATTTCTTCTATTTTCTAATCCTAAAACTTTAATTAATTCATCTAATTTATTTTGATTAACATCTCTATTATCTAAATTTAATGGTAAGGTAATATTTTCTTCAACATTTAATATAGGAATTAAATTATAAAATTGATAAATCAATCCAACTTGCCTTCTTCTAAAAATTGCAAGTTCATCATCATTGAATTTGTATATATCTTTTCCATCAATAAAAACTTTTCCACTTGTTGGTCTATCAACTCCACCAATTAAATGTAAAAGTGTAGACTTTCCACTTCCGTGATGCTCCAACAATTGCTACAAATTCTCCTTTATTTACTGTAAATGATACATTATCTAGTGCTGTTACTTTTGTAATTCCTTCTCCATAAACCTTGCTTAAGTTTTCAACTCTTAATATTTCCATAATTAATTTTTTCCTTCCTTTTTATATTTGTTAATTAGATTGTATCATGACTAAAGTGACAAGTAAGTGACTATTTTAAATTTTATCAATTTACAAATAGTTACCAGTAGGGACACCCATAAATGGTAAATTTTTTTACCACTAGGGACACCCTTTGTAATATTTGGGTTAACATCTTTTTTATAATGGTGTCCCTTCTGGTAATTTTTTTTACCAAAAATGAGTGTCCCCACTGGTAAAAATTCTTACCAACGGGGACACCCTTTCCTATTCCTTATTTAAAAATTTCATTTCAACATATAATTTATCTGCAACAGATTGAACAACATTTTTTAAAAGATATTGTTCTTCTGTCATTTTCTCAACTTTTGGAAACTGTTTTCTTGAAAATGCGTTTTTTACTGATATTTCAAAATTTGCACAAAATCTGTTATATGCTTTACTTAGCTCAAAATATTGTATTGTTAATGATATTAATTTTCCTATATCACTTATACTATATACCTGTTTCAATATACATATTACCATTAAATATGCAATATGTGACCTGCTATATTTCTTTTTTTCAGGTGCTGGCATTATTCCTTGTTTTACATAGTTATTTATCATCGTTTTGGTTATTATTTTGTCTTCTTTATTTGTTGAATATTGTGATAAATATTTTTCTAAATAATTTACTACTTGATCTAAGTATAAATCAATTTCAGGCAATTCATTCCATCTTGGTATATGTATTTTCATTATTATTTCTTCTATATCTATATTTATATTATTTTCCTGCATCTTTTCCGTCTCCTTTATATTTATGTTACTATTTTAGCAGAAACTTTTTAAATTATCAACCATTTAATTATTTAAGAATTCTAAGTGTATTAAATATTGTCAAAATTGTAACACCAACATCTGCAAAAACTGCTTGCCACATTCCGCTAATACCTAAAACACTCAATAATAATATTAATACTTTAACACCTACTGAGAAAATTAAGTTTTGTTTTATTATTCCGCATGTTTTTTTAGAAATATTTATTGCATCTATAATTTTTGAAATATCATCAGTCATTATTACAATATCTGATGCCTCTATTGCTGATTCTGAACCAACTCCACCCATTGATATTCCAACATCTGCTCTAGCTAAAACAGGTGAATCATTTATTCCGTCTCCTACAAAGGCTACTTTTCTATTTGTTGAATTTTCACTATTTTTAGTATTTGCATTGATTATCTTTTCTAATTCATTATACTTATCTTGTGGTAACATTTCTGATTTTATATTTTGAATTCCTAATTCTTTTCCAATTTTTTCCGCATTTTTATGGTTATCTCCTGTGAACATACTTGTTCTTATTCCTTGTGCGTTTAATTGTCTAATTGCTTCTTTAGCTCCATCTTTAATTGTATCTCCTAAATAAATTATTCCCACAAGTTCATCTCCAACTTTCACATAAATTATTGTTGTATCATCTTTTTCATCAGCTTTATTTTCATCATTTACTAAAGTTGAATTTCCAACTAATATAGTTTTTCCATCATATTGATAACTTAATCCTTTTCCTGCAATTTCCTTGAAATCCTGAACTTCTACATTGTCAACGTCAACTTTATTAGCTTTTATTATTGATTTTGCAATTGGATGATTTGAAAATCTTTCTCCCATTGCAGCATATTTTAATACTTCTTGTTCATTGTAATTACTTAATATATCTATTTTTTGTATTTCAAATTCACCCTTTGTAAGAGTTCCTGTTTTATCAAATACTATTTCTTTTATGTCTTTAATTGCATCTATATAGTCACTTCCCTTTATTAGAATACCCTCTTTTGAAGATTTACCTATCCCTGAAAAATAGCTAAGTGGTACTGATATTGCAATTGAACACGGACATGAAATTACTAAAAATATTAATGCTCTATAAATACTACCATTGTTTCCAACATATGGTATATCTGTAAATAATGGTAAAAATATTGCTACAATTGCAGCTAATCCAATAACTATTGGTGTATAAATTGATGAAGCTTTATTTACAAATGTCTCCGTTTTAGCTTTTTTATCTGTCGCATTTTCTACCAAATCTAAAATTCTGCTAACTGTTGAATTTTCATATTTTTCTGTTACCTTTACTTCTATCATTCCATCTACAACAATACTTCCAGAAAGTACATTTTTTCCTTCTTGAACTTGTGACAATTTGCTTTCACCTGTTAATGAAGCTGTATTTAAATCTGCATTTCCTTTTGTAACAATTCCATCTAATGGAACCTTTTCTCCTTCTTTAACTAATATAATATCTCCAATTTGTACTTCTTCTGGTGAAACTTGCTTTATATCATTTTCAATTTTTAAATTTGCATATTCTGGTTTAATATTCATCAAATCTTTTATTGATTTTCTACTCTTATTAATTGATTTTTCCTCTAGAATTTTTCCAATTTCATATAAAATTATAACCATTAATCCTTCTAGATGTTCTCCAACTAAATAAGCTCCAATACATGAAATTGTTATTAAGAAGTTCTCATTTATCTTCTTACTTTTGAAAAGCATTTTTATAGCATTTTTAGCTGTTCTATATAACAAAATAGCATAACCTACTATAATTAGGATTATTGAAGCAGTTGCTGGTAATTTTGCATACATCCCTATAAATGCAATTGCAATTCCTATAACTAACCTACAAACTTGGCTCATTGTATTTGATTTTTCTTCCTTTTGTTCTGTATGCTCTAAAGAAGCGTCTATCATTTCAACATCAGGTTCTTGTTCCAATACTGCTTTTCTTACCTCTTCAACAGAAACCTCATCAGTTTCATATGTTAATTTTAGCTTTGCGAAATTAACATTTACATTGTGCAAATTTGGATTCTTTTCCAACTTTTCTTGTATTTCATTTGCACATGCTGCACAATCTAAATCTTTTAATATAAATTCGTATTTTTTCATATTCATCATTCCTTCCTGGGCAAAAATGTACCCGGTACAAAATTGCCCGGTAAAAAATGTACCGGGTACATTTTTTACCTATCTATGTTCATAGCTTTCTTCTATATGTTTTTTGGCTAGTTCATACATTTCTGAAATATGTTCATCATCTAAAGAATAATAAACTGTTTTTCCTTCTTTTCTAAATTTTACTAATTTTGCTTGTTTTAAAACTCTTAATTGATGTGATATTGCAGATTGCGTAGAATTTGTTATTTCTGATATATCTCCTACACATAATTCAGATTCTAGTAATGCACTTATTATTTTCATTCTTGTTGTATCTCCAAATACTTTAAAAACTTCAGCTATATCAAATAATAAATCATCACTAGGCATTACTTTTTTTATTTTATTTACTTTTTCTATATCAATTGATCCTTCTTCCATACTTCCACCTTCTTTTCTACCTGTAAATTATAATTTTATCTTTATATTATACATTGTTATATGAATAATTGTTCATATATTTATATATTTATGCTAACATTATTATATGTTTTTGTCAATAAATTTGTTAGATCTTTTTTATAAAATAATAATTTTATTATTTTATTGTAATTTTACATAAAATATGTTGTAATTTAGTATATAACAATTATACAAAACCTAAAACAGGAGGAATTAATATGCAAGAATTTTTATTAGTTTGCTCACTTATGTCGTTTGGTTATTTTATCGTTATTGTAACAGATGAAATGATAAAAGACAAAAATGCAGTAATACGGTTTATAGGATACATGATAGACGTCATAATGGCTATACTTGTATTTTATCTAATTTTATATTATTATTTTGATATAAAATTATTAGAAATCTTCCTATAAAAATTCCTTCAAAAAAAATATAGTCATTTAACTAATTGTTAAATGGCTATATTTTTCTTCTTTGCATATTATAACAAATTTTAGCGACAAGATTATTTGGAGTGATTTTAGCCCCAAGTTTAGCTAGTCTAATTTTCCACCCTGGTACAATATAAAATTTTCCTTTAAGTAATTTTTCAACAGCATATTTTGCAACATAATCACTACTTAAACCTTTTAATGCAAACTGTACATCTGCAACTTTATTAAAATTTGTATTAACCGGACCTGGACACAAAATGCTTATTTGCACATTTGATTTTTCTCTTCTTAATTCTTCTCTGATAGCTTCTGATATTCTTACAACATAAGACTTTGTCGAATAATATGTTGCCATTAGTGGACCAGGCATAAATCCCGCAATTGATGCAACATTTAGAATTTTACCACTGTTCTTTTTTTTCATATCTTGTAAATATAATTTAGTTAAAACATGATATCCTACAATATTTGTATTTATCATTTGTAATTCTTTATCTAAGTCGGTCTTGTCAAAATATCCACAATCCCCAAATCCTGCATTATTTACAAGTATATCTATGTCATTATATTTATTGTGTAATTCTCTGCAATTTTCCGATTTAGATATATCCATACACACAACTTCAGATTTTGTTCTCAACTCACTCTTTAATTGGTTCAATTTCTCTATGTCTCTTGCCACTAATATAAGCTCATATCCTTTTTTACTTAATTCCCTAGCAATATCTCTTCCTATTCCAGAAGATGCTCCTGTTATTAAAGCTTTCATTTTTTCATTCCTTTCGGTTATAATTAACTACCAAAGTTTTGTTGAAAAAGTACTCTTAAATACACTTATAATTGATTTAAATAAATTGACTATTATCCTGAAAAATATATTACTTTCATATAATTTTGTAAAAAATCCTTTTACTATTGGTATTTGATAAATCAACATAAATGCTAATATTACAACTAAAATACAACCGACAAGTTTTATATAGTATTTAAAATTATGTTTATATCTAATTTTATACCCTCTATTTTTCATGTCTTGTATATATGCGTCTTCATATGCCTTATTGTATGCATTTTCTGTTGCTCTTCTTATTTCTTCTCGTAATATTTTTCCCATATTAGTTATTGCATTTCCTTCTTCAAAACCATTATATTCAGTATTTTGCACCGGTCTTTGATAATTATTCTGAATTCTTTCATTATAAAATTGATTATTATTTACTGTAGAATTTTTTTCTAACTCATTTCTTAGTCTTTCATTTTCTTGTATTGCGTTTTCGTATTCTTCTCTTGATATTATTGTTCTTCTTAATTGTTCATCATATGATGCCTTTTTATATTCATCAGTTAATATAGAATACGCCTCATTTATTTCTTTCATTTTTTCTTCATACTCATTTTTATTTATTGCATTTTGTAAATCTGGATGATACTTTTTTACAAGTGTTTTGTATGCTTTTTCTATTACTTCGGGTGATGCTTTTGAATCTACTTCTAGTATTTCATAATAATTTTTCACTTTTTTCTCCATTCTTTTATTCATGATTCATTTATATTTCTGCTTCAATAATCTCACAATTTTTCATTGTTATATCAGATAGCAATTTGCTTTCTGGCATTCCATAAAGATGTGCTTTTATAACCTTAGCAACTCCACCATGTGCAACAATTAATACAGTTTTATCTGAATATTTTTTCTTTATATCTTCTAAAAAGTCTAATATTCTTTTTTCAAAATCATGTAAATTTTCACCATCTGGAATTTGATAATTCAAATCATAATCCCATATTTGATTTTCTATTTCATCTGTTATTTCATGTCCTTCTAATTTTCCTAATTTTCTTTCTCTTATTCTTTCATCAATTATTGTTTGAACATTTCTATTTTGATTAATTATTTCTGCTGTTTGTTTTGCTCTATACATTGGAGAACATATTACTATATCATATTTTACATTTTCTAATTCTTTTCTTGTTTCATTTGCTTGATTTATTCCAGTTTCATTTAATTCTTTTTCTGTTCCTCCACCTTGCATTTTTCTTGCCAGATTCCAATCCGTTTGGCCATGTCTAACATAATAAATTTTCATTAAAATCACTCCTCTGTAATAAAAACTTTTTCTTTTGAAATTATTATCCATTTTTATTATACCATTTATACACTTTTTTTCAATCTTTTATTTTATTTTTTTAAAGGACCTTATATTAGGTCCTTATTTTTTGAAACATTCATTACTTTTTAATTACAATAGCACCAAAAGACGATAATTGCTTTTTATTACTGCCTTGAACTTTAAATAATATTTCAGCAATTTTATATTCTTCTGGCAAATCTACTTTGGTAGTTCGATGTGTTCTACTTGCAACCACAAGAATTTTATCATTTTTATCATATCGTTCAAATACAAACTGTTCATGATCAATTTTTAAAATTCTAATTTCAGCATTTTTTAAGAATTTCTCCCGTTGACGTATTTTTCCTAATACTCTAAAAAATTTTAATAAATCTTTATCTTTATGGGTCCATGGATATGGTGCTCTATTCGCAAGATTTCCAATTCCTGTGATTCCAACTTCATCTCCATAAAAAATTGAAAAAATACCTGGTAAAAATGATAATGCAACAGCATATGATTTGTATACCATTTTTCCGTATTTGTATTCTTCTTTGCTTATTTTATGAGATTTTATCCATTCTAAACTATCGTTTTGTAAATTCCAAGCCCATTCTCCATATTGTTGAAAGGCATTGCATCCAAGAATTTCGATCACACGTGAAATATCATGTGTTGATGTAAAATTCATCAGTGTTTGTATTGTTTCCTCTGGATATTCAGAGATAATCTCTTTTAAAATATTATTTAATTTTCCAGTGTCACAATATTTATAGTATCTAATTAATGCATCAACTATAAGATAATTCATTACAGAATGCATTCCTTTTCCTGAGCTGATATATCCTCTATTCATTCTCATAGGATTTTTCCAGACTTCTCCTAAAATAAATCCATCTGGTTTATTACGTTTTACAGCTTTATGAATTTCTTCAATAAAGTTATCTGAAAGTTCATCTGCTACATCAAGACGCAATCCGTCAATTCCAAGAGTAAACCACTTGTCAATTACACCATCTTTGCCCAAAATGAAGTTTTTCCATTTTTCAGAGTTTCCATCACATACAGGAAGATTCGGCATTCCCCACCAATATGAAAATTTTTGTTGTCCACAAATACACTCTCTTTTGTAAAAATTGTAATATTCTGATTCCGTACTTTGACATGCACCAACAGTATTATATGTTCCGTATCTATTAAAATAAACACTATCATCACCTGTATGATTAAATACAGCATCAAGAATAACTTTCATTCCCATTCTATGTGCATTATTACACAAGCTTTTTAACATTTCGTTTGTTCCAACATATGGATCAACATTTTCATAATCTGCCGTGTCATATCTGTGGTTTGATTGACTTCTTACAATAGGACTAAGGTATAAAATATCAACACCTAACTTTTTGATATATTTCAGTGTTTCTTCTATTCCTTTTAAATCTCCTCCATAAAAGTCAATGTTCCAAAGTCCGTTTTCATCAGGTCCAAGCATTGGTGACTCATACCAATTTCCATGAAGTATTCTTTTGGGCATTGGTTCTTTTTTCATATCTTTGCCTTTACGATATCTATCAACAAAAATATGATACATGGTTGCACCTTTTGCCCATTCTGGAACGTCAAATCCTACTGACATTTTCCAATACTCTTCTTTTGTTAAACTGGTGTCTCCCGTAATATTTTTCTTTTTATAATATTGAAATCTTCCATTTGCTTCAAAAGAAAAATAATACTGGTACATAGCACTATTTTCAAGTGTTACTGTAGTTTCAAAACATGCATAATTATCTTCATTTTTTACATGCTTCATCTGAAATGCATCTTTTTTTCCAAATGATAAAACAGAAAATTTTACCCGCTCTATCCATCCCATTTCAAATGGAATTTTAATAGAAACTTTAAAAATTGCTCCATCTTTATTTGTTGCAATTTGTGTTATTTGATGTCTCATAATGTTCCCCTCTCTAATTTTAGAAAAGATTTACTACATTGATTCATTTATAATTTATTATCATTTATTTAATTTGTCAATACTTTTTTCATTTTTACTTATTATGTATTTTTTCTAATGCTAAGTTGTATTCTTCCATCCCCAAATCTATTGTAGAAATCATCTCTTTATTTTCTTTCATTTCCAAAAACTTATCAATAGTAACCCATCTTGCATCAACTACTTCTCCATCTTCAAATTTAATGTCTTCAATTGGAGAATCATTTTTAAATAACCATATATCTTTAAAATCTGCATGAAGGCCATCTTTTCTAATTTCTTTTAAAAATATAGCATCTTCTGCCTTAAAACTCATTCCTATTTCTTCACTTGTTTCTCTCAATATTCCTTGTAAACTCGTCTCACCAGCTTGCGCTCCTCCTCCTGTTATCTCCCACTTTAATGGTTCTGCTTTCTTTTTCTCTGATCTTTTAGTTATCAATATCTCATTTTTCGAATTCAATATTAATGCGACAACAACTAAGTGATATTCTCCCTCTTTAAATTCATATACTCCTCTTTCTGCTAATCTTCCTGTCTTATTTCTATTTTTATCATATATATCCCAAAATTCAACCATTATGTTCCTCCCTTTTTATAAAAATTTACAATTTTACTTCTTATTTTATATCATATACATCATACTAATTCAACATAAAAATACCAATTTTTTGCATTTTTGTAATACTTTTGTAACAAAAATGTAACAGAAATGTAATACACTTTTATGTCAAAATATTGTATAATGAATTTGACGAAATATATTGTAAAAAAATATTTTTTGCATATTAATTGCATAAAATGCAATTTTTTATTTAATTAGAAAGGTGTTTAAACGCTTTTCTTGTAGCTAAAATGGAGGATACAATGAGCATCGAATCTGATTTAAGAAAAGATGGAATTCGAGTAGTTGACATACTTGACACAATGTCTGTAAATCGTATCGCTCATAATATTGCAACAAAGCTTTGCGAAACATTTCCAGAACTTTGTTTCAATGAAAGTGATTTATTTACAAAACTTTCTAGATTAGGTATGTATAGAGCCACAATGCCAGATGGTATGGCTGAGGCTAATTACTTTTATAAAAACACATCTATATATTTTAATGCCAAAATTGCTTACGAAGATTTAGAAGAATTTGCAATTCATGAATGTATTCACTATATTCAAGAAGTAAAAGATAAAAAGAACAATCTTGTTAGAATGGGCTTATGTAATTTTGATAATTTTAAAATTGTCGGTATGGGGTTAAATGAGGCTGCCGTTCAATATATTACATCAAAAATTATTAATATCGAAAAAGACTATGTTAAATATTTTGGTGTTTCTTTTAGAACAATTAGCCCTTCATATTATCCTTTAGAGTGTAATTTAATTGAACAAATGGCTTATATTACGGGCGAAATCGTTTTATATGATAGCACATTTACAAGTAATGATAAATTTAAAAACACTTTTGTCAATTTAACTTCTGAAAAAACTTATGATGATATAGAATATTATGTTGATCGTATTCTTGAATTAGAAGAAAACATTATAAAATTAAATAATAAGTCTTCTGCTTATGATGAAAGAAATAAAACAGTTGATAAAATTGTTTCAAAAATTAACGATTCAAAAAATAAAATTGCTGAATATTATGAAAAAGCTCAAAACCTAATTATAAAAAATTATTTTGATAAATCATTCAAACTAATAAACAATTTAGAAGAACTTGATAATTATAGAAGAAAATTGGATCATTATAGAGAGTTAGTCGGCCGTACTGACAACTATACTTTCTTTGATGATTATTATACAGAAAAGATGTCTCAATTAGAACATAAATCAAATATACTTGAAAATGGAGGCATAGAAACCGCTCTTGAATACAAGAAACCAAGCAAATTTGTCTCTTGGCTAAGAGCAATCAAAAACTTCGTAACAGGAGAAAAAATAAATAATTAACAAATGAAAAATTAAAAATAAACATAAGATTTTTTGCAAGATATATATTTTTACAAAAGATAACTATACAGATGATATCACACTAATGATTATTTTACAAATGATGTCATACTAATGATGTTTCAAAAGATAACCATACAAATGATATCAAACCAATGATAATTCTATAGATAATTTTAAAAGTCGGCTTACAATTTGCCGACTTTATTTTTCATCCAAAAATTTTATTATTGATTCTGCTGCATCTCTACCAGAACGAGCTGCCCAAGCAACAGTTCCTTTTGCACCTGCAATATCTCCACCCGCAAAAACTTTAGTTTTTGAAGTTCGATTATTTTCATCAATTTGAATATATCCCCATTTATTTAGTTGCAATCCTAAATCTTTTACAAAATCTTCTGGCTTAGATCCAAGAGCCATTACAACATAATCTATATCTATAACATAATTGCTATCAAGTATATTTACCGGAATCTTTCTATCTTCACCATCTTTTTTAATAAGCTCTGTTTTTATTAACTCTATTTGTTCAACTTTATCTTTTCCCAAAATTTTGACTATATTATTTTGAAACAAAAATTCTATTCCCTCATGTTTAGCTTCTTGTATTTCCTTATTCTCAGCGGGCATTTGTTCCTCTGCTCTTCTATATATAACTTTTACCTCTTGTGCTCCAAGTCTTTTTATTGTTCTTGCACAATCCATAGCAACATTTCCGCCACCTATAATTGCAACCTTTTTATTTACATAATTAGGATGGTTTTTTTTCTCTAATAATTGATTTCCTCCAAAAACTCCATGTAATTCTTCGCCGTCTACTCCCATTTTAGCTGTAATATTGGCTCCAAAAGCTAAATATACAGCATCATATTTTTCTTCAAGTTGTTCTAATAATATGTTTTTTCCAAGTTCTTGATTATACTTTATTTGTAATCCCATATCTATAATTTTTTTAATCGTCTGTTCTACAACCCTTTTTGGAAGTCTAAACTCAGGAATACCATGTACTAAAAGTCCTCCAAGATAATTATATTTTTCATATAAAGTCACAGAATATCCATTTTTCAATAAAAATGCTGCAGCCGTAAGACCAGAAGGACCGCCACCAACTATTGCAATTTTTTTATTTTTTCTTTGACTATTATGTACTTCCGTTGCAATCTTGTAATTTTCTTTTATTGATATATCTCCAATAAAAGCCTCCAAATCGCCAATACTCACAGAATTTGATTTAATTGCTCTAACGCAAGAGCCTTCACACTGTTTAGTATGTGGACATATTCTTCCACAAATAGCTTCTAACACTGTAGTTTCAGAAAGTATTTCATATGCTTTTTTGTAATCTTCTTCTTTTATCGCTTTTATAAAACCTGGTATATTATTTCCTAATGGACAACCATTCCTTGAGCAAGGCTTAACAGGACAATTTAAGCAATAATTTGATTTTTCTTCTATTTCTTTTCTCATTTATAATCTCCAAATATTTCTTTAAATTATTTTACATTATTATTCTATACTGTTATCCTAATTAAGTCAATGGATTTGACTGGTAGGTTAATTCGACTTGGTTTAGCAATCCAAGTTCATCCATTCTTTCCATAACCAATTTCAAATCCTTAATAAAATCAATCTTTTTAGTTTCATCACGCAAAAGAGCTGCAGGGTGCCAAGTGGGCATATATAATATTCCCTTCTTTTCAATCCATTTACCTCTACTAGCAGTAATCCCATACTCTTTTCCTAAAATATTTTTTAATGCAACACTTCCCAATAAAACAATAATTTTAGGTTTAACAAGAATCACCTGATTTCTTAAATAATTTAAACAAGCCATAGCCTCATCATCTTGCGGATTTCTATTGGAAGGAGGTCTGCATTTAACTATATTTGCAATATAAACTTTATTTCTATCTAATCCAATGATTTCAAATGCCATATTCATTAACTTTCCAGCTTTTCCAACAAAAGGTATTCCCTGAATATCCTCGTCTGCTCCAGGTCCCTCACCAATAAACATTAGATTTGTTTCTTTGCTTCCTACACCAAATACAACATTACTTCTTGTTTGGCACAATTTACACTTTCTACATTGTTTAGCATCTTCTTCTAATTGTTCCCAATTATTGTACATATTTTTCTCCTTTTACCAGTGGGGACACCCATTAATGGTAAAAATTTTTACCAGTGGGGACACCCATTACATAAATAACTAGTTATTATTCCATCTTTTTTAAAATTTTTGTAATCTTTGGTCTGTTTATGTTCAAAATTTCTGATAATTTTCTTGCAGAAATATTCGAATTTTTTTTTAGTTCTTTGATAACCTCTTTAAGATACTCTTCATTATTATTCAACATTTCTATAGAAATGTTTTCGTTATGCAAATATTCGCTAATAACTTCAGCAAAGTTAATCTCTTCGTCAATATCATTTATATCAACAATCTTTTTATTTAAATGTTGTTTAAGAAAGACTTCTAAATATTCATCTACACCATAAATCAATTTTGCACATTGTGAATCAATTATCTCTTTCTTTCCTAGCCATTCACTATAACTTGAATATTCATAATCCCCTGCATTTTGCACTATTCCGGGCTTTTACAGGGTTATTATGTATATAAACTAAACAATTATATAATTGTTCTTTTGACAAAATTGGCTGAGTAAAATATCTATTTCTAAATACTACTCCAACTCTTTTATTTATATAATTATAATGCATTGCAAAATTTGTGTTGACCATTTGCATAACCTTTGTAACTTCATACGGTTCTATAGTATGAAATAATACATGAGCATGATTTCCCATTATACAATATGAAAGTATCTTTGCATTACTTTCTTCTATGTATTTTTTTAAAAGATTTTTGTATTTTTTCTTTAGTTCATCTGTCCTGAAAATAAATTCCTTGTTTATTCCCTGGGACATTACATGAAGATATTCTGTCTTCATATCTTTTCTTGCTTTTCGGGGCATAAGGTCTCCTCCTTTTTTATATTTTATTGCCCCCATCACTCTATTTTATAGTTTTATCATATTTTCAAAATTTTGTAAACATAATTCTTGTTTTTTATTAATTTTTTTATTATAAGATAACGATTTATTTTAAATTAATACAAAGAAAGCTCAATCTTATACTGAGCTTTTTATAGATTATTATAATTTATTTTATTCAAAGGTTGTCCCTTGTGGTAAAAATTTTTACCATTAATGAGTGTCCCCAATGGTAAAAATTCTTAATGCATTTTCATATGTAATTTTCGCAATTTCATCTATTGGCATTTCCTTAAAATTCGCAATTTTTTGAGCAATGAATTTCACATTTTTCGAATCATTTCTCTTTCCTCTATTAGGTTCTGGAGACAAATATGGACTATCTGTTTCAATTAAAATTCTATCTAGTGGAACCAATTTTACAATATCTGACGCATTTTTTGAATTCTTGAAAGTTACAGGACCTGCAAATGATATATAATATCCTAATTCAAGAGCCTGTTTTATCATCTCTTGATTAAATTGACAGCAGTGGAAGATTCCTGCCTTTTTCACTGTATGTTCTTTTATAACGTTTATCGTATCAACTGAAGCATCCCTAGAGTGTATCACTATTGGTAAGTTTAATTCATTTGCTAAATCTATCTGTTTTATAAACGCTTCTGTTTGTAACTCTTTATTTTCCTTGTTCCAATAATAATCTAGACCAATTTCCCCTATTGCAACTAATTTATTTGTTTTGTTTTCTTTTATAATTTTAGTTATTTTCTCTATATCTTTCCACAGTTCTTGATCAGATTGTGGAATATCATTAGGCGAAATACCACAAATTGAATAAATAAATTCATATTTTTGAGATAATTCTATAGCTTTTTGTGATGACTCTATATTATAACCAGCACATACAAATTTTGTTATTCCAGCTTCATACGTTTCTTTTATTATTTGTTCTCTATCTTTATCAAATTTTTCGTCATTATAATGTGAATGCGTATCAAAAAGTTCCATATTTTTATCCTCTTTTCTGTTTTTAATTTTAATTACATTAAATTCTTACTCTTTTCGCAAAGGGTGTCCCCAATGGTAAATTTTTTTACCATTAATGGGTGTCCCCCGTGGTAAACTTTTTTACCATTAATGAGTGTCCCTAATGGTAAAAATTGCATTTGCAACTGCATATTCTCTGCAATGAGATATACTTACATCTACGTCCTCAGATTTTATATCATGATTTAATATGTTTACATATGGTTTTCCTGTATCATCATTTAAAATTTCTATGTCTTTCCAATTAATGCCATATTTGTCAGGTATCATTACTGAAATTGCTTTAAATACTGCTTCTTTTGCAGCAAATCTTGCAGCATAATGTTGATATTTTTGTGTCTTTTTACTTTCACAATATTCAATCTCTTTTTCCGTGTACACTCTCTCGCAAAATTTTCCTTCAGTTTCTTCGATACATTTTTTTACTCTCTCTATTTCAATTATATCTACACCTGTTTTTATCTTCATTTTTTACTTCCTTTTACTTTTTTACTTATAAATAAAGTTGATATATACAAATATATATATCAACTTCTTTTGTTTTATTTCTTTTATTATTTACGTATGTCTAATTTTTATATTACTGAACTCTTCTATTTTCCTAAAAATAATATATTAATCGTATTTATTATTAATGTAATAATTAATATAATTGTAATTGCAACATTATTCTTAGCACTTTTTTCTATATTCATTTCTTTATATAAAATATCATATTTGTTTTTAGTGTCAAAATAAATTGTATTTAAATCTAAGACTTCTTTTAAATTTTGATAATATAATGAGCCAGTATCTTCTGATGTCACTTCATTTACCCATAATGTTTGAGTAAAATCAATAAACTCTTTTCTTACTTTATTTATATTTGTTCCTTGTCTAAAATTTAAGTTAATTTTTGTTAAATAAATTTTGGTATAAAATGCTAATATATATGTATATAAATATTGTTCCTCAAATAAATGTGGAAATATTGTATAATTGTTCATGTCACAACTTGAACTAAACAATGTCACTCCTTGTTTAGTTACTCCTAATTTTGCATATTTCCATTTAGATATTACTTTCATATCTTCCTTTGAATAATTTACACTATTATCATTTGGTAAAATGTTCAAAAATCTCATATAACTGCTACGTATTTGATCAAATTCAGTAGCACTATTCCAGTTTTCTTGATCAATACATACATAAGAAAAAGTTAAAAATCTTTCTGTATCTATGTCAAGCTTAATTGATTCTGTTGTTGGCCCTGTTAAACTTTCTATAAATTCTTTGAAGTATTTTACATCATCAAAACAATCTGTTTGAACTCTTATATTATCATAATTATTCATATTCAAAAATTCCTGATTAATATCTCTAAACTTATAGTTAAAGTTTAATACATCTGAAAATTTATTACTTCCTTCAATATTGGTTTTAATACATAAAAAACATATTCCTGTATTAAAACATATTATTTCGATCTTTGGTATTTTGAAAAATATTCCATTTCTTTCATCAGTTTTTCCTTGTATATCATTTTTTATTGTATATTCAAATATTGTACAAGGATTTTTTGCTAAAACTGCCGCTTTAGTGTCTAATGGTAATTCATCTAGTCTAGCTAACCTTGTTTTACTTAAATTGAAACTGCTAAACATATAATTTCTTTCTCTATGTGAGAAATACGAATATATATTTAAATCTTTTTCTTTTCTAAATATTCTTAATTTACAATTTTTATCTTTTAATAGTTTTAACAAATATTTTGCATATCTATTTTCTTTTATTACATAAGGGTATATAAAGTATGTATATTGATATTTTGTCTTTAGCTCCATATATTATTACATTCCTCTCTCCAGTTAGAAAGTTTTTTTCATTTACTTTCTATCTTCTGGTTATTTTTCACAATAGTAATTCATATTTAAATCTTCTCCTAAGTGCCATTTTCCTATAAAGTCAATTTTTAAATTATTTTCTAAATTGTATTTTGGTTCTATGCTTTCTTTTCCTTCTTTATCTATTGAACCCCATAGTCCATCTTTTTTTACTGCTGCATATCCATATTGATTTTGTTCGGTGGCATCATCATATATGTATTCTGTTATAGCATTTCCCTTTTTATCAACAAATCCGTATTTACCATCTTTTTTACTTAAAAATATTGTATTATTTTTAAGAGCTTCAATATTTGATATCTCTTCACCTTTTAAATTATAGTATTTATAATCATCATCAACTCTCATTCTTATGTACTCTTCATCTGTATTTATTTCAGATAATATTCCTGTTGCCTTTATATTGTATTGATTATCTATTATTGATGTTTTATATTCTGAGTCATCTGCCAAAAACAATTTTGCTTTTTCATTATAAGTTATTATTTGATACTCAAATGGTATTTGAATATTTCCTACATTATCTATAATTCCGTATTTATCATTTTGTTTTGCTATATAAATTCCATTGTTGGCTTCTTTTAAATCTTGATATCCAGCTTCGAGTACAATTTCACCTGATGTGTTCATTTCTCCAAATAAATTGTTTTTTTCGAAAATTATTCCATTTGTTGTTACAGATTTTATTTGATCAAATCCATTTTCAATTACTGTTTCACCTTTTGAATTTATAAGCTTAACCTTTCCATCTTCTTTTACTTGATAGTATTCTTTTAATGCAACTTGTGATATTTCATCATATTTATTATCTAATATTTGTTTTTTTGTTGCACTTATCACTCCATATTTTCCTTGTTCATCAATTGTTATATATCCATCTTTATATGTATCACCTAGTTTTTTTATTTCTTTATAATTACATTCTATTATAATACTTCCTGTGTCATTTACTAATCCTATTTTATCAGCCTTTTTTATTAATATACTGTTTTCTGTGCCATCTAGTACTGTTATTTCATCATACTCTACTGGCAATATCTCTTTTCCAAGTAAATCTATTAGACCATATTTTCCATTTTTCTTTACTCTTAAAACATTCTCCTCATACCACACATTACCATTTTTGTCCATATTATCTAATGCTTCTATTTGATCATATCCAGTTAAAATTTCTTCATTATTACTATTTACTGCTTTTGTTTGATATGTCCCATTTTCTTCATTTACATTATATGTACATATAAAAACTTCTTTTGTTTTATCAGGTATTACTATCATTTCTTGATATGATGGCTGAATCACCTCTTCTCCTTCTTGATTTATAACTCCCCATTTGTTTTGTGCATATAATGCAAAATATTCATACTCCTTTTTTATTTCTTTTCTTTCTTTCAGCACATTTCTTATTATAAATATGAACATTATTACAACTGCAATCGCAATAATAACTGCAAATACCTTCTGATAGTTCAGTTTTCCTTCTGTTTCATATCTTTTTCCCCTTGCCATATTTTTCATTCCTTGTATGTATATTTAGGTTTTTATGGATGCCTATAAACCATTTTATTCTATTTTAATATATATTTTTTTACATGTATAATATATCACAAAACTTTTTTGGTTACAAGCAATTTTCTATTTTTTCTAAAAAAATAGAGCTCACAAAAATATGAACTCTATTTTACTTTTTTATATTTAGCAACTTGTTGTTCTTTAGATTTGATTGTTCTTTTTAAATCTTCAATTTGTTTATCATATAACATACACAAAGAATTAATTTGTTCTTGAGTCAAATCGCTATCAGCAATTTCTCCTCTACGATATCTTCTTTGAAGTTCAAAAAGCACTGTTTCCTCGTCTTCTGTTCTTTTTATATATTCTCTGAAATTATAACTTTTTTCAGCTTCTTCTAGTACAGATTCATCTATTTCGTTTTCAGTATTCTCTTCTTTTTTACTAAATATTTTTCTAAAAAAACTTTTTATCTTTCCAAATATATTATTTTCGTTTCTTTCAATTAAATTTTTTTCTTGAGTATTATCTTTCATAATTTTATTCTCCTATTTCATTATCATCTTTAGAAATAATTTCTTCAAGTTCAGCTGTAACTTGTTTGTCTTTTTCTTCTAGCATTTCTGCTTCTGCTTTTCTTCTATGTAAGTCTTCGATTGTAAAGTTTCTTTCTTCTGTTTCTAACATATTCTTCTCCATATAAACTCCTCCCTTGTATAATAAAAGTATATAACATCTCTTTTAGAATTTCAACACTTTTTATGAAATTTTATTATTTACCAGTAGGGACACCCATCTTTGGTAAAAAATGTTACCAGAAGGGACACCCTTCATCGCCAAAATGTTGTAAATGGTGTCCCCGGTGGTAAAAAATTTTACCACTAATGAGTGTCCCCAGTGGTAAATAATTTACAAACAATTATACTCATATCATCCTTTGCAATCCCATAACTATTATCAATCGCCTCATTTAATATTAAATCAGCTATTTTTTGTGTATTTGTAGTTTCAATATCTTCTAGCATATATTTGACCCAAAGTTCTTTATTTTTATATTCAATATTTGAATCTAAAATTCCGTCACTGCACATTACTAAAATGTCTTGGTTTTCAATGTCCTTGTCATATGTTGTTAAATTTATATCTTTTAAAATTCCTGCCGGCAAGCTTAATGATTTTACAATTTGAACTTTTTTCTTATTTTTTACATATGTTGGGCAAGCACCATTTTTTATAAATTCAATTTTTCCATTATATAAGTCTATAATAGCAATATCTAGTGTTGCAAATATCTCTTCATTTGTGTTCATAATTGTTGTATTTATTAAGTCTATTGATGTGTCTTTATCAAATCCAGACATCAATAATCTTTCCAACATTTTTATTGCTATTTGGCTACTTTTTCTTGCTTCTGGTCCAGTTCCCATTCCATCACTTAATGCTAACAAATATTTTCCGTCGTTTAATCTAATTTGTATAAAACTGTCTCCTGATACTGGACTTCCATCTTTTATTTTGGTTGCATGTCCTATTTGAATAATGTACTTATCTGCTGATAAATAACTAAATACTCTTTTTCCTTGCTTATTTAATTTTTTTGTTTTTGCTTCATTTCTCATTAATTTTTCATTTAAGCATTTTTCTAAAACCTTTTGTACTTTGTCAATATCTGTATTTTCACTTGTTTTACTATTTTCTTGTAAATATACATCTATAAAATACCTATTATCTTGCTTATTTATTTCTATTCCATCCACCAAAATTTCTTTTATTTCAAGTGCTGTAATAGCCTTCTTTTTTTCTTCTAGTAAATTATCATCTTGTTTTATTTCTTCTTCTATCTTTACTGCAATGCTTGAAATTGCTTTTGATACTCCATCTAATTGTGCTTGTACATTTTTCTTATTTGATTTTACTTTTTCTTTCCAGATAAAATTAGATTTACTTACTTTGTATGCATAATTTACTGCTTTTACTATTTGTTCTATGTCACTGTTCATTCTTTTGCTGATTTTTTCATCATCATATTGAACTATATAATTATTGAATTTTGCAAATGTTTTTAGTAAATCTTCTCTATCTATTTCTTGCTTGTCTAATAGAATATCAAATAATTCATTTACAATTTCATTTTCTGGTTTTACCATATCTTCATATAGCATATTGTCTTCAAGACCATCAAGATTATTTAATAATTCTGTTATAAATGATTGTCTATTTTTAAAGTACATATTTGTTTCTGGTTTTTCTTGATATGTATTTGCCATATCTTTTATTGTTTCTGAAACCATATTTAACTGATTTATTGTTTCTTTGCTTTGTTCTAGACCTCTTTTATTATATTCAGGTAACATATTATCACTTTTAATAAGTTCTTCTACATCTATTCCCGCCCATTTTGGAATTGCAAGTAGCCCTAATGATGCAACTAATGCTTCTTTAAATACAACTAAATCCGTTGCTGTTCCTTTTGAGGCATATAACAATATTCCATTTCCTATCAAGAATCCTATTATTACACCTAATTTTCCAAATCTATTTAAAAATCCTGCAATCATTCCTGAAATAGCATATACTGCAATTACCATTGGTTCATTTTGAGCAATTATTCCTAATGTTACTCCTATTGTAACACCTGCTGTTGTTCCTACTAGTACTCCATTTCTCCAACCAAGTATCAATACCATTAATATACTTAAAATATTTCTGATTGATAATCCTAATATTGAAAAGTCACCAAATGCTGAAACTGCTATTGATACAAGCAAACTTGCTCCAATTACTTCTTCTATAGAAAATGCTCTTTTTTCTGTTATTTCTTGTATTACTATCAATGAATTAACAAAAATTTTATAAAATACAACAGAAAATATTGCTAAAGTTATATGTAATAACATATCACCAATTGTGAATTTTGTTAAAACTAATTTGGCAATCATTACCAATAATATACTTGCAAATACATGCATTGATATTTGCATTTGCTCATTTTTGTATTGGTCGTTCTCTTTTGGAGGTTTTATGCATAATAATATTAATAGCATTAATATTATTAATATATAATTTAAAACACCTATGGCTCCAACCCCTATAAAATTACCAATAAGTCCTGCTACTACAACCATTATGGCAGGTACTCCTCCTGCTAAACTAGCAGCTACTATTGCTATACTAAATGGTGAAACTTCTTGTCCCATTCCTATTGTTGATATCATAAATGCTATTATATATATAATTATATTCTTTATATTTATTAAATTTTTTAGTATTTCTTTTCCTGTATTTTGTTTTGACATCCTTACCACCTCTTAACCTTTTCATAATATAGCAATATTTTAATCCTTTTCTTTTGTGTTTTTTGTCTTTTTTAGTACTCTACTATAAAAAAGTTTTTTACATTTTGTGATATTTATTTTTTTCTTTCATTATTTTCTTTTGTTTTGTGATTTCTATTTTATTATAGTTTGTCGAAAATTACAAGTTTTTTTAATAATTTATGAAAAAAAGCACATTTTTTATTTTCATACATATAATGTAAATAAAAAACATAAATTGTTTAGAGGTGATACTATGTCTAATAATATGGATGAGTTATTTGCTAACGTAAAAAAAATGGTTGATAGCGGTAATATCCCTAATGATATAAAACAAATGATGAATAACCTAAATAATTCTAATAGCAATTCCAGCAATAATAATCATCAAAACCCAAGCATTAATAATACAGATTTAAATAATCTATTAAATCAAATTTCTCCTGAAATGATTAATAATTTAGGCAATATATTAAATTCCAACAGTTCGGGCTCCTCTCAAGAAAATTCTCAGCCCAATAACTTCAATTTAGATATGAATACAATTATGAAAATGAAATCAATTATGGAAAATATGAATAATAAAAATGATCCTCGAGCAAATTTGCTTTATTCTTTGAAACCTTATTTACGTGATAGCAAAAAAGATAAACTTGATCAGTATGTAAATTTACTTAATGTTTCTAAAATAGCTGAACTTATGAATAAAAATAATAATAACGAAGAAAAAAAATAATTTTATAACCAAACATTATTTATAGAAAGGAGTAACAAATGCCTATATTTAAATATTATAGTCCTTATAGAAAACCTAATTTTTATAATTATTATAGACCTACTTACAAAAGAAACTATACTCCAATTTCTTATAATAACAATTTTTCTAACATCACACCAGTAAATCCTCCCAATCAACAAATAATTGAAAATATTTCCAATTCTGAACAGTCTCGTTCAAAGCAAAAATGTGATGACAATGTTTGGTTCGATTTGTTTGGTATAAAATTGTATTTTGATGATGTTCTTATTTTAAGTCTTTTGTTCTTTTTATATAAAGAAGAAGTTAAAGATGAAGGTCTCTTTCTTGCATTAGCGTTATTACTTATTAGCTAAAAAATGGGGAAAATTGTACCAGGTACAAATTTTCCCTAATCTTATTCTATGACTATTTTATCACCATTAACATATATATAGGCATGTTCATATATGTTTTCTTCTTCTCTATCAATTTCCATAACAATATTAGAAATACGCAATTGCACAACATCAAGTGTACTAGCAGCAATAATTGCTTCTTTATTTCCTTTTGCTCCTGCATGAGCTAATCCCCTAAGATTACCAATAACAATAATATTATCAGCAGCAATAACCTCAGCCCCAGAATTAACATCTCCAATTATCACAATACTTCCTTCCACTTCAATTTTTTGTCCAGAACGAAGTGAACCTTTATGAAATGTTGTTTCAGAAGTTCCAACATCTTTTTTATAACTTCTTGTAATACTATGTAGCCCTAGTGTTGTTGGTGTATCAAAACTTATTTCAACATCAATTTGATTTTTTATAAGTTCTTTTATTTCTTCTAATTCTTTATTTTTTAAAATTTTTCCAGTAACTCGAATTGGCGTTTTCTCTTCTTGGTACATTTTTTTTAATTCCATCAATTTCTTTGTTAATTCTAATATTATATCATCTTGTGTAGCATTATCTTCTATTTTTATTATTACTTCATCTGTTTTTAAATTTATACTAACATTATTTATCATTTTAAACATCCTTTCAGCAATTATGTATTATGCGAATTAATTCGTCAATTATCTTATTTGCTCTACAAATGGAACTGCTGTAATGCTCTCATTTATTTCAGTTGTTGCTACATTCATTCCAAAATATTGATTAAGAACATCTCTTGCAACTTCTGCTGCATAATTTCCATGTCCACCATTTTCTATCATTACAACAACTGCAACTTCAGGTTTTTCATATGGTGCAAAACATACAAACCATGCATTAACAAGATCGTTTCCATTTTTATCCTTCCCAGCTTCTGCTGAACCAGTTTTTCCTGCAACTTCTACTTTAAAGTTTTTAAAAATATTATATGCTGTTCCTCCAGCTTCGCTAGCAGCCATTCTCATTCCTTCTTTTGCAATTGCAATACTTTCTGGATTAACACTTATTCCGTCATCCGTATTTTGATTTCCAAGTTCTTCACTAACATACTTTTCTACTTCTTCTCTTGAAACTTCAGTACCATCTGAATTTAATACTGATTTTATTACAGTCGGATTAACAACAGTTCCTCCATTTGCTACTGATGAAATATATTTTGCTATTTGCATAGGTGTAAAGTTATTATCACCTTGTCCAATTGATGCATTCAAAACATCTCCTGGTCCAATCATTTTTCCTGGTCTTATTTTAGAATATGTTTCTCTTGAAGCTACATCTCCAGACTTTTCACTTGGCAATTCTATTCCAGTTTTTTTCCCAAGTCCAAAATGCAATGCATATTTGGCCAAGGTATCTATTCCCATTCTGTCACCTGTTTCATAGAAAAAATAGTTACATGAATGTTGTAATGCCTGTGTTACATTTAAATATCCATGTCCTCTATGATAACTTGTATAATACCAACATTTAAAACCATCTTTTGTTGCACTTTTGTATTTAGTGTAAATACCTGTGTCATTAATTTTTTCTTTTGATGTAATAGCTCCTGATTCTAATCCTGCAATTGCCGTTACCATTTTAAATATTGATCCTGGTGCATATGCTGATTGTGTTGTCTTATTCAATTGTGGATGTCTTTGATCATCTCTTAAATATGCCCAATTTTCTTGTGATATTCCTCCAACAAACCATTGTGGTTCAAATGTAGGATAACTAGCAGTTGCAAGAACCTCTCCTGTGTTTACATTCATTACAACAGCAGATCCTCCTTGTGCATCATATGTTTGAGAAAAACCTCCACTTCTTATTTTATTTATACAATTTTCTAGTGCATCCTGTGTTACTTTTTGTAGATTTGAATCTATTGTAAGGACAACATCGCTTCCAGCAATCGCATTTTTAGAAACATATTCTCCAGTAATTGTTCCATCAACAGACATTTCAATTTGTCTTTCTCCATCTTCTCCTTTAAGATATTTTTCAAAAACTGATTCAACACCTGTTTTTCCAATTATATCATCAATGTCATAATTATCTTTGTTTTCATTATATTCTTCTTCCTTAATTTTACCTGTATATCCTATTACATGTGAAGCCAAATTTCCAGCTAAATATGTTCTGGCAGCTTTTGTTGAAATACTAATACCTGGGAAGTCACTGTTTCTTTCACTAATCTGAGCAACAACTTCTTCATTAACATTTGTCGCAATTGTTATTGATTTAGTAGCACTATACCCTGTTGTTGTAATTAAATATCTTATTGAAATTGTTTTTCTGATATCATCTACGTTTTCGCTTTTGATTTCATATTTGTCTTTAAATTTATAAAAAGCCTCTTCCGCAGTTGCCTCTTCTGCAATTTTATATTTTTTCTTCCATTCAGTTAATTGTTCTCCATTTATCGTGAATTCGAATGGATTTATTTTTATAGGAAATGTATCATTATATCCAATTTGATATTTTTCCAACAAATTAACTAAATTCAACATAGATTTATTAAGTTCATCATTTGATATATTAGTTTTATAAATTTCTATATTATTTTCCGTTTTTACTCCTGCAATTTCATTGCCTGACCTATCTAGAATAGAGCCTCTAGCAGCTTTAATTGTTGTTATTCTGGACAGTCTAGTATTTGATTGTTCTCTGTAGCTTTCGCCATTGACTACTTGAAGATTAAATAATTGAACAATTAAAACTATTCCAATTAGATAAGCTATAATTGTTATTATATTAAATCTAAAATTTATTTGATCATTTTTTATTTCGTCTCCCCATGATGTTTCTTTATCTAAACTAATTCGATTGTTCAACATTTCACCAACTTTCTTTTTCTAATTTAAAAATATTTGGTTAGAATTCTATTTCCTTTTATTTCATCTTCAATTTCATATCCAGTTTTATTCATCACTGGATATAATATAATTATTAATAACATATTATAAATAACTTCTACTAACAATGTTTTTATGAAACTTAAAATTTCCAGGTTTATTCCATATACCATATATTGCATTAAATATAATATCGTTTCATAAATTACTGTACATGCAATTCCCATTAATAAAACTGTCATTCTATTATCTTTTGAAAGTGTTTTGTCAAACATTCCGCTTATTAATCCAATTATAGCTAAAGCAATAGATGTTAGACCTATACTTTTTCCAATCCATATATCTAAAAATATTCCATATATTATTCCATAAATAATTCCCATTGTTCGTCCCATATACAGACCTATATACAGCATTAAAATAATAAAAATATTGGGCATTATTCCTGCTATAGTAAAATGATTAAAAAAGATTGTTTGCAAAAGATATATTATAATAAATACAATAACTAGTGAAATATGTATAAATACTTTTTTCATCTATTTTTCCTTTCTTCAGAAACATATTTATTTATTGATTTGTTATTACTAGAACCGTTTCAATTTTTTCAAAATCAACAGCTGTTTCTATCGTTGCATATGAATCTGTTTTGTTTGAACCTTCATTTACCTTTTTTATTTTTCCAACATGTATTCCCTTCATGTAAATTCCACCAAGACCAGACGTTTCTACACTATCTCCTTGTATTATTCTCGCATTTGTTTCTATATTGGATGCACTTAATGTTGTTTTGTTTTCAATCGTACCTTTACATATCATAGAGTCTCTAGTACTACTTGCTAAACAGCTTGTAGCACTTGCACTATCTATTATTGTTTGTACTTTTGCTGTTTTATTTGTAACTGATACAACATATCCAACAAGTCCTTCATCTGCAATTACTGTCATTTTTTCCTTCACACCATTATCACTTCCAATATTTATAACAAGTGTTTTTGAATAATTGCTTATATCTCTTGCTATTATTACTCCTGGCACAGTAGTATATTGTTCATATTTCTGAGCTAAATTAAGTTCTTGTTTTAATTGTTCATTTTCATTTTTTATTATTTCATATTCTCTTAATTGTTGTTCTAAATCACTATTTTTTTGTTTTAATGAATCATTTTCTGATTTTAATTCATTTACATTTTCAAAAAATTTATCATTATTATTTATTTTGTTTTTTAAATATGTTAAACCATTTTCTATTGGCATTACTATTGTACTTACAATATTTTCAAATACAGATATATTTTCTTTATTTGTATTTGAAAATACTACTAATATAATTAGTATCAATATAGTTATTATAACTCCTATAATTCCACCTTTTCTATCTCTTTCCATACACTATCTTCTCTTTCTTGAATTTAATAAAATAGTTTTTAATTTTCCTAAATCTTGTAATGTCTTTTCAGTTCCTTTTACAACACAATCTAATGGCTCTTCTGCAATGTACACAGGCATACCTGTTTCTGCACTTATTAACTTGTCCAAATTTTTTATTAATGCTCCTCCACCTGACAACATAATTCCTTTTTCCATTATATCAGATGCTAACTCTGGTGGTGTTTTTTCTAATGTAATTTTAACCACTTCTACAATTTTATCAATAGATTCTTGCATTGCCTTTTCTACTTGGTCAGATGTGATTATATCTGTTCTTGGTAATCCATCATTCAAATCTCTACCCTTTATCTCCATTGACATTTGCGTCATTAATGGCATTGCGCAACCTATTTCTTTTTTTATATTTTCAGCTGTTGATTCTCCAATTGCTAAATTAAGCTCTTTTTTTACATAATTTACTATATCTTCATCAAGTTCATCTCCAGCAATTCTTATAGAATTGCTTATTACAATACCTCCTAAAGATATTACCGCAACCTCTGTAGTTCCACCACCAATATCAACTATAATATTTCCACTTGGCTCTTCTATTTCTATATCGGCCCCAACTGCCGCTGACATAGGTTCTTCAATTAAATATACTTCTCTCGCACCAGCACGCATTATGGCTTCTTCAACAGCTCTTTCTTCAACTTCTGTTATACCTGATGGCACTCCAACTAAAACTCTAGGTCTAATTGCGTTGTACCTTTTACACACTCTTTCCAATAAATTTTTTAATAATAATTTTGTTGCTGTAAAATCTGCTATTACTCCATCTTTTAAAGGTTTTATGGCATTTATCTCTTTAGGTGTTCTTCCAACCATTTCTTTTGCTTCAAAACCTGTTGCTATTATATTTCCGTTTTTTGTATCTACTGATATTACAGATGGCTCCCTCAATACTATTCCTTTTCCTTTTATTGTTACTAATATATTTGCTGTTCCTAAATCTATTCCAATATCTTTAGATTTGAATGACAAAAAGTTCATTATACTTCTTTCCTTTCGTTTTAAAATCATCTCTTCAATTTATTATTTCTTTCAGAAAAGATGCTAACATAGTTTGTATTTCCAATTACAATATGGTCTAATAGTTGTATCCCTAGTATTTTTGATGCATGTTCAACATTTTGTGTAAATTCGATATCTTGCATACTTGGTGTTGGATCTCCTGCAGGATGATTATGTATTAAAATTATTTTTGCTGCTTCTATTTTTACTGCTTCGTTTAATACAGATTTTATTGTTGTTGCTACAAAATTTCCTCCACCTTTCGCAATATCTTTTATTCTGATTAATTTATTTCTATTGTTTAACAATGCAACTTTTAGTATCTCTTGTTTTTCAAATCTCATTTTTTCCATTAGTGCTATAGCAATATCTCGAGGTTGTGTTATTATTTTTTCTTTATAATTTTCCACAGTATTAATTCTTGTTGCTAATTCACTTACTGCTTTCAATTGTATTGCTTTTACTTTTCCTATACCTTTTATTTTCATGAATTCTTCTACTGTTAAATCCATTAAAAATTTCAAATTATTTTCTTTTGCAGTATTTAGTTTTAAAATTTGTTGAGCTAATCCTACTGCAGTTTCTTCTTTCGTACCTGTTTTTATTATTATTGCTAGTAATTCTGCATTTGTTAAAGATTTTGCACCATATTGTTCTAACTTTTCATATGGTCTTTCTGTTTCTGGTAATTCTTTCATTTTTATTGGCATATATCCATTTCCTTTCTTTTTTATTTTTTTACTAGAAAGGTCCCCTATACCACTTTATTATTATATATTGAATTTGTATTTTTTTCAAGTATTATATGCCTTTTTTACCAAAAATTGTTCCTTTAAATATAATATTAATAGTAGTATAATATAGTTAAAGGATTCACGGAGGTTTTAAATGAAATTTGAGAAAATAACAGATAGTAAAATAAAAATAATTGTTTCAATGCAAGATATGGGATTAAATAATATCTCTACTGAAAATATTTTTTCTAATTCTACATCTTCACAAAAACTATTGCAAAGCATACTAAATAGAGCAAAAAAAGAAATTGGTTTTGAAACAGGTGATTCAAGACTTTTAGTTGAAGCAATAATGTCCTCAGGTGTAGAATATATATTTACAATAACAAAACTTGATGACAATCAAT
>QWCV01000450.1_pt1 | contig 114753 bp, 70 predicted proteins | sample 1972621 | NCBI WGS metagenome assembly QWCV01 (sample SAMN09866699, study PRJNA288562) | Human gut metagenome isolate pre2_stool, whole genome shotgun sequencing... | isolation source: gut | host: Homo sapiens | place: USA: California | reverse complement strand
ACTCTTTCTTTAATCGCTAAGAGAAAGTGTATTTCTCAAAAGCGAGTGCAAAAGTACTAACTATTTTTCATTCCACCAAATCTTTTCGCAAAAAAGTTTCATTTTAGTCAAATATTTAACAGTTGTAAACATTTAAGCTTTTTTTATACCTTATTATATATATAAATAGACTGAACTTTTGGCTATTCCAATATTTCTTCGTACTTTTGCCCTACCAATCAGTAAGGTTTAACAGAAAACGGAAATTCATCATGAAAATTATTGTATCAGAAGAAATCGAATCGGTATGTCCCACCTTTGTGGGAGCATGCGTGGAAGCCAATGTGGTAAACACCCCTTATTGTCAGGAACTTTGGGATGAAATCAATGCCCTCGGTGAGAAATACAGACAGACGCTGACCACGGAATCGCTGAAAGAGATGAGTGGAATTGCCGCCACCCGAAAGGTGTACCGTGCCTGCGGCAAGGATCCTTCGCGTTACCGTCCGGCATCAGAAGCCCTTATCCGCAGAATGCTCCAGGGCAAGGAACTCTACCAGAGAGATACGCTGGTGGACCTGGTGAACCTGGCGAGCATAGCCTACGGCTACAGCATCGGCGGATTTGATGCAGACAAGTTTGAAGGCGACACCCTGACCCTGGGCGTAGGCAAAGCCAACGAACCATACGAAGGCATCGGCAGAGGCATGATTAATATAGAAGGTCTGCCTATTTACAGAGACAAGACAGGTGGTGTAGGAACCCCGACCAGCGACAACGAGCGAACCAAAATGAGTATTGATACCACCCATCTGGTGGTTCTCATCAACGGATATGACGGAGACGAACAGCACGTTCGCGAGAATGCCGAATACATTATCGAGCTTCTGAAGAAATATTGCCAGAGTGATGGAGGCAGCTACTTCATCTACAAATAAGTTGTTGAGACAGTCAGTATCTTCGGTCGCACAACAGCTGTTGTGCGCTTGCATAACAGCTGATATGCGCATGCACAACACCTGTTGTGCATGCGGTAGCCAACTGTTATACACCAACTATTATCCAGATTTATGACACACCATCATTAATCAAGAAATCTCTCTTATAAATTCAAAAAGGGGACTGGCCACCGCCAGTCCCCAAGACGAGAGAGATATAAGTGTTGACTTGGTCAACAACGAGGCAAATCACTTTGCCTTATATCTTTAATATTATTCCTAGACAATATCATTAGAAACATCATCTAGGAATAATTCATGTATAGCAAAAGTATATTACTTGTTATCCTCAGCCCAACCCGTAGACTTAAAGCCTGTTACTCTGTAATGATATCCAGGCTGGTCAGAACGGGAATAGGTGAAACTGATTTCATCTGTCACAGTACCAGATACAGTAGTATAAGTATTGTGACCACACTTACCGCTAACAGTTACCTTGTCGGTAGCTGTAGCAGAGTTACCAATGAAATCATCCACATTCTCACCACCAAAAGTATAAGCACTCATATCAATAGATACCTTAGCATTGATGGCGTAAGCTGCCTTAGAGGCAGTTGAGCCTACACGAATCCATGCCTTATCCTTATCATAATCGGTAGTATTGCTGAGATAGGCATAGAGAACACCCGAAGTGGTTCCTGTACCATCAGTCTTAAAGATGAATTCAGCATCTGTTGGATTAGAAGCCCAATACTCTGCATCTGTCTTAGAAGCATCATAACCTCTCTCCACATTGATTCTATACTCACCACCAACAGGAGCAATAGGAGTATAATCGATATCGAAATCGTCTCCCTCAGAGCATGCAGTAAACAATGCTACGAAAACAAAGCTCAAAAAATATAATATTTTCTTCATGACTTTTCGTTTATTACATTAATAATCATTACTTCTCCCACCAAAGTTTCTTGGTCAGCGAGTTTCCATTCTCTTCTACATACTTGGCAGCAGCAGAGTTATACAATGTAGTAGCTGTAGGATAAAGCAATCGCATAGGATACTCACCGGCATTCATATTGCTAGCACCTGGATCAACCAAATTGCCTAACACATAACCATCAGACAATTCACGCTGCAAAGCAGTTGTTGATTTACGAACAGTAATATTAGCCTGCACCTCAGGAATACCCAAACGGTTACGGGTCATCCAGCCATCATAAGCATTCGCTCCAGCATAAGTTACCCAATACTGCATGGCGATACTATGAAGCATATCAGCCTTATCGAACTTGTAAGCACCATCAACGAATGCTGTACCATCAAATCCCCAACGGCTGAAGCCGGCAAGAACACCCTTATTATAATATTCCTCAGCCTTTTCAGCATTACCCAAACGAGCATAAGCCTCAGCAATCATCAATTCGCATTCAGCCTCGTTCATCAGATAGACAGCATCATCATAAGCCTGTTTCATACGAGAAGACTTAGAGATTGCAATACCACCCTCTGTAGTTTCATCAGTACTTGGCTTATCTCCGCAAGGAAGGCCCTCGTAGCATTCATCCATGTGAGCTATCAGTTCCTCATCAGAAGAATAGCCGAGAGTTTTTTTGGCATTAGCAGTTACCTCATACAACTTGATGATACGAGGATCCTTCTTATCCAAAAGATACTCCAAGAAAGTATGACAAGCACGAATATTCTCAGTAGTATTCAACTGACGGATATTAAATTCATAAAGAGGATTACCCTTATTAGCGCCATCTTCCCAATTTACCCAAGCACAATCCTGCTCCAAAAGACCACCTGCACTAAGTAAAGCCTGAATATCAGATTTATGAGCGTCGAAGTCTTTGAGATACATCTTCAACTTCAAACTCTTTGCAAAGCCTGCCCAGCTATCCATACTGCCTCCCAAGAAACAGTCAGCAGTTCCTAAAGGGGAAGCTTTTTCTACAGCTTTAGCATCATCGAGTTTGGCAATGGCAGCATCCAGCATCTCCAGGATACCCGGATATACTACGGTTTTGCTATCATCGAATGCAGCATGTGGATTGTTTTCGACATCAAGAGCACCTGTAAACGGAATATCACCATAAGTATCAGTCAATACCAAGAAATTATAGGCCTGAAGAATCTTGGCAACCATCCAATAGTTCCAAGCCTTACTTTCTTCAGCAGAAGCCAAAGCCAGCTTTAAATCTTCCAAACTGTTGGCATATGTATTCTGCCAAATCGTAGTAACAGGAGGAATAGAACCTGATGTTGTTACAGCATAATTAGACAATGTATTATACTGGTTTGTACTATTACCCTGTGTTACATACTGGCACCAAAAGTCACCAGTAATTTGCTGATAAAGACCACTGACAGCTACGATAGAACCTTCGGCAGCCGGAAGCAACTGCTTGTAGGAAGCTGTAGAAGGATAGTTTGGGTTGTAATTGATATCCAAATAACCGGAATCGCTACAAGAAGTAACAGTGCCCATTGTCAAGAGGGCCCCCAGCAATGCTGCGCTTAAAAATTTATATCTTTTCATATAAGAAATCTCCTTTAATTAAAATACAACCTTCAAGTTAATACCATAGTTGCGAGTTGACACAGAACCCATAGTCTCACCAAACTCAGAACTGATATCATTACCAAAGTTAGAAGACTCAGGGTCGATATAATTCTGATGCTTTGGAGTGATGAGCAACAAGTTGTGACCAACGAGACTCAAAGACAACTTCTGCATCTTCAATGCACTTGTGATTGTCTTAGGGAAATCGTATGTCAAAGCCAACTCACGGAGTTTGAAGTAAGAACGGCTTACAACGAAATCACGACGCACCTCCGGGTTGTAGCTATAGTTACCCTGAACATAATTCATATAATTGGAAGTTACAGGAATATTATTCTCAACATACTCTCCACCAACGATCTTTACAGAATGAGGATAAACAAAAGCATCACGCTCATTGAATACGGTCTCTGTAGAGTTACCATTGAAGTGAGTAATATAAGATGTCTCAGAATACATCAATCCACCCTTATGCCAGTCGCCCGTTGCAGCAAGGCTCAAGTTCTTCCACTTCAGATGTGTGGTGAAGCCCATTACGAAATCTGGCTGAGAAGAACCGAGATAATCATAATCTGTAGTACTAGACTGCAAGAAACCATTACCATTTACGATTCTATAACCATAATATGGACTGTTTTTATCTGTTACCTTCTGTGTTGCTGGCAACTTGAAGATACCGATAGGCTCACCAACCTTCAATACGTAAGATACACCACGCATAGAAGAATACAAACCAGTACTTGTAGTACCTACAGGAATGGTATATTCATCAAGACCATCCCAAAGTTCCTTCACCTTACTCCAGTTCTTAGCGTATGTAGCACCTACACTCCACTCCCAATCCTTAGTACGGATAGGAGTAAAATTAACCATCGCCTCAATACCCTTGTTCTGAAGTTTACCTACATTACGGGTGTTAGAAGTATAACCAGTCTCAGGAGCCAAAGTAGCAGAGATAATCTGATTTTTGGTTGTACGATCATAGTAAGCCACATCGAAGCTCAAACGGTTGCCAAAGAATGTACCGCTCAAACCAAGCTCATACTCAGTTGTAATCTCAGGCTTCAATGACTTATTTGGCAAACGGTTATACTCTGTCAAACCAGAAACACCGGAAATTGGCAAATATGTATAATAAGACTGGAATGGACGATAATATGAATTAGTCATATATACATCAGCATCATTACCTGTCTGACCTATAGCTGCACGAACCTTCAACAAGTCGATTTGCTTGACATTCTTCAAAGCAGGAATAGCCTGATTCAGAAGCACAGACACATTGGCACCGCCATAGAAGAAGCTGTTATCACCCATAGGAAGAGTAGAAGACCAGTCGTTACGGGCAGAAAGGTTCAGGAAAGCCCAATCCTTATAACCCAATTCAACCTGTCCCAAGAGACCCAATAATCTTCTATTCCATGAGTCAGTATCAGTAATCGAATAGGAAGATGTATTACTCAAGGAATTCCAACCTGGAATATCCAACTGCTCATTATAACCACCTACATTATCATAGTTTCTCTGGTTCAAGTTCCAACCTAAGGTTGCACCTACCGAGAAATCACCGAAAGTATGATTACCGGTCAATAAGAGGCTGGCATCAATCTGTCCACGCTGAGAACGATACTTAGAATAGTAACCCTGGTTACCTACAGTTGTACCATTACCAGTTGCCTGATAAGAACCCTCGGTATAAATAATACGTGGTTCGATGCGCTCGGTCTTATAATTGGTATAATCACCACCGAAACGGCCAATTACCTTGATATCCTTGGTAATATCGTATGACAACTCCAGCTTACCATAAATACGGTCGTCCTGATAAGTAGAATAGAAGTTATCTACCATATAATATGGGTTGGTAGCATACAATGTATAGTAGTTATCTACATTGTTACGCTCAAGGTTGTAATCCTTCATATCGGTGAAACGAACATCAGAAGCACCCTGAAGCAACTCCATATACATATCACGAGAACGGCGCATATCCTTGCGAACATAGTTCAGGGACATGTCCAGATGGAATCTGTCGATATTGGCGTAACCACGGAGTGAGAAGGTATTACGATGATATGTATCACCATCATTAGGAGTAATACCATTAGAACTTACATTACCGTAAGATGCAACAATACCTACTTTCTCATCACCATAGCGGAGAGATACGTTGTTGTTCCATTCCTTACCTACCTGATAGAAGTCACGGATATTGTTCTTAACATAAGAAAAAGGCTTGGTTAAAGTCTCGCCGTTAGAAAGACCGGTGGAACCATACCAGTGCTCACGACCATCGAGGCGAGGTCCCCAAGAACCATTCTCCTCATTAGACCAGGAACCCCAACCTTGACCAAAGAGATTCTGAGTCATTGGCACACGGAGCACATCAGTAAATGTCAAAGAACCATCGTAAGTGATAGAAGCCTTCTTGTTACCCTGTGGCTTCTTTGTAGTAATCATGATAACACCATTGGCTGCACGGGAACCATAAAGAGCAGTAGCAGAAGCACCCTTCAATACAGTTACCGATTCAATATCCTCTGGGTTAATGTCGCCTGCACCACTACCAAAGTCAACAGAGTTATCACCCAAACGGTCATTGTTGATAGGCACACCATCAACAATATACAATGGGTTGTTGCTGGAAACAGAAGAAATACCACGAATTACGACTTTCTGAGAGGTACCTGTAACACCACCACCAGAAATCTGCACACCAGCCATCTTACCCTGAAGACCACTCATCAGGGAACCAGACTTAGCAACAGTCAACTCAGAAGCGTTGGCTGTACTGGCAGCATAACCCAAAGTTTTCTCTGAACGTTTCATACCCAAGGCAGTAACAACTACCTCGTCAAGATTTCTTGCATCAGAAGCCAAAATAATCTTCATCTTAGCAGATGCTTTCATAGTTTTAGTCTGCATGCCAAGGTAACTGATTTCCAAGACAGCATCCTTGCTGGCATTAGGAAGCGTAAAATTACCATCGACATCAGTCGCTGTTCCAGTCTTAGTTCCTACAATTCTTACAGATGCACCAATCACCGGCTCACCATCTTCCTGAGAAACAACCTTACCTGTAACAGTAGTTTGAGCGAGAGCCATTCCTGTTGAAAGAACGAGCCCCCCCCATGAGCATGGTCAATCTTTTTACCATAATTCTCTCTCTTAAAAATTAAACAACTTACAAATATCGGGTGCAAAGATACATACTTTTTGCTAATTAAACAAATTTTTAGCAAACAATTTGATACAAAATATCAACTTTATAGTACTTAATGTGTATTTTTCGTATATTCTATTACTTTTCGTAAGCATTTTTGGTATTTATTCTCCCAAAACGTAAATAATGAGAAGAAACTAGATGCAAAAGGGAGATTTAAAAACAGAAAGGCAAACACGCCATTTATTACAACAAATAACATGTTTGCATTTATTATTTTATTAAAATGAAACTCTCCTATCAAAAAGGCTTCATCAGGATTACACCTTATTATATATAGGGAGTTATGAAAAAAAAGTCAATAACGCCGGGAACTTAAATCACGCCAAAATGGAGGAGCGCATTCTTAACACCATCTTCATCCACATGAGTCGTAATGTAATCGGCTACCTGCTTGAGATTATCTCCTGCATTGCCCATCGCAACACCGGTGCCTGCCTCCCGTACGATGGAAATATCATTGCCGCCATCGCCGAAAGCCATGGTTTCTTCTATGTTCAAACCCAGATAATCAGCCATTGCATGCAAGCCCTTGCCCTTATCCGCATCGGCTGCCGTAATATCCGTAAAGGCAGGATGCCATCTGCCCGAGGTGCAGTTGCGGAGCGTAGGCATCAGGAGCGCCTCCTGCTCTACCGAACAGAAAGGAGTAACCTGCAGTACCTGCTCATCTCCAAGTTCATTCACATCGGTCAGGAAGATTTCACAATCCACCCCCAATCCCTTGGCAAAGATTTCATAAACCTCGTCAGTATAATGATGGATAGCGAGATGATGCTCTCCTACGACGATTGCCGGATAATCATCACGGTCGGCTGCCTCGATAATCTTCTTTACATCTTCAGGAAGGATGGCGTGCTGGCTCACCACCTTATCGCCTACAAAACAGCAGGCTCCATTGGTGGTGATGTAACCGTCGATGAGATGTTCTATCTGACCGAGATTGTTGATGATGAGTTGCGGACGACCGGTAGAAATATACACCTCTACCCCATTTTTCTTAGCCTGCGCCAAGGCATCTACCGTGCTCTGCGGAATCTTGTGAGTTTTGAAACTCACCAGGGTGCCGTCAATATCAAAAAACAATGCTTTTATCTTCTTATCCATACCAATATCTTCTATACCTTATTATATATACAATGCAAAATCGGCTCTGTAAGTACAGAAAAACAGATGCAAAATTACGAAAAAACAGATAAATGACAAAAAATATAAAGATTTATTAGATTTTACTTGCATAGAAAAGAGAAAAAACGTATATTTGCCACATCTTTATGCCCGAGGAAACTCCGAGATAACGCATAGAGCAACTAGTAAATAAGAACGGTTATGAGTAAGAAGTCCTATCGGTTACTGGCATCCCTGTTGCTGATGCTCGTAGCGACGCTTACTTCATGCGAGAAGTTTTCGATTGACGAAACAACCGGAAAATCACATGAGGCAAACGCCAATGTAACTATCCATGTGCAGAAAATAGAAGGCATAAGTCTGCTGACAACCAAAGCTGCCGACAAGCAGATGGCGCTGGGCGATGTGTGCTCCAGACTGACACTTGCCATCTTTGACGGAGAGGAGAAACTGGAGACGGTGAACCAGCTTTCAACAGACAATGGCTTCGGAACAGCCTATGTAAGTCTGGACGAAGGAGAATACCGACTGGTGGTGATTGCCCACAACGGAAAGGGAAACTGCTCTGTCAGCGCACCCGAGAAAGTAAAGTTTGCGAGCAACAAGCTTACCGACACCTTCTATTATTACGGCAGGTTGAGCGTAACGGCAGACGGAGCCACCTCCGACATCAACCTGAGGCGAGCAGTTGGCGCCTTCAAGTTACATATTAACGACGAAACTATTCCCGAAGAAATCAGAAGCATCAAGTTCTATTATACCGGCGGCAGCAGCACCCTGGATGCAACCACCGGATTCGGCTGCGTGAACAGCCGTCAGACCGAGAATTTCAGTATGAAAGATGGCGGCAGAGACTTTACCGTCTACACCTTCCCACATGAAGAAGAGAAGAACATCAAGATGAGTATCAGCTTTCTGGATGCCGATGCAAAGGTGGTAAAGAGTTTTGAAAAAGCCGATTTGAAAATCCATCAGAACCAAACAACCTATACCGAGATTTCCATTGCTGACGGATTCGGTGGCGGAGACGACAGTACGGGTGGTGGAATAAGCATTACCGTAGACCCTACCTGGGGCGAGACAGAACGGGTGAATTTCTAAGAAACAGACGATTAAGGGATTACGGAAAACCAGAAGGTATGTTCTATTTTTCCACAATGCAATATAATTTTTGATTCTTAAAGATTTGATAAACAAAATTTCTTTGTCATTTAAGAATAATTCCATAATTTTGCATCCAATATTATATAATATTATAAACAAAGGATGAAAAAATATATAACTCTTATCATGCTGATGGGAGCATTGATTCCTGCTGGGGCTCAGGCACAAACGCTGAGCCTTGACAGTTGCCGTGCCATGGCGCTGCGCAACAACAAGCAGCTCAATGCCTCGAAGCTCAAGAAAGACGTGGCGTACAACATGAAGAAATCGGCACGTACCAAATATTTTCCTAAAGTAGATGCTTTAGGCGGTTACGAATGGTTCAGCAGGGAGATTTCGCTGCTGAACGACGGTCAGAAATCAACATTCAGCAATATCGGCTCTACCGTTACCGGAGGAATATCGGGAGGAGCCAGCAATCTGATGAGCCAACTTGTAAGTCAGGGAATGATTACCCCGGAGATAGCGCAGCAGATAGGCGGACTGCTGAATGAGAAACTGGGACCCCTGCAGCAGCAAGGCAATGCGCTGGGAGAGAAACTAGTAGATGCTTTCCGCACCGACACCCGCAATATCTGGGCTGGAAGCGTGATGGTTCGCCAACCTATCTATATGGGTGGAGCCATCATTGCAGCCAACAAGATTGCCGACATCGGAGAGCAGATTGCAGAGAATGATCTCGACCAGCAGACCCAGAGCACGCTCTACAGCATAGACCAGGCTTACTGGCTCGCCGTTTCGCTGAAGCAGAAGCAGAAACTCGCCATCAGTTACCGCGACCTCGTAAAGAAACTGAACGAGGATGTTCATAAGATGATTCAGCAGGGAGTAGCCACCAAGGCAGACGGACTGAAGGTAGACGTGAAAGTGAACGAGGCTGAGATGCAGATTACCCAAGCAGAAGACGGACTCGCTCTGTCGAAGATGCTGCTCTGCCAGCTCTGCGGCATTCCGATGAACCAGGAAATCACACTTGCCGATGAAGATAAGGAAACCCTGGCTTTATCAGGAACTCCTGTTGACACCGAGCAGCAGAAAGTGGCAGCACAGGATTCGGCGCTGAACACCCGGCCGGAACTCCGCATGCTGCAGAATGCGCTCGACATCTCTAAAGAAGCTACCAAAATGGTTCGCGCCATCAATCTGCCTCACGTCATGCTGACAGGCGGCTACATGATTTCGAACCCGAACGTATTCAATGGTTTCCAGAAGAAGTTTACCGGAGTCTGGAACGTAGGCGTGATGGTTCATGTTCCGGTATGGAACTGGTTCGACGGCGCCTACAAGGTGAGAGCCGCCAAGGCTGCCAGCAATATCGCCCAGATGAACCTGGATGATACGAGAGAGAAGATTCATCTGCAGATTACTCAAAGCCAGTTTAAGGTAAAGGAAGCCCAGAAGAAGCTCAACATGGCAATGAAGAACATCGCCAGTGCAGATGAGAACCTGAGATGCGCCAACCTCGGTTTCAAGGAAGGCGTGATGGAGGTTACCGACGTGATGGCTGCACAGACTGCCTGGCAGAAAGCACAGAGCCAGAAGATTGATGCAGAAATCGACGTGAAGCTGACTCAGGTTGGGCTGAACAAGGCGCTCGGTATCCTGCAGTAATAATAATAACAAATTTAAATTCAGATTAAGCAAAATGTCTGAGAAATCACAGCATAACAACATATTGCTCGCTGTAATCGGTTTTACAGCAGTAGTCATTCTCGTAGGCGTCATCGGTTTCTTCACCCTGGAACAGAAGGATGACACCATTCAGGGCGAGGTAGAAGTATCAGAATACAGAGTGTCCTGCAAACTGCCGGGACGCGTAGTAGAACTCCGCGTTCAGGAAGGCGATTACGTTCATGTGGGCGATACGCTCGCCATCCTCGAAGTGCCGGAAATGAAATCGCAGGAACAGATGCTCCAGGCTACCAACGCTGCAGCCGAGGCGATGAAGGACCTGACGGATGCAGGTGCACGCAAGGAGCAGATTCAGGGCGCTTACCAGTTGGTTCAGCAGGCTGAAGCTGCCGCAACCATCGCCAAGAAGACCTACGACCGCATGCAGAACCTCTTCAACGAGGGTGTAATCAGCGGTCAGAAACGCGATGAGGCTTACGCAGCCTACAAGGCTACAGAGGCTCAGGTGGCTGCTGCCAGAAGTCAGTACGATATGGCGAAGAATGGCGCCCGCGAACAGGAGAAGCGCATGGCTGCCAACAACACCCAGGCTTCGAAGAGCGCTGTGGATGTTGTGAAGAATCTTCTGAAAGAGACCGTTCAGGTGGCCCAGTGCGAAGGCGAGGTAAGCAATGTCTATCCTAAGGTAGGCGAGCTGGTAGGCCTCGGCTCTCCTATCATGAGCATCTCTATCATGAGCGATATGTGGGGAACCTTCAATGTTCGCGAAGATCATCTCAAGGGGCTGAACAAGGGCGATGAGTTCACCGCTTACGTTCCTGCCTTCAACAAGGACATCAAGATGAAGGTTTACTACCTGAAAGACCAGGGCTCTTACGCTACCTGGAAGGCAACCAAGGATAATGGCGACTACGACCGCAAGACATTCGAGGTGAAGGCCCGTCCTATCACAAAGATTGAGGGATTGCGCCCGGGAATGTCACTCATCATTAAATAACATCTATGTTTAAGAAATTATATCATATAGCCCTCAGAGAATGCGGCATCATGTGGAAGACCCCCATTTATCTCTTCTGCATGGTCATCTTCCCCATCGTGGTGGTAATTTTCTTCACCACGCTGATGAAGGAAGGAGTGCCTACCGACATGCCTGTGGGCATAGTAGATCAGGACAACTCCGCCACATCGCGCCAGCTGGTACATAAGCTCGATGCCTTCCAGACCACCAAGGTAGTGGCTCATTACGAGAACATGGCAGAGGCAAGACATGCTATCCAGAAGAACGAAATCTACGCCTTCCTGCAGATTCCTGACGGAACAGAGGCAGGCCTGATGGCCCAGAAGCAGCCTAAGATTTCATTCTATTACAGCAGCGTATCGCTGGCAGCCGGCTCCCTGCTCTTCCGCGATCTGAAAACCATCTCTACCCTGGGAGGTGCGGCGGCAGGAATGGCGAAACTTTCGGCGCTGGGAAAGACGAACGATGAAATCATGACCTTCCTACAGCCTATCGCCGTAGATCTGCACATGATAGGCAACCCATACGCCAACTACAACTATTATCTTTCGAGCGTAATGGTGCCGGGACTCATCATGCTGTTCATCTTCCTGATTACACCTTATTCTATAGGTACGGAACTGAAGTTCAACCGGGCAAGAGACTGGATGCGGATGGCAGGCAACAATCCTTATCTCGCCATTGCGGGTAAGATGCTGCCACAGACACTCATCTTCCTGAGTATCTTCCTGCTATTCGAATTCTACATCTATTATGTATTGCAGTTTCCACATCCGGGCGGCGCGCTTCCTATCATCCTGTTAGGTATTCTGAGCGTACTCTCCTGCCAGTGTTTCGGCATCTTTGCCTTCGGACTGATGCCTTCATTGCGCATGTCGATGAGTATCTGTTCGTTGTGGGGCGTGGTGAGTTTCTCCATCTGCGGAGCCACCTATCCGCTCTTCTCGATGGATTCTCCGATCCAGTCTATCGGCCAGCTTTTCCCGATGCGCCACTATTACATGATTTACCAGATGAACATCTTCAATGGTTTCCCTATGAGCGATGCTGTGCTCCACTGGGGCGCAATGGTGCTGTTCTGCGCCCTGCCGATGCTCACTGTCTGGAACATCAAGAAGGCAATGCTGGTATATAAATACTTACCGTAATGAAGAAAAGTAGTTTATTATATAAGATTATCAATGGCATCTGGGACATGTGCTACATCTGGAAGACGGAAATGCGCAATGTTTTCCGCGATGAGGGTGTGCTCATTTTCTGCATTCTGGTGCCGCTGGGTTATCCGCTGCTCTACTCTTGGATTTACAACAACGAGGTGGTGAGAGAAGTGGATACGGCGATTGTGGACCTGAGCCACAGTCACAGCTCACGCGAGTTTATCCGCGATTATGATGCTTCACCAGACGCCAAGGCTACCTATTACTGCAACAGTCTGGACGAGGCGAAGGAACTGGTGCGCAGGCAGGCAGTTCACGGAATCCTTTACTTCCCTGCCGACTTCGATACGAAGCTGAACCGGGGCGAACAGGCGCATGTGGGAGTTTACTGCGATATGAGTCTGATGCTGACCTATAAAGCGATTTATCAGACCTCGCAGGCCGTAGCCAGCCACATCAACTCGGGCATCCAGATAACACAGGCTGGAGGATTTACGAATAGAGACGATGAGATTACCACCGAGCCGCTCGCCTTTGATGAGGTTCCGATATTCAACACGACAGGAGGTTACGGAAATGCCATTCTGCCGGCTGTGCTGGTTCTTATCCTGCAGCAGACGATGCTGCTGGGCATAGGAATGGCAGCGGGAACATCAAGAGAACTCAACAGAAACCGCGAACTCATACCGGTAAGCGAGCATTATGGCGGTATTTTCCGCATTGTTTTCGGCAAGGCATTGGTTTATTTCATGGTTTATGCCGTGATGGGAATGTATCTTACGCTGGTAGTTCCCAAGCTGTTCAGTTTTGTAAGTATGGTAACGTGGACCACCATTCTCGGTTTCCTCCTTCCTTACATTCTTTCGTGCGTTTTCTTCGGTCTGATGCTGTCGTGTCTGGTAAGATATCGTGAAAATGTGATGCTTCTGGTGGTATTTACCTCCGTTCCGTTGCTTTTTATGACGGGAGTTTCATGGCCATTGAGCAATATTCCGGGCTTTTGGCAAGGATTTTCGTGGGTTTTCCCATCCACTTTCGGCATCCGCGGGTTCCTCAGAATCAGCAGTATGGGTGCTTCGCTTTCAGATATTCTGCCGGAATTCAGAGCACTCTGGATACAAACGGGTGTCTATTTCCTGGCTACCTGCCTGGTTTTCAGGCAGCAACTGAGATCGGCAAGACTCAAGGCAGACCTTACTGCCGAAGTAGCAGAAGAATAGGATGAGGCGGAAGAAATCGTGGAGAATAGATAATGTACAATGCATAATTTCGGGGGTGACCATGCAAAAAACAGCTGTTAACTGTTAACCTGTTAACTCCTCTGATAAAAAAAGCTAGGACTGCTTGAGGGCAATCCTAGCTTTTAATTTTATACCCTTATCAAATAGGATATTTACTACTTGTGTGTACTAACAATCTTGGTTGGAGCCTTCTCGGCATTTCTGCGGTTCACCACCGTTACTACGCTTTGGGCAAGGCTGAGGAATGCCTGACCGGTAATGGAATCAACCTTGGTAGCAGCAGGCGCACCATCATCACCACCCTCGCAGATGCTCTGAACGATAGGAATCTGGGCGAGCAGAGGCACATTCATTTCCTTGGCGAGGTTCTTGCAACCCTCCTTACCAAAGATATAATACTTGTTCTCAGGCAGCTCGGCAGGCGTAAAGTAAGCCATATTCTCGATTAGTCCGAGGATAGGCACATTCACCTTATCATTCTGATACATGTCAATACCCTTTCTCGCATCGGCAAGCGCCACCTGCTGAGGCGTACTTACGATAACTGCACCCGTAATGGAAAGCGTCTGGAGCAGCGTAAGATGAATATCGCTTGTGCCAGGAGGCGTATCGAGGATAAAGTAATCCAACTCACCCCAGTCAGCATCAGCAATCAGCTGCTTCAGGGCAGAACAAGCCATTCCGCCGCGCCACAGAGTAGCAGTAGTAGGACTTACGAAGAAACCGATACTCAGGAGCTTCACGCCATATTTCTCGACAGGTTCGATGAGGTCTCTGCCGTCCTTGTGAACAGAATAAGGACGCTCCTCCTCCACACCGAACATCTTAGGCATGGAAGGACCGAAGATATCAGTATCGAGCAAACCCACCTTGTAGCCCAACTTAGCCAAGGCGATAGCGAGATTGGCAGAAACGGTGCTCTTGCCTACTCCACCCTTACCAGAGCTTACAGCAATGACGTTCTTCACCTGTGGCAGCATCTTGCCCACCTCAGGACGAGGAGCCGACTTGAACTCAGTAACGATTTCCACCTCTACATCTTTCGAAATATGATAATGGATGGCAGCCTCGGCCGCCTTCACCGTACTCTTGAGGAAAGGATCCGTATCACGAGGAAAGAGAAGAACCACCTTCACCTTCATACCATTGATGCTAGGCGTATCTGCCAGCATCTCGCTCTCTATGAGGTTCTTCTTGGTGCCTGGATAAATCACCGTAGCAAGCGCCTCTTCAATCAATTTTGGATATAATGTCATCATTTCTTTTTATTTATTTGGTGCAAAAGTAACAATAAATAATGTAATAAGCAAATAAAAACTAAATAATTTCAGATATTAAACACTTTTATGTATCTTTGCAAAAAGCAGAAATGTGTAGTTTCAGCAAAAGCGAATCTACAACCGAACAGACAAAAACATAAGAAAAATGAAATATAAAAAGATTATATTAGGCGTTGCCTTGGCTCTGGCCTGCTTCTCTAGCCTGAATGCCAACGCGCTGACCGAAACCAAAGTGAAGAAGACGGAAACTCAGGCCGCAGCACCCAACGTTTATTGGACCGACGGCTACGGCAGAGTATCTTATACCACCAACTCTATCATTTCGCCGGTAGTAAAAATTGCCCTCAAGGAGTTTGCGGGCGATATGAAAGCCGTAACCGGATTCGATGCGAAAGAAAAATCAGGTGCTCCGATACAGATTTACCAGCTCGACCAGCTCACCAACAAGGAGTTTTCGGCAGTAGAAAAACTCGGTGCGCCGCTGCATCTTATTATCACCGCAAAGGATGCTTTCTACATCGGTACGAGGAAAGGGAAACTCATCGTTATCGGAAGCAACGCCCGCGGAACGGCTTACGCCATCATGAAACTCTCTGAGCTGGCTGGCGTTTCGCCTCTGGCGGCATGGAACGACCTGAAGCCGGCGCAGCGCAAGAGCCTATATACACCCGTAGACCAGCAGTGGATTGAGGTTCCGAGAATAGAATTCAGAGGACTTGCCCTGAACAACAGCCAGTGGATGAAACCGCAGAACTACAGCCGCATCGCCCGTCTGATGCTGCGCCTGAGAGCCAATACGCTGTGGCAGGTAGACGGCAGGCACGAGGCTGCTTACAACAAGGCTGTGGTAGACAGTTTCGATATCTGCGTGGCGGAAAACTACAAGGTGACGGAGTTCGTGGGCAAGAAGCACAAGAAGAAACACCGCAAAACCATCGAGAATGTGAAGCTGGTATGCTCGGATGCACAGATGGAGATGAGCAATCTCTCGCCGGGCCTGCTGCTCGAAATGCTCAACAGCAAGGATTATCTGGAGAGCAAGAATGCCAAGCACGGCAAATCGCACCGCTCTGAGGCTCACTACAACGAAGACTGTGCCTGGATAGCCAACATTACCAATCCGAAGCAGTCAACCTTCCAACTAGCCATGATGATGAACCTGGCGTGGAATAAAAACGCCCTGAAAGTAGGTTGTAAGACGTATATCCAGAACACTCTCAACGCATTCTTTGGCGCCATTACGGGCAAGAAAATCATGCCTCTGATGGAAGAATATTACCGCCTTACAAGCATCCGCCATTCCGCTTATATGGCGATGCCTTACGGCGATACTGAGTTTCATTCAGGCGAATTCGGCAACGAACTGGAGCGTTTTCTCTACCGCTACGACCTGTTGAAGGCGAAGACTGAATCCATCGAACGCATGCTGCCTCAGAACCAGAAAGACGGTTTCTTCGAGGTTGTGAAATATCCGATATTCCTGGCTGCCTTAGTAGCCGAAAAGGAGCTGGAGGCACAGGAAGCAAGACACATCGCCCGTCCGGGACTGTTTAATAAAGACGATGAGGCGAAGGCTGCAGCGGCTGTGAGCATCGATGCTTACAACAAACTGAAGCAGCTCAATGCCTACTACAGTCGCATCAGAAACGGCAAATGGAAGGATTTCATCCTTACCAACGGTCCAGAGATGCAGGCTCCGCAGATTCCGGGCACACTCCCGGCTGCCGATATCAAGCGGCTGAAAGTTGATGCCTTCGACCGCAGCAACGATCTCAAGCCGCTCTCTGTAGTTACCGGCGACATCATTGCCAAGAATGCCTACGAATGGAACAAGGCTACTGAATCGCCGCTTGCCCAGGCTGCCGTTAGAGGAGCCGAGAAGATTACCGTCCGTCCGCTGTTAGGTCACAGCGGCAAGGCTGTGAAATTGCCGAAGGGAGCCAGTCTGAGCTATGATTTCTACTGCGACAAGAGCGGTGATGCGCGTTTTACCATCGCCGCAATTCCTTGCTTCCTAAACGCTGTAAAGGATATGAGGGTGAGTGTGAGCATAGACCGTAGCGAACCGGTAATCTGCCAGTTGAAGGAGGTTTACAACTCAAAGGACTGGCAGTTTGACCTGTGGCGCGGACAGACGCTGAAGAGCTTCTACGTTACGCTGCCTGGCGGCAGTCACAACGTAACCATCAAGGCTTTAGATGATAATGTGATGATTGACCAGTGGGTTTTGGATTACGATGCAGACAGAGAATATTACGTATTCCCAGTTGCAAAATAAGAGGCTTTTCTGCAGTTTTTCAGGCTTAAATGAAGACCGGGCTGAGGCATAAATGATGGCGGGGCAGAGGCTTAAATGAGGGCTGCCATGAGGTTTTTACGTAGCTTTTCATGAGGCTTTTATGATGCTGAAATGTGTTAAGAATCCTAACTCATAGCTTCTTCCCCCGCATCTCTATGACTTATGCCCCGCAAAGCACAGAGACGGGGAAAAAGAGCGAGGGGTTAACAGGTTAACAGTTAACACCCCAAAAATGTATGGTTCCCCCCACACACATATAAAAATAAGTATATATATATATTATATTATAATAAGGTACGCGCGAGGGGGAGTATCGAAAAAACAGCTGTTAACTGTTAACTCTGTTAACCCCCAGGCATAAAAAGACATAAAAAAAGCACTCCTGGGAGCGTGAACTCCTCAAAGTGCCTTGAGCATAATTATATTTCTAATATTGGTTTTTACGCAATAAAGAAGTCATTGATTACTCAATAACTACGGTTGTCCAACCATGCTTGTCCTCAATAGTACCATACTGGATTCCGCGAAGCGTATCATACAGGTGCTTAGAGACAGGACCTGGCTTCTCACCGAAGTTGTAGCGCTTGCCTGTATCCAAGTCATCAATGTAGCTGATAGGACTGATTACGGCAGCAGTACCGCAAGCACCAGCCTCCTCGAAAGTATCCAGCTCATCCTCAGGAATCTGACGGCGCTCCACCTTCATACCGAGGTCCTCAGCCAACTGCATCAGACTCTTGTTGGTGATAGAAGGGAGGATAGATGTACTCTTAGGAGTAACGTATGTATTATTCTTGATTCCGAAGAAGTTGGCAGCGCCACACTCATCCATGTATTTCTTCTCCTTAGCGTCGAGATAGAACTCGCATGCATAACCCTTCTCGTGAGCGATATTGTTGGCTCTGAGAGAAGCAGCATAGTTGCCACCAACCTTATAGATACCTGTTCCGAGAGGAGCAGAGCGGTCGAAATCGCGGATGATGACGTATGGGTTGGTAGAGAATCCACCCTTGAAGTATGGACCTACTGGAGTTACGAAGATAAGGAAGCAATACTCCTTAGAAGGATGAACACCCACCTGAGCACTTGTACCGATGAGCAGCGGACGGATATAGAGCGTAGCACCACTCTCGTAGGTAGGAATCCACTCCTGGTTGAGGCGAACCACCTTCTTCACCATTTCCTCGAACATTTCTGTAGGCACCTCTGGCATCAGAATGCCGCGACATGTGCTCTGCAAGCGCTTAGCGTTCTCGTCCATACGGAACACGCGCACCTTACCGTCTGGGCAACGATAAGCCTTCAAGCCCTCGAATGCCTCCTGACCATAGTGCAGACAGGTTGCAGCCATGTGCAATTTCAAATACTCATCAGAGCAAACTTCTATTTCGCCCCATTTGCCGTCGCGATAGTAACAGCGAACATTGTAGTCAGTCTGGCGATAGCCAAATGACAAATTAGACCAATCTAAGTCTTTCATAACATCTATATTTTTAATGTTCTACTAATATTTTAGATGCAAAAGTACAAAATAATCTATTAATCTGCAACTCTTTTATAATATTTTTAATGAAAACGTTATCTTTTTATTCATTTCTGCCATTTTGGGGCATCATTTTACCATTTTAGGGGGTTCTTTTATTGTAATTGAGAGATTGTATTTCCGAAAATGAAAAAGCTGCACCCATTCTTCGCGAACAGGATGCAGCTTACCAACTAACATTAACTTTAAATCAACTATTCTTTAAACCTATCATTTTATATTGCTATATAACCAATAGGGGAAGCGAGGTTAACGGGTGTATTCCTCAGGAATCTGAGGCATCGCTCCATTCTGGGTACAAACGTAGGCACTTACCTTTACGGCAAGTTCGTGAGCCTCCTGAATGCTCTTGCCCTTCAGAATGCTGGCACAGAATGTGCCGGTAAAGCTGTCGCCTGCACCTACTGTATCAGCCACCTCAACCTTTGGAGTCTCCTGGAATGACTTCACACCCGGAGCAAAGACATAGCTGCCGTTTACACCGCAGGTCAGCACGAGCATATCGAGATTATACTTGCCGAGAATCAGCCAGCACTTGTTCTCGATATCCAATCCTGGATAACCAAAGAGACGGCCGATGGTAATCAACTCCTCATCGTTGATTTTCAACACATTGCAGCGCTTCAAGCTCTCGGTAATCACCTCAGGAGTATAGAAGTTCTGACGAAGATTGATGTCGAAGATCTTCAGACAATCCTCTGGAGTATGATCGAGGAACGTATAAATGGTCTTACGGCTAACCTCACTGCGCTGTGCCAGAGAACCCCAGCATACAGCTCCAGCATTGACAGCAATCTCCCTAATATCACTGGTGAACGGGATATTATCCCAAGCTACACCCTGCTTGATATCGTAAGTAGGAACGCCCTCCTTGTCGAGCTGCACCTGAACTGTACCGGTAGGATAATCTACTTCAGGCATTACATACTTCAACTTCTTCTCATCGAGAATGCGAAGGGCTGTTTCGCCCAAGGCATCCTTACCCACAGCACTCACGGCTACAGAATGCAAACCATGCTGACCTGCGTGGTAAGCGAAGTTGGCAGGAGCACCGCCGAGTTGAGAACCACTAGGGAGAACGTCAAAGAGGATTTCGCCCAAACCTACACAATATTTTGTATTTAAATTCTTTGTTTCCATAATTACACTTTATTATATACGATATAAACGATTGCGGATGATTTATATTATAACTTGCGGATATAAGTGAAGAGATAAGCGACTCCCACAGCCATGACAGCCACAGCACCAGCCTGACCGATAGCATCACTGGCAAAGCCCATAATCAAAGGGAAGACGGTACCACCGAAGAGGCCCATGATCATCAGTCCACTCACCTCGTTCTTCTTATCAGGCATAGCTAGAAGTGCCTGAGAGAAAATCATGGAGAACACGTTAGAGTTGCCATATCCCACCAGGGCGATGGCGATATAAAGCATCATCTTGCTCTCGCCTACCCACATGCCTATCATACTCAAAGCCATCATCACTACGCTGATAACGAAGAAAGTGCGGGTCTTCATCATGCGGAGGAAAACAGTACCGGTGAAACATCCGATGGTACGGAAGATGAAGTAGAGCGATGTAGCGAAGGCAGCCTCGTTCAGCGTCCATCCCAGACGCTCCATCAGAATTTTAGGAGCTGTGGTATTGGTACCCACATCGATGCCTACATGGCACATGATACCGATGAAGGAAAGCAGCACGATAGGTTTTCCGAGCAACTTGAAGCACTCACCAAAACCGGAAGCCTTACCCTCGTTCTTCTCCTCCTCGATAGGTGTACCAGCCAGGAAGAAGGTAGCTGCGATTCCGATAACCATATAGATTGGGAAGAGAATTCTCCAGCCTAAACCAAAGGTAGGAATGCTTGCCATGGCGCCCCACATAGCGATGTATGGAGCCAGGAAGGAAGCTATCGCCTTGACAAACTGACCGAAGGTCAATGTGGATGCCAGGTTCTGACCTGATGTCACCACCGAAACCAGAGGGTTCAGGGATGTCTGCATCAAGGCATTACCGATGCCGAGCAATGAGAACGACACGAGCATCAGCTCAAAGTTTTCGCCAAAGATGGGCAAAAGGAGTGAGATAACGGTAACGAGCAAAGACAGGAGTACTGTCTTCTTTCTACCTATCTTATTCATCAGGATTCCCGTAGGAACCGAGAAGATGAGAAACCAGAAGAATACCAGCGATGGGAACAGATTGGCTGTTGCATCATTGAGGTTGAGATCTTCCTTTACGTAGTTGGAGGCTATACCTACCAAATCTACAAATCCCATGGCGAAGAAACAGAGCATCACCGGGATGATTGATAACTTTGATGATTTATTCATAATTGTTAGCGTTATTGTTTCTATTTTGTTGGTGCAAAGGTAGCGATAAACGATACAATATATCATAAAATATCGTTCATCGGCTACCATTTTTGTTGCATAGTTACATCAGTAACACTCTTAGAAACAATAGTGTTATAGATTCAGTTCTTAACAGATGAAGTTACTTGATGTCGTAAACCTGATACTTACCCTTTCCCTTTACAGTAACCTTGTTGTAAGGCTTGCTTGGGAACACGAGATTGGTCATAGACATCTTGCCGTCAGCATCCAGTGCCTCGATGCTGCTCTTGTCGATGAAGATGCGCAGCTGGCTGATATTGCCGTAGGTTGGAGCCTTGGTGACTGCAGCGAAGTCCTTGCTGAAATCCATCTTACCGCTCTTGGTTCTATCCATTGAGAAGGTTTCTGCCTTGGCATCGTAATTCATCACTACCTTCTCGCCCTTGTCGTTGCTCAAAGTGATAGTAGCATTTCCCTTCAGGTTCACTACCATCTCGCAAGACTCTGTGAGTTTCTTGCCAGCCTTCTTGCTTCTTGCTGCTGTCATCTCTGGAGATGGAACCACGCTGCAATAAGTTTCACCCTTATACTCGAAGAGACCTAAGTCGCGAGGAATAGAGTTACCAGAACGGTACTGCTGGGTAGGAACCTGGTTGGCATACTGCCAGTTGCTCATCCAGGCGATAGCCACACGGCGACCGTTTGGAGCATTATCAAAGGAAACTGTGGCATAGTGGTCCTTACCGTAATCCATCCACTTGGTAACCTCAGGCTTACTGTCGCAAGTAAACTTATGACCGTCGAAATCACCGATGAAATACTGGGTAGCAGAACCTCCGGAAGGTCCACCAGGATTGATGTTGCAGATAAGCATCCACTTCTCCTTACCGGTGCCACGAACCTTCATCTTCATCAAATCTGGGCATTCCCAGACACCACCATGGTTGCCATACTTCTCACCAAAAGAGCTTTCGTATTTCCAGTCCTTCAAGTTATCTGAAGAATAGATTTCCATGTGCTGACCAACCGCCATGATCATATTCCACTTCTTGATGTCCTCGTTCCAGAACATGTGTGGGTCACGGAAGTCTGGCACAGTACTGGTGATAATAGGATTTCCTTCATATTTTGTAAAGGTCTTGCCGTTATCTGTACTGTAAGCCATGCTCTGGGTCTGATTTTCTGCAGCAGAAGTATAAAGTGCAACCACAGCATCCTTTCCGAAACCCGAGGTATTGTTCTTGTCAACCACGGCAGAACCACTAAAGATAGTACCTACAACATCAGGCTGTATAGGAGTACCCTGGAACTTCCAGTGAACCAAGTCGGTGGAAGTAGAATGTCCCCAGGTCATATTCTCCCACTGTGATCCGTAAGGATTATACTGGAAGTAGAGATTCCATACGCCATCCTTATAGAACATACCATTTGGGTCGTTCATCCATCCGTAAACAGGAGTGTGATGGAAAACTGGGCGATACTGTTCACGATTCTTCATATCGAAAGCATCAGAGAACTTCATGTTCTCCCAGCAAGTGAGGGCATTCAGTCCTTCCTTGCTATAATCACCATTAACATGGATATCGAGAGCCAGGCCTTTCAAGCCAGCAAACTCATCCATATAGAGGGGTACGAAATAATCTACGTGGTCTTTAGCCAACTTCACATTGAGGGCTTTCACCTGCTTGTTGTCAGCAATCACCTTGATATTTGCCATCTCAGCATCCTCCTGTACAGGAAGCAAGAGACACTTCTGGTTCTGACTCTCCTGGCTGATGCGATAGAGACAGTGATTATTGCTCAAGAAGGAAGCCTGCTGGGCATAACTGGCGGTGAAACCGCAAAGAGCGACAAGCGCTGAAACAAAAATCTTTTTCATTGTCAATTTATTAATTGAGTACATTTAAAAAACATCTAATTATTTAAAAATGCCGGTGAGCCATTACTCGTATCCCTTATTCTGCTTATAAAGACCAGGAATGTAATACAGCTGGTTATATGGAACCGGATAGAACTCGTTCTTGCCCGGTGTGAACTTGGCATCCTTCAAGTATTGTGCGTATGTCTGCTCTCCATACTTATCGTTCTGCTCTGATGCAAAATACTTATTCAATGTCTCAGAAGCAATGCCCCAGCGGCGCAGGTCGAAGAAGCGGCCGTTCTCCATAGCCATCTCCAGGCGACGTTCCCAGCGCAGACACTTTCTTGCCGTCTCCTTATCCTGGAAATAAGACTCCGGATAGAGGGCTATATCACATTGATCCTTGGCATATTCAATATGCTTATCCACAGAATTCTTGGCTCTCTGACGGATATCATTAATAATGGTACGAGCCTCTGCCAATTTGCCTAACTCTATCAAAGCCTCAGCGCGCATCAACATGATGTCGCTATAACGGAGCACATAGTCGTTCATCGCAAACGCCTGCCAAGAGCCATTGTAAGTTTCACCCTTAGAACGCTGTGGCACTTCCTTCAGAGAGGTATAGTAACCGTAAACGTTTGGCGTACGAGAGTTGGCTGTAGTCATCGTGTATTCTGACTCATATTTATATGGGAAGGTAGGCATTCCTACTGTATGGAACAAACGTGGATCCCATTTCTGACTATTAGGCTTACCGTTTACAGGATAATCACAAGTCTTGTTGTAGTCATCAAACTCAGGAAGTCCGTTCTTGGTCTTGAAGGCATTCACCAGATTCTGTGAAGGCTTGTGGAAATCCCATCCGCAAGACCAAATACCCCAACAGCCATTCAGCACATTAGACCAGTTGGCACGTCCGAAGGTGGTATGATCCTCGCTATAGTCGGAAGTCTGGACAGCAAAAACTGACTCCTTGTTGTTCTTATTGTCTGGCAGGAAGATGTCGCCGAAATCTGCCATGTAACCATAGTCTGAATTCTTCACAACATCGGTGTAATCTACTACCTTCTGCATATACTCCTCATTAATATGGTCAACGCCATTGGTTGCCTCATAACCATCACCCCAGGCAATGGTAAGATAACATTTGGCCAGATAACCTGCGGCAGCAATCTTGTTGACACGACCGCCATCCTTCTGCTTAGCAGGAAGTACATTGTATGCAATCTGGAAGTCGGCAATCACCTTTTGCCACAATTCCTCGTAAGTAAACTGAGTGTTTGATGTGCTCTCTGTTGTTTTATCCTCATAAACCTTCTCGTCTATCCAAGGAATCTGACGATACATGCTAAGTAACTTGAAATAGAAATGAGCACGGAGGAAGCGAACCTCAGCCTCACGCTGCTTGGTTACCTCAGCACCCAGTGTGCTCTCACCATTCTGTTGCAAAGAAACCAAGGCACGGTTGCAACGGGAAACGGCACAATAGAGACGATACCATAACTCGTCGAGTTCGCCCTTAGTAGAGGTTAAGGTACTCCAAATCTCTACATCGTGATAACCGGTGTCACCGGTACCACCGCCACCCTTCAAGCAATCGTCTGAAGAAAGGTCACCATATGGCCAAAGGTTGAATGGGTAAGAATACCAACAGTCGCCCAACATCGCATAGGCACTGTTTACCATCTTGTCTGGCTCGCTGAATGCCTTGTCTTCATCAACCACAGCTGTTGGGGTGTAATCCAGGAAATCATCACAACTGGTGAATATTCCTATCAGTGCTGCTGCAAGCACCATTGTATATAACTTTTTCATCTTAGAATTCTCTTTAAAAAATATGAAACATTTTAGAAACCTACCTGAAGTCCGAATGATACGGATGTTGAAAGTGGATAGTTCCAGTTTGGATTCTCTGGGTCTGAACAGGTCAGGCTGTTGCTCTTGATGGTCAAAAGATTCTGACCTGAGAGATAGACACGGGCACTGGTCATCTTCAACTTAGAGAGGATGCTGCTTGGGATAGTGTAACCCACCTGCAAGGTGCGCAACTTCAAGTAAGAACCATTCTCAACGAAGTAAGTAGAAGCACGACCCTCATCGGCTGTATTCATGGTGCTCAAGCGTGGGATGGAAGAACCAGTGTTGTTGGTATTCCAGGCATCGAGCAAACGGGTACCCTTGTTAGAACCACCATCAGTAATAGCCCAGAAGTCGGTCTGGAACTTTTGGTTGTTATACACATCCTGGTCATAGACACCCTGCCAGAACATACTGAAATCAAAGCCCTTGTAGTTGAGAGCAATATTCAAACCATAAGAGAAGGCTGGCACAGGGTCGAAAATCCAAGTCTGGTCATCTGAAGTAATTCCATTTTTACCATCTAAGTCCTTGTATTTCAATCCACCGACACGTGCGTTTGGCTGTCCAGACTTATCTACTTCTTCCTGATTCTGGAAAATTCCATCGGCTACATAACCTACGATAGAACCATAAGACTTGCCACTCTGCACCAGGTTTTCCTTAGATGTGTGAGCGTAAGCACCTGTTGTTGTTGCTGGCAAATAAGTAACCTTGTTGCGGAAAAAATCCAGATTGCCGTTCACGTCGATGCCAAGTCCATTAGCCAAAGTCTTGCGATAACCCACGGTGAACTCCATACCCCAGTTGCGGAGCGAAGGACCATTCTGCCATGAATTTCCACCTTCACCAGTTGCACCCAGATAAGCAGGATTAATCAACATATCCTTCACATTCTTAATATAGGCATCCACTGTACCATAGAGGGTGTTGCCAAACAGGGTGTAATCCAAACCTACGTTATACTGAGTAGCTGCCTCCCATTTCAAGTTAGGGTTAGCCAACTGTGTGGCACGATAACCAGAAGGGAAGGTACCTGAACCTTGCAGGAAGAGATCGTATGCAGTAGAGGTTACACGATCTAGTCCGTAATCCACTACATAAAGACCAAACTGTGCATTGTTGTCGATAGCCTGGTTACCTGTCTGACCCCAAGAGAGTCGCAACTTGGCATCATCCAACCAATCCTTCTTCAGGAGATTAGAGAATCTGAAGCCGAGTGATGCAGCAGGGAAAGTACCCCAGCGATGTGCCTTACCGAAACGTGATGAACCATCATGACGGATAGTGAAGGAAGCCAGGAGGAGATCATCCCAGTTGTAGTTCACCTTTCCAAAGAAAGAAGCCAGGCGATAGCCTACCTTTGCACCCGAGTTACGCATCGTTCCTGTTGCAGCATTTGGCCACATATAATCTTTATCTTCCAGCGCATAGCCTTCTGAATAGGCAGAGAAATCGATAACCGACTGCTTGGAAACTTCCATACCACCGAGTACATCGATGTTGTGCTTGCCAATCTGGGTAACGTACTGGGCTGTGTTAGACCATGTCCAGTTGGTCTCATTGTTATTCGAGAGCGTTGTCTTGGCGATGTCATTGTTGACAATATCGGAATGATAAGTATTCGTCATCGCATTGATAAACGATGTCTTGAAATCCAAACCGAAGTTAGAGCGCAGGGTCAATCCCTTGACAGGCTTCAATTCTACGAAGGCATTACCGAAGATGCGCCAGTAGTCGAGGTGGTTGTTGCGGTTCTGATACTGCTCACGACAAGGGTTCTGACGGTCGGCCATACTACCCACAGGACCAGCGAAGGTCTTGCCATCTTCTTCGTAAACCGGAACGATGGAAGGCATCTTCAAGGCATTCTCCATCGGATGGCAATCTACCTGAGAGGTATAAGTCAAAGTCAAATTCTCACCTACGGTTACGATCTTGTTTAAATTCCAAGAAGTATTCAAACGAGCTGAGATATTCTCGAAGTCGGTATATTTCAAGACACCCTCATTGTTCTTGTATCCCAAGGAGAACATAGCGCTATGCTTGTCATTGGCATGAGATACAGAGAGGTCGTAGTTCTGCGAGAAACCAGTGCGAGAGATTTCATCGAGCCAGTCGGTATCTGAGAATCGCATGGTCTTCTTGGCATTGATGTAGCCGTCATATCGACCATTGATAGTATAGTTCTGATACTGGTTGGTTGCAGGATTCCAAACGGTGATTGGAGTACCAGAGGCCGCATTCAAGTCGATGCCGTAGTTGGCTGCATAAGCCACAGGATCGAGTCCATCGTTCAGGGCTGCCTGAGCCATCGCAGTAGCATATTGGCTGGAGTTCATCAGTTTCATCTTCGACTGGTTGGAATAGAACTGTACAGTGAGGTTGGCAGAGAAGTCAACAGCCACCTTGCTACCCTTCTTACCTTTCTTGGTGGTGATGATGATGACACCATTCGAAGCACGGGAACCATAGATAGAAGCTGATGCAGCATCTTTCAAAACCTGCATACTCTCGATATCATTTGTATTGAGGGTATTCAAAGCCATATTGGTAGGTACACCATCTATGATATAAAGCGGATCCTGAGAAGAGTTGAACGAACCGATACCACGAATACGCACGGTTCCTGAACCAATAGGAGAACCATCAGTAGTAACAGTCATACCAGGAACACGACCCTGCAAAGCACGCATCGGGTCTGTCTCTGAACTTGTCTTCAGGTTCTTGGTTGAAACCACAGCCACGGAACCTGTTAAATCGGCCTTTCGCTGAGTGGTATAACCTGTTACAACTACTTCCTGCAAGTCGTTGGCATCTTCCTGAAGTGTTACCTCCATATTGTCTGAAGCCTTTACTTCTTGCGTCTTATATCCAATATAAGATATAACAAGTGTGGAACCAGGAGCACATTCTACATGGAATTTACCATCAAAGTCGGTAACAGTACCAGTCTTTGTGCCTTTCACCATAACAGATGCTCCAATGACTGTCTCACCGGTAGCATCCTTTACGATGCCATTTACATTTACCTGTTGTGCACTAGCTACGGTGCAAACAGTACAGAGCGCAGAGCTCATCAGTAATCTTGAAAGATTGTTCATACTATTATAACGTTTTAAGTTTCAAAAATTGTCATTGCTTGTATCTGCTGCAAAATTAGGGAAAAAGCTGTTATATAAATAAAAAAAATCGTTCCTGCAACAATAATTATGTTACATGAAACGATTTTCTTATCTTTTGCTAAGATTTTAAAGTACTTATTTTAAAGGAGTTAGAAAACTATTTCCTTTTAGATAACTGTTCATTTCTGAAATCGGTAGGAAGAACGCCATATTGTTTCTTGAAACAGGAAGAGAAATAGCCCGGTAATGCAAAGCCTACTTCTGCCGAGACCTCAGCTATAGTCTTATCAGTCTGCATCAGGAGCGTATAGGCTCTCTGCAGGCGCATCTCTTTCAAGAGCTCGGCAGGTGTTTTTCCTGTCATAGCCTTCACCTTGCGATAGAGCTGTACTTTACTCAACTGCATCTCGGCACCCAAATCATCCATCTTCATATCAGCATTGCCCATATTCTCAAGAATCTTCTTCTTGAAACGGTCCATGAAGTAACGGTTACTCTCATCCAGATGATTCAGTTCTGCAGCCCAGCCCTCCTTGTTCTCGATGAAGCCACGAGCCACGGCTTTCTGTTTCTGCAGCTTCTTTCTATATACCTTATATATATAGTAGATGACAAAGAACAGAATCAGAACTACAATAAAGGCTATCAAAAGCATCCATTTCTGGATACGGGAAACCTCTGAATAAGAATCAAGACTGTCAGAAATCTGATCCAGATTCTTCATCTTGGCTTCCAAATCCTGATATTGCAGAGCGATGGCATCACAATTTTCAGGGGTAGCAAGGAATGATTTCATCACATTATCCTTCTTATAGGGTTTACCCTGAAGGATATTCATCGCCAATTCCATAATCTTTTCACCCTGGGTAGGATAGACATAAGAAGCAGCAAACTGTCCTCTCTTCACTCTATCCACTCCTTCCCATTCTCCAGGCAATCCATCAATGCCTACTATCAGCATCTGCTTATCAATGCCTCGTCTCTCTGCTTCCAGAAAGGCTCCTATGGCACCCAAGTCGCTATGCCCGAACACACCATCCGCATGTCCGCCATTATCCAGATATTGCTTCATTAACTCCTGGGCACGCTCTAACTTCCAGTTGCTTTCCAGGGTAACCACCTTGATTCCCGGGTAATTCTTCATCACCTCGTGGAAACCGCGATGGCGCTCAATGACAGGGGAAGCATCCTTCAAGCCCGTAATCTCAACTACGGTACCTTTTCCATCCAGTTTACTGGCAAGAAAGCGGGCTACTTCCCTACCCGCTCCTACATTATCGCCACCGATGGAAGCTGTATAATGGGTTGTCTTTACCTTTCTGTCGAAGAGAATAACCGGGATATGCGCACGATAAGCTCGCTCGATGGCGGGAGTAACATCATTCACGTTATCAGGGGCCACCACGATTAAATCTACCTTCCTGGCTATCATACTGTCTATCTGACGAGCCTGGCGTTGCCCGTCATTCTCTGCAGTAGTAAACAGCAAATCCACATTCTTATATTGATACTGCGCCAGTCGCATCTCATTATTCACCTTCTCGCGCCAAACTCCACCGCAACATTGCGACACACCAATCACCACATTCTTCTGGGTGCATGAATCCAGAAGAAGAAGCATACTACTAAACAGTACAATTAATATAATATAGAGTCTTTTCATTGATTTCATACTTCTTCCATCCGTTTAAGTTCCCACCCCTCAAACTGCATGATGATGAGATGGAGTTTTGTACCTTGGCGCAAAGCCTCAACCCTTGGAGCCTCAGCATATCGATGAATCTGTTCTACAGCCTCACGCCACTGTTTCTCGGCCTTGGTCATAGGCTTGCCATCTTCCATAAACTCACCTTCAACTATCGCAGAGAAATCTTTCTTAGAAAGAACCTTCAATTCCAGAATGTAGCTATGCTGACTGGCATAATGGGTAAGGTCTGGCAAAAGGAAGAAATCACAATAGCCATGATTCAACTCCAACTCTGGAGCCGTGATATAATAATCATTCAGATTCAGATAAGCCATGAAGAATCCCTGCAGGTTTCGCTCAGCCTCAATGCCATCACGCACCGATGAAACCTTGGCATAGGCATCCGCCATGAAGCGCAATCCTTCTTCCCACTTACCATCGTATGCCATATCATAATAGTAATCGGTGAGCTGGTTGACATCCACATAAGCCTTTGCCTGATACTCCTCTTCCAGATAACCATAATACTGCTTGCGGACATTATTGTTCGGAATGCCCAGAATGAGCTTGGATCCACGAGTTCCCTTGATGGTCAACATGCCATAATAGAACAGAAGACTTGGGAATATCTCTGCCTTTGGAATCTGATACGCAGAAAACGACTCATAAAGCTGGGTAACAATCTGCTCCTCTTCTGCTATCTTGCGGATAATGCCCTTACGCTCTCCATCCAGCTTGTCAAACTGCAACAGTTTCTTCATCTTGCCGTAATCGGTACGGGTATTCGGGTCTATCATCTGACGAGGAGAACATCCGTTATCCATGTAATTACGAAGGTAATAAAGAACCATATCACAATTAAACATACGAGTTTTCTTCTTCAATGCTTCTTCTGCAAAGCAATAATTGTCATACCATGGCTTCATATCATTGACGATGGCATCAATATCACTATCGGCAGGAATACTACCATGCTCCTTATAATAGGTAAACATCTCCACCACATCGGTGGTAGAGAAGCCCAGCATCTCATCAAACTCCGGCTTGATAGAAATGTTCCAACCTATATTGAATCCACTCGTCACATCATCCAGGGTTACAGGGCTCACACCCATCATGAAGATACGCTCAAAATTACCCTTGAACTTCTTGAAGACATCACGATAAAAGCCGTCGGCATGGGTAATCGCATGATACACATTCTCACCACGTTCGTTGAGTATGACATTCGTGAAGTTGTCATACTCATCGATGATGAGATACAGATGATACTGGTGCGCCTTGGCAGCCTTGAATATCAGTTCCATCTTTTCCTCGAAATCTTCCTGCGCCAGGATTTCTTCCATCTCTGCCTGATAATATTCTGAGTATTGACGGACAAAAGCATCGAGGTTGATGCTGAGATAAGAATTAAACTTCGTCTCAAGCTTGTCGATATTACCCGTAATCTGGGAGAAATCGAGGAACAGCACCTGATACTTTCCCTGCAAAGGAGTAGGATGCTGGCCTATCCACAGATTTCCAAAAAGACTCTGGAACTTATGGCTCTGCGTACAGTCATAGTAAGAATAGAGCATACTCAAGAATATGCTCTTACCAAAACGACGAGGGCGGATGAAGAAGAGATTGCGAGGCTGCTTCTCCAGCTCCGGGATAAACATCGTCTTATCCACATAATATAGATTCTGCTCTATTACCGTAGCAAAATCTGCCACCCCATAAGGTACTAGTTTTACTTGCTGTTCCATCATGATCTATCTTTTAAAAACTTATCTGTGTGCAAAGATAGCATAAAAAAACGAAAAAGCCACAGTTTGCGTTTACAAACTGCGGCTTTTATTATATTTTTTCCGAAACACTCGATTTTACGTGATTACAAGCCGAGCTTGTGAACCTTCAGATTCTTGAACTCAGCCTTGCCACCCTGGGTATAAAGCTTCAGATTCTCGTATGGAGCTACAGGGAAGACGAGGTTGGTCATGGCGATGCGACCGCCATCTACGAAGAGCTCAACAGATGACTTATCTACGAAAATATCAACATGATAGGTCTTCTTGCCATCCTCGCAAAGACTCAACGGAGCCCAGGTAGCCAGAGCGAAATCGTTCTTGTAGTTGATGGAGTTGGCGATGCGAGCAGGCTCCTTGCCTTCTGCAGCACGCTGCTTGTCCCAAGCCAACTCGATATCGTGAGGAACTGCCTGCTTGCCGAAATCGGTCAAACCGCTCTCTGTCCTATCCATAACCACCTTGCCCTGCTTCATATCGAAGTAAATCATGGTGCGCTCACGCTTATTGTTTGAAATCTCAATACCTGCAATACCGTTGGCATCTGGAGTTACATCGGCCTCGATCTCGAAGGCACCATTCATATTGGCAGCAACACCCTTCAGATCCTTGGCATCGGCAACAGAAGCATCAGCCAAATCCTTGGTTTCTTTTCTCAAAGCATATACTTCAGGAGCTACATTCTCTGAAACATAATACTTGCCATTCTTCTCGTAAAGCTTCAACTCTCGAGGCAAACCGTTGGCACCACGGTTCTGCTTGAACGGAGTGAGGTTGGCATACTGCCAGTTGCTCATCCAGGTGATTCCCAATACTCGGTCGCCTGTATTTGAGAAGGTAACGGTAGCATAGTGATCCTTACCCCAGTCGAGCCACTTTACTTCGTTGGCATCAGGACAAGTAAACTTCTTGCCATCGAAATCGCCTACAAAATACTCGGTAGCGCTGCCACCAAACCAGCAGCCTGGATTGATATTCATCGTCATTACCCACTTCATCTTCTTCTTATCACCATTTACAGGCAACTGGAAGAAGTCAGGACACTCATACTGACATGGCTGCTGACCTATACCTTTACCGAAAGCACTAACATAATTCCACTTCTTAAGATTCTTTGACTTGTACAAACGCATCTCCTTATCAGCAGAAACAATCATGTACCAGCACTTTCCCTTTTCATACCAGAATACCTTAGGGTCGCGGAAGTCCTTCAAACCGTCGAATGGAGTCAACACTGGGTTGCCCTTGTACTTGGTGAAGGTGCGGCCATTGTCGTTGCTGTAGGCGATGCACTGCACCTCATCGTGGTTCACACTGTTGTTGGTATAGATGGCGATGATGGCATTCTTGCCAAAGCCAGCAGTATTCTTCTTGTCGATGACAGAACTGCCAGAGAAGATATGACCTACAGGGTCGCGAGCGATGGCTGGATCGAGGTGCTCCCAATGAACCAGGTCCTTGCTTACGGCATGTCCCCAGTGCATGTTGCCCCACTTGCTTCCGTATGGGTTATACTGGAAGTAAAGATGATACTCACCATCCTTATACACCATACCATTAGGGTCGTTCATCCAGCCGTAGAGCGGAGTGAAGTGATAAGATGGACGATAGTAATCGGTGTTGGTAGTATCAAATGTATCGCTGAGCTTGAGCAAGTTGAGAGCCAAAGCATCCTTCTTCAGGCCAAGAATCTTGACTGTAGCAGTCTTACCCTTGCCCAAAGCGAAAGGCACATAGTAATCAGAACCATTCTGAGCCAGGCGAACGTCCATCCAGGTATCATCCTTAGAACCTGTATCGAGCAAAACCTGGGCCTCATCCTTCTCTTCCTGGATAGGGAGAAGAAGATACTTGGTAGGATTCTCCACCTTAATGATAGTAGTATCACCCTTGTGTTCGATGTTCATCTTCTGTGCAAAGGCAGAAGTTGTAGCTGATGCCATCAACATGAGGCAGGCAGCCTTCATCATATTGTTTGTTCTCATTGTACTATTATTGTTAATCGTTATTGTTTATATCTATAACGTATTATTGTTTGTCTTATTACCGACAGCCCTATACATTATATTATATATAGAAGCTGTCGATGATGTTTATTGATATTTATATCGCTTAGAACTTCAGCGAAGCTGTGAATTCAACAGTGAATGGACGAAGATAGCTACCCGTCATAATCTGATTCTTGATTCCCTTTGCCTCATCCTTGGTAATCAGCTCGGCACCTGCGATACTACCCTTGGCACCAGTCTGATTGAGGAAGTTGACTACGGTGCAGCCGAGAGCCAAGCGCTTGGTTGCCTGCCAGTTCAAACCTCCGAAAGTCTCCCAGTGACCGTTGAAGTAATATGCCTCGTTGATGTTGGCGTAGGTCTTGCTGAAGTAACGGAAGCTGGTCCAGAGCTTGATGTCCTTGGTAATCATGTAGCTTGGGTCCAACTCGATGAGGATCTGAGGAATCTCGGCTACGATATTACCTGTGGCATTGATGTTGCCAACATAGCCATCGCTGAAGGTGATGCTGGTTTCATACTTCTTGTAAGTTGGCTTCTGATAAGTGAAGAGGAAGTGGAAATCGAATCCCTTGAATGGATGAGCCACAGCGTCGGTTGTCCATCCCCATGTCTGGATATCGTAAGTCAAAGGAGCTGCCTTGATCTCACTGCCATGCTGCAAGTTCAGAGTTGAGTTGTTGTTGGTCTTTGATATGTAAGAGAACAACGATGTCAAACTCAACCATGAGTTATTGTAGTAGATACCTGCACGACCGAGTGGCACAGAAATCTTATCCGTATTTGGCAATGTAGCTGGGGCAAAAGCCTCGAACTTAGGATGCTGAACGATGTAAGTGAAATCGCCAGTGAAGCCAAAGTTATCGGTCAACTTATAAGTTGCAGCTACAGAGAAATCGTAGTTCAACCAGTTGTAACTCAAGTCAGCCGGAGCAATCTTAGTCTTATCTGGTGCCGTAGCACCGAGATAGTAATCGGCAAAACGGCCTACGAATTCACCCTTTGCATTCTTCACTGCTGCGTTTTCACCCTTCAGCTTCTGCCACTCCAGACGGGCACCATAGTAGAGATTCAACTTGTTGGTGACATCCCAATCGTGAGTGAAGTAGAGAGCCAGCTTGTTTTCGCTTCCCTTGTAATACTCAGAGGCGTTCTTGTTGAAATCGTAGAAGTAGCTGTCGCGCTTGTTTGCATCCCAAATTCGCAGGGCATAACTTCCATCAGCAGGTACACTCTGGTCATACATTGTTGTATTTGAGCAATAATCAATATGATAGAACCACTCATTCACGCCGAGGCGGAAGGTGGATGTACTGAATTTCTTGCTAAGCTCGGTGGTGAAGAGAGCCTCATCAATCTTACCGGCATTGAGACAAGACATACGGGTCTGAACATACTGACCATCGTAAGCCTTAGTCTGTCCGTTGATGTCGCGATACATATAATTATATACGCCCTTGTTGGCATCGCTCTTCAAATCGATGATAGACATTGGTGACTGGAATACAAAAGCACCGCGAGAATGATCGTACTTCAAGGTAGCCTTCCAGTTCAAACCGTTGTCAAAACGATAGTTGTTCATCAGGGTTACCTCGCTTGTCTTGTTCAGACAGGCATCATAGAGAGAAATCTGCTTCAACTCACCAGTACGCATATCACGATAGGTCATCTCGTTATCGATAGGGAGATAAGAGGTGGTACCGAGCTTGAAATCGCCATACTCCTTCACGCTTCCATCGCCTACATAGATGAATGGAGCACCCGAAGTAGCGTAATTATATACGCTATGGCTGTTGGCATATCTATACATGGCAGTAAACTCACCACGGTTGCCGTTATACTTCTTGGTAAGGAGCGCCTTGTAAATCTGAGTACGATCCTGGTAAGGAGTTGACTTGATCTTGAAGGTTCCCGGGTCGAAATCCTGATACATGTTAAAGCTGTAATACCAGTCGCTTCCCAAATCGCCATTCATATTCAAAGAGAATTCCTGCAATCCGAAGTGATTGCTCTTATAGTTCAGAGTACCATTGAATCCTTTCTGACCCTTCTGGGTGAAAGAGTTCACGGCATAACCGATATTACCGGTAGTGATAGCTGTCTCTGCAATCTTGAGCAATCCCTGATGGCTCAAACTTGCATCACCACGCCAGATGGTATTGACAGAATGAGGATTGGTTGCGTAAGTTACAGGTAAGCCATTCTCCAATACGTTAACATCGGCAGAAGGCAAACCTATCTGAATCTCACGAGGTCCATTCGCACTGGCTGCATTAAGCATTACATTACGATTACCCTCTTCCTTAGCACTTGAATTATCATCCTGTGCAAAAGCTGCTGTAACATTTACCAATGAAAGTGCAAGCATCATAGCTGCGCTCTTTCCATTTAAAAAGTTGTGCATACTTAAAATTTCTAATTTGTTAATCCTATTTTTTATTTCTGCTGCAAAGTTATATATAAACAGGTATAATGGCTTTAAAAATCTCTACATAATAATAACAAATTCCGTTCATTGCAACATAATTGATATAGCATGAACGGAATTTCACACTTTTCTGCTAGTTTCTACTTCTTAACTAACTCTTTTCTATTTCAGACAAAGGGAGTCATATAGATCACTACAGACAATTAAGAGCGTGTCATGATATACTTGAGTTAATGAGTTCAAGTGCTTGAATCAGTGAGGTCAAGTGCTTGAGTCTGTGAGGTCAAGTGTTTGGTTCAGCTTACTCAAGTGGTTCCGTAAGCTATCGGAGACGACTTGTTAAATTAACGGAGACGACTCAATAAGCTATCGGAGACGACTCAACAAGCTATCGATGACGACTCCGGAAGCAGACGCAGATAGCTTCGTTGACTAACGCAAGTACTTGAGTTGGCTAACGCAAGTACTTGCGATGCTCAACGCAGCCTATTTCGATGGACCATGTAGGCTAATACCCAAAAACGTTAACGAACAATAAAAAACAGCTTAGATTTTGTGGAAACGCATCTTTTTTGTACTTTTGGGAAAAATAAGGCTAGAATGACAGAGCGCAAGATTATACATATCGACATGGATGCCTTCTTTGCTGCGGTAGAGCAAAGAGACAATCAGGAACTTCGGGGCAAACCGGTAGCGGTTGGCTTCGACGGACCTCGTGGTGTGGTTTCTACAGCCAGCTATGAGGCAAGGAAGTATGGCGTTCACTCGGCGCAATCCATCGCTCAAGCCAAGCAGCGCTGCCCTAACCTCATCATCGTGCCCTGCCGGCATGATTATTATGCTAAAATATCCCATCAGATACATCAGATATTCCAGGAATATACCGACCTCATCGAACCCATCTCCATAGATGAAGCCTTTCTTGATGTAACGCAGAATAAGAAAGGGATAGAACTGGCGGTGGATATTGCCAAAGAAATCAAAACCCGTATCAAGGAGGCAACCGGACTCACCGCCTCGGCAGGTATCAGCTACTGCAAGTTTCTCGCCAAAGTGGCTTCTGATTACCGCAAGCCCGATGGCATCTGCACCATTCATCCAGACAAGGCGCTCGATTTCATCGCCCAGCTTCCTGTAGAGGATTTCTGGGGTGTGGGCAAGAAAACACTGCAAAAGATGCATTTTATGGGTATCTTCAACGGAGCTGACCTGAGGAAAGTATCCGAAGAACATCTGGTAGAAATGTTCGGAAAAGCCGGACACATCTTCTATGATTTCGCAAGGGGGATAGATGAACGACCTGTCATCACCTACCGGGAACGGAAATCGGTAGGCTGCGAACAGACTTTCCTGAAAGATATCTATCTAAAAACGGCTGTGATTATCGAACTGTACCATACTGTACTCGAACTGCTGGAGCGCATCGCCAAAAGCGGTTTCGAAGGAAGAACCCTGACGCTGAAAGTGAAGTTTGCCGATTTCACCCAGATAACACGAAGCATCTCGCAAGAAAAGGTTCTGAAAAAGAAGGATGATATTCTACCTCTTGCCAAACGGCTGCTGAAACAGGTAGATTACTCCTCGGCTCATCCCATCCGCCTGCTTGGTCTATCCGTAAGCAACGCCTCATCAGAAGAAGCCAGGAAGCAAGATAAGGAGAACAGCAGTTTCAAGCCCGAATACAAAGAACTGGAACTGGAATTCGAAGATTGGGAATAAGCCCCTTTAAAAAGCTATAGTATGCCCGCTTAAAAAGTAACAAACCAGATAATACCGCGAAAAGCAGCTGTCAGACATCCCGTCTATACAGCTGCTTTCTCTCATTACTAGTTATTTCCCAAAACAAAACTTTTTACCTTAAAGAAAACTACTTACCTTAATGAATACTCAATCCTATAAACATAAAACCTAAACCTATGAAAATGCAACTACTTCTGCATGAAACAATTTATAAACTTCTAAATTCTGGTGCAAAGATAGTAAGTTTCAGCGAAACCCAGCTATAATTATCGTTCAAATAGTGACAAAAATGATACAATGTACCTTTTATGCTAGAAAATGAACGATTTTTATCCATATATTCACAGATTTTACACTTCAGGTATAGCGTATTTCTCTCTATTTCATCACATTACCTACATCACCAGGTAACATTCCATACTCTTCCTTGAAACATTTTGTGAAGTAAGACGGCGCAGAGAAGCCCACTTCATAGGCTACTTCAGAGACACTCATGCTACGGGTTTCGAGCAAACGCCTAGCCTTGGCAAGGCGAGCCTTACGGAGTAAGTCAACAACAGAAGAGCCTGTCATCGCCTTCACCTTGCGATAGAGCTGCACACGGCTTAAGCCAATCTGCTGTCCCATATCCTCAACTCCAAACTCGCTATCAGAAATATTCTTCTGGATAATGGCTTGAAGCTGCTTGAGGAACTGCTTGTCACGATCTTCCAGATGAGCCTCAGAAATCTCCTTCTCAGCCTCTTTAGTCCCCTGATAAAGATTCTTCAGGAGCTGACGCTGTCGCAAGAGATTCTCGATACGGGCGAGAAGCACCTTGCTGTGGAATGGTTTGGTAATATAAGAATCTGCTCCATGCTCATAACCCTCTGCGCGATGCTCCTCCAGGTTCTTCGCAGTGAGCATAATAACAGGGATATGAGAGGTAGCCGTATTCGTCTTCAACTGTTCTGTCAACTCCAATCCGTCCATAACAGGCATCATCACATCGCAGATTACCAGGTCAGGCACCTCTTTTAAGGCGACAGCCAGACCCTCTTTACCATCAGCAGCCTCAAGAACAACATACTCATCCTGCAAAAGTGTACGCTCATACTGACGGATATCGGTATTATCATCAATAACCAGAACAGTAGGACGATTGGTATTCTCGCTTACCAACCGCTGAACTTTTCCACGACTTCTGTCTCCATCGTCAATATATTGCAAAACAGATTCATCTACAACATTCTTACCAGTTGACGCAGAAGCATTTACAGAGTTATCCACAATATCCACATCATTGTGGATAACTTGTGAATCACCCTCCTGCTCACGAGGAATGACAATGATAAAATCAGAGCCCTTTCCCAGTTCACTTTCTACCCTAGCCTCACCATGATGCAACTCTACAAATGATTTCACCAGAGCCAGACCGATACCCGTACCGCTGGCAGCACCCTTGGCCTGGAAGAAGCGTTCAAAGATCTTATCAGCCTCATCCTGCGAGATACCCTTGCCCGTATCTTTCACATCAAGACGGAGATTGGCACCTTCATCTTTCAGCGAAACAAAGATTTCGCCACCAGCAGGCGTATATTTCAAGGCATTGCTCAACAGATTGAACACGATACGGGAAATCTTATCCTGATCGGCTATCATTTCATGGCTGCCTTTCAAGTCATCAACATCCAGATGCAGTCTGATCTGCTTGCGCTCGGCAGTAAGCTGGAAGTCGCCCACCCACATCGTCAAGGTCTTCACAATGTCGAAGCGATAGAGTTTCAGTTCCATCTTGCCATTCTGAATCTTACGGAAATCAAGAATGTTACTTACCAACTGTTGGAGAGCAAGGGCGTTACGCTGCACCATCTTCAAGAGTTCGCGGCTCTTGCCCTTGATGCCGGAATCTTCAAGCAGCATCTCTACCGGGTCGGCTATCAGGGTTAAAGGCGTGCGAAGTTCATGACTGATATTGGTAAAGAATACCAGACGGGAATGAGTGAGTTCCAAGACCTCCTCATTCAATCGTTTCAATTCTTCATTCTTTTCACCCAATTCTACATTCAGTCGCTTCAGTTCGCCATTTGTCTTAGCCAATGTTTCGTTCAGCCTCACCTTTATCAGATAACCTCTGAAAATTAAAGCCGCAGCTGCGAGGCAAACAAGCAGGAACAGACACAGACCTATGAGCATGACTTTCTGTGAATTATAATCAGACAGATACTGGTCTACCTGCTTATGCAAAGTCTTCAGATTGTGCGCCTGACGCTCGGCATCTCTAGCCTCCATCAATGTAAGGGCAGCATTTGCCTGGGTTATGATAGAAGTGCTCAGATAATTGTCGCGTTCATAAGACTGATGCTTCAATATCTTCATGGCAAGCGCTATGACCTCGTCACCCTTGGTAGGATAAAGATAAGAGGCTTCGAAAATACCATCGCGCACAAGTTCCAAACCACCACCTTCGGTAGCCATGCCGTCTACTCCGGTATACTTATAGTTACGCTTTACCCTCATCTGGCGGGCAGCCACATAAGCTCCCCAGGCAAGACAGTCATTATGGGCAAAGACATAATCAAAGTCCTGTGTCTGTTTCAATATGCGTTTCATCGCCTGGATTCCACCCTCTTCTTTCCAGTTTCCTTCCTCCGAGGCTACAACCTGTAACCCCGGATAAGGCTTGATAGCATCCATAAAACCACGATGACGCTCCAAAGCAGGCGAAGAGCCCTCCAAACCACTGATTTCAACGATGCGGCCCTTTCCCTGAAGCTGCTGGGCGATAAAAGTTCCCATCGATTTACCTATAGTATAGTTATCGCAGCCGATAAATGCCGTATACTTATCAGAATTGGTCTTCCTGTCATAGAGAATCACAGGAATACCTTTATCGTAAGCACGCTCTACCGACTTGGATATAGCACTCAGCTGATTAGGAGATACGATAAGCAGATCTACGCCCTCATCGATAAACCGGTTAACTTGCTTATTCTGCAACACATTATCATCGTTGGAAGAAGCCAGTTTCACGATAAGCGAATCGTTGAGATACTCGCCCATCTTCAGTTCATCATTCAGTTTATCGCGCCAGATATCTTCCGAACACTGGGATACGCCAATGACAAACTTCCTAGGCTTCTGAGCACAACCGGTCAGCAACACGATAATCGCTACATATATAATAAGGTGTAATTTTCGTTTCATACAGCTTATACAATTTCTTTGTTTATAAAGAAGGGGCATTCAACAAATGCCTAAAAATAAAACTTTACCGCTGCAAATATACAACTTTTTTTTGTATTTTAGCCCCATTGGTCAGTTTTTTGCAAATATCGGTCTAAAATTTATAAAGAATTTCAGCCAAAAATGCAGTAATTTTGCAACCGAGAAGAAGATATAAGAAAACTCTCATTACAACAAACTGTCAATAAAAGAAAGAAAAAAAATAACAAAACAATAAATATTATGGCTGAAGAGAAAAAATTTAGAGTAGAGTCAGACCTTTTAGGTGAACTCAAAGTTCCTGCTGATGCACTTTATGGTGTACAGACACAGCGCGGTATTAATAACTATCACATTTCACGCAAGACGATGCGCGCCTATCCTGATTTCATCATCGCCATCGCTTACGTAAAGTTGGCTGCCATCGAAACCAACCATACACTCGGTGTTATCAACGATGAGATTTCAGGGGCAATCGGTCAGGCTTGCCGCGAAATCATCGCCGGTAAATGGCATGAGAACTTCCCTATCGACATGGTACAGGGTGGCGCAGGTACATCTGTCAACATGAATGCCAACGAGGTTATCGCCAACCGTGCACTCGAAATCATGGGACATGAAAAGGCTGATTATCAGTTCTGTTCTCCTAATGATCATTGCAACTGCGGCCAAAGTACAAACGACGTATACCCTACTTCTATCCGTCTGGCATTGATTCGCATGAATACTCATCTGGTAGGTGCTCTGACAGGTCTGATTAGCGCATTCCGCTATAAGGCTGACGAATATGCTGATGTCATCAAGATGGGCCGTACCCAGTTGCAGGACGCTGTTCCTATGTCTTTCGGTCAGGAGTTCAACGCATACGCCAACAATCTGGAAGAGGAAATCCTCAACCTGGAGCGCAACGTGAAGCTCTTACACGAGATCAATATGGGTGGTACAGCCATCGGTACAGGACTGAATGCCGTTCCTGGCTTCGCTAAGCTCTGTGCTGCCAACCTCAGCAAACTGACAGGCGAGAACTTCGAAACAGCTACCGACCTGGTAGAGGCAACACCAGATACAGGTGCTTATGTAAGCTACTCTTCTGCTTTGAAGCGTCTGGCTATCAAGTTGTCTAAGATATGTAACGACCTCCGTCTGATGGCTTCTGGCCCTCGTTGCGGTTTGAACGAAATCAACCTTCCTCCTAAGGCTCCAGGTTCTTCTATCATGCCAGGTAAGGTCAACCCAGTTATTCCAGAGGTAACCAACCAGGTTTGCTTCAAGGTAATAGGAAACGATGCAACTATCTGCTTTGCTGCAGAGGCAGGGCAGTTGGAGTTGAACGTAATGGAACCAATCATCACAGAAAGCCTCTTCGAGAGTCTGACATGGTTGAAGAACGCCATCGAGACCTTGACCTCTGAGTGCATCCTCGGTATCACCGTAAACAAAGAGCGTTGCTACGAAATGGTAAAGAACAGTATCGGTATCGTTACCGCCCTGAACCCAATCATCGGTTACAAGAAGAGTACTAAAGTAGCTAAGGAAGCCCATGCTACTGGCCGCTCTGTATACGACATCGTTATTGAGCAGGGTATCATGAGTAAGGAAGAATTGGATAAGGCACTCGATCCAAAAGAGATGCTGCAGTCACACAAGTTCACCCTGAAATAAAAAGATGCAACTGCTGACATAAAACAACTTTAGAATAAGATATAAAATAATACTAATCTGAATTTCATATTAACATTTGACTGTTCCGCTTGCCTATTCCTCAAGATAGGCAAGCGGAAATTCTGTTTACGGCCATGTGACGGAAATCATATCAGTTGCATTGATTACGATAAGCAAGTGGTGTCATTCCTGCCCTTGTTTTGAAGAAATTGGTCAATGCACTCTGGTCGTTAAAGTGAAGATAAACAGCTATTTCTCCCATTGTCATATCCGACTGCTTCAGCAGATTACAGATTTCTTTGTAAAGAAGAGAGGTAATATGATCATTGACCGTCGTACCCGATATTTCTTTTACCATTCTGGAGAGATAAGCAGAAGAAACATTTAGTTTATCCGCATAAAATCGGATTTGTCGCTCACTCTTGAAATTGCGATACAGCAAATGCAGAAAGATTTCGTACACATTCTTTTTATGGCGCAAGTCTCGGGTCGACAAAAGGCTGTCATAAGGCAACTCTGACACCAGAAGTTTCAAGACATTCACCATAGACTGAATCATCTCTACCTTATAAATATGCTGATGGCGCACAATATCCCGAATCATATGAATGATATCAAGAGCCGCCTGGAGTTTATCGTCAGAAAGATGATAAACCAGATCATTAGAAATCTCTTCATCAACAAAAATACATTCGGCCTCAAAATCTTCCGATATTTCGGTAAACTTATAAACATGCTTAGGCGATGCGACAAGCAAATCACTTGCCGTAAGCTGATGTTTCTCATCCTCAGTACTTTCAGTTCCCTGGACAACTTTAAACTTTACACTTCCGCTTTTTACCAATAATATCTTGTAAAAAAGTGTTCGTTCACTCGCCACATCCCTCAGGACACTTCCATTTAAGACATCTGTATGAATATGAGCTACATAGGCTCCAAATATGTCCTTCAGTTGGTATTTAGCGGCAAACTCTTTTAAGTTATATACTTGTTGCTGCTTCATAATAGTTTTCTTTTAGGTGCAAAAATATAATTTTATTCTGAAAACACCAAGAAAAACATAGGAAAATCTTTCATATTTATCTTTTCCACATTAGTTACCAACAGGGAAAACATCTGATAACCAACGAAATAACATAGTTATCAACACATATGTGGATAACTTTTCTATGAGAAGTGAATAAGTGTGGAAAAGTTTAGAGCATAAAAAAGACATCAACTAAAAAGTTGATGTCTCTCATCTTGTAGCGGGAGGGGGCCACGATCCCTCGACCTCCGGATTATGAATCCGACGCTCTAACCAGCTGAGCTATCCCGCCATCCAAGCAATTGATTTCTCATTTGCGGGTGCAAAGGTAATACATTTATTTGAATTGAACAAATTTTTCGGCAGAAATTTTCAAAAAAAGTTTCATTTTCTCTTTTTCCTCACATTTCAGCCCCTCTTTCACCTAATTATATATATAAAAAAAACGAAAAATAAAGGTTTTCTTATTTTTTTATATTACCTTTGCACGCTGAATGACAGACCTGCTATTATTTTAAATAAAGAAAAGGTCTGAAACAACAGAATATTGAAATGCTTAGAATTAAGAAATTAGACATATTTATTGCCAAGCAGTTTGGTCTCCTTTTCATGGGAACTTTCTTCATCTGCCAGTTTGTGCTGATGATGCAGTTCTTATGGAGATATATTGATGAACTCATCGGTAAGGGACTCACGATGGACGTGATGGCTCAATTTTTCTGGTACATGGGTCTGATGCTCGTACCACAGGCCCTGCCTTTGGCTATTCTCCTGTCTTCACTCATGACGTTCGGTAATCTCGGCGAGAGTTCGGAACTTACAGCCATCAAAGCTGCCGGCATTTCACTGATGCAAGCTTTCCGCTCACTCATTGTCATCACCATCATCATCATGTTTGGCTCATTCTATTTCCAGAACAATGTGGGACCTAAGTCGAACATGAAACTGGCACAACTTCTGATTTCCATGAAACAGAAAAGCCCGGAACTGGAAATTCCGGAAGGAATCTTCTATGATGGTATTCCAAACTGCAACCTTTATGTGCAGAAGAAGGATTTGAAAACCGGAAAACTTTACGGCATTATGATTTACCGCATGACCGACAGCTATGAAGATGCCGCCATCATATTGGCAGATTCCGGCATGCTCCAGAGTACAGCAGAAAAGAAGCATCTTGTTTTGAGCCTCTACAGTGGAGAATGGTTTGAGAACATGCAAAGCAGCGCACTTGCCAATACTGCTGCCGTACCATACAGACGAGAGACTTTCGTTTCCAAAAAAATCATTCTCGACTTTGATGGAGACTTCAGTATGACCGATGCAGCTTCGCTTTCAGGAAATGCAAAGGGTAAAAGTCTGGAGAAAATCAACCACGACATCGATTCGCTCAACCAATTATATGATTCAATCGGAAGAATCTACCTGAACGAAGCCAACGTGAGATTCTATGGAGGTGTACAGCGTATCAACAAGAAGGACTCTCTCAAAGAAATCAAGAAGGGCGAAAAGCTCAATTTCGACACCTTATATAATAAGTTGCCACAAGACAAGAAGTTCATGGCGGCAAACCAGGCACAGTCTACCGTACAACAGGAGCTTTCTGACCTTGATTTCAAATCGATGTCAACGAGCGATGCAGACTACATGATAAGGCAGCACAAGATTGAGGCTATCAACAAGTTCACTCTAGCCCTTTCGTGTCTCATCTTCTTCTTTATCGGAGCACCATTAGGAGCCATCATCCGAAAGGGAGGTCTGGGTTTCCCTGTCGTCATCTCCGTACTTGTGTTCATAGTCTTCTTTATCCTCGACAATACAGGATACAGAATGTCAAGAAGCGGAATGTGGGCCATCTGGTTCGGTAAAGGTCTTGCACCGGCAGTATTGACGCCTTTGGCTATCTTCGTAACCTACAAGGCAACCAATGACTCTTCCGTATTCAATATGGATGTTTACAAAGAGTTCTTCATGAAACTGCTCGGTTTACGACAGAAACGCCATTACTTCGGTAAGGAAGTGATTATCACCGACCCGGACTATCAGACGGATGCAGAGAAACTGGAAAGAATAAACCAAGATATCACCTTATATAATAAGGAACACAAACTTGTTCATCTTCCAAACGTCATCAATGTATTTTTCAAATACGCGCCTGATCATGAGATAGAAAGAATCAATGCAGAATTGGAAGAGGTAATAGAAGATTTGACCAACACCGCCAACAAGTATATTCTGCACGACATGAACCAATATCCGGTTCTTTCTGTCAAGGCACATACACGCCCATTCAAGCGGAAATGGCTCAACATCATTGCAGCCATCATTTTCCCAGTGGGCACACTGCTATATTTGAGAATGTGGCGATTCCGACTGCGCTTGTTCCGTGACCTCAAGGTCATCAGTCAGACCAATACGGACATCATCCATCGGATTAGAGAACAGAAAAAGTAAAATGTAACTATATAATAAGGTATCAAACATGTCAGAAATCAAATTAAATAGCATCGAAGATGCAGTAAAAGACTTCAAGGAAGGAAAGTTCGTCATTGTTGTTGATGACGAAGACCGCGAAAACGAAGGCGACCTCATCATTGCCGCAGAGAAGATAGACGCAGAAAAAGTAAACTTCATGCTGAAACACGCAAGAGGTGTACTCTGTGCCCCTATCACCCTGAGCCGCTGCGATGAGCTCGACTTGCCTCATCAGGTTTCAGAGAACACCTCAGTATTGGGTACACCATTCACCATAACAGTAGATAAACTGGAAGGCTGCTCTACCGGTGTTTCTGCACACGACCGTGCCGAAACCATCAAAGCACTTGCTGACCCGAATTCTACCCCACAGACTTTCGGCAGACCGGGTCACATCAATCCGCTCTACGCACAAGATAACGGAGTATTAAGAAGAAGCGGACACACAGAAGCAGCCATCGATCTTTGTAAAATGGCAGGCCTCTATCCAGCAGGCGCACTTATGGAAATCATGAATGAAAACGGCACCATGGCACGCCTGCCTGAACTGATGAAGATGGCAAAAGAATGGAACCTCAAGGTTATTTCTATTAAAGACATGATAGAATACCGGCTCAAGAAAGAATCACTCATCGAAGTGGGCGAAGAGGTTGACATGCCTACAGAATACGGCCACTTCCGCCTCATTCCATTCCGTCAGTCTAGCAATGGTCTAGAACACATGGCACTCATCAAGGGAGAATGGAAAGAAGACGAGCCTATCCTGGTCCGTGTTCACTCTTCTTGCGCTACTGGCGACATCCTGGGCAGCAAGCGTTGTGACTGCGGTCAGCAACTCCACAAGGCCATGCAGATGATAGACGAGGCAGGAAAGGGAGTTGTTGTCTACATGCAGCAGGAAGGACGCGGCATCGGTCTGATGAACAAGATTGCAGCCTACAAGCTTCAGGAAGAAGGCTACGATACCGTTGACGCCAATACCCATCTCGGTTTCAAGCCAGACGAGCGCGACTATGGTTGCGGTGCACAGATGCTCCGCCATCTCGGTGTACACAAAATGCGTCTGCTCACCAACAATCCGGTAAAGCGCGTAGGTCTCGAAGCATACGGTTTGGAAATCGTAGAAAATGTACCTATCGAAGTTGTACCAAACAAGTACAATGAGCGTTATCTCAAGACCAAGAGAGACCGCATGGGGCACACTTTGCACCTCGGATAATAAAATTATGTTATTATTTCAATACAAAACATGAAATAATGCTCAATTTTCTTCCGAAAAAGAAATAATTTGCTTACTTTTGCACACGATAAACAAATATAAGAATAAAATTATGGCACAATTATCTGATCGTTTAAACAGATTGACACCTTCAGCAACGCTGGCGATGTCACAGAAGAGTAGTGAAATGAAAGCTCAAGGTATTGATGTAATCAACATGAGCGTAGGTGAACCAGACTTCAACACTCCTGACAATATTAAACAGGCAGCAAAGAAGGCTATTGACGAGAACTATTCCCGTTATTCACCAGTACCAGGTTATCCTGACTTGCGAAAAGCAATTGTAGCCAAATTAAAGAACGAGAATGGTTTGGAGTACACTATCAATGAAGTAATCGTTGGTACTGGTGGTAAGCAGTGCGTCTGCAACGCTGTATTGGCACTCGTAAATCCAGGCGACGAGGTTATCATTCCTGCACCATATTGGGTAAGCTACCCACAGATGGTGAAATTGGCAGGAGGTACTCCGGTCATTGTGAATGCCGGTTTCGACCAGGACTTTAAGATGACAGCAGAGCAGTTGGAGAATGCTATTACAGAGAAGACCAAGATGCTCATTCTCTGTTCTCCAAGCAACCCTACCGGTAGCGTATACTCTAAGGAAGAACTGGCTGCACTGGCAGAAGTACTCAAGAAGCATCCTGAAGTATTTGTGTTGGCAGATGAAATCTACGAACACATCAATTATATCGGCAAGCACCACAGCATAGCTCAGGAACCGGGCATGAAGGAGCAGGTTATCATTGCTAATGGTGTATCTAAGGCTTACGCCATGACAGGATGGAGAATCGGTTTCCTGGCGGGTCCGGAATGGATCATCAAGGGCTGCAACAAGCTCCAGGGACAGTATACCAGCGGTACATGTTCTGTCAGCCAGAAGGCAGCAGAAGCAGCCTACACACTCGACCAGAGTGCTGTAGAGGAAATGCGCGTTGCTTTCGAGCGCCGACGCAACCTGATTGTAAAGTTGGCTAAAGAGGTTCCAGGTCTTGAGGTAAACATGCCACAGGGTGCCTTCTATCTCTTCCCTAAGTGCAACAGCTACTTTGGCAAGAGCAATGGTGAGAAGACCATCAACAATTCAACTGACTTTGCCATGTACCTTCTCGAGGAAGCACATGTAGCTACCGTAGGTGGTGACGCATTCGGTGATCCAGACTGTTTCCGCATGAGCTATGCAACAAGCGACGAGAACATCGTTGAAGCTATCAAGCGCATCAAGGAAGCTTTGGGCAAGTTGAAATAAAAATGGCTTAAAGACCATTTTCAAGGGTCAAAATGTAAGAAAAAAGCGAGATATTGGTATAAAATAAGCCAATATTTCGTTAAAACGAAAGAAAAAAAGAAAATATTAATAATTTATTAACTAATAATTTAAAAAAAAGTAAAATTATGGCAACTACAAAACAAGCAGCCCCAGCTAAGAAGTCTGAGGGCTTTCAGGGAGTTAGAGGCGCATTCTGGATCATCGTGGTATGTGCTATCATCGCATTCACATTGTTCTTCACATGGTTCGGTAATGACATGCACTTCCAGGATCCAGGTGTACAGGATCACCCAGCAGACATTTGGGGTACTATCTACAAAGGTGGTGTAATCGTACCAGTTATCCACACATTGTTGCTCACAGTGTTGGCTATGACAATCGAGCGTTGGTTGGCTCTTAAGACCGCTACAGGTACAGGTGCTCTTCCTAAGTTCGTTGCAAACATCAAGGCAGCTTTGGACGCAAATGATTTCGCTAAGGCTGAGCAGCTCTGCAACAAGCAGCGCGGTACAGTAGCTAACGTTGTTATGGCTTCTTTGAACGCTTACAAGTCTATGGAGTCTGGTGCTAACGCATCTTTGAAGAAGGCTCAGAAGGTAGCTAAGATCCAGCAGGCTCACGAGGAGGCAACTCAGTTGGAGATGCCAACTTTGACAATGAACTTGCCAATCATCGCTACAATCGTAACACTTGGTACTTTGACTGGTCTTCTCGGTACTGTAACCGGTATGATCAAGTCATTCCAGGCCATGGGTGAAGGTGGTGGCGCTGACTCAGCAGCACTTTCTGTAGGTATTTCTGAGGCGTTGATCAACACCGCATTCGGTATCTTGACATCATGGTGTGCCGTTGTATCTTACAACACATTCACCAACAAGGTAGATAAGTTGACATACGCACTCGACGAGGTAGGTTACTCAATTGCTCAGACATACGAAGCTAACCACGCAGAAGAGGCTTAATTTTTGCTAACCCTTTAAAATTTTATCGCTATGGGTAAAGTAAAAATTAAGAAGAGTGACATCTGGATCGACATGACGCCTATGTCAGACGTTATGACCCTGCTGCTTACCTTCTTCATGCTCACCTCTACTTTCGTAAAGAATGAGCCAGTTAAGGTAAATACACCAGGTTCTGTGTCTGAGATTAAAGTGCCAGAGAACGGTGTCTTGACCATCTTGGTTAGTCCTGAAAAGGACAAGGCTGGTAATCCTACCGGCGAGGGCCAAGTATTTATGAGTATTGATAATACTGATCAGTTGGGAGCTACACTGAGCACAATGACAGGTACATTCGGCGTGTCATTGAACCCAAAACAGATTGAGACATTCAAGAGCGAAGGTATGTTCGGCGTACCTATGAGCGACTTGAGTACTTATCTGACAATGAACGCTTCTAAGCGTCCACAGTATCTCCAGACTAAAGGTATTCCTCTCGACAGTATTAGGGGCGGTATGAGCGAGTTCCAGCAGTGGATTGACGCAGCTCGTAACGTAAACGAAGACATCAAGATTGCCCTGAAGGCAGATGCTTCTACACCTTACAAGACCGTTAAGAGAGTGATGAACGAACTCCAGGATATGGACGAGAGTCATTACTATATGATTACACAGTTAAAACAACAGGGGGACGAATAAATGGCAAAGAAAGAAAGCAAACAAAAGAAAATGAATGTCCGCGTAGACTTTACGCCTATGGTGGATATGCTCATGCTGCTTATCACGTTCTTCATGCTGTGTACATCTTTGAGCAAACCTCAGACTATGGAGCTGACTATGCCAAGTAATGATGAGAATACTCAAGAAGATCAGAAGAACGAAGCTAAGGCTTCTGAAACTGTGACACTCTACATAACAGCAGACAACAAGATTTATTATGGTGCTGGTATTCCTAAGTACGATGATCCAACATGGATCAAGGAGACTACATGGGGAAGCCAGGGCATCCGTAAGGCCTTGAGAGAGCATGCTACAGAAAACGGCACACGCCCTGTAGAAAGAATCGCACTTGCTGTCAAGGAGTTGAACATGGACCGTCAGAAGAATCCTAAGCAGTATCCTGATAGCATCTATCAGAAGAAGTTGAGCGATTTGAAGGCTGGTAACTTGAAGGACGGAAAGATTCCTACTCTTACTATCGTCATCAAGCCTACAGATAATGCTTCATATAAGAATATGGTTGATGCACTCGATGAAATGCAGATTTTGAACATTGGTACGTATGTCATCGATAAGATTAGCGGAGACGATGAGAAGCTTCTCAAGTCTAGAAACGTTAAGATGTAAGATGTGTACTAACAATTAAAACAAGAAAGAAATGGCAAAAATTGATCTTTACGATCCTAAATGGGTCGAAATGGTTTTCGCCGGAAAGAACAAGGAGTATGGTGCATACCAGCTCCGTAAGGGTACTTCTGGCCGAAACATCAAGGCTCTGCTTATCTTGGTCATTGCTGCAGCTCTCGTGGGTGGTTTTTTAGCTTGGAAGGTTATCGAACAGAAACAGGCTGAAGAGCAGCAAGCATATATGGAAGCTATGGAGTTGGCTAAACTCCAGCAGCAGGCTAAGAAGGAAGAAAAGAAGAAGGAGCCAGTGAAGCCTAAGGTTGAAATGAAAAAGGAGATTCCTGTGGCTCGCGAAACTCAGAAGTTTACCGCACCTGTCATTAAGAAGGATGAACTCGTAAAAGAGGAAAACCAGGTTAAGCAGATGGATAAACTGGATGACAAAGTTGCAGTCGGTACTGAAAACAAGGAAGGTGTGAAGGACCGTACAGTTGAAGCTGTAAGAAATGATATTGCAGTGGCAGCTCCACCTCCACCACCAGCACCAAAACCTGAGGTTGCTACTAAGATCTTCGACGTCGTAGAGGAGATGCCTTCATTCCCTGGTGGAAATGGAGCTTTGATGTCTTACCTTGCAAGCAACATCAAGTATCCTGTCGTTGCACAGGAGAATGGTGTACAGGGTCGTGTTATCGTATCATTCGTGGTAGAACGTGATGGTTCTATCTCTGATGTTAGGGTAGCTCGTTCCGTAGACCCTTCACTTGACCGTGAAGCACAGCGTGTCGTTAAGAGCATGCCTAGGTGGAAACCTGGTAAGCAAAACGGTTCTGCTGTACGTGTTAAGTATACTGTACCAGTTGTATTTAGATTGCAGTAATAGAATGAAAAGAACATCTTATATTTTTTTAGGTATAGGATTAACAGTACTATCAATGGCTTTCTTCTCGTCATGTGGCGAGAAGAAAGCCAAAGATGGTAGAACTGATACTCCTACTTCAGGCACAATTGAATTTGTGGCTGACGAGAGTTTGAGTCCTATCATTGACGAAGAAAGAAGTCAGTTTGAGTATGAGTTCCCAAAAGCTAAACTCAAGCCGAAGTATACAGATGAAGTCACCGGACTTCAGATGATTAAAGATTTCAAAACAGCGCTCTTGTTCACTACACGTAATTTGAAAGATAGTGAAATAGCCTACTTGAAGTCTAAAAGCAATGTAATTCCTTCTGTTTTCCCTATCGGTTACGATGGATTGGCATTTATTGTAAACAAACAAAACAATGATACTTGTATTACGGTAAAAGATATCAAACGTATCCTTACAGGTAAGGCAACAAAATGGAGTGATATTGTGAAAGGTTCTAAGAGAGGCGACATCGAAGTTATTTTCGATAATACCCGCTCAGCAACAACCAATTATGTAGTAGACTCTGTACTGCACGGAGCTAAAATGGGTGCAAAAATCATGGCCGCAAAAACTAGTAAAGAGGTTATCGACTATGTGGATCAGAACCCAGGCTCAATCGGTGTAATTGGATCTAACTGGCTCAACGACCGCCGTGATTCAACCAACACTACATTTAAGAAGAATATTCATGTCATGCGAGTATCTATCAAAGATGTGGCAACACCATATAACAGCTGGCAACCATATCAGGCATACTTGCTGGATGGAAGATATCCGTTCGTCAGAACATTATATGCTATTGTAGTTGACCCTCACAAGGCATTGCCTTGGAGCTTCGCAAACTACATTTCAGGCCCAAGAGGTCAGCTCATACTGTTCAAAACCGGATTACTTCCATACAGAGGTGACATCACTATAAAGACCGTTAATGTAAAACGCTAAAAAAGAGACGCATATAAAAAAGTAGAATTATGAAAGCAATTAAATATTTAGTAGCAGGTTTGCTCGTCATGGGTTTGGCAGCACCTGCAATGGCACAGGATGTCAACTATAAGGACATGCTGAAACCTATAGAGACTACATTGAAGGCTGGTAACGCTGATCCTAAGGCTTTTGCCAAGGAAATCAAGGGATACCAGAAGGAATTCAAAAAGGATCCTAAGGCATTGGTTGCTTTGGGTAACCTTCTTGCAATGAACAAGAACTATGATCAGGCTAACGCTGTTGCTGATGCTGTCATCGCTAAGTTCAAGAACTATGGTGACGCCTACATTCTGAAAGGCGACATCTATGCAATGCAGGACAATGGTGGTGAGGCTGCTACATGGTATGGTCAGTGTATGACAATGGATCCTAAGAATCCTCAGGGATATATCAGCTATTCTAACGTTTACCGTAAAATTGACCCACAGGCTAGTGCGGAAGCTTTGAACAAGCTGAGAGAAATCAACCCTAACTACCCTATCGAGGCAGAAGCTGGTCACAACTTCTTCAGCGCTGGCAACTACGAGAAGGCTTATGAGTATTTCTCAAAGGCTAAGCCAAACACACTTGAAGAGTATACTCAGTACGAATATGCTTTCACTGCTTATATCGTTGGAAAGAAGGAAGAAAGTTTGAGCCTTTGCGAAAGTGGTATCCAGAAGTTCCCTAAGGATGCAGCTATGCAGGTTTTGGCTATGCGCGCTGCTGTTGACGTAAAGAACTTTGAATCTGCTCTCAAGCATGCAAACATCGTAATGAACACCGATTCTATCAAGAAGAATGCTAGTATCATTTCTTATTACGGTTTGGCTTTGGCTGGCAACAAACAGTATAATGAGGCTATTGCTCAGTACCAGAAGGCATTGGAGATGAAGGCAGACGATCCTAAGCCATTGCAGTATATCTCTGAGGCTTACAAGGAGTTGGGCGATGAAGACAAAGCTTTGGAGTACAACCAGCAGTACATGGATAAGAATCCAAATGCTGCTCCTACAGACTTCATGAAGCTTGCTGAAATCTATGTTAACAAGGCTAAGAAAGATCCAGCTAAGAAGATTGAGAACATCGACAAGGCCATCGGCGTATACGCTAAGTTATCAGAGAAGTATCCTACATTGAAGACATTTGCAAAGCTTCAGGAGGGAAACACAGCTTTCCAGAATGAGTTGGATGACAAGGCTATTGCTGCTTATACAGAAGTAATCAATGAGCTGGAAGCAAAGCAGTGTGATGAAGATGAGCTCAGCTACCTGAAGACATCTTACCAGTATATGGGCTTCATCTATACCTACGACAAGCAGGATTTCAATACAGCTAAGCCATACTGGGATAAGCTTCTGAAGCTTGATCCACAGAATAAGTTAGCTAACGATGCTTACGAGAAGGCAGGTCTCAAGCCAGGCGAATAAGCATAACATTATTAACTATAACATATTGGGGATTGCATCAGATATTGATACAATCCCCTTTTAGTTTATATGATTTATACTATAAGCAAATAAAAGGATATAACGATAAAACAAAATCTTTAAACAATAGAAAAAGAAAAGAGCGATTCCAAAGGAACCGCTCTCAATGTTTTATGTAACTAAAAGTATCTATCCTTATAGATTAAGGAAGACTGATTGCCTCGTTAGGGCAAACATCAGCACAAGTACCACACTCTGTGCAGAGGTCTGGGTTGATTGAATACTTATCGCCCTCAGAGATTGCACCTGATGGACACTCATCAATACATGTACCGCAAGCGATACAATCGTCACCAATTACGTATGCCATAATTATTAATGTTTAAATGTTTATAATGTTTTTGTATAATATGCTTTAAATTTGTCTTACTTCATAACATCCGGTATATTACCAAATAATTATGGTGCAAAGATAATAATAATTTCTGAAATACCTACAATTAGGTATAAGAATTTTCAAGAATTAGATTAATTTATACATAATCGAAATAAAACGGAAAGCAATATGAAGAGGAATATTCCGTTATAAATATATGAAACAGAAACTATTGACATTCATCATTAGCCTTGCCATCACAATCCAGGCTGGCGCACAGGAAAGAACGGTAGAAAACCGTCCTTATACCGATTTGCGCCCATTCCACTTCGGTGTATTAGTAGGCACCCACTTCCAGGATATAGAATTCCAGAATGCAGGACCGGTGACTTATCTTGATGCTGACGGCATTGAGCAGCAAAGCTGTGTAACAGTAGACCAGGACAGATGGGATACTGGATTTACAGTAGGTGTACTAGGAGAATTCCGCCTCAACACCCACTTCCAGCTACGCATAGCACCAGCCATGTATTTCGGTACCCGACATCTCTCCTTCTACAACATGCTGGAAAAAGATGGAGCCGGTAATCCGATCCAACAGAAACAGGAGATGAAGACGGCTTACATTTCCAGTGCCCTCGATCTGATATTTGCAGCACAGAGATTCAACAATCACCGCCCATACATCATGGCAGGAATCAACCCGATGATGAATCTGAACAGCAAGAACGAAGATTATATCAAACTGAAGAAAACAGATCTGTTTCTGGAGTTGGGATTGGGGTGTGATTTCTATCTGCCTTATTTCAAACTTCGCCCTGAATTGAAATTCATGTATGGAATAACAGATACATACGATAAGAATCACATCAAAAACATAAAAGACAAGAGTACACTCCCATATACACTATCAGCCAAGTCAGCACATAGCAAAATAATAGCACTTACATTCTATTTCGAATAATCGAACAATATCACATAAGAAAAAGAGGCAGACTCCCCACAGCGAGAGTCTGCCTCATCTAATTTATAAAGAACAGATATCTTTACTCAACAACTTCCCAACCGAAAACACACCCGTTCTTCATACCGGCGTCAGTTCCCTGGAAATCTGCAGAATAAGGGCTTCCATCTATTGGATTTTTACCTACATAACGCTGAGTCTTCAGAGAAAGCAGCATGCAGCGGTTATAAAGCATATCCTGCCATACAAACTCCTCTGCCTTGGAAGAGTCGGAAGTCAAACGAACATCACCAGATAAACCAGCACCAGCAATATAAACATATCGTCCGTCAGCCGTCTTCAAAGCAATCTTTCCCTTACCTCTATCCTCCACAACAAACTTCACCTGATTTCTCATGTCCTTTCGGTTACTAGAACTATGCATCAACCCATGTCCGGTAGCATCCATTAAACTTCCATCAGCGAGATTAGAGAATCTTATGGTCTTGCCTATAGGCAGATTGGCAGTTCTGTCTGCCAACGGCTCCTCCACCTTGAAATCATCAAAATCAGCCACACCGCCATTCAAATCCTTCTTGTTGAAAGCATAAAGTGCCACACGTACACCCTGGAAGGACTTCAACTGATAAGGTGAAAGCATCTGCTCACCGATATTCTCCCAGTTCTTACCATCCAGAGAATAGGAATATTGCAACTGGCTCTTATCGTAATCACCCCAAAGTCGCAACCATACTACCTTACTTTTAGCCAACGGCTTCCAAACTTCCTTGTTGGTATTCTGATCATAACATCTCAAGTTCAACCCCTTATCCGTCTTGACAACGCCCAATGAAGCGTATGGCGTATTGATGGCACCCAAACCAGCCTCATCGCCTACCTTCAAGCGGGATGCATCCAACTTTACAGATGTATAAGAAACAGGTCCGATGGCACGCTGCGTCAATGTATTCTTTGCCCAAAGCAGTTGCTTGGCAGGCATGGAATGCAAACGGAGCCAACCTTTTCGCTCCTTATTCAGCGACCACATCTTGTCATTCGGATTATGATTCCATTGCCAAACCGGTTTAAAAGTTTTACCCGAGAAATCATCACATCTGTCGTATGGAGCCTGTGGTGTCTTTACCATATCATTCGGTTTGAACCAGGTACGAGGAGAGCGTCCCAGGTTCTTCTCCAATCCGAAGTAAGGCCAGCCGTCAACCCAAGTGATAGGGGACAGGCACACCGTTCTTCCCACGGCATTGAAGTCCTGCATCGAAACGCCCCACCATTTTCCGTCAGGAGCCTGCACGATGCCACCCTGATGAATGGTAGCACATCCCAGGTTCAGACCATTAGGCTTGTTGTTTTGGAAACTGAAACCATCTTCCGGCAAAGGCCGACCGATTCCCATGTTACCTACGCTCCATCCAGCAGCATAACCATACGATTCACGCTCGCTAATTACGCAGGTTTCATAAGGTCCCCAGATACTCTTACTTCGGGCACACTGCATACGGCCCATCGGTGAATAATCTGCAGAGAGGATATAGTACATACCATTGATTTTATAAACATGATGTCCCTCACCCATCGCATTTCCTTCCGGAATCACCACCTTGCTGCTGCCCTCTACCGGGCCACTCAAATCAGGCTTCAACTCCGTAACGGTCACGTTGCCATACTTGTGCACGGCATAAATCTTGCCATCCTCATCAAAGAGCACAGAGAGGTCGTAGATATCGCCATTAACTTTATGATGCGTCCAAGGACCCTTGGCACTGTCCGAGATATACACCTGCAATCCATGTCCGTTGATATTAGAGAAGATATAGAACTTTCCGTTGTGATAGCGGATGGCAGGTGCCCAGATACCCTGTCCGTAAGCTTCCTTGCCATTGCGGAGATTGAAATCATCAGAATCATCAAAGCGGTCGAAGCAATAGGAAGAGAACTCCCAATTTACGAGATCCTTGGAATGGAGAACCACCAGTCCCGGCACACTGTGCATCGTGGTACCCGCCAGATAGTAATCCTCCCCTACTCTGATAATATCAGGGTCAGAAAACTCATCATAAAACAAAGGGTTTGTAAAGGTACCATTACCATTATCTGCCGACCAAGACTTCCCTTTCAAAGTCTGTGTCAGAACATTCTTGGCTGCAGATTTTTTCTGCGCCGCAGCTCCCAAAGAACCGCTCAAAAAAGCGATGCAACAGGTTGCAAATAATAATTTCTTCATTCTCATTTATAGGTCTAAAAGATTATTATAAAAAATATTGCCACAAAAGTACGAATAATTATCCAACCAGAGGTGGACAAAATGATACTTTTATGGCAACAAATGTAATTTTAGGACATTATTTAATCAGATAAGTCTTTCCTGGTTCTGTTTCCAAGTCATATTCATATACGTCAGGAATAGGAACCTTCACTCCTTCTGCTATCCGATGCTGTTCCACTACAGGTTTCACTTCTGCAGATGCAAAAAGGATATTGGGACATGTTCCTTCTGCCTTCTTCAGCTTTTTCGCCTTCAGCGGTACGTATGAACGGAGACGCAGGATGCCTCCGATGGTGGAACGAATCTTCGCCTTCATCAGTCTGCCATTCTTCCAGTCCATATCCACCACAAAGCCGCCACGGGCGCGAAGTCCCTTTACGCTTCCTTCTTTCCAGGCATCAGGCAAGGCTGGCAAGAGATGCACGGCTCCATCATGACTCTGCAGGAGCATTTCGGCGATACCGGCTGTTACTCCGAAGTTGCCGTCAATCTGGAATGGCGGATGGGCATCGAAGAGATTCGGATAGGTTCTGCCATCAGGATATTCCTTTGCCTGCGCATCAGATGGCAACAGACGAAGCATATTGCTGATGATTCTGAAAGCATGATTGCCATCGAGCATACGTGCCCAGAAGTTCGTTTTCCAACCCAGACTCCAGCCCGTAGCCTGGTCGCCACGATGCTTCAGAGTGGTGGCAGCAGCATGGAACAGTTCCGGATGAGAGAAAGGAGAAATCTGATTGGATGGATACAATCCATAGAGATGCGAGATATGGCGATGTTCATTCTTCGGGTCATCCGCATCCACAAGCCACTCTTGCAACTGTCCGTACTTTCCTATCTGCATCGGCGGAATCTGCGAAACCAGCTGCTGCATCTCCTTGCGCTCAGCCTCATCAACACCCAATATTTCAGAAGCCTTCACGGCACTGGTCAAGGCATCGAAGGCTATCTGGTTATCCATCGTGCAACCAGCCGTTACGGCAGTTTTCTTTCCTTTAGGTCCCTGTTCCGGACTCACCGACGGCACGGTTACCTTCCATTCTGTGCCTGGCAACTTCTGCATATAGTCGAGATAGAACTCAGCAGCACCCTTTATCACCGGATACCACTGCTTGAGGAAAGCCTTGTCGCCCGTATAGAGATAATGCTGCCAGAGATGGGTAGTGAGCCAGGCTCCGCCATTCGGAAACATGCCCCACTGCGCACCATCCACCGGACCTGCTATGCGCCAGATATCGGTGTTATGGTGTGCCATCCAACCACGACAACCATACATTTCCCTAGCCGTCTGTGCTCCCGTTACGCTCAAATCCTTAATCAGCGAATACAGAGGTTCCGTGGTGTTACCGAGATTCGTTACCTCGGCAGGCCAGTAGTTCATCTCCGTATTGATGTTGATGGTATATTTACTGTCCCAAGGTGCATTTTTGCTGTCGTTCCAAACGCCCTGCAGGTTTGCTGCCTGTCCACCAGGCTGGGAAGAGGAGATGAGCAGATAGCGACCATAGTTATACATCAGCGCCACCATCGCCATATCCTTGCTGCCCGCAAATTTCTCCAGGCGCTGGTTGGTAGGCAACGAAGCATTGATATCGGTTGGCAAAATCAGAGAAGAAGTAGCGAACTGCTTCTGGTAAGTCTCCACATGACGTTTCTCCAACTGTGCATAGCTCATCAGTTTCACCTTATTTATATAGTCAGCATTGCGCTGGGCTGCATTGCCCGACACATCGTGATAGTTCACAAAATTAGTGGCAGCACTCACGATGATGGTTGCCTCGGTGCCATCCGTCCTTACATCTGCCACACATTCGGCAGTGAGAGCCGCCTTGATGCCTTCCTGGTCTTGGCCCTTCACCTTCAGCATAACCCCTGAAGGCGTTTTCTGAGTCTGATGTTCAAAAGGCGAATCCAGGGTAACATCGATATTCAGGGCACCCTTTCTACTCGCCTTGATGTGGCAAACAATGACGCCATCAGCCAGCGAAGCAAAGGTAGTACGGGTATATCTTACGCCATCCATCACGAAAGAAGTCGTGGCAATCGCCCTCTTCAAATCCAAGTCGCGCACAAACTGCTCAGCCTTTCCCAGATTATTCATGGTGATATGCAGATTTGCCATCGGCAGGAAGCGCATGCCATGAGGACCTGGGATGAAAGTCTGGTTGATGAGAGCGGCGGCCTCCTCTTCCCTGCCATTGAAGATGAGTTCCCTCACCTTTGGCAGATTCTCCAGGGATTTCTTGCTATTGTTGTTATGGGGACCGCCACTCCAAAAAGTCTCCTCATTCAACAGGATATTCTCGTCCGTGGTTCCGCCATACACCATACCTCCCAGATGAGAGTTTCCGATAGGCAGAGCCTCCAGCCACTGCTGGGCTGGGGCGTTATACCAAAGAAGAGTACTATTATCAGAACTGCTAGCCTTAGCCATCATCTTTACCGGAAGAAGAAACGCCAAAGCCATAGTTCCCATTATGATTCTATTTCTCACTACTATTCTGTTTTTGATACTCAAAACTATCCACATCCACATATCCGCCAGCAGCCTTTGTGGCATAGTTATAGATGGCAATACGGGTTCCCATAAAGAGGCGGCGATAATCATACTGCATCTTGAAATCCTTGATGGCAGGAATCCAAGTCTTGCCGTCTATACTATATAATAAGGTGGCGAGATCCTGATGAAGACGGAAATCGCAACTCATCTTCAGATAGATGATGCTTGATTTCGTTTCCTTATCCTGCTTCAGATTCAAAGGCTGGCGATACACCTCCTCACGCTTCACACCGGTCACCGCCTTCTCCTTGTCCGTCAGGGCTACACTCTCCTTGGTACCAACCACAAAGAGTTTCTTGCCTTCCTTTACGATAGAAAGCAGGGCTGCATCACCTTGGAAGGCTGACAAGCCAGCCACATCGCCATCCTTCATCTTGCTTACATCCATCTTGATGATTCCCTCGCAGGTTGGTCCTTCGGTACGGGTACTGATGGTATTGGGAGCCAGGAAGATATTAGGAACGATGCGAGATGTCTTCAGACGGAGCCAGCCCTTGCGCTCTGTGAGCGACCAGGCATTATCCACAGGATTGTGGTTCCACTGCCACTGCAGTTCCAGTTTATCCTTCGCGAAATCGTCGCTATACACGAGTCCCTTGCCGTCGTAGCCCAGCACAGGCTTCTGCATCTCGGCAGGAATATTGCCCTTCTCATCGGTCAGCATAGGCCATCCGTCCTTCCAGGTACATGGCTCCAGCGTGAGCACTCTGCCCACACCACCACGGTCTTGGAATACGATGCCATACCAGTTGCCATCCTTATCATCTACAATCGTACCTTGTCCCACGCCATTGAATCCGGCAAACTCCGTTTCCAGAATCACCTTCTTTTCGTAAGGACCCGTTATCTTATCAGCACGATAACAAACCTCACGACGAGGATGTCCCTGTGGCCACGAAATCATCAGGAGATAATACTTGCCGTTATGCTTGATCATACGGGAGCCTTCGAGCAAACCCGTTTCATCAGCATCACGCTCAAAGAGTTTACGATGGCTGCCCGGCACCACATCCGTCAGGTCGGTATTCAGCTGCACCATCTCGCCCGTTCCATAAACCACGTATGCTTTATCATCGTCATCGAAGAAGAGAGCGGCATCATGGAAATGCTGCAAACGGCTGTGGATAGTCCATTTGCCCTCGATATCATCGGCTGTACAGATATAAGTCTCTCCACCGGGATTATCATTCGGAGCAAAGAGCGCATAGAACTTGCCACGATGATACTGCAGCGAAGTGGCCCACTGACCACGACCATACACCGTACCCTCCTTCATGTCATACTTAGGCGAATCGGTAAGTTTAGGGAAGATATAGTTCACAGTTTCCCAGTTCACCAAATCCTTCGATTTCATGATAGGCGCACCCGGCATCAGATGCATGGTGGTGCTTACCATATAGAAGCTGTCACCCACACGGATTACATCCACATCAGGCACATCAGCCCAAACCACAGGATTGGCGAAATTCTTCTCAAACTTCCACCAGTCGAAATTGAAGAGTTTGCTTCCCTTCAATCCCTTGAACACGAAGTATATATCATGTTTTCCTGTCACTTTCTTTAGCATTTGTGCCGAGAAAGTCTTCCACTTTTCCCAGCCACCCGTCTTGGTAACATCAAGTTTTGCCACCAGTTCGCCATCTTCCTTATCGAGATGAACCTCCAGCGAACCTCCAAGCGAAGAGCACGCCGCTGAGATGGCAAATACATCTGGACCTTCATCACCAAAATCCACCTCACGTACCTTGATATAATCGCCTTCATGGATTTCAGAGATATAAACACCCGTATCATCGGTCTGCTCCGACTTCACTCCCTTAGAGAAAGCGATGGTTTCAGCCTCCTGACGCTTGTAAGGATTGAGGGTTGCAATAGGAGCCACTCCTTCCTGAGTATGGTGGATAATTGGGAATGTGCCGTCGGCATTATATTTGAATTCTTCCACAGCCACACTGCGTCCGAATCCGCCACCCAGTTTACCCGTATGATAGAAGAAATAAGACTTGCCCTTGAAGTCGCTCACACCGCAATGGTTAGTAAAGGAACCCGTATCTTCCAATGGCATGATTTCGCCCATATACTTCCATGGTCCGAAAGGCTTCTTACTCATGGAATAAGCAATGTGCTCAGGCACTCCACCTGCAGCATAAAGCATATAATAGTTCTTGCCACGCTTCATGAACCAAGGTCCCTCTGTGTAGCAATCTTTATATTTTCGGGTAGAATCACGCTTCTCCACGTCAGGCGAGCCGAATCCCTCCTCAGTCATCACGATTCTGCCCACTTCACGCTTTTCATCAACAGCTGCCTTAGCATCTATACCACCCTTGAAGCTGATCATATCTTTATTCAGTTTGGCATAGTAAAGATGTGGATTACCCCAATAGAGATAAGCCTGACCATCCTCGTCCATCCAAACCGTTGGGTCGATATTGTCCCAACTTCCATTATCGAAAAGCGGTTTTCCCAGCGCATCCTTGAACGGACCGGTAGGAGAATCTGCCACAGCTACGCCGATAGCCATTCCGCCCGTCAGTTTAGAGTGCGCACAGATATACCAGTAATACTTACCATTACGTTCAATGGTCTGTGCTGCCCAGGCACGGTCGTCTGCCCAGGGAAAAGAACTGAGATCGAGCGGAGAACCATGGTCTGTCCAGTTCACCATATCCTTGGTGGAATACACACGCCATTCGTTCATCCAGAAGAAGTCAGCCTTATCTTCATCATGACCGGTATATACATAGAGACGGTCTCCAACAACCAGAGGTGCTGGGTCGGTAGTTAACTGTGTTTGCACGATTGGGTTCTGTGCATAGGTAGCACCCTGCATGGCAAGCAGCCATGCGCTTATCAGTAACGGCTTTCTGAGAGCCAAGTTTTTCGTTGTATTCATCATTATGATTGTTTATTCGTTTAACGCTGCAAAATTACGAAAAAACAATCATAATGACTTTATCGAATGTTTCAAAAACTTTATTAAGTTTATCTTACTACACAAACTCTATTGGTGATTGATGCACTTGTCTCATTCTTGAGTAGAATATATGCTAACATATACTTTTCTACAATTAATGCTTCACAAGTCTCACACCATAAATCTGTCCAACTTGCTTGCCCTTATGAGCCACAAACTTCACTCTTATTTCCTTCTTGCCCTTAACAAACTCTGAAGGAATGGCATAATCAACGGTCTTAAACTGGGTGGTGCGCCAACGATGACTGTTGTTTACACTTGTCAGAAGTTGATTGTCAATGTAGATATCAAACTCACTAGTGCGCCACTCATCCTGCCCCCAGAACTTAAGTTGGAGACTAAGATTACTCTCTCCTTTAGTCTGCATCAGATAGCTGAAGAAATGTCCATCCTTCGCATCGCGGAAGAAGACACCTTCTGTATTGCCATGCTCAGTAGCATCAGCCTCCATGCGATGGTCAGTCTCAGGCTGCTGCTCTCCCGGACTTACCTTATCCACAGTTCGAGCCTCCAATTCCTGACTTTCCCTCTCCTCTGCAGCCAACTTCTGCATATAATTCCTATATTCATTCTCACCCAGAGCCAACCAATACATCATGTAGCGAGAATCATGAATCTCGAAGAAAGGCTGTAATTCACCTTCGATGGCATTCTCCATATGGGTACCAAGTTTAAAGTGCAATGGCTTGCCAGAAATAGGCTTCAAGTCCTTCGCAATATCGTTGAGATGTTTTGGCAAAAGGATTGGAGCCTTGTTTAGAGGCAACTTTTTTCCACCGGCATACTGTCCGAAACGACTGTCATCTGCTATGAGCGAACGCATATCCTCCGTTCCAGTCTTCATGCCGAGCAGGATAGGACCATACATGATTGCCACATACTGAGGCACATTGACCATCGGTTTGATGGAAGCGTGCATAGGCATAGAGATTTTTAACTTATCTCCTTTCTTCCATTTTCTTTTGATACAAACAAAACCATTCTCCTCATAACTGTTGATATCGAAGCCAACACCTGTCACGGTGAAGTTGTCACACCAGGATGGCTTGCGAACTTTCAGGATAAAAGTCCCCTTACCCTTGGTTACTTCTATGACAGATGTTTCTGCATAAGGAAAGGCAGTCTGCTGGCGAAGAATCATTTTTCGACCCTTCCAATTCAATTCGGAAGCCACGAAGAGATTCACATAGAGCGCATCATCCTCCGCCTTCACACCCTTATCGTGCGTCCAGACAAACTGTCCGTACTTTCCGTGGTTTTCCATACCTGTTCCCACACAACACCACATTGCCTTATTAGGAGCAGAATAATTGCGGTAATGACGAGGACGGGCAGAAGTGAAATAGACATAGCCACCATGTTGCGGATGCTGGGCAGAGAGGATATGGTTGAACATCGCAGTCTCATAAAAGTCACCATACATTCCATCAGGTTTCACTCGATTCAAGTCCTCTGTCAGTTTCAACATATTATAGGTATTGCAAGACTCCGGACCATCGATGTCGTTGATATAGTCTATGCATGTTTCCTTAGTAGGAAAATGCTCACGTCGACTGTTTCCTCCCAAAGCCAGCGAACGCTGACGTGTCACAATTTCCCAGAAATACTCGCTGGCATTGTGATATTGCACATCATGAGCCAACTCAGCGATGCGCTGATATCCGATAACCTTCGGAATCTGTGTATTGGCATGCATATTGTCTAGACAATCCTTGCCTTCTTCCATTGGCACCAGCAACAGCTTGTGAGAGAATCGGCGAGCACAATTCAGATATTTCTGCTCTCCGGTAATAGCGTATGCATCAGCAAGCACTTCGTTCATGCCTCCATGCTCATTGCCTAACATTTTCTCCATCTGTCCGTCGCTCAAATCATGCGTTATGTCCACAGCCCAATCGCAGAACTTCAGAAACAGATTCTTTGCCTGTTCATTGCCGCAATAGAGCCATGCATCACGAAGACCAGCATACATCTTATGAATGTTATAGAAAGGTGCCCATGTTCCAAAGTAAGGTCCGAAATCGCCCTTACTGAAAGCTGTCCACATCTTGGCACTATTCGGAACACCACCTATATAGTTATGACACCAGGCTTCAGGACGCTGATTGTTAGCATCAAGCACCAGCTGGAGTTCGGATATCATATATTCCATGCGCTTGCGGCATTCCTCATTGCCTGTGGCTGCATTGATGGCAAGAGCCGACAGATAATGTCCGCCCACATGTCCGTCCAGTCCATCCCAGTTGGGATAAGAAGGTTTGCGAGGCTGCAAGCCAGCCTCCTTGCGATAAGGAGCCAGCATGCGGTCGCAATCATATTTCAGGAGCACCTGCACGTTCAAGTCGCGAGCATGCTTCAATGGTCCATCAAGAAGGGTGATGTCGCCCAGCGGGAACTCATCCTTATAAAGTTTATCTTGCGCCACAACACCCAAGGCAGGCGCAATGCTCAGCAGAGCAATCATCAGTAACGGCTTTCTGAAAGCCAGGATTTTCGTTGTATTCATCATTATGATTATTTATTCGTTTAACGCTGCAAAATTACGAAAAAACAATCATAATGACTTTTTTTAATGTTTCAAATACTTTACTCAGTATATTTTGCCGCATATTCTGTAGGCGACATACCGAAATATTTCTTAAATGCAGTGGAGAAATGACTATTATTGGCAAATCCCACCATATATGAAACCTGCGTAATGTTGATTTTATGCTCTCTTATCAATCGGGCAGCCTCATTGAGACGGATGTTTCTCAAGAACTCGCTAGTAGGAACACCGGTCATTTCCTTCAACTTACGATGCAGCTGAGTACGGCTTACGCCCACCTCATCACACATCTTCTCTACATTGAAGTCAGAATCGCTCAAGTTCTCGTTCACTACCTTCATGATACGCTCCATCAGCTCCTCATCGTAGCCTTTCACCTCTACCTTCTCCACCTTGTCATCCTGCTTCAGAGCTCCAGTGAACTTACCCTTCAGGCGTCGTACATTGTCGATGAGATTGTCTATCGTGAGATGAAGTTCCTCCAGACTGAATGGTTTTGCCAGATAAGCATCAGCTCCTAGCTTAATACCCTCTAGCCTATCGCTGATTTCCGATTTGGAAGTAAGCATGATTACTGGCACGTGGCTGATATTGGCATTGCCCTTGATATTTCTAAGCAGCGTGATACCATCCATCTCAGGCATCACCACATCGCTTACCACCAAGTCGAAATCACCAGAAAGCAGCTGCTTCAGCGCCTCCTTGCCATTGTTGCAGATTACAAAGCGATACCAGTCGCTCAGTTCCGACTTGAGATAACGGCAGATTTCGATATCATCATCCACTAGCAGGATTTTACTGTTTCTGCTAGCCGCACCTCGCTGCTGTTTCTTTCCAGTACCCACATTGTCCAAACAAATCTGATTATTCTTGAGATGCTCTTTACCCAAAGGCAATTCTATGATGAAACAGGCACCGCTCGTTCCGTCCTCTCGGTTGCGTGCTGTCACATCGCCACCATGAAGCCTTACGATGGATCGGCATAGATTCAAGCCGATGCCCGAACCTCCCAGGTGCATATCAGCCGAATTCTTTCCCTGATAGAAGCGTTCAAACAGGGTTTTGGCATCATCGTTCTTTCCCAATCCCTTGCCGCTATCAATCACATACAGGAGCACCTTCTTATCCTGCTTCTCAATGCGGAAGATGATTTCGCCGCCATTAGGCGTATATTTAAAGGCATTAGACAGCAGATTGGCTATCGCCTTATCCAGCTTGTTGCGGTCTATCCATGCATTCACAGGCGTCTCTGGCATCTCCAGCCTGATATTAATACCACGCAGGTTGGCATTGTAAGTGAAGAGTGAAACCAATCCCCTCGAAAACTCCACCAGGTTGGTTTCCCTGCACGAAAGGTTCATCTGATGCTTGTCCAGGCGTCGCTTGTCGAGAATCTGATTCACCAGGGTGAGCAGACGCTGTGCGTTTCGGTCCATGGTATCAATATCTTCATGATACTCCTCAGCATTTCCCAATCGCTCCTTCAATTTCTTCAGAGGCTCCATAATCAGAGTAAGCGGCGAACGGATATCGTGAGTGGCATTGATGAGGAACTGCATCTTAGCCTCTTCAAGATCTCTTTTTTTCTTGTGCAGATAGATAAAGATGACAGCAGCCATAAAGCCGAGAACCAGGATCAGATAGATAAGCTTAGCCCAAACGGTGAGATACCAAGGTGCCAGCACATCCAGGTTGATCACCTTATTATATATAGAGTACTTACCGTTGCAATAGGTACGCACCTCTATACGATAATGTCCATACGACAAACCTGTGAAGTTGAAGCTATTGTCTCCAGCCGCATTGCTGATCCATTTGCCCCCGTTGATGCGATACTGGAACACGATGTTACCCACGCTCTGATAATCAAGCTGGGAGAAGCTGAGCACTATCGACTTGAAATCAGACGGAACACTCAGATTATCTCCAATAAACGGAGCCATCTTTCCATCAAGCAACACACCCGACAGATAAATGGCGGACGTTTTCTCATCATAATTCTTTACCTGAGAAGGCCTAAAATAAGTCAATCCTTCGGAGTTTCCATAACAGATAACCCCATCAGATGTAGAACCTACTACTCCAGCCAGATATTCCTTGGTCAAGAGTCCGTTTCCCTTTTCAAAAGAGAAAAACGACTTAGCTTTACTATCATAACACCAGATACCCTGCGCAGTACTCATCCATAGGTTTCCCTTGGCATCCTTCTTCAGCGAATAAATTCTCAATCCGCTAATACTCTCGGAATGAGGCCAAGGGGTAGTCTGCTGTTTTTTCCTGTCATAGAGATAAAGCCCCATCTCTGTGGCAATAGCAATCTTACCATCCGACAGTTCTAATGTAGAATAGCACGTTTTACCCTCTAACAAAGACCGAGAAAGAATGATGTCAAAATATCCGGTTTTGGTATCCATGCACGACACACCATTGGCTGTTGCACACCAGAGCCATCCCCGGGAATCTAACCTGATCTCCGATATCCAGTTATTGCAAATGGTTTTGTGTGGACGCTTATCATCCATCAGATATTGCGTCATCTTGCCACTCTTTCTATTCCATACATAAAGTCCGTTGCCCGGGCTCGTAAAATAAATATTACCAGCAGCATCTACCTGCATACCATCTAGAGAAAGTCCATTGGCAGGCAGCAACAACCGGTAAGTCTGATGCTTCCAATCATACTCATAAATGCCATCACGGCCATATACATAAACATTCTTCCGAAAATCCGAGAACACTTTGATTGGTCCTGCAGGACTTTGCAGTAGCTTGGTATTGCCCGTCTTCTCATCCAAGAGATACAACCCATGATTTTTGACCACAAAAAGCATCAATCCGTCAGCAACTCCCACTACAGACGAAATGGTTTCCATACCCCCCCAATTCATCCAAAGAAACCGGATGGAACACATTCTTATCATTATTCGACAAGAAAAGTCCTTTCATATAGCATCCATACCACTGATTACCATCTCTATCTATCAGCAAATCGCTGATATGCGCATTATCAAAGATAAACGATTGGTTATTCAACTCCACCCGATAAGCCTTTCTGCTTCCATGCGGTATCTTGAAAGTTCCATCTCCCGAAGTACCCAACCATAAATTGCCATACTTATCCAAGGTAGCAGCACTGATATATCCTGCTCCCTGATGAGCTGAAAAATCGAAATCGTAGCGTGAGAAGCTATCCGAGGCATAATCATAGCGCATAATGCCGCCCGTATGCGCCACAAAGAACCCCTTCTTGTCTGTGGCATATAATTTACGGATGCCAAACAGTTCTTTAGGTTCATATACACTTACCAGTTTGATAGACTTGCCATCGTATTTATATTTTCTCAACACCTTTGTATGATTAGCCTGCCACAGATATCCCTCAGCATCGAAGAACAGCATAGTAAAGAAATTATCCACTGAATTTGCAGATTTCCTTGAAAGGCGAGTAACTTTACCTGTAGTCATATCCAACCTATAGGCACCATACCCGGATGTACCTATCAGGAGATTATGCTTTCCATCCTCAATAAGAGAACTTACTCTTATCTTCTCATCTTTCTTTTCCAATACGATATGCTGGAAACTATTGGTAAGATAGGAATATTTATAGAGTCCACGATTTGTTGCCACAAAGAGGAACTCTTTGCTGTAAGGATAGAGCTTTACGATTTCATTATCCTGGATGGTGGTGATATCAGCAGGATTGCAAAGATAGGTACTGAAATTATAGCCGTCAAAACGGTTCAATCCATAATTGGTACCCACCCAAATGAAACCATACTTATCTTGTATGATACATCGAATCAGGCTACTCGACAGGTCGTTGGATGTATAAAGTCGTCCAGAGTTGGCATAAGAAAAGGTTGCCAACATTTGCACGAGACAAAGAACTCCAAAAAGTAAAAGACGCTTCATAGGCTTATGAATGAAATATACAAAATTGTTGTTTACATGATGAATGATGCAAAATTATATAATTTTTGCTAGAAAAAAGAAAGAAAGCCCAAGAATTTGCATTCTTTACCTGTTTTTTTACTCAAAAAGTTACAAGAGATAAAGTTTATTATACGATATACTCAAAAAGAGGATGCGTCATAAGTTTATGATTCACCCTCTTCTTGTCGTTGGAAGAGACAGGATATGTCGTTGGAAGAGACAGGATAAGTTGTTGGAAGAGATAGGATATGTTGTTGAGACAATCAGTATCTCCGGTCGCACAACAGCTGTTGTGCGCTTGCATAACAGCTGATATGCGCATGCACAACAGCTGTTGTGCATGCGGTGACCAACTGTTATGCACCAACTATTATCCAGTTTATTATTTTTTGATTACCTTTCTGGAAACCTTCTTACCATTGGCAAACAGAATCTGCTCTATAACCAAGCCCTTAGTCTGTGCGCTGATGCGCTGACCCGACAAATTGTAGGTTATGATATTCGCTTTTCCGAAGGCATCGATTGTACAATCAGTGATACCCGTACTGGTATCTGCCTTTTTAATCTTCACATTGCCAAGAATAACCGCAGCCCAACCAGAAGACATGGTGAAATAAAGTTCATAGTCACCTTCTTTTTCTACAGTGAAGTTCAAGAAGTGAGCCAGAGAACCTTTCACCACCTGGTTGGAATTTTCCTTCAAGTTGCCTTTCGAATCCAGGTTTTGTTCCAACAAGACAGCCTTATTATCACTTATGCCGGCGATGCCAGCATCAAAAGTCACAGCCCCATTCTCAGAACCATCATTCCAATAAGAAGAATTGAAAGAAAGCTGGTATTTGCCTGGGACCAAATGCAAGCGATGTCCATCATACAAGCCATAAGAGAGTTTGCACTGGTCGAAGTCACGGGCACTCAGATAGAAACCAGTATTGAAATCACCACCAGCAACGAAATCCTTGATACGGGCACCACCTGTATTGGCAGCACCGTTCGCCTTCTCATCACTCCGACTACCATCATTCATACTATTCACACGCTTCCATCCCGCAGGCACACCTTCGCCTACATTGATGACCTCATCCTCCCAGTTATCAGAAAATAACACATCACCCTTCGACTCGCCAGCCTCTTCACTATCAGGAAGGTCGAGCTTATATCTTTGGAAGAAGTTCCAAAGCTCGCGGGTAGAATAGACTGCATTAGGATCATCCGAATGCCAATGTCCCTTACCATCAATGGCGATGAGAGTAACCTCCGTACCATCCATCTTATTGATATAGCGAGTACGAGTGGCGGCAGCATAACTCATGGTTGCAGGATAAGGGCGAATCACCTCTGGATTATCCACATCACAACCTTCATAAGCAGCCCACTTCTTGACATAATCGTCAATCCTACCATAGCCACCAGCGGCATGGTTTGGATCGCCGCCCCATTTCACGACATCATCTCCCGTGCCATGGATGTGCATAATAGGCACATGGCGTGGAGCCACAGGCTCACGATAATCGACAGGGATACCACTCACAGGGCCAAAGGCTGCAACTACAGTTCCCAATTTGGTCATACAATGATAAGTCATCATTCCGCCCATGGAGAAGCCAGAGATATAGATGCGATTCTTGTCTACCTTATATTTCTTCTGCATCGTCTTCATGATGGTTTCGATAAACTTGACATCGCCAGAGCCTGAGATGTCCCAGAAGTTACCGTTTCCCTTAGGATAAACCACCAGAATTTTTGCCGTATCAGCCACCTCGTTCCAATGAGTCTGGTTCATTTGAAAATTGGGATCCTGGTTTGCTCCATGCATGGAGATAACCATCGGAGCCTTCTCAGGCAAATCGGCAGGAACATACACCAGCATCTCTCGGGTAGCAGTACCCACCTTGATGGTCTGTTTCTGTGGTTGCTGCTTATAGCTATGCTCTACAGCCAGTACCTGCAAGCAGAAGACACAAAGCAAGCACAGCAAGAAAGTTGTTCTTTTCATTTTAAGTTATAATTATCAGTTATACGATTATCTGTTGTTATAAATATCAGTTGTTATGACACATAAAAAAATCGGCAAAGTATCTGCTGGATTCAACAAATACCTTGCCGAACATCAGAACTAGGGACTAATCCCTAGTTACACAAAAGGAGTAAAATTTCTGCCATTACTTATTCATTACCTTTACTACCTTACCATTCTGGAACTTCTTGATAACAAGGCCCTTGGCATTGGCTGCTACCTTAGCACCAGCAGCATTGAATGTTGCAACCACTGCATCATTTGCTACATTGACATTCTTGATACCAGTTGTTCCACCTCCGAGATCCTCTGGAAGAACATTGCAAAGCATGATAAAAGAAATAAGGCAAGTACCGCCCCATCCAGCCTTGATAGTAACCAAGTGGGCAAAATCATCCACTGTAGGATCTTCGCCAGGAACAGTGCGAACCAAATCTTTCTTCAAATCAAGAACAATAGCACCTGTATTTGCATCAAAAGCTTTGTTCTCGATGGCAATCATACCACCATTAGCCTGCTGACCTCCATCAACGGTACGGTTGAACATGAAACGAGGATTGGCACCTTCACCATAAACTACCATGTAATGATAGTCAGACAAGTCGGCATAGATGGCTGGAGCCACTGTAGATGTACCAACGATAACAGTACCTGCCGCATTTGGATTCTCTGCACCCACAGTCCAATCCATATAAACCTTCTCTTCAGTTGGTTGTGCATCCTTTGTGAAACCATCCCAAACGTGGAACATGTCCTTAGTCAATTCAACACCCTCATCTTCCTGTTCCTGTGCAGAAGCTGAACCAAAACCAGCAAACAATGCTACGACTACCATAGCCAAACTCTTAATTGTTGTGTTCATAATTGTAAAAATTAAAATTGTTATTAATAAATAGTTATTTATAAATCTTCTCCGTATAGGTCTTACCGCTACGAAGATAAACTTTCTTGATACTGATACCCTGCTTGGCAGCAGATAAGCGCATGCCCTGCAAGTCGTAATACTCTACATGGTCTATCTGGTCGGCATCAGTGGTTACACCGGCGATACCCGTCAAGGCACCCTTATAGTTCAGGCGGACGCAATCGAGCACAGCTCTCTTTCCGCTCACATAGTTAACCGTCATATTTCCCTTGACATCAGCGATGTCCATGTCAAACTCCACTTCCGACCATTCCTTGTTGGAAGAAGCATTCTTTGGCAGTGTAACCTGCTTGGTCTGATTGCCACAGATAACTTTGATAACAGCATCTCCCATGGAAGCCTGATAACGGATAGCCACCTTGTAATTACCTGGCTTGTTAACAGGAATGTAGCCACGAACGGAAGCCCCCTTCTGGGTACCCAGGTTCAAGCAGCCCTGACCATAGTATCCACGGAAACCGTTGTTCCAAGCGTTGCCATAGCAACCACCCACATTCTTGTAATCGAAGTGTTCAAACTCATACTGCATCTCGCCTTCGTAAGCTTCTGGAGCAGCAGGAGTCTCGATGACAGCAGCAGTCACATCAGAATCCTTCAACTTTCCTGTAGTCTTGGTGCCCTTACAGTTATCGATGGTCAACTCCAATGGACCATTATGCTTTACATAAACCGTGAACTGACCATTTTTCCACTCGCTGGTAACAGTACTTGCCGAATGCTCGGAATTATCCTTCCAAGAGATCGTAGGCTGAGCACTGGCTCCCACCACAATGATGGTATCAGTCTGCTGAGCATACTCCGGAAGATTCTTGTCATCCTGCAATCTGCCATCACCCACACCATAGCGAAGTCCATCCTTGATACGGTAGTTCTGCATGTAGAGACTCAACTTGTCTGAATACTCACGCATGTGAACCAAAGAATATGGAGCGAGGTTCATCTTAATCTGGCGACAGGTATTGTAGGCAGGTTTCAATGTACCCTTGGCACTGCGTCCATTGTTTACCCAGTACTTACGGATATATTTCATACCATTCTTTGTGGCAGCCAACGGAACATGCTCCTCATTATACTGATAAGGGTTGTAGCAAACCCAAGTATTCTCCAGACGCGAAGCATAGATATCACCCGCATATTCCTGTTTGAAGAGCTTATTCATATAAGCCTTCTTGTTGGTCACATTACTCCAGGTAGGGTTGCTGGCATACTCGCTGCTCTTGATAGCCACCTGCAGTTTCTTGGCTTCTTCGTCGATGAGATCATACACCACAGGAATGGAAGGATAGCGTCCCGTTACCTTCAGCCACCACTGATTATTGACCACAGAATTAGGCCACTGCGTACCATTGTCATCCTGCTCGCTGCGATAGAGGCCATCATACAGTCCGCTTGGCGAAACGTATGGTTCCATCTCGTTCTGGCTGGAAGTGATATCCTTAGGCTTAATGTCATTCTTAACACAAATCTTAGTACGTGCTATGACCTCCTCACGGGAAGGAATACGGATTGTACCATCCAGAATCTTACGGAACATATCGATGTTGATATTCTTAAAGTGATTGAACCAAGCCCAGTTGCGACGGATATAGCCATCAGCAGTCTTGGAGGTTGCAATCTCACGCAGGTCATCAGTTGTCACCAACTCAGGACCGTCAATCACCGTCTCACCAGTCAATGCCACATGCTCCAAGATAGGAATAGCACCACAAGCCTTAGGGAAATCATTGTAATACTCCTTCAGTGTTTTTGTATCATCCGAAGGGTCCTTGATGGCATTGCCATTCTCATCCAGTTTATCTTGTTCTTCCATCCAGCCGCAGATATCGAAACGAATACCATACTGGCCGGCATATCCACCCAGATAAGCACCCAGACAGTTGCTCTCGATATCATAGAAACCATTCTTCATGGTGTACTTCTCGCAGCAGATGAAATGTTCCTTATCGGTAGAAAGCAGACGGTTCATCTCGGCATTACGCTTCATGTATGCCACTGGCATCATATTGGCAGAATAGCATGCCTGCGTAAAGCTCACACAAAGGTAGCCGCCATACTGATGGGCAAACTTCATGAGATGGGTGAAGAGTTCCAAGCGTTTCAGGAAAGTAGGAGTATGAACGGTTCCGTTCTCGCGCTCACGATCCTCGTCAAATCCCCAGAACTGCTCGGCATAGTTCCATCCCAGAAAGTTAGGATAATTTTTGTAGTAACTCTCGTAGAGTTCCAAGTCGTCATCATCGAAAGCACTGCATCCGCCACTGGCAGGCTGAATCATGGTCCATACGCGGTTCTCTGCACATACCTTCATCCATGAATCTACCACCTTCTTACCATCCGCACAGATACTCTCCGTAGCAGAGAGCGAGAGGTTGAATATCACGTAAGGCTTGATGTCTTCCGGTACCATATTGATGATGGCTTGCGGATTCGGAGAATTCCATGTGTCGATATGGATAATCCATGCCGGCTGGGATGGCGAGATAACTCTTCGCAGGGCAGGCCCGTCATGAGCCTGCGCCACTGCGAATGTCAGTATCCCAAAAATAAATATAAATAATCTTCTTACCATTTTATTTCTGTTTTCTGAAGTCCATTAACCACACCCACGTAAGTAGGTAGGCGATTGAAATGATTCCACAATCCTACACCCGTAGTGCCCTGATTGATAGTAGAGAAGGATACACCATAGAGCTTGTCGCCCAATACATCCTGTGCCTTGTTCAGGATATAGGCATAGAGTTCAGCCATTCCCTTGTAATCCTCGAATGTAGCCATGCTCTGATTGGCTACTGTTCCGTTGGCATCAGCCAGGTATACGTTCATATCAGAAAGACGAATCTCCAGACCTGATGCTTTCAGCGTAGCAAGAAGATTGTCGATATTCGCCTTAGCTTCTGCCACAGAACTGCTATTGTATGGCACGTCGAGCTTCACATCGATGCCTTCAATCTGTGCACCAGCTTCATTCCACTGCTTGATGTAGTTGATGGCAGCCTCGGTCTTCTCGGCATCCGTCAGCAGATTTTCTTCACTGTAGAACAGTTTGGCATCAGCCTTCTTTGAATGGATCTCCTTGCATACATCAGCCACCCAGTTCTCATCCAGATAGTCGTTAGGATAGAATTCATCTGTAGCTCCCATGTTCTCTGAAGACTTCAGAGAGTAGAAGAGATCTTCTATCAGGTTGGAAGCCACATTCCATGCCTGCACCTTGTCTCCATAGTTCTGCATAATGGAATCAACGTAAGCAAACATAGCCTTCTTTACATCAGCAGCCTTCTCTTCTACAGGACGAGGTTTATAATAACCTGGCTTCTGATATGGAGCGTAAATATCAATATTGTCAACATACACCTGCTGAGGCACAGCTGCCTGACCAATTACCAGAGAAATATTGGAAGATTTCATATCATCTGCATCAAAGGCCTCAGTAAAGTCAATCTTTGACAAATCCACCACGAATGTTTCCCAAGTCTTAGCCTTGGTAGGAACACCGAAGTTTCTCAGTTCCTTGGCTTTGTCACCCACCTTTACTCTGATAACCACATTCTTCTTGACATTTGATGAATAATAATCAAAGGAGATGGTCTTGATAGTAGACAGCGAAGCTCCCTCAGGTAGATTCACTGGGAACTCGATGAACTTGGCAGCCCTCTTGTTGAAGAGCGACTTTCCGTTTTTTCCTGTCGGATCCTTTGCCACTTTGGAATCCTTGTCAGTTCCGAAGACATCACCGATGGCACTGCTTTCGAAATCAAACTTCTGATGGAGTTCCACATTCTCACCATCTACCCAAATATCCTTAGTTGCCTCTTTCATCACATTCATGTTCCAGGCATTAGGTGCAAAGAGAGAACCACATGGTATAAGTCCGGCTCCAATAGCTTTCTGTACAATATCTCTGTTCTTTGAAGCATTGACGGTTCCATCATCAGCCACCACTGCCGAATGCTTAAATCCATCAGTGATGTTCACCGCATTGAAGTTTTCCAACACCGTTGAGAAGGTAGTGCTAGAGGCTTCCAAATCGGCAACTGTCATATTGGCAGCCAGCTTCATGCCCGTATAGTTCTTCAGAACTTCATAACCTCTGGTAAGGTCGTCCATCGCTACGCTCTCAGGCTTATCGCCGGCAGGGTAGCTTGTATCGAAGTCCTCCACACAACCAGTGAGCAGCATGGAAGCTGCTGCACTGGCCAAGAGGATATTATGTATTTTTTTCATAATTCTGATATCAAATTAAAAATGTTCTTACTGCTCAGGAGTGAAAGTCGGGAATCCAATACCACGATTGCGGACCACCATGGTATCTGTGGTTTCAACCGTACCCAAGGCATCGCTCTTGATGTTGTAGTTCAAATAGAATGTGTTGCGCTTAAACTCGCCCATAAGCTGGTCTTTCTTGACAAACTTACCACTACCCGAAACCTGAACTCCGTCACTGCCGGAAGAGATGGTGCAATCATCACCGTTGAAGGTCATCAGCACGTTCACCTGATGTTTTTTGCCACTTGCATCCTTCACATCCACAGTCATCTGTGCCTTGTACAAGCCTTTGGTCACCACTTTGATTACCTCAGCCTTCTCTATATATGGATAAGCACGGTGAGATTCCTTGCCGTTGCTCACATCCTTACCCTTGCGAAGATAAGTGGCAGTCCAAGGATTGACGAACTTCACAAGGCAGAATGTAGTATTCTTCGACTCCAGCACCTTGTCAACTCCCTGAGCCTTGGTCAGCTTCACAGGAATTACGTAGCCCTGCTCATAGCTCTTGTCATCGTTGAAGAACTCATCTTTAAGCTTCACTCTTACGCCTCCCAACTGCTGTCCCTTGGCAATGACAAACTGGTTAGGATTCTCTATCTGATAGTAATTGGATGGCATCACCTGGATAGCAGCGCCATTGATTTTATAGCCATCACAAAGACTGGCATCAGATATATAATCCACGGTAACGTCATTGTTGTTGCCATAACCACCGGCACAGTAGGCCTTGATGTTGATGATGTGGTTGTTATCGTCGGTAAGGTCAGCTTCCGGATCCTCACCCAGCTCCACGGTGCGCACATAACCAGCATTGGCAAAATAGACAGCAGTTTCTCCGTCATATCCAAATTCCTTGTTACCGCTCTCGCAGGAAGCGGTCATCAACAAAGTCATGGCAGCAATGCCTATTGTATTTAATAACTTAAAACTTTTCATTTTCATTATCATTTTTAACTGGTTTATTTCCATCCCTTGTTCTGATGGAGATTAGAGTACTTCAATGCTTCTGAATATGGAATATAACCATAGTTCATATAGTTATCGAAATGGCGCTCTTCTACATTTGGCAAGATGGTAAACGTATCGTTGTTCCAATCGATGCCCTGTACAGAAGTAAGCTTGTCCAACTGGTTCCAACGGCGCAAATCCCAGAAGCGGAATCCCTCGAAGCAAAGCTCCAGGCGGCGCTCGTTGCGAATCAGCTCACGCATCTTATCCTGGTTGCCGGCACACTCGTCGAGATAAGTATCATCTGTCAAGCCTGCACGATGGCGGATTGCCTTGATCACATCGTATGCTGAGTAAGCATGTGTGCCAGGGTTCTTAGGACCCCAAGCCTCATTGGCAGCCTCAGCATAGTCGAGGAAGAACTCTGTGAAACGGGCCTTGCAGCTATACTTGATTACCTTGGATGTGTTGCTAGGATTACAGTTGGCTGTCATGCGCAACATCTTCTTCATATAGTAACCGGTGCGGGTAGAAGCATCACGGCGACCGATACCGTCATCGCCCGAAGAACTACCAGTCTTGATTACCTTGTTATCAACTCCCGCTGTTGCTCCATTATAAATAATGTATTTAGCCAGACGAGGGTCACGGTTGGCGTATGGATTATTCTCATCATATTCACTGCGTGAATCGGTGATAGGATAACCCTTGGCATCCGGGAAGGCATCTACCAGATTCTGGGTAGGATTGGTTCTGCCGCTTCCGTAGAGTGATGGAGGGAAATTGTTCTTCTCATCATTGATTTCGTCTGTCTGCCTGGAACCACGCCAGATGATTTCAGGAGGATTGGAACCATTCTGCAAGGCACTCATCTCTGCATCGTTGTCGTAGTAGGTAAGACCTGTAGAAGGCAAACCTGATGGACCGCCTACATAGTCAACCACCTCGGCAGCAGCATCTGCAGCCTGTGCCCAGGTTACATTGTTCTGGGCAGGATCCTGGAAAGCAGGACTTGCAGCGAGCAGCAGGGTACGAGCCTTGATGGCACGCAGAATCAGTCCGTTGATCAACTGGCGTGCATTCTCGCCCATCACCTTGTTGTAAATACCCATCTTGCCATCCTTAACCGAAGTCACCTCAGGCACATTCAGGATATCATCATACTTGGCTGGCACCTTGTCGTCGCTTGTCACTGGCTCATAATCCATAGGCAGCAGCTTGTCAGCCTTCTCGATGTTCTCCAGAATGAAATTCACATGCTCCTGGAATGTCTTGCGAGGCTGGTTGAAATCAGCATCCGTACCAACATATCCGTCAAAGAGCTGTGTGCCGAGCAACTTTCCTTCATTGTCAAATCCGGCATGGGCACGAAGCAGATAATAGGCATGGGTAGCCAGAAGTCCGTAGGCCTCACCTGTAAGGCGTCGCTGCATCAGCTTGTTCTCATTGGCATTCTTCAGGAACCCGATGTTCGAAATGTTTGAGTTCAGGAAGATATACAAATACTGCATGGAAGACAAGTCGTTGTTCCAGCGGCCTGTAGGATCCCAACTCTGAACGGTCCATGAGCCTGTGGCATACTTAGACCAGTTGGCTCCCTTCTCATTCGTCACGGCATCATCCGTCGCTACATCCGTACCTGTGCCCACCTCGTAGTTTGGCAAGTTACGGTAAGCGGTGAGCACGAAGCCCTTGGCCATGATAGGATCATTCTCCATCTCGTTGATGTCCTTCATGTTTTCTGCAGCAGGAGTAAAGACATCATCACATGCTGTCAACAATGCCGCAGAAGCCAATATCATGAATATATTTCTTAATTTCATAATTCTTTATTGTCTAATTTTTCAATATCTAAGATATGATTTCATCAGCCTTTAGAACATCATCTTCAAGCCCAGATTGTAGAAACGGCACTGTGGTGAACCATAGCTGGTCTCCATATACTTGCGGTTCTTGCTGATGGTGAGAAGGCTCTCGCCCAATACGTAAACACTCATACCCTTCACTACCTTGTTCTCAAACCACTCTTTTGGCATATCGTAGGTCAGCTGCACCTTGTTGAGGTTGAAGCAGTCTGTGCTGTAAATCCAGAAGTTTGAGTTGCGGAAGTTGTTGGTATTATCCTTGGCTGTCAAACGTGGATAGGTAGCGGTAGCGGCTGTCTCAGGTGTCCAGCGTCCGCGAACCACAGAGGTATATTTCTTCTGGTTGTAAATCCAGTCGTTGCTCTTGAAGCCCTTGGCACCCATCTGACCTGTACCGGCGATGAAGAGGGTAAACTGCTTCCAGTTCAAGGTGATGTTTACACCATAGAAGAAAGGAGTTGCACTCCATCCATACTTACCCATCACCTGCTGGTCGTTGTTGTCTATCTTGCCGTCGCCGTTGATATCCTTGTACTTCAGGTCACCAGCCTTGATTTCACCGAAGGTATGGTTTGGCACGAAGTTAGGATCTGTCTTTTCGAGGTTTGCCTTCATGTGGTCCACATCTTCCTGAGTGAAGAAGCCTTCGCAGACATAACCGCGAATCACGTCGAGAGCCTGACCCTGTGCGTTCATATAGCTATATTCGTTCTTCTCCTCACGCTTGTTAGCCTTTGAGTCGAACACCATACCTGTGAGTCCGAGCTGTGCCTTCACCTTGCCGATGTTCTTCTTGAAGTTTACGGCGAAGTCGAAGCCCTGTCGCAAATCCTCGTTGTAGTTCAGGGAGGTGATGAAAGAACCGTCACTGTTCATCCATGAAGGATAGATGGTAGCAGTTCCCGAAGTAAGCAAGCCCGAAGTAAGCTGATGGAAATAGTTCATGTCGAAGCTAATGGTTCCGTTGAGGAGTGAACCCTCCAGACCAGCTCTCCATTCCTTACGCTTCACGAAATCAAGACCGTAGTTGCTACCACGCTTAGAAAGTGTGGCGTAAGTTGCGTTGCCACCACCCTCGTTCCAGGTGTACCAGCCACCCTTCACATCATAGTATCCCTGGTAGAGATAATAATCTGAGATATCTATGTCCTGGTTGAGCACAGAGTAAGAAGCATTCAGCTTCAGATCGTCGAAGCAAGGAAGTGCATTCTTGAACCATTTCTCCTGACCGATTCTCCAACCCAGTGTTCCTGATGGTGAAAGAGCATTGCGATGACCCTCTGCCAACTTGGATGCGTGAACCAGAGCACCGCCAAACTCTGCGTAGTACTTCTGAGCATAATTGTAGGCTGCTCGAAGGGCAAGGTTGGCATTGGTGGTGCGGTGGTAAGAAGAACCCTTTACACCAGATGAGCTCTCATGATTCTCGTCCACGGAATTCGACTTGGAGTAACCCCAGCCAGCCAAAGTGGCATTTACGTTGTGCACACCGCCAAAGGTGTTCTTATAGTCAAACTGAGCACGGAAGGTGGTGTTCTGGTAATATTTGGATGCACCGATATACTCGCTCGTACTGCTTGATTCCTTACCATATTTCTTCAGGTCGATAATCATGTCCTGTCCGTTCACATTTGCCCAGGTAGGCTCGTAAACGGCATAGTCGAGCTTGTAAGCCTCAGAGTAGTTGTTCCAGTAGTCGATACTGAAAGCAGTCTCGAAGCTCAATCCCTTGACCCACTGGTCGAAGTCGGCCTTTACACCCACATCAAAGGTGAAGGTGCGGGAGTGATTCTTCACGTAGCCGGCAGCAAGCGCATCACCAAAGAAAGTAGTCTGGTTATCGTTGTTTCCACCCAGCAGATACTGGCCATCAAGCACGTGGAATTTTGAGCCTGCTATCATCTGCTGCAAGGCTGTATTGTTGGCATCCATCAAAGAGATTGGCAACAGGCCGGAATACCAGTTAGGACGCATGCTGGTAGCTGTTGACCAGTAGTCCTCAGGACGTCCACGATAGTTGTCCGAGATGTTGATGCCTACATTTACATAAGCCCCCAGCCAGTCGGTGATGGTAGCATCAATGTTAGAACGCACGCGGAAGGAATTGTCCTTGTCCTTCTTGTGCTCGCCAAACTTCACCAGGCTGTTGTTGTAGGTCATGCCCAGGTTGGCATAGTATCTGGCCATATCAGGATAGCGGTAAGGATTCGTACCTGCAGCCGTATTGTAAATCTGCTCCTTAGAGTATTTCAGCGGCTGTGTAGGGTCATCATTGGTCATCGCCTCGTTATAGAGCGACATATACTCAGCCGCACCCAGATATTCAGGATAAGCCTTAGGTGTATAGATGCCCGTATTGACGGTGGCTGCGATGCGCAATGGCTGCACCTTACCACGCTTGGTAGTGATGAGGATTACGCCCTTGGCTGCCTTGGCACCATAGAGTACTACGGCAGAAGCGCCCTTGAGCACGGTAACCTTCTCCACCTCGGTGGCATTGACGGTGCTGGCCTCACGGGGAGCTCCATCTACGAGAACAAGTGCACCCTGTCCCCAAACATTTCCGTTATAACCACTGATGAGCGACTGAAGATCATTGAGTGCATTGGCGCTGTAGTCCTTTTTCAGCAGCTCTTCGACATTCACCTCGCTGACACCGCCCATCAGGTCGGCCTTGGAAACCTGACCGAAAGCCACGTTTACCTTGGTAGTGTCGGCCATTTCCTGGGCGCTTGCCACACCACTGGCGACTAGCATGGAAGCTAGCGCCAATGACATTCTCTTATTAAATATATTATGTTTCATAATAAATTCTCGAATTGTTTAATTATTCCCAACCAGGGTTCTGAGAGAACTCAGGATACATCTTGACATCCTTTCTCAGGAATGGGAACCAGTAATGCTTTGAAGTAAACTTACGGGTAATCAATGGCTCCTCCTTCAGGTTGAGCACGTGATTGTTCTTTGGATTGTCATAGCGGTCAACATCCTTTTGGTCGGCTGCACGGTCGAAGTAAACAGCCGTCTTCTGGGTGTAAGGAGCCTTGTCTATCAGGAGCCAGCGGCGAAGGTCGGTGAAACGGTGTCCCTCGAACGCCAACTCTACGGCACGCTCACGGCGAAGCTCGCTCATGAAGCCATCCAGATTGGTAAGATACTCATCAGCTATATTATCCACATGCGCACGGTTGCGGACGATGTTCACGGCATCCACGGCACTCAGCTTGAATGCCTGGCTTGATTCCTTGTAACCATAACCCTGAGCCACCGACTCGGAATACATCAGATAAACATCTGCCAGACGAATCATGCTCAAGAGTACTCGCATCATCTTAGCACGCTCACCACCGTCATCAAATCGATTACGATATGGATCACAGAACTTCTTCAGGCAATATCCCGTAAAGCAGTCCTTGGAAGGTGTTGCCGTACGATACTTTCCTCCCGTATAAAGAGAAGCATACTGCACATCTGCATCTTGTCCTGCACTCTTCACACACTTCACACCATCATAGATGAAGAGATCGTAGAAGCGAGGGTCACGGTTCTTGAACGGATATTCCGGATCATAGCCGCTGTCGGCATCCTTCTTCGTGATGTCCTTGATAGGCTTACCATTTGCCATACCGAAGTAATCCACATAGTTGGCTGTAGGATAAACCTTGATACCAGCTGCAATAAGGCTGGTAGGACGGTAGTCTGTCACCTGATTCCAAATCCAGTTATTGTTACTTGAATTCTCGTAGAAGATAGCCTCTTTCTCACCAGGAATCTTTTCACCCTGATCATAGGTATAGAAGATGTTCATGTAATTATCAAAAGAAGACAACTGGTAAAGTCCTGTTTCCTTATTGATCTTCAAAGCCTCGCCGAATGCCTCAGCAGCCTTCTGGCAATACTCCTTATTATATCCGTTAACATTCTTGAAATCAGGATTCTCCTTACTTACTTCATTCATCAGCGGTGAACCAGCCCACAGATAATTCTTACCCAGGAAGCAGAGAGCAGCTATCTTGTTAGGACGGAACTTGTTCTTGCCCACTGTCTGCTTACCCACGGTAGTCTTATCCCAATCTACAGGCAGCAGCTCAACAGCCTTCTTGAAGTCTTCGGCAGCCTTGTCGGCACATGCCTGATAGGTGAGGCGCGGATAGTTGAACACGGCATCAGATGGAATCAGGAAGTCGATATATGGAATACCGCCCCAATACTGCATAATCTGGAAATGGAAGAATGCACGGAAGAAATAGAGCTGACCTGCAATCAGGTTCTTCTCTTCCTGGGTAGCATCTACCAGATTACCCAGATTTTCCAAGCCCAGGTTGGTGGCATAGATTCCCTGCCAGCACATACCCCAGAGGCGACCTTTGGAATCGCGGTTCACATCATCACCGCTGTTCAGGTTGATGCCCGAATGGAATGGAGAATACTGCACCTCGTCCCATGCCCAATAGTTTCCCTGGTCGATGGCATTAGTGAGCATACGGGTCTCTGATGGCTGCCAATATTCATCCTCACCATAGTTCCAGCAACCATGATACCAGGATGTAGAGGCAAGACCAGGGATGTCATTGTAGCACTGCTCCAAGAAACCCTGAAAGTTGGTATAATTCTTATATGGCTCCGTTGGGGCAATATCACTGCCCGGTGCCTTGTCAAGGTAATCAGTACATGATACTGAAGAGAGAGACAGGGCTGCCGCAAACAGCAATGTATATATTTTATTAAACTTTTTCATATTTACGATTCATTTAAAATGTCAGGTCGAAACCTAAGTTAAATCTGCGTACGGTTGGATAAGCTCCATTTGCTGAGTTGCCGCTGAAGTTATTCTCACGGTCATCCGGCATATTGGTCCAGAGCAGCAGGTTGTCACCATTCAGATATACACGGAGTGAATTCAAGTGCATTTGCTTCACCCAAGCACCCCTGAAGGTATAAGCTATCTCGGCATTCTTCAGGCGCAGGTAAGCACCGTCATAGAAGTAACGGGTACCGGCATTTCCCTCGTCTGCCACTGTGGTCCAACGTGGCAAAGACAACTCTCCGCTCGGATTGGCTGTAGAAAAGTAAGAGCCCTCCTTGAAGGCAATGTGGGTTTCACGCTCAAAGGTTGGGAAGTTCACCTCGCGGGTAACATTGGTTACACCATAGAACTGTACCGTTACACTCAGACCCTTCCACTCTGCTCCCAAGGTTGTACTGAAGGTATTCTCAGGAATAGAGGTGTACTGATAAGGTGCCTTGTCATCTGCTGTAATCTGACCGTCAGCATTGAAGTCTGAAATAATGGCATCACCCGTATATTTCTCAGAATCATGGCTACCCCAAGTAGGTACGGCAAAGAGATCATCCCAGTTGCGGATAAAACCATGATCAATGTAACTGTGGTTCTCAGCAAACTTAATCTCGTTGGTAGCATGGGTCATATTGAAGTTTGCCCATGTACGCAGATTCTTGTTCCATGCCTTGTTCACCTTCAGGCTCAACTCGTAACCCTTGGCATCCACCGAACCCACATTGGCCACCGTATAGTTCATACCATAGTAAGAAGGGACGGAACGGTTGGTTAAGAGCACATCGGTACGCTTGTCGCTAAACACATCCAGCGAACCGGTAAGCAATCCGCCCAGGAATCCAAAGTCGAAACCCAGGTTGCGCTTCTCTGATGTCTCCCAACGCACGTTAGGGTTTCCGATGCGGGTAAGGCGATATATAGTATAAGGTGAATCATAAGTGGCATCACCACCCAGATAGGTCTTACCACCATAGGAATACTGGTCGGAATAGAGATAAGAACCTCCAGTAGAATCATCACCGATGCGACCCCAGGATGCACGCACCTTAAACATATCTACATATTTCTTGATGTTCTTCATGAATGGCTCCTCGGTGATAGTCCAGCCGAGAGAAGCTGATGGGAAGAACTTGAAGCGATAGTCGGGACCAAACTTCTCAGAACCGTTGTAGCATCCGTTCAACTCGAGCATGTAGCGCATCGCATAGTTGTATGTGGCACGGAACACCCAGTCTTCACGGTAATGTCTGAAAGAAGAACCGCTGGCATATTCGTTGCGGTTGAATACACCCATTGCACCCACTTCATGATTGCCGAACTTGCGGTTCCAGTCGAGCTGAGCCAGATAGTAGAGACGGCGATAAGTAGCACCCGTATTTACCCTACCACCATTGACGGTCCAAGCCACAGACTCATGGTAATCCTCGCTCTGGTCATAGGAAACTGAGCCATCATCAGGGTTAATCCACTTCAGCTGCGGATCCATATACTGGTCGCTGATACCACGCTTCTCCTCTACCATCGTATTGTCAAGAGAAACCTTGGCTACAAACTTCAGACCCTTGGTCAGGAAATCGAGTTTCTGGGTAAGAATAAAGTCGGTGGTAATCTGTGTATTGGTACGGTTCTCCACACCGCTTCGGGCAAGACTCATCACAGAGTTAGGACAGTCGGCCTTACGTGGACCATAGTATCCATAAGTTCCGTCAGAATAAATAGGACGCATGGCATCTGGAGCTGCATGATAAACAGAAGCCCAATAGGCACTGGAATCACTCGCCTTGTCCCAAGGGAAATGGCGGACACCGTTACTACCGAAAAGGTTGGTAGAGAACTGAGTGGTCTTGGTCAGGTTGAAGTCCAGGTTGGCACGCATGTTAATACGGTTATAGCCGAAACCAGACTTATAGCCACGACCGCTGGTGAAGTCCTTGAACAGGTCACCTTCGTGAGAGAAGTCAACAGCTGCAAAATACTTCACGAGTTTGGTACCTCCCGAAACATCCACGCTGGCATTGTAAGACATGGCTGTGTTGTTGAACAGTTCCTTCTGCCAGTCTACGTTAGGATAGCGGTCCCATTCTTCAGCATTGGCAGGATGACGATACTTGTCGATGATGGCCATAGGCTTGTAGGAACCCCAGGAACTTTCGTTGTTGATGTTCAGCTCTCGCTCCACCGCTCTATTCAGAAGTCGGAAAGTATCGTAAGAATCATATTTCTCAGGCAACTTGGAAACCACCTTCATGGTAGCATTCGCCTTTACGTGTACGGCAGCCTTACCTTCCTTACCACGCTTGGTAGTAATGAGGATGACACCATTACCACCCTTCACACCATAAACGGCAGTGGCAGAAGCATCCTTCAATACGGAGATGCTCTCTACTGAAGAAAGGTCAACGGTGTTCATGGCACGCTCCACACCATCCACGAGAACGAGAGGGTCGTTGGAACCGTTGATAGAAGTCTGGGTACGGATTACGATCTTAGGATCTTCCTCACCTGGCATACCTGTAGAAGAGAAGGTAACGACACCAGGAAGATTACCCGTCAGTGCCTGACCCAAAGATGAAACTCCGGCATGACGATTCAAGGTTTTTGCATCTGTCTGGGCGATAGAACCGACAACAGAGGCTTTCTTCTGCTGACCATAACCAACCACTACCACCTCGCTCAATGTATTGTCATCGGTCAAGGTAATCTTAAGCTGTCTTTTCTTACCTACTTTAATCGTTTGCGAATCCATACCGATGTAGGTAATGACAAGGGATGAATTTTCTGAAGGCACAGAAATCTGGAAATTTCCATCCATATCCGAAATGACACCCGTAGTTGCATTTCCCTTCACTTTCACAGTAGCACCAATCAGAGGCTCTCCTGTGCCGTCAACAATACTACCCTTCACGGTAATCTTCTGGGCTTGTGCGTTCAAGCTGCAGAAGGCTCCCACGAGGCATAGAGCTGCTGTCCGTTTAAATGTAAACACTTGTTCAATCATGTTGTATCATTTTAATTAAGTTTGTTTCTAGGTGTTATTACTTCTTGGTTAAAGAACACGGCTGCAAAGGTAGAAAACTGTCATGAGAACGTGTTTTCTTGATGTTCCAATTGTTTCATCTCTTGTTACAGCACACCGTAACTAACACATTTTCTGTATTTTAAGATAAACTAAAAAAAAGAAACATGTTATAACACAAAAAAATGGCGCATATCACTATGCACCACTTCCGAAAACAATTAAACCTGTTTCACAACAGTCTTGCAGTTCATCAATATGAACTGTTTTCTTTATACAAAAGCATAAATCTAAAAATAAATATCTTATGATTATATATACTGCAAAATTACTACAAAACTCAAAAATACTGTTTGGCAGATGTTCCAAAATATTTGCATGATAACACATAATAAAGAAAAAGGCCCCAAAAAAGAAAAAGATGACCTCACGTTTTTCGAGGCCATCTTTCACATTTAACAATCTATCTCACATATTTTATCTCAAAACCACCTTCTTGCCATTATAGATATAGATACCCTTGGTTGGGTGTTCTACCCGCTGACCCTGAAGCGTGTACCAGCCGGAGTTCTCTTTGGTCTCCTGACCGCTGATATGCTCAGCACTCTCGACCTGCTCGATGCCCGTAGTACCATCGTTCCAACCACCATCGATGCTTCTTGAACGAGAAGCACTGGTCATGGAAATCATCAGATGACCTACCACTACCTCAAGCCATGAACCACTGCCACCCCAGCTGTTTGCTACAGGAGTGAAGCGGAAGTGATAGTAACCCGTGTGGGAAGCAGTGAATCGTACCTGACCACTATTGCTGCCATAAGTATTTGCACCGGTATTCTTGTTCACATTCTTGGTACACTGGATAATCTGAGAACCCAGTACGTTGTTGCTCTCGTCGAGAACCTCACACTTCAGATAAGGAGACCCCGACCACGCCACGGCATTATAAGAGAATACATAGCTGCCCTGCTTCAACGAGAAGCCATAGCCCCAAGTAGAACCAAACTCAGCGTAGCCTGCCTTGCTGGCATCGCTCTGACGGATGTAAAGACCCGTAGAAAAATCACCACCGGCAAACTTGAAGATGCGTGGACCAATGCCAGCTGCACCAGCCGCTTTCTGCTCTCCGGCATCAACAATCTTCCATCCGGCAGGAACCTGTCCCACGGCATTCAGTGCCAGCGGATTTCCCTTGAAGTAAAGAGCCACATTGCCTACCAGAGCCTCAACCCAGGCACCACCTGTGCCCTTGGCATCAGCCACAGGGGTGAAACGTACACGATAGTTGCCCTTAATCATGGAATAGAACGAGAGAGAAACCCTGGTGGTACCCGAGAGATAAGCCCCCATATTGCCATTGGCATTGCCATTTGCCTTGACGATGGTAGAAGCAAGAACAGCATTCTGAGGGTCGAACACCTCCACCTTCATATATGGAGCACCCTTCCATGCTGCCACATTGCAGCTCAGCTCATACTCGCCATATACCAGAGGCAGGGTATAACCATTGGTATTACCATATTCTATATAGCCAGCCTTATCGGCAGAAACAGTTCTCACATAGAAAGCATTCTTGAAATCACCAGAGAAATTCATGATGCGTGGACCGCTCGATTTATTGCCGGCATAAACCTGAGTGCCATTATCTGCCACCGTCCATCCCGAAGGAACGAATCCGCTGCCATTGCCCCACGACTTGACGATGTTCTCGCCCTGGGTATTGCCAGAAGTAGAAGACTGAGTATTCTGGTTAGAAGAAGACGTACCAGCAGACTTATGAGCATAGTCTTTCTTAGAATACTCATAATACCAGTAGAAGCAGGTCTGACCGCAAGCCTCCGGATTAGCCTCCAATCCAGCCTTGATTTGACCAGTTTTCAGGAAGTTGTCGATATCAAGATAATCATCAGTACTGGTCAGCGTCATGCTGATGTTTCCGAAATGATCCATCACCTTCTTCCAGGCATTACCCCATTTGCTGGTAGTGGCAGTTCCCCATGAACCCAGGTTGCTGGCCACCCACTGTCCAAACTCATTATACTTACCTGCACCAGGTTTTTCCGGACTCCAGTCTATCTCAGAAACAAGAATCGGTTTATTCTTTACCACAGGCACCTGCTTCTGGAAATTATAGATGAAAGCGTTGGAATCATAGTTGGTATCACTTGCCCCATACCATCCCGGATACACATGCACGGCATAGCCGAAGTTGCTGTCGGAAACAGGATAAGAGGCATAATTCTCATACTGGCTCTGATAGCCCGTGCCAGGAATCCAGATAATACCCTTGAAGCCATTCTTGCGAATCACATCAACTACTGGCTGGAAATAATCCCGCATGGCAGTAGCAGAACTCTGACCATACCTATTATATATATGAACAGGCTCGTTGGCAAGTTCCAGCGATACGATGCCGGAATTATTCTTCACCCAACTGTTGCTGGAAACAATGTTCCACACCGTTTTAAGATAATTCTGATAAGCATCGCCTACCTTCAAATCCTTAGGACATACGCCTGGAGGACGAATCACCACATACAAGCCATGATTGATGGCCTTCTGCGCAATAGGCAGATAAAGGGCATCAAGATACTTCTGCAAACGGGTAGCACTGAAACGCGATATATTAGCCTCTCCAGTATCAGAACCCGTTGACTTCTTGTTGGGATCATTGGTCCAGCCTGGTTCGAGATGAAGACGGAAGATATTACAATAGGTACCTTTGGCAGGATTCTGGAGTGCTCCAAAAATCTTGTCATAATAGCTTATGCATGCCGAGATGTTATTGTCTGTACAGCTATAACCCCAACGATATTTGTTGAAGTAAGGACTCGGTGTATCCATCACACCATGTAAAACCACTTTGTTGCCATAGGCATCATTCAACTGATTGCCATTCACATGAAGCGGCGAAACCACTCCAAACTGGGCGAACAGACATGACGGTAGCAACGCAGCCGCCAATATCGCCAAAAATCTCTTTTTCATTTGTTTTTAGGTTGAAATATAAAAGTTTATAATTGTTATAATGCCGACAGTTTCACCGGCTTTTCTGATTTACACAGTTAAAACGCTGCAAAAATAGCGATTTTTTCGAATCATAACTTTATTTCATGTAACAAATGCTTTATGATTGGTTTCATAGTCTAATGATTATCCAAGAGTGTCTATTTCATACTACAGAAAAGATGACACCGCATATGGCGATGTCATCTTTTTGTTTACTCCCCAAACTTCCACCAATCCAGGAAGAAGAGGTTCTGCTTCTGGATGTCGCCTCCCTTAAAGACGAAGTAGAGATCATGAACACCCTTTACCTTCTTCACCTGGGTAGAGAAGGTTTTGTATTCGTCCTTGGTGTTGCTGATATCCACCTTGCCGATGCATTGGCCGTTTACCCCATCAAGACGGATTTCGATGCTGCCGCCAAACATGTGGCAAGAGGCAGAAACCTCAAACTTACTTGCACCCTTCCTGAAGTCAACACCCTTCACGAGGATATACTTTCCCTCATCAATATTCGTAACCACCTGGTTCCATCTGTCCTTCTGCGCCCATTCGTTCTTAGGCTGCGTCTTCAATCCATAGCCCCAAGCCATCGTCTCAGCCTCAACCTGGCGATAAGGGTTGAACCATTCTATCTGCTCCAACTTGCAATCCTGGAAGTATGGCAACTCCTGGATGGTTCCGTCAGGATTGTATGTCATCTCGGCCGCAGAAACAGAACGCTGCTCGGCATGACGCCCCGTCTTCAAACGGAAGATGTCATAATTCAAGCCGAAGCAATAGCTCTTGCCTTTATAGTCGATGATGCCCGGATGATTGCCACGAGTACGAGGCGTATGGTTCATGATATGTCCCTTATATTCCCACGGTCCGAGCGGATTCTTGCTCATCGCATAACCGATGCCCTCAGGACAGCAGGTAGAAGCATAAGCCAGATAATAATTGCCATTGCGCTTCCAGAACCAAGGACCTTCCTGATAATCCTGAATCTTTGGGAAGTGCATGATGGAATCTGAATAAGAAATCATGTCCTCGTTCAGTTTCACTGCCTTCAACTCCGGGTTGCCCCAATACATGTAAGCCTGGTTATCATCATCTATCCATACGGTAGGGTCAATGTCGAACCAGTCGCCCTCCCATGCCAGAGGCTTTCCGATAGGATCCTTGAACGGTCCGAATGGACTATCTGCTACCAGCACTCCGATGCCATGACCGTGGATTGGGCAATACATATACCATTTGCCATTGCGCTCGATGACCTGCTCTGCCCAGGCACCATTTTCGCCCTTGAACCACTTGAAGTCTTTCAATGAAGCCACGGCACCGCGGTCTTGCCAGTTTACCATATCCGTAGAGGTATAGAGCAGCCAGTCTTTCATCAGGAAGCCCTCAGCCCCATCCTCATCGTGGGTGGTATAGAGATAAACCGTATCGTTGTGCACATAAGGTGCAGGATCGGCTGTGTACTTGGTCTGGATGATTGGCAAGTTGATGTTCTGTGCTGTTGCTGCAGTTCCCATGCCAGCCAAAAGCAGGGATAAAATCATTCTGTATCTAGTCATTTTATGATTTAAATTAATTATTAGTTGATTAAATTGTTATTTATGGATGCAAAGGTAAGCAAAAAAACAGGATTCTACTTTTTCTCATGTTTCAAATACTTAATATGATGTAACACATAAGAAAAAGGTGCGTCATAAAATGATGCCACACCCTCTTTTGTTTTTAGCCTTTACATTATATTATATAGCAAAAAGCAAAAATGAGACTTCTCGGTTTTAGTGCTGGGAAGTCTCATTGATGTATCAGGGTAGTCTCATTTAATATTCTATCTCAAAACCACCTTCTTGCCATTATGGATATAGATACCCTTGGTTGGGTGTTCTACCCGCTGACCCTGAAGCGTGTACCAGCCGGAGTTCTGTCTGGTCTCCTGACCGCTGATATTCTCAGCACTCTCGACCTGCTGCTACTCCCCAAACTTCAACCAATCCAATACAATCGTCTTATCTTCATCAATCATAAAGTTCATACCAATCTTTTCCACGGTTTTGCCTCTTAGGGCAAAAGCATCAGCATAATGCTTGTTGTTGATTTGGTCAAGAGCCTCTTGTGCTGACTTATTAAATTTCAGTTCTATCACATAGATGGTATCCTTTGTTTCCATCGTAATGTCTGTTCTTCCACGGAAAGTATGCTGTTCCACCAATATACGGAAATTCGTAAGCAGGGCAAAGATGATATACATTGTCTGCTGATAATGCCCCTCATAATCGGTATTATCGCAATAAGGTACCGTCTCCCAGAACGTTTTCAATAGCTGAAGAGCACCATCCATGTTACCCTTATTGATAAGAGCCGACATCTTGGCCACGGTCGTATTGCACATTGCAGACTTTGCCGCCAAATAATGCGGCAACATACTGCGATACAAACCTATCCTCACTTCTTTGTTAGGCAGAGCCAAGGTATAGAGTTCCGTTTCCGAATCATAATTCTTGATAGTGATATAACCACTCTGATAAAGCAAAGGCATGATAGTAGTCATCGTCTCAGTGGCTGCATCGAAATCATCCTTTGATGCATCCATCTGTTCACCTAGGTCAATCGGTGTAAAGTCATATTTCCGCATCATATTAAGGAGATAAGTAGGAGTGCCTGAGCCAAACCAATAGGAATCAACCTTTCGCTTTGAAAAGCAAGTGAGCAAGCTATATGGATTGAATATGTCAGAAGAAGGCCAAGCGAAATGATAGCCATCATAATTTTCCTTCAACTTTTCCAAAGTTTTATCATAGGACAAGCCCAACACATCTGCCATCTGCTGAATATCTTCATGCATTTCTGTCACAAGTTCCTCCTTGGTAATGCCGCAAATGCCAGCATATTCTGTATCCATACTCACATTTGTGATATTATTGAGTTCACTGAAGATACTAAGTTGCGAGAACTTGGTGATGCCTGTCAAGAAGACGAAACGCAGCATTCGGTCGCTATCCTTTAGGGGACTATAGAAATTGCGCATCACCTCTCTCAATATATCCAAGCTAGTATCCTCATGTACCACATCGAGCAAAGGAGCATCGTATTCATCGATGAGCACAACGACCTTCTGCCCAGTCTGCTCATATACCGTTTTTATTAAATTAAGCATACGGACATTCGGGTCAGGAGAATCATTGACGATGCCAAATTTTTCTTCATTTACCTTTAATATATATAAGAGATAGCGCACCAATTGGTCTTTCTCCATGTGCTTTCCACCTGCCAAACTAAAATGAAGCACAGGATATTCCGACCAATCTTTTTCCAGCTTTTCGATGGCAAGCCCCTTAAAGAGTTCCTTCTTTCCCTCGAAATAGCTCTGCATAGTAGAGACGAGGAGTGACTTTCCAAAACGACGTGGACGACTCAAGAAGAAATACTTTCCACTCGTATGAGTCATACGATAGATGTACTCCGTCTTATCTACATAGAGAAAGTCCTCCTCTCGAATCTCAGAGAAGGTCTGCATGCCTATTGGATATAACTTCGTTGCCATATTATCAACTATTTACTATTTACGTTGGCAAAGATAAGCAAAAATCCCGAAACCGCCAAGCGATTTTGGGATTTATTATGTATTCAACTGTGTACCCAATACCTTGAAGGGAATTTGATCACTCTATCAACGTCTATCAAAGAGTTTCACACCCTCTTTTCATATTTACCCAGCTCCTTGATGATTTTCTCAAGTTACTTAATATTCTATAGAAACATCCAGTTTCTTCAAATCCTTATCAGCCGAACTGCTGCCGTAATAAACCTCATAGTTACCTGCCTTGGCACGCACGGTATTGGTGGCAGCATCGAAGAGTTCGAAGTTTCTGCTATCCAGCGTAATGACAGCCTCAGCAGTCTTTCCTGCCTTCACCTCCACTCTCTCGAAAGCCTTCAAGCTCTTCAATGGTCCTTCGGTATCGGCAGGATCCTTCACATACACCTGTACCACCTCGGTTCCATCCTTCTTTCCAACATTACTTACAGGCACCTTCAAGGTAATCTTCTCACCCTTCTTCAGGATAGAGTTGGAAAGTGTAGCATCGCCAATACGGAAAGAAGTATAGCTCAAGCCATAACCGAATGGGAAGAGCGCATCGTTCATATAACGATAGGTTCTGCCCTTCATGCTGTAATCCTTGAAATCAGGCAACTGCTCAGAATTCTTATAGAACGTAATAGGTAACTTGCCGGCAGGATTGTACTCTCCGAAGAGTACACGAGCCACTGCCTCACCACCTTCCTGACCAGGATACCAGGCTTGGAGAATAGCATCGCAACTCTCTGTCTCTGGAGTCAAGGCGATAGCCGAACCCGAACAGTTGACAAAGACAACCTTTTTGCCCGCCTCCTTTAAAGCCTTCAGGAAATTGCGCTGAACCTTAGGCAATTCGATGTTGGTGCGGTCACCACCCTTGAAGCCAGAAATCTCGATAGGCATTTCCTCACCTTCCAACTGTGGAGAGATGCCACCTACGAAGACTACTGTCTCGCAATCCTTCAACTGCTTGAGCGAAGCCTGATAGTCGATAGGATTCTCATGACCGATATTGATCTTCATATTGGCATTATAGGTTGGCATCTCAGCATATCGTATTTCTATCTTATACTCCTTGCCTTTCACGCCCTCAAACTCGATGCGGGATTCTGCTGTGCGCCAATCACTCTTTTCTGACTTTTTCTCACCATTCAGATAAACCTCATAATGACCGCAGGCAGCCACATCGAGCAATACCTTGGCATTCTGCTTAGGACGGAATACGGTTTCATACTTGGCAGAAAAGCCCGTCAACTTCACATTGGGTGCAAACGAATGCTGACCATAGGTAGTTACCTGCACAGGATTCTTTTCCTGAGTGATGGTAACAGGCTTACCTTCCATTTCACGATTGTTCCAGAAAGTGCCCTTAAAGCCCATCTTGCCATCCATGCTACACTGGTCGAAGTAAGAATCCAAAGTCTGGTCGTTCACCAGGTCGCACCCTTTAAAGGTGACGACCTGGTTTTTCTTCAAACGACTCTTGATACCATCCAGGATGGTAATTGTCTGTCGTGGAGTACCATTATAGTTTCCCCACATCATCGGTTCGTTATCCACATTTGGTCCGATGAAAGCAATCTTCTTTAGCTTTTTATCGAGAGGTAATACCTCATTATTGTTTTGGAGCAGCGTCATGGTCTGCAGAGCCATATCGAGCGAGAGTTGGCGATGCGCCTTGCTGCAAAGCACAGATACAGGAATCTTCGACCATGATACTATCTTGTTGTCATCCATCTCACCCAAGTCGAAACGACCTTCGAGCAGACGAATCACATGCTTATCAACTTCTTCTTCAGTCAGGGCACCATACTTCACAGCCTCAGGCACCGATTTATATATATAATTAAATCCACATTCTACATCGGTTCCAGCCAATACGCCCTTAGCTGCTGCATTTCTGGCATTGCTCGAAACCTTATGATTCTCCCAGAAATCAGTAACAGCACCACAGTCGGAAACTACCAGGTACTTGAATCCCCACTCATCCCTGAGAATCTGCTGCAAAAGGCGGGTGTTGCCGCAGCATGGTTCATCATCCCAACGCTGATAGGCACACATCACCTCACGCACCTTGGCATCCTGCACAAGTGATTTGAAGGCAGGCATATAAGTTTCCCAAAGGTCGCGCGGTGTAACATCGGTAATATTGTCTGTGTGGCGAGCCCATTCCGGTCCGCTATGAATTGCATAGTGCTTGGCACAAGCCCAGAGTTTGCGGTATTTCGTATCTTCAGGTCCCTGCAATCCGCGCACCACGGCACATCCCATCCTACTGGTAAGATAAGGATCCTCACCATAGGTTTCCTGTCCACGTCCCCAGCGAGGATCACGGAAGATATTCACGTTTGGAGTCCAGACAGATAAAGCATGGAAACGGGTTACATCTCCTCCCTTCTGCTGCAGTTCATTCCATTTGGCACGCATCTCATCAGATGTTGCATCAAAGACTCTATACACCATTCTGTCATTAAACGAAGCTGCCATTCCGATAGGTTCCGGAAAGACGGTTACATCTCCCATGTTCGCCACACCATGCAGTGCTTCGCTCCACCACTGGAATCTCTTGATTCCCAATCGCGGAATAGCCGGCGAATCATCCAGCATCAGAGAAGCTTTCTCTTCCAAAGTGAGACGACCACATAAATCTACCGCTCTCTCATGAGCCGAGAGGGCTGGATTCTGATAAGGAAACTGCTGAGCTGAGGCATTGCCGGAGGACATAGTTACCACAAACATCAAAGCTGCGTATATAACATTCTTGTTCATTGTAATTACTATTAAGCTATTAGTATATTAAATTGTTATTTGTGCTGCAAAGATAAACAAAAAAGCAGAATACTACTTTATTACAAGTATCAAATACTTTATATAATGTAACACTTACAGCTGTATCTTTACAGCCTTTCCGTCATATTCCACACTCTTGCTTGCCTGCATAGGCTGATCGCCCGCACCACTATTGGTATTCACCAGTACGATATGGAATCTGCGATGCTGGAGCATTCCCTTATAGCTGCCCTTGCGTGGAGCGATGCTCAGAGTTCTGTCTGCTTCATTCCAAACAAACTGGATTTCCGAGAATTTACCCTTCTCATAGTTGTAGTTGTCGCCCTCATCCTCATAGAGCGTAAATTTACCATCAGCACCAGGATAGACACGAATTTCCAGCTCATCCCAAGGTTTCTCTGAACTATACTGCACTTCAGGACCGAATGGCAGGATGGTACCTGCCTTGATGAATACAGGCATGATGTCGATAGGACAAAGGCGCTGGATATCTTGACCGCCCTCATACTGGGTGTTGCTCCAGAAATCATACCATTTATTACCCTTTGGCAAGTAAACATTCACAGGCGCAGCTGCCTTCCTTACATCAGGATAGATGGTATGGCCCTTCTTCTCCTTATCCTTCCAAGTGTATAAAGGATCGGTTACCGGCTTCACCAGAATATTGCGGCCGAAGAGATACTCATCGTTCAGACGGGAAGCCTTCTTGTCTGCCGCATAATCCATTACCAGGGCACGCATCATGCTTCCGCTATTCTGTACACAGTCGCCAGCCGTACTGTAGATATAAGGCAAAAGGCGATAGCGCAACTTGATGGCCTTAATCATAGCATCATAAGCCCAGTCGCCCTGCTTTCCGAATTCATACAGTTCGCTTACCATCGGCGAAGAACAGTGGTTGCGCATCAATGGCATGAAGGTTCCCCACTGCATCCAGCGGGTCTGCAATTCCTGAATGGCTGGATTCTTTGGATTCTGTTCAAACTCCCAGTAGAAGAAACCACCCAGGTCGGTGTTCCAGAATGGGATACCGCAGAGCGAGAAGTTCAAGCCCGATGGAATCTGATTCTTCATCTCGTCCCAGGAAGCCACCACATCACCGCTCCAGCAGATGGTGCCATAATGCTGAATACCGAGACTGCCGCTTCGGGTCATCTGGAGCGAACGCTTTGTGTTGCCCTTCATCGCTCTCTGGTGCTCGTAGATGCTCTTGTTGTGCAACAATGGGAAGGCGTTCTTCACACCCAACCATGAACCATCGAAGGTCTGATAGTTCTCATCGCCCGGCTTCTCAAAATGGTCTGGCTCCGTAGAATCGGTCCACCAGGCATCAAAGCCCATCTGGTAGAGATGAGTAAGATACTTCCAGTAGAGGTTGCGAGCCTTCGGATTGAAGACATCGTATGGCATCACGCCACTGTTTCTTGGCCACGTTTCAAAAGGAAGGAGGGCATTCATCTTCTTCAGTTCACGATACTGCTCTGTCCAAGGACCGAAACTTGCCCAGATGGAAATCATCAGATGGGCATCGTTCTTATGAACATACTTCACCATCTCTTCCGGACTCTTCAGACGGGGTTCTCCCTGTACCTTCATCTGCTTCATATCGGTAGGAAGATACTTGGCATAGGCTGGGTCGCCCACCTTATTTATATAGTATGGGTTCTGGAACTTCATCGCATTCCAGTTGGAGTCGCATCCCCAATACTGCCAGTCCTGCACGATGGCATCAGTAGGAATCTTCAGTTCGCGATACTTGTCCAACACGCCAGCCAGTTCATCACTGGTCTTATAGCGCTCACGGCATTGCCAGAAGCCCATCGCCCATTTCGGGAACATCGTAGCCTGTCCGGTGAGTTCACGGATGCTGGCGATGACTCCATCCTGCGTACCATCCTTATACATGAAATAGTAGTCGGCGCAGGTTCCCACTTCACTGGTAAAGGAAGTGCATGATGGCTGGTTGCCATTATTCTTGGATGCTACGATATCATTGAAATAAGTTTTTCCTGCATTGTCCCAGTAAAGACCATAGCCCTTCTCACTGGTGAAATAAGGGATGGCGATATAAGTATTATTGTTCCAGAGTACGATATTCTGTCGACCACGCTGATTCATGTAAACATCGCGCAACTGTCCCAGACCATAGATGGCCTCGTCATCAGCAAGACGGAAGTCCTGCTCTATACGGTACTTGCCCTTGTTGGCTTCATCCTTGCGAGCTTCCAGACGGGTCTTCGTATCAGTAAGCAGCAGCTTTCCATCCTTCGAAAGGAAGCGGATTTCGCCAGTCTGCTGATTCAGTTCAACGGAAATAAAACTAGAATTGATTTTTACAATATCACCGTTTTCCTGTATTTGAACGCCCTTCATTTGCTGAGGTTTCAAGATGACAGAATAGCTTTTCTTCTGAACAGGAGCACCAAGTCCGGCATCAGATTTCAAGATGCGGACGATGGATGGAGAATAGAATTCGATGGTTACATTCTGCTGAGCCACCTGACGGGTGATAGACTTGGCAGCCGCACCTTTCTGGGTGCCTGCCACCTTTACATTCTTGGCGCTGAGTTCACTTGGAACGCCAACGACAGCGATGCCCAAAAGGGCAATGAGAGATAAATTCTTTAGCATACTTCTGTTTATTTTATTAGAGGGTTTATGATTGGGACGCTTCTCGATTGTCAAATCATCATGAATTTATTGTTGTCTGAAATTCCATTTAGAATTATCGCTATTGAAATCGAAAGGAGCCAAGCCTGGGGTACAATCGCCGAGTGAAACCAATGCCAGTTTCTCTTCTGTGCCTGGCACTGCCTTAGGCATGATGCGATAGGTGCCATCGGTGAGCTGTTCGATACGCCAAAGCTGGGCATCTTCACCCGTAAACTCAGGTTTGGCAATGACATCATGCTGAGCGGTTGCGGTAAGATAGCGAGTAGTGCCTTCTATGCAGATTTTATAATAAGGACCACCCAGATAACCACCCTTTCCGGCAGGCATGATACTCCACTTCTGATGAGGACGGAACATATAATCGTTCATTCTTACCTTCACCTCGCCCTTAGGCCATTCTGCCTCTACCTCCTTCAAGGTCTGAGGTTCGATATTCTTCAGAGGCTTGGTTGGCTTAATCCAGAAAGGTTCGATATCCCGTTGCATTCTCACGAAATCTACGGCAATCTCCAGGGCATAGCCTCTTCGTTCTGATTCTATCTCGTAGGTTCCGGCATGAAATTCATCACCAGCCACAGGCCAGTCGTTCTTCCACAACAAAGGACGGATGGCCAACACGCTTCGTCCTCCCTGTCTGAAATCAGACTCATAGTGGAACGACATCTTTTCTACACCCTCTTCCTCAATATAGCGGCCGAAGTGACCGGGACCCGTCTTCAGATTGTTGGCTGCAATCACCATTTTTCCACCGCCCTGCAACATCTCTCTGCCCACATTATCTACGTATGGACCGGTTATCTTTCGCGAACGTCCCACAACGATATTGTAGGTAGAATTAGGACCATCGCAACAGGTGCCATGGGTGCCGAGAAGATAATACCAGCCGTTGCGGTAAATCAAATCAGTAGCCTCGCAGTCGATGGCGATATTGACGGGTTCGTTGCCTTCCATCCGCTTACCTGTCTTCGGATCAAGTTCTACCAGACGGATAAATCCGAAATAGGTACCATAACTGAGCCAGAGTCTGCCGGTAGTAGGGTCGAGCAACAAACCCGCATCAATGGCATCACAGTCTTCATCATCCAATGAAGAAGCAACCACCACCGGTTCAGTATATTTGAAATCAGGCGATTTCGGATCAAGCGTTTTGTTCCACATCGTCAGGACATCACCGCGATGACTGCCTCCCAATCCACCGCCCGTAGCACTGTAGGCTACAAGATAACGGTCGCCAATCTTCAACACATCAGGAGCCGCTCCTCTTCCGGGACGAACAGCACTACCCTGCCAGGTCCAGCCATCCTCCGACCAGATTCCACCTTCACCCGTTCCAAAGGTATAATACTTTCCATCACACAGGGCAATGGTAGAAGGGTCATGAATGAAAGGTTCGCCCACCTGGGCTTCTGCCTCGTAAGCAGAGGAAGACAACAAGGCAACCAAAGCAGCGGCATAAAGTTTCTGCTGAGCAGCAACCGGGCTAAAATATCTGAAAAATATATTGTTCTGTTTCATAACTTTCTTTATTGATTGCACTACTTCACGTGAATAGACAGGTTTCTGACAGGCTTGCCCTGTCCGTCGATGAATCGGACACAGAAGTCGCTCATACCAGGACCATTGATTACTGCACCACGAAGGATATTCCTACCTTTCTTCAAGGTAAGCTTCTTAGAAACCACATCATCGCGAACCATTCTTCGGTCGCCTTCGAGCATCACCGCCTCCTCACCATTGAGCCACCACATGGAAGCACCATTCGAGCCAACAGACAAGCGGACGTCTTTCATCTCCTCAGGGCAATCGATAATGGTAACCGCCCAGAACAAGACACCATACTTGGGTTTCTTAAACGATGTGGCGAAACGGAAGAGTTTCACATTAAACAGTTTACTGTCCAGCGCATGCCATTTCAGTTTTTCCTTGCCCACCTTCACGACGGCTCCATACTTAGGAACTGTTTCCATCTGTTTAGGGAAATACTGCGTATGGAATACCTCCTTCAGATAAGAATCTGTAAAAACGACATTGCTCTTGACCGGCATAGAGATGGGCTCCAGGAGCAACCATCTCTGAATAAAGCCAGCCGCATTAGGCATGACAGGCTGCTTGCCGACTGGTCCGAAATAAGGATTGATGTCTGCAGGTAAATTCCTATTTTGGGCATCCGCAGAGGAATGCCCAAAAAGGAATACACATAAACAAAACAATCTAACTATTTTATTAAAAAATTTGTACATAGACTATTCATTATTATTGAGGTTCGATAATCTGATAACGGCCACTCAGATGCATGAAGGCGAAGAGACGCAACAGTCCGTCGTAATAGCCATCGAAGAAGCCTTCTTTATCTGGTTCATGTTTGGCATTCCAGAAATGACTGACGAATTCCCTGCCCTTCACATGATTGCTGACCAAAGAAGCCGCAGCCGAAGTGGCAACAAAACCGATAGAATGGCGGAGTGCCTTAGGAGCCGTACCTGCCGGCAGAATATCTTCTACCATCGTTCCATCTACATTATACTGGTCCAGGAAAGAATCAATGCCCTTACTATACAGGAAGTTCTGCAGCGTATTGGCATATTTCTGCTGCCACTCCTTATCCTTGCAAGCCCAGGAATAATCGAGCGCTATGTTCATTGGCACTCGCCATGAATCGTAACGGAATGCATCACCCAACAACCGACCGGTCTTCATCAGACTGCCATCATAGTTGCAATAGTCCGGGTTCAAGCCCGTCTTCTCATTGATACACTTATGCAGGAACTCACGGCTTTTCTCAGCACACTCCTTCCAGAACTGGGACCGTCCGTCGTTAGCCCATTTCGCCCAAACCTCGTAAAAGGCAGGGAGATGGTAAGAAGGGTCGGTAAACTTCCCGCCCCAATGATCGGGCGTAAAGGTGATGAGCTGATGTTCAAGATTGATGAGCGGAGCTGTGCGGTCCATTCCCGCCTTCTGCATGCTGCAATCCAGAATATGCTGCGCTTCCTTCAGATAGTTGATGCCCGTATCATTGCCCCATCGGTTGGATGCAAAGATGAGCGAAGTTACGAAATAGAGTTCACCATCCGATGCGGCTCCCTGCGCATTTCTCGTTCCATCAGTCTTGCAGCTCCATGCGAAATAGCCCTTATAAGGTCCTTCCTGATGCTGCATGTATTTCTTGCTCCATCGCCAGAGACGGTCGAAGATGTCCTTCTTGTCAAACTGCACGGCAGCCATCATTCCATACGACATGCCTTCGGTTCTCACATCATTGTTCTTTATATCGCTGACATATCCCATGGAATCGCCCACTTCGAAATAAACCTTGTTCTTACCGTAGAATACATCGTTGAACACTTCGTTCACCTTCCTGTCTATATCAGCCTGCTTATAGCCCATTTCGGCAAAGAGATTACGATACTGGTGAGTTTCAAAAGCTCCCTTTTCCCAAGGCAACGCATCGAAGCCCAGCCAGTCAACCTCTACGTCGGCACCACTCTGCAAGGATACGTGTAGAGCATGAACGCCCTGAGGAGCATGAAGCACCTGGGCACGGACATTCTTCCAGGCTGCCGACTTCGGAATCTTCACCTTAGCGATGATATTGCCCTTCTTGCCATCGGCTCTGACTACGAGCACACCGCCCTTTGAAGACTTGGCACGAACGGTGATTTCTTCCACCTTCTCATTACCGAAATCCACCTTATTATATATAAGAGCTGTATTCGATTTAGAGAAGAGAGTCTTCCATCCTTCAAAACAGTTGTTTTTATCCAGATAATCAATACCAATACCCTTGCCTTGCAGCGCAGAATAGCGGTCAATCTGAATACGCGAACGAGCCTTCGTCAATCCCACACCTCTTAGCGTAGGTATCACCTTCTGTATCGTTCCGTCAGGATTGAAGTTCAGAGAGTCGATTCGCACCGAGCGGTTCTTGTCAAACTTAGGCGAATAATCATTATGATGATAGAAAAGATACCACTGTCCCTGATATTCCACGATGCTATGATGATTGGTCCAGCACTTCGTAGGCGACTCATCCATGATGATGCCCTTGAACGTGAAAGGTCCCATCGGATGGTCAGCCATGGCATAAGCCAGCGTTTCGGTTCCATCCTTTTCACGTACCCAAGGGAAGGTGAAATAATACTTGCCGTTACGCTCGAAAGCAAATGGTCCTTCCTTGAAACCATCTGGCAATCCCTCCACCAGTTTGGGTTCCGAGGCAAGTTCCGTCATGTTTGGTTTCAGCTTAGCCATGTGCAAACCGGCCCCCGCCCAGTAGATATAAGCCTGTCCGTCCTTATCTATCAGCACACAAGGATCTATGCCGTGCACACCCTCTATGGGTTTCCACATCGGCATAAACGGTCCTTCGGGCTGGTCGGCAACCGCCACACCTATTCCGAATCCCTTCTCCTTCCCTTTCGGAGCAGCAGGGAAATAGAAGTAATATTTCCCCTCTTTCTCTACACAGTCAGGAGCCCACATCGTATAACTGCCGTCCTGTACCCAAGGTACTTTGTCCTGCGAAACGATGACTCCATGATCCTGCCACTCAGTAAGATTAGTGGAAGAGAAAACATGATAATCAGGCATACAAAACCAAGTCTTCAGTTTCTCGATAGGACTCGGAATATCATGAGAAGGATAAAGATATACCTTCCCGTTGAATACGCGAGCCGTAGGATCAGCAGAATACTGTCCGCTGATAATCGGGTTCTGAGCCGAAGCTCCTGTCGATAACGCCAGCATCAAGGCACACATCCATGTTTTCATACGTAAATTCCTTTAAAGAAGAAAAAAGGGAGTGCTTTTTTTCAAAACACCCCCTAATTGTCAAACAATCTATAGTTCTTTAAACTTAAAACACTATATTAACAAAACTACTTCATGATTACCAACCAGGATTCTGCTTCAGGTTAGGATTCTTATCCATCACGGTCTGTGGATAAGGGAAGAACTCATGCTTGCCCTTCTTGAAACCTACCTTGAAATTAGTCTCAGGAGTGTTGGTCGTATAGAAACGGCTGTTTGCTTCTGATCCATGCTCCCAAGTTACATTCTGGTCGTCTGCCTTTGGAGCTCTGAAAACCTTATCAAACAAATGTGGCACGACTGTACCAGCCTTAGTCAAACGCTCAATGGCCTTTGTATCATTCCATCGCATGATATCGAACCAACGACAGCCTTCAAGCCAAAGTTCATATGACTTTTCTTTCTTCAACACATCCATATCAACAGTTTCACTGATTGTCTTGGAACCAGCACGTTTCTGAATCATGTTGATATATTTCTTAGCTTCAGCCTGATCGCCTGTCTGAAGACAAGCCTCTGCATAATTGAGCAAAACCTCAGCGTAACGCATGACAAGATAATTATTCAAGCGAATATTATCACCATATTTCTTGCCATCAGTATCAGAAGCTCTCATTATTTGCTTGAACGCCAACCAGGTAGAGTTGCCGTAGAGTCCCTGAACAGGGTCATTGATGCCAATCTTGTCACTGGTTTTCTTCTGCTCGTCAGTCATATTATCGATTTCATCCTTGCCGTAAGACATATGATAAACCGCATCATCAATATGCTTTAAAGTAGCCTTCAAGCGATAAGAGTGATCACCATCATTTTTATAGAACTCGTCACCAAACCACTGAGGCACGCCAAGGCCACCCCAGCCATCAACGCCGCCACAATAAACCTTGTTAGGAGAAACAACAAAGTGATCAGCACGCCAATCCCAATAGTTGGTCTCCATCCAGCTAGAACGCTGAATCATACCACCCCAATCGGTCTTACCTGAATTATACTCGAAGTTGACTTCAAATACCTTCTCCTCGTTGGCATCACCCTCGATATGGAAGTTGTCGGCATATTGCTTACCAGGAACAAGATCATACTTGTCCGAGTCTATAACCTTTTTAAGGGCATTTTTAGCCTTGTCATACTGACCGGCGAAAAGGTAAGCCTTTCCGGCAAGAGCATATGCAAAGCCCTTGGTTACCTTCACTGCTCCATCCTTGTCATCCTTACTTTTACGCTCATCCAAATCGTTGGCAGCATTCTCACATTCCTGCGCAATCCACTCTATCAACTGTTTGTGATCCATAGGATGCTCAGGATCCTTATCACAATTAAAAGGCTGTGCAGAAGCATCCAGAACATGAGTTACCAATGGTGGAGTACCCCAGAGATTAGCCAACAGGAAATAATCATAAGCACGAAGCACACGAGCCTCTGCGGCACAACGTTTCTGCACAGCGGTAGTAGCATCGGCAAAGTGATCGAGTACAAGGTTACAGGCATATACAGAGTGATAGAGGCCTGTGTACATAAACTTTGGCACCTCAGCCTCAGCATCATAATAGAACTGATTGAGCATGATACCAAACGTATTATCACCAGAGTTGGCACCTGCTGCCAACACATCGTCTCCACACTCATTGACTATCAGTTTCAATGGAGTATAAATACCTGGGCCACCACCATCGTGGTTACGTCCCATCACATTACACATAAAGCTTTCGTATGCAGCAACGAGGGCCGCCTCTGCATCAGCATCGGTCTTATAGAAGTTCTCGGTATATATTACACCCTTCTGCTCAATGTCAAGCTGATCCTCACAAGATGTAGTGAGCGTCATTGTTCCTGTGGCAGCAAGAGCCAATATTGTTGAAAATAATATTTTCTTCATTGTTTTTGAATATTAAAGGTTAGAATGTTACATTGATACCAAATACCACCTTCTTGGAAGTTGGATAAGTACCATTATCAAAACCACGAGATGCGCCACTATTCATAGAAGCGGTCTCCGGATCAGCACCAGGATACTTGGTGATGGTGAAGAAATCATCCAGTGAGCAATATACACGAAGATTGCTGATACCTGCCACGCTAGAGATAGCCTTTGGCAATGTATAGCCCAACTGAATCTGCTTGATCTTGAAATATGAGCCACTGAACACAGCTGCATCAGAACTGAAGAACTTCCAGTCTGTAGCAACCTTTTTCATATCAGGATATTTAGCATTGGTGCGGTCTGCTCTCCAAGAATCCTTCCAGTAGGTATCAATTCCATTGATCAACGGACGGTCTGCAGAAACCATCAAGTTGTAAATCTTGTTGCCAGCAGAGCCTGTTCCAAATACGGTGAGGTCAAAGCCCTTATATTCTGCATTAAGAGTAATACCATAAGTAAACTTAGGAATACCTGAGCCCAAATCCTGCTTATCTTCATCGGTTGGAGCTGAAGTTGTTTCGCCATTCTTATTATAATAGAGAGCGCTACCATCTTCGGCTACACCTGCATACTTGTAACCACGGAAATACCATACCTGATGGCCAGCCTCGAATGTAGGCTTAAGCTGGTTATTGAATCCATCAATACCTATTTCGGTCAAACGGCTTACAAGGTTAGAAACCTCCTTCACCTCATTCTTCAGAGTTGAACCATTTACGGTCACACTATACTTAAAGTCCTTGATGTGATCTCTCCAACCCAACTCGAAATCAAGACCAGAGTTAAGTACCTTACCTGTATTAACAACTCTCTTGTTTACACCAATCTCTGGAATAGGAGTGATTTCAATCAAGAGGTCCTTGGTTGTCTTACGATACCAGTCTAAGCCCAAAGTCAAACGGTCGTTAAGGAATCGCGCATCAAGTCCAAGGTCAACCTGCTCTGAAGTTTCCCACTTCAAGTCTGGGTTAGCAAGTCCAGAAGGCTTAGAACCTAAAGTCAGCTTACCATCTCCGAAAGAAGGATTATACTGATAGAAACTCTGATTAAGAGCTATGGTAGAAGCATAACGATAATCGCTCAAGATATTGACGTTACCATTCTGACCCCAAGAACCACGAAGTTTCAAGAAAGAAATGGCATCACGGCTTATATTGTCCTTGAAGAACTTCTCATTGCTGATAGCCCATCCTGCTGAAACTGATGGGAAATTACCCCAACGTGCCTTCTTTGAAAGTTTTGATGTATCGAAAGCATCACGACGGAAGTTAACCTGCATGAAGTAACGGTTGTCATAGCTGTAAGATACACGACCAAAGTAAGATAACTCTGTAGCATCTGAAGGAGCGTTACCTACATTCTTGGTTGCATTAGCCAACAAGTAGTCGATGTAACGGAAGTTTGGCTCATAAGATGAGAGTATGTTACCTCCTGTAGAACTGATGGAACTATTATCCCAATGATTCTTGGTAAACGACATACCTGCCATGGCACCAATAGTGTGCTTGCCGATTGTTGTCAAATAGTTGGCAAAGTTCTCCCACTGATAGTACAAACCATTATTGGTTTTCGCTTCAATGGTATAGTTTTCACTATGTGCCATAGATGATAACCAATATGGAGTCTCGTAGTTATGATAGTTACTCTGAGTGATACGATAACCTAAGCGAGAAGTAAATGTAAAGCCCTTGAATGGCTTGATATTGGCAGCAACGGTACCACGTACATTGATACCAGAAGTCCATGTGTCATGACGATCGCGCTGATAGAGAGGGTTACCAGTAGCATCATCTACATATTTAGAAGTACCATAGTAGTCATTGTTATGGCTTGGATCTCTTGGAACTGGGCCACCGGCTTCTACCTGGGCCTTCATGCCAGGAGCCAAATCCTCCACATTACTGATATAAGCTGGAGTCAAAGGATCGATAGAAACCACAGAGTTCAGCAATGAACCATAACCTCTAGTTACACCTTTGGTCTTGTACTTTTCAAAAGATGTATTAGTAGTCACGTTCAACCACTTATAGATATCATAGTCGGCATTGATCTGACCAGTGAAACGCTTATAAGTATCCTTGCTACCTTTAACGATACCATCATTGTTCAAGATATTCAAGCTGGCGAGGAAACGTCCCTTACCGTTACTTGCCTGCAAGGTGAGACTATGCTGGTGAGCCAGACTGTTCTCAAATACCTCGTCATACCAGTTGGTGTTCTGACCATTATAGTTGTTCTTCTTCAGAAGATCATCGTTCAAGTCGCCCAAATACTTGTGATACTCGATATACTCAGGAGCATCAAAGATATCAGCCTTCTTTCCCAACGACTGGATAGTGAACTTGCTGCTGTAAGAAATCTGAGCCTTACCGCCATTGGCAGCACCCGTCTTGGTAGTAATGATAACGACACCATTACCAGCCTGCGCACCATAGATGGCAGCAGAAGCGGCATCCTTCAATACCTCCATGCTCTCAATCATAGATGGATCCAGGTACTGGATGTTATCCACCTTCAGACCATCGACGATGAGCAACGGACCGATATTACCACTATTGGAAGAATAACCACGGATACGGATATCGGCAGCCTCACCCGGACCACCCGAGTTGATAATCTGCACACCGGCAGCCTTACCCTGGAGGGCAGCACCGGCATCGGTAGCTGACAAACCCTTGATGTCATCGCTCTTGATAGATGCAACTGCACCTGTCAGGTCGCTCTTCTTCTGAACGCCATAACCGATGACAACGACATCATTCAGAACTTTTGAATCATCCTTCAAGGTAATGGAAAGGGTTTTACCAGCCTCAGCTTTCACGGTCTTAGGCTCCATACCCACATAGGTAATTGTCAATGTTGCATCAGGTGCAGCATCAATGCTAAACTTACCATCCAAGTCGGTAACAACACCCAGCTTGCTACCATCTACTTTAACAGTAGCACCAATCACAGGTTCTCCACTTGGATCAGTCACTATACCTTTTACTATGCTCTGAGCCGAAACTCCCAAAGGAAGCAAACAGAGCAGGAATAGCAATACAAACGGCTTTTCAATCATTTTAAAATTCACCATCATAAAAATAGATTAATAGTTATACTTACTTGTCAGTTGCTAAATATTACATTATTATATTCTACATCCTAAATTCTCAAAAAAATCATTAAGGATGCTGAAACACGTCGCAAAAATAGATAAAAACATTAAAACGCATTTTACCTCAAGTAACAAATACTTTATCACAAATAACATCTACCCAAAAAGAGACAAAATGAAACATATTCTGAGACCTGAGAAAAAAGAATCACCTTATTATATAACAAAGGGAAAAGTTATTGATATATGAGACAAAGCACGTATGGAAATCTTTTCATAACTTTGCAAACAGAACAAAAAATGAAAATCAATCTAACAATTTAATTAAATATAAACTATGAAGAGATTATCAATCTTAGCATCGATGCTCGCGATGGCGTGCCTACCTATGATGGCACAGAAAACGGGCAGTAAGGTTCAGGAAAAGCCTGATCCTAATTTTCAGATTTATCTCTGCTTCGGACAGTCGAACATGGAAGGAAATGCGGCTATCGAAGACATCGACCGAACGGGCGTGAACCCGAGATTCCAGGCTATGTATGCCGTGAATGATGAAAAGGCGGGATGGAAGAAGGGACAATGGCACACCGCCGTGCCGCCACAGGCAAGACCCTCTACAGGACTGACTCCTGTTGACTATTTCGGAAGAAAGATGGTAGATAACCTGCCAGACAGCATCAAGGTGGGAACCATCACCGTGGCCGTGGGCGGAGCCAGCATCGACCTCTTCGATAAGCGTACCTATAAGGCTTATCTCAAGAAACAACCCGACTGGATGAAGAACTTTGCATCCCAGTATAACGGAAATCCATACGCCCGGCTGATAGAACTGGCAAAAATAGCCAAGAAGCAGGGTGTTATCAAGGGCATCCTCCTGCATCAGGGCGAAACCAACAACGGCGATGCCAACTGGCCTAACCGTGTAAAGACTGTTTATAACGACATCTTGAAGGATTTGAATCTGAAGGCAGAAGACGTACCTCTGCTCGTAGGCGAAACCGTACAGAAGGATATGGGCGGAAAATGCTGGGCACATATCGCCATCGTTGATGATATTGCCAAGACCATTCCTACAGCCCACGTCATTTCTTCAAAGGGCTGTCCACAGCGTGGCGACGGTCTCCACTTCATCGCAGAAAGCTACCGCACCATGGGCAAGCGCTATGCAAACATGATGCTCGCCCTGCTGGGAATCATTCCAGACAGCAACTATCCGCGTGTAGATAAGGACCGCAGAGCTTATGTAAAGCTCCATGCTCCTGAGGCAAAGAAAGTAATCTTCGACATCTGCGGCAAGCAATATGAGATGAAAAAGGATTTGGATGGCGACTGGTACGGCGTGAGCGATCCGCTGGTAGTAGGATTCCACTACTATTTTCTGAATGTAGATGGCGTACAGGTAGTTGACCCTGCCAGCGAAACCTACTTCGGCTGCTGCCGTGAAGCAGGCGGTCTGGAAGTTCCAGAAGGAGCAGAAGGCAACTACTACCGTCCTCAGCAGGGCGTAGCCCACGGTCAGGTTCGCTCAGTATCTTACTATGCAGGCTCCCAGAAACAGTTCCGCCGCGCCATGGTTTACACCCCTGCCGAATATGAAACCAACACCACCAAGCGCTATCCTGTGCTCTATCTGCAGCATGGCATGGGCGAAGACGAGACGGGCTGGAGCAAGCAGGGAATGATGCAGCACATCATGGACAACCTGATAGCAGAAGGCAAGGCTGAGCCTATGATTGTTGTCATGGAGAGTGGCGATGTAAAGAAGCCTTTCGTTGCCCGTCCAGGCAAGAATGTAGATGAAGAGCGCAGCCACTATGGAGCTTCTTTCTATGATGTGATTATCAAGGATCTGATTCCGATGGTTGACAAGACATTCCGCACTTATACCGACCGCGAGCATCGTGCGATGGCTGGCTTGTCATGGGGCGGTTGCCAGACATTCAACACGGTATTGCCTCACATGGACAAGTTTTCTGCCCTTGGAACCTTTAGCGGTGCACTCTTTGGCGTGGATGTAAAGACCTGTTTCAATGGAGTTTTTGCCGATGCAGAGAAATACAACAAGAACATTCATTATATGTTTATGGGCTGCGGTTCGGAAGAGAACTTCGGTACCGAGAAGATGGCAAAGCAGTTGAAGGAACTGGGCATCAAGCTCGATGTTTATGTATCACCAGGCACTCATCATGAGTGGCTCACCTGGCGCCGTTGCTTCAAGGAATTTGTTCCTCACCTCTTTAAATGGTAAAAGGGTAAAAAGGTAAAAAAGTAAAAAGGTAAAAAGAGCACCCTAGCTTAACATTCCGCTAGGCTCTTTTTACCTTTTTACTTTTTTACCTTTTTACATTCAACATTCTCTTTATGCCCCCGGCTCGCCCAGATATTCGAAGATGGTGGATACCTGGCGGGGAGGGAAATACTGGCTACGATTCTGGTAGCCTAGGCGCTGCAGCTCGTTCCAGAGGGGCACACAACGCTTGATCCATTCCATGATATGACGGCGCGCTGTCGCCCCGTCGGTTGTGTCGGGAAAGTAGAGCAGACCGAGTTCGGTCTTGCTGTACATACGTTGGGGATAATTCATAAGCTATATATTTTTTACAATCCTTCTACACCATGATCCTTAAAGAAACCTACCATGGCTGTGGTCATATAGCCACCCGTGTTCATCTTCTTGTTCGAACGCCTGCAGTTGGCTATGTAATAATCCTTTCGCTGGAAGAAGTCTTCCAGGTCGCCAATCATATCTAACCTGAGATAGCCGCTCAACTGCTCAGCCTTCTTCTCGCTCACATCATAATTGCATTGCAGCCGGAGTTTCAGTTTGCTCCGCTGCCCTCTCAGTTCGCTGCTCACTTCTCCACCCTCTGCAGTTTCGCCTGAAGTGCGACGGTCGTGCAGGGTAAAGGTGATGTGCTCGGGGAGGTGATGCTTCACTTTTTCACCCTCCTCCAGAAAGAAAGGCTTATAGGTAATATACTGGTCGATGATGCGGTTACGGTAAAGGCGCTTGAGGTCTTTGCAGGCGAAAGTCAGACATCTGCTGTCCAGTTCCGACCAGGTCTTGTAATAATCTTCCCTACCATGCATCAGTTGCTGGATATGCGTCGTTTTGCTGATGGTGAATCCCTTTGCCGCCCAGCAGTTCATGATGAGATACAACTTGATGCTCGATGCGCCACGGCATTGGTTGATGGCATTGAGGTCGATACGGCTGACTCCCTTGTCGCAATTGTAGAAAAACCGTATTACGTTGTTGTCGAAGCGGAATTTTACCATCCAGTTCTTGTGCCGGTTCTGGTATATCTCACTCTTAAACAGGCATGAAAACTTCCTGTAGTATGTCTGGTCGCCCTGCTTGAACGGCAGCAGGATGGGTTTGGATTCTATACGCTGGATGGCATCGCGCAATTGCGGATAATGTCCAGCTCCAAATTTAAACTCAGACAGTTTCATGACGACATCCGTGTTGCCTGCTGCTCTCTGCTCTGAGGTGAAGCCATTAAAAGTCTGTGAAGTTGTGTGGTAAGGGACTACATAGTCCAGAATAACTTTCTGGGCATGCTTGATAATCTGTAGAACGATTTTGAGTTCTGCCACCGAATAGTTCTGGTAAGACAATCCCTGTACGCCAAGGATGGTCATCAGTTGTTTCTCTTGTTGATTTGTCTGAGGGAAGGACTGCTGCCCGCCCGGAGGCTGTTGATTAAATTGTTCCATTTCCGTTTTCTGTTAAAATCGTTAGAGGCCTACCGATTGGGGCAAGTCTTGGTTATAGTTTATTGAAAACCGGCATGGAATTGGAGTAAGGTTAACAAATAAGATAAAACGATCTATCCGCATGGGTAGATTTTCTGCCGTCCATTCTTACTTACAAACGCACCTTACTACGCATCCATGCCGATAAATCATCATCAAATTTATCAGGCATAGAATGCCCTGTAAGGATTACCGTTTGTTCACTCACCTTTCGGGGCAGAAAATCCTACTCAATGAGCTATGTTCTAATCCTTAACTGAAAGCATATCCCGGTGTCCTTCATCGGGAGGAGAAACACATTCTCCGCGCTTTCATGTTGCAAAAGTAATATTTATTTCAGACTTATGCAAATTTTTGAAGAGAAAAAATGCATTTTAATGGCTGATTTGTTGAAAAAAAAAAGTTCTTTCCTCCCGTATTACGTATAGTGTAATTGATGTAAATGTATATATATAATATACTTGGTATAGTGTAGGAAAGAAAAATTAATATCTAACTATCTGATATTCAGTATCTTACATTTTTAAGATTCACTCTAGTAGTCATTCGGGCATATTCTGAAGAAACATGATTCGCTCTGATGGTAACTATTATTCGCTCTGATGGTAACAGTCAAAAGCTAATTCTCTCTGGTAGTCATTGCCCACCCAAATGAGGTGAAAAAATGATGTACTTACGTTTACCAACTGAAGCGGTTGCGTCGGGTTAAGGATATGGCTGAACTGGGTTACGCAGACGACTGGACAAGGTTAAGGATTCGACTGCATCGGGTTAAGGATTCGACAACGTAGGCTAACGGAGTCGTATCCGTCGATTTATCGAGACGTCTTGACTCGCTGACAGAACCATCCGGAGTAGCTGACTGAACCATATCAGTATTCTGCTGCATACGCTTGCGTGCAAAAGTATACATAATTGAGCCAAATAGAGCACAACTGGTATTTATCGTACCAAAGTGGACAACTAGGACTCCGCCGATGTTGTATCTTTGTATCAGCATTCGGGAAGAGACCGGTGCACAACATGATTATTCACAATTTTAAAATTTTATGTATTATGGCAATTAATTACAGTTTAGTAAAGCTTGCGTCAAAATTTGGTGACAAAGCAGGAGTTCCTAAGTTCTACGCACGTGCTCAGATGAACGAGTCT
>QWCV01000223.1_pt1 | contig 114757 bp, 87 predicted proteins | sample 1972621 | NCBI WGS metagenome assembly QWCV01 (sample SAMN09866699, study PRJNA288562) | Human gut metagenome isolate pre2_stool, whole genome shotgun sequencing... | isolation source: gut | host: Homo sapiens | place: USA: California | reverse complement strand
GAGCTGCCGGACAAGCTGAGTATGCGCGTCTGGACGGAAGATACGTTAGATGGAGAAGAAAAGATTGCGACGTCATCGGAACTTCGGAGCGAAGACGAGGAAGCGGAAACAGAAAAAAAGTCTCAGGCGCTTTCTTCATCTGAAACAGATGGTACAGTTCGGAAAGCATCCCCATCTGAGGCAGATGTTACAGAAAAATCAGAAATAGGGGGGGTGGATGACCCTGAGCAGAAAGCATCCCCATCCGATGTGGACGGGACGAAAACCGATAAAAACTGGAAGGAAGTAAAGGTCCGCTGGGTGCTGGATGAGACATTCAGTGAGAAAGATACATACGATGGAAAAACACCTGGTATCTATGTGTTTGATGCGGAATTGAAAAGCAGCCGCTATGAACTGGATACTGGCTTTTTGCCGCGCATCGAGGTGACGGTGCTTCCGGAGGAAAAAGGTCCGGCGATCATCGGATTTTCGGAGTTAGATGAGGCAGTTGCGGTGCAGAAGCTCCCGCTTGGCGCGAAAGAAAGCGATATCATCCTGCCGGATACACTGGAGGTTGAGGTGGAAGCGGCGGATGAAACGCTGGCGGAAGACAGCCAGAACATGCATCTGGTGGAAGCAGCGAATAAGGGCACAGAGACAGACACAGAGGCGGAAACGGCAGTCTGGCAGATCTCCGGCATAACCTGGAAACTGGACGAAGAGCAGAGTGACCTCCCGGAGTTTCACGGCGGCATTTCCGAAAAAGACTATTTCGAAGAATTTGACGAAAACGGCGAGCCGGTTGAGACCTCGATGAAGACCTGGGCGGGCTATGCTGAGACGAACCAGGACTACAACGGCTGTGCCTATGTCTACACACCGGTTCTGCCGGAGGAGTATTCAGTGGGAGAGGAGGCAGAGCTTCCGGAAATCTGCGTTCTCGTAGGAGAGATGCAGCTGATGACTCTGGCAGGCGAGGTGTATAACCTGAATGAGCCTCTGACCATTAATAGCAGTAATGTAAATCAGCTTAATGGAAAAACCATAACCGGCAGCTATTGCCCGAGCACCCGGCCGGGTGATTATTTAGACATCAAGGGCGGTATCACAATTGATAATGTTACGGTCGATCTGACCATTAAAAATGTAACGATCAAATCCGGTGGCGACGGTGCCAGAGGATGGGATCTGGCTGGTATTTACCTGAAAGGAAATGCCAAGCTGAATCTGACCTTAGAAGGAACAAATACACTTCTGGGGTTGGATGAGGGAGCCGGAATTGAGGTGGAAAAGGGGGCAACACTGGTTATTACGGATCAGAGTAACGGAAGCTTGAAGGCAGTGGGAGGTGCCTATGGGGCTGCCGGTATCGGAGGAAAAGCCGGATCAACAGGTTACGAAGGCAAAGAACTTGAGACAGGAACGATTATAATCGAGGGCGGAACTATCGAAGCTGAAGGTGGAACTTATTGGGTTTCCCATTCGCTGGATCATAATGGAGGAGCCGGAATCGGAACCGGTCTGTATGGAATCGGCGGAACCATTAAAATACTGGGTGGAACGATAACCGCAAAAGGAGGAGAGGAGACAGGAGCCGGAATCGGAGGTGGAGCTGGTGGAAGTGTAGACACGATCGTGATCGGCGGGGCGAATGGCGAAGCTCCCGATATAACCGTATCTTCTTATTATAGTGCGCGGGGATATATGGGAGCTGCCATCGGCAGCGGATGGAATGGAGTGAGTGATTTACAATTATCCTGTGGCGATATCCAGATATTAAGTGGATCTGTTACGGTAAAGGGCGGAAATATTGGTTATGGAGTGTTAACGGTTGTTGGTGGAAATAGCATGGAAGGCGGCAGTATCACTATTTCCGAGGAGGTGCAGCTGGAGCTGCCGCTTGAAAGCAAGATTGCTCCCCGGGGAGAATGTACCTACGGGAAAAAAACATTCCGGATCACCGCTTATGATAACCAGCTACTAGATGGAACCTATCAGGCTGACATATCCCTGTATCGGGAAAATGATACAGAAAAAGCATCTCCGGTTTATCAGACAAAGGCAGAAATGACCGTCTCCGGGTTCAGGGGAACGATATCGGATATAACCCAGTGGATGGGCTATTTCGGAAATATGAAGATGGTTGTAGCGCTGAAGCCTTCCGGCGGCGGGACAGGTAAGATGATGGAGGGAACGGCTGCCCTAAACAAAGGAAAGGATGAAACCATCTCCGTCACGCTTGGAAAAAATGCCTATCAGAAGACAATGGATCTGACCATCCATGATGGCCGTTTGAAGAATGGTAAGAAGTATACACTGACAGTTCAGATCGGGAAAGAAGCAAGTGAAGGCGGTACCGCATCGGATGTGGTAACCTATTCATCTCAAAAAGCTTCCGGTTATCAGATAAAGACTGATAAAGTCAGCTGGTATACGCCCCTGTCCGGAGCGGTTCCGGTATCGGTTCAGGTACAGGAAGAAGGAGGGGAAGGAGAAAATAATAGCTTTAAAGTAACAGGAACCCTCACGATGAAGTCAGAGGAGGAAACGAATCTTTCCCTCACCATCGGAGAACCCCTGTACCCTGTCCGGTTCCACTTCTATTCATCAAAGGTGCAGGCGGTAGAAAATGTATCCCTGACAGCCGGACGGCTGGCTGGAGCTGCCTCAGAAGCTCCGGTGGAATTAAAGCAGGACAAAGGCCAGTTTGCCTTTGACGGGAAGCTGACAATCGATGCAGAAGCAGGCAATCATGCATATGCCCTGGCATATCTTCCGGCTGGAAATTACCAGTTTGTGATAGAGACAGGCATTACAGAATTAGGCAACTCCGGCGGAAGCTTTACCATGGACAGCGAAACGGTAAAGGCAGAGGCTGCCGGAACGGATATTACCATATTAAATGAGGCAGAGGCACTGGAGGGAGAGCTGGATCTTTCCCTTGGAAATATATCTTTTTCCGAGGCAGATGGTAAGCTGACAATTTTATATTCTAAAACAGATGGTTCCGGCCAAGTGGTTACAGCTAAGCTAATAGACCAGTCCTATGATAAATGCTATCGGATCACTTCATCTGAGCTGGTAAAGAATTATCATCTCTCTGTGAATACCCCAGCTTCCGAGGAATTAAAGCTCGTATTAAAGAACCTTACGATTACACCGGCAGAGGCTATCGCACCGATTCAGATAAACGGAGAGTCCCATGTGACCACCTATCTGGAAGGGAAAAACAAGATTTCGATTAATAAATCAGGGAAATCTTCATCTTCACCTGCCGGCATCAGCGTGGCGAAAGGGGCAAAGCTTACGATTGACAAGGAACCGGAACAGCAGGGCTCCATAGAGGTGCTCAATAATACAAAGGTAAGCAAGACTGGTGCAGCAATTGGAGGAAATGTAGAACAGGATGCAGGAACCATCCACATCAAGGGGGGAACTGTAATTGCAAAAATGACGAATTCCGATCCTAGGGGAGCTGCCATCGGTGCTTCGGTAGGAAAAAGTGTAGAAGAAATACGGATTAGCGGAGGAACGGTAACTGCAGAAACAATATCGTATGGTGCTGGAATCGGAACAGGAGTTGCTTCTAGCCGGGAAAGAACCGGTAAAGTCGTGATAGAAGGCGGAACGGTGAATGCAAGCTCGTGGAGTGGTGCCGGAATTGGAAGCGGTTATGGATATGCCCGTACTAAACCGGCGATAACTGCAGAGATTGAGATTCACGGCGGAATGATTACAGCCTATTCTGAACAGGGAGCCTGCATCGGAAGTGGTAGAGACAGTTCATCGAAGGTGCTGATTGATGGCGGTACTATATGCTTAGGTAATAAGAATTCATATTCGAGAATAGCTGCTCATATTGGAATGGGACAAAGTGATAATACACAGGTACAAACTGATGTGACGATTGCGGGCGGAACGATTTGTTTGATAGGGGCGAATGGATATATACCGCGACCGATCATTTATGGCTGGGAAAAGGTAGACGAAAAGTGGCAGAAGAATACACCAAAAGATGGGAAAGGTAACCCGGTTTATTATACCACAGCGGATCTGACCGGTATCAATGAGAATAATACACTGGTTGAAAAAGCGGGTATTGAAGGAAGCTCCTACGGCTTTAAGGATGTCCGGACAGATTCCAGCGGAAAGCTCTATATGTACCTTCCGGCTTCGGAGGCAGTGAAAGCCTCCTTTGGCGGTGTGGAATTTACCGGAACAGTAAAGGCAGACACGGCTGAGAATGTATTAGAGCGTGAACAGACCTCTATTGATTATCAAAGGGAAGTCCTGAAAAATATGGCTCTGTATGATCTCGAATATGCGGAATCTCAGAATGCCGAAACTTGGATAGCGATTCCGGCAGGCGGCGAGGCGTCTCTGACGGAAATTCTGGATAAACAGCCGGAGAGTGCGACCGAGATTACTCTGTATGTGCGGAAGGCAGCCGCAGGTTCCGAAGCAGCCGCAACCGAGATAAAGATTCCGGCAAGAAAGACCGCCAAAACCGGCTCAGATAACAGATGTAACGAAAGGTAGCTACTCTATCAAGGTAAATGGACAGTTCGATTCCAGTTACGAGTACGGAATTGCCGAATCTGAGTCTGGTGAGCCTGAGTGGTGGACGACGAAGACGTTTACGTCGCCGAAGCCGGCTAACACGTATTACGTAACCCTTCGTGTGAAAGCAACAGACAGCAGTTTTGCATCGAAGCCAGCTGATCGTTTGGAGGTGACAACACCGGATGCATTACTGATCGACGGTCCCGCTGGCGCTGTATCCTTTGAAGCGAAGGGAACCTATGGACAGACGCTTGCTCAGATTCAAGTACGGCTGGCAGAGAAATTTAAGGTTGTTAATTATGGTAGAACGGAGGTTTCTGGAAATTGGCACTTCATTGAAAGGCAGGGCGGAATGTCTGCTTCCTCCATTTATCCGGAGGTAAAGGGAAGCACTGCATATCAGGTCGAATTTATACCTGATAAAGCATCGGAAGGGCAGTATGGAGAACCTTTGACCCAGAGTGTGACTCCGGAGATATCTCCGAAAGAGTTGACCGCAGTTATTACGACACCTATTGTAAAAGACTATGACAGAAGTACAGATATCGCATTAGAGGCGACGGTGGAGATAGAAACTCCGGGTCAGAGCACGGGGCATAGCTATAACATCCGCGATCTGAAAGGCAGATTTGCAGATGCCAATGCCGGAACCGATAAGACGGTAACCATTGATTCCTCAGAGGCAAAGGTTGAGACGGGTGAGAGTGGAGTGAATCTGCAGAATTACCGTATCATATATCCAGCTCAGACCGGAACGATCCGTCCGATACAGGGTTCGGTTTCAATCGACCAGAAAGCATGGACCAGAGAAAAAACCTATGGAGATGACAGCTTTTCCTTGACAGGTGTGAAGGTAGTGGGAGATGGAGCTCTGAAATATGAAAGCTCCGATGAAAAGGTTCTCACCGTGGACGCACAGGGACAGGTGACCATCAAAGGCACGGGTTCCGCAGATGTAATCATCACCATGGAAAACGGAAGAAATTATTTCGGTACAACTACACCTGTAAAGAGAACCATAAACATTCATAAAGGAACACTCGCCCTTATTTTAACGGCTGTGAACCGGACGACCGGGGCTAAGCTTTCGAAAGGAATTCTGGGAACAGAGGAAGAGGATTTTGATATCATTGCCAGCGTGCAGGGAGTTTACCAGGACAAGCTGCAGGGTTATGTTCATTTCTATGATAATGAAAACCCGGATGCAGATATAGTTTCGGTTGGGGAAGATGGAACCGCTGTACTTAAGTGGACGAAGCCAGGAGAATCATTGGTAGGCACCCACACAATCAAAGCCGAATTTGGCTTTGGCGAATTTAATACGTGGGAATCCAGATACAACACACCAACTCCGGCATCCCTTACATTTGAAATCAGTAAGGCAGCTCCACCGGCAGAGGATAAGCCAGATGACTCCGACAAGCCAGATGACTCCGATAAGCCGGATAACTCCGAAAAGCCAGACCAATCAGGCAGCCAGAGCTCTTCCTCCGGACGTGACAAGTCTTCCGGCAGCGGAGCGACCAGGCAGGATCCGGTGAAGGGAAGAACCAACAGCACCATAGGTATTCTCACAGGAACTGCCAACAGCACTGCCAATGACGGAAAGAGTCACTGGATGCAGGATGAACACGGCTGGTGGCTGCGGTTTGCCGACAGCAGCTACCCGAAGGCAGAAAAACGCGGTACAAATGGCATTGCATATGCATGGGAGCAGGTAAACGGCAACTGGTGGGCGTTCGATGAAAGCGGCTATATCAAGACCGGCTGGATGCGCGACGAAGACTATGGCGGCTGGTTCTACCTCGATCCGGAACACGGTATGCAGACCGGCTGGGTCTTGATTGACGGCAAATGGTGCTATTTCCACCCGACCTCAGACGGAAGAAAAGGCATCCTGTATGTTGGACGTCTGACACCGGACGGCTACTATGTAGATGAAAATGGTGTGTGGGATGGGGAAAACAAACCGACACAGGAGGGGAACACATGAAGAATTTCTACACCGAAGAACAATGGAATGAGATTCTGAAACAGCAGGAATCCGTACTTTGCTACGATACATTTACCCGGAAACAGGCGCTTGAGCTGGGGCTTTTGATTGCAGAGGTCACGGAGAAAAAATATCACGGTTCGGTCGCTGTCCGCATCGTGGAGGACGAGACGACCGTCTTTGCCTACAAGATGGAGGGCGCGACGCTGGAAGCAGACTGGTGGATGACCAATAAGCTGGCAGCATCGCGGCTCACGGGGATGAGCTCGCTGCGGGCACTGACGGCATCGAGAGCCAGAGAACTGGAAGCATCCTGGAAAGTGCGCGAGGAGAACTTCTTCGTGTGCGGCGGCTGCATCCCGGTTTTCATGAGAGATGGAAGCCGTCCTTTTGCCTATGTGATGGTATCCGGCATGGAACACTGGGACGATCATCAGGTGATCGCGGATGCGATGGCGAAACAGCTGGGAGTTGAGATTCCGGAGATTCGGAAAGAGCAGCCATAAAACGATTGACTTGTAAAAACAAAGACGTTTGCAGAAATGGAAGATAGATGAGCTATCTGCATTTTTGCAGACGTCTTTTGTGGTTTTACTGTGCCGTATGGCGATGAATTATCCGTTATTTTGTATAGCGCACTTCCCCACCTGGTGGTATAATTCAAGTATTATAAAATTTGATATGAAAAGAATATTTGCAATAACTCAGATGGTTTTTGCATAGCAAAGAACCATCTGAGAGATCCAGAGAATGCGAGGGATGTGGATGAGTAAAAAAGAGGTACGTCAGGCGGCTGCGGAACTGACCGAGCGCCTTTGTGAAAAAGACTTTTTAGACCGGTCGGGACTGAGCCGGAAAAATGTCATGATGCTCATGAACAAGGATCACTGGGAGGAGCAGTTTGCCCGTATTTTCCCGATCAAAAAGCGGATTTCCTGCCGGGCGGTCTACGAGATCTGTGAGGAACCGTTAAGCCTTTTAGGGCATGAGCCGGAAGAGGGCTGGATGAAGTTTACCTACCAGTATGTGTGCCATATTCTCTACCCGGATGCGGAGTTTAAGAAGGAAAATGCCGCTTTTTCCGCCGGTGCGGAGTTCTATCTGGCAGTGCTTCAGTTCGTGTTTGACCGCGAGCGGGCGGTGCTTCCGTACAAACCAATGGAGGACTTTGCATTTTTGGGTGATGAGGAAGCTTCAAGCTTTGAGTGCGCGGCAGAATACAGCCGTTTCAAGAAGTTTTTCGCACAGGAATACATCTATGAGATGATGCGCCTCAATGCGGAGGTGACGCCGTTTCGGACGCTGGAACACATCGCGGGCGTGCATTATGTCGCGATGACGGTGGCACGTGGGCTTTATGCGGCGGGAGTTCCGATCGATCTGACGCTGACCTCGGGCGCAGCTGCGGGACATGATCTCGGCAAATTCGGCTGCAAGCCGAATGAGCGGGTTCCGTATCTTCATTACTATTATACAAACCAGTGGTTTAACAACCATTCGATGGAATACATCGGTCATATCGCGGCGAACCATTCGACCTGGGATCTGGAACCGGAAAACCTGTCGGTTGAATCCCTGGTGCTGATCTATGCCGATTTCCGTGTAAAACAGAGCCGCGGCGATGACGGGCGTGAGATTACCTACATTTCCAATCTGGATGAGGCGTTCAACGTCATCCTCTCGAAACTCGACAACGTGGATGAGGTCAAATTAAACCGTTACCGCTTTGTTTATTCCAAACTGCATGATTTTGAGGATTATATGCGGTCTCTCGGTGTGGATGTGGATTTGAATGGACACCCGAAAAAGCCGGAGGTGCTGCCGGATATTTCCCTTCGGAATGCAGAGCAGACGGTGCAGTCCCTCGTTTTCATGGGTATCGAGCATAATATCCGCGTCATGCATCAGATGGGGGCGGAACGCCAGTTTGGCAATCTCCTCGAGGCGGCGCGCAGCGAGAAGGATTGGAAGAGTGTCCGCGCGTATTTAAACATTTTCCGTGAATATTTTACATATACAAACGACAAGCAGAAAGAGCAGACGCTGGGCTTTTTATATGAGCTTTTGATGCACCGCGAGGGCGACATCCGCGCGCAGGCGGCGAGGCTGCTCGGACACGTGATCGCGCAGTTCAACGCCGGTTACCGCAAGGAGCGCCCGGTGGGTATGCCGGATATTGCCGAGGAGCGGGTGATGGAGATCTGGAAGCAATATCTGGAAATGATCATCCGGCCGGATCACAAGCTGATGCTGCAGCAGAAACGGCGCATCCGTTATCACCTGAAAAATGTGCTGGCATCGGTGGTTGATCATGCGACGCCGGGCGATCTGCGGGAATTTCTGGGGGCATTTCTGGTTTGGTATGACCGGGCGGATGAGCTGGATCCGGGCGAGGCATTTTCTTTGCTGGATACGGTGCATTTCATGCCGTTTGATAAGCTGAGTGAAGAGGAACTGGGGAAAATCGCAAAATTTGCCCTGATTGAGTCGCAGAGCGGGGAACCGGATGTGCGGATCGCATCGTGGCGCGCCTTCAAGCTTCTGACGGCGTACCAGCCGGATCATCCGTGCTGTGCCGAGATCGGCATGTGCGTGAGGGCGGCGCAGGTTGAGGACAATATCACGATGACCTTCCTCAAATACCGCGTGTTAAGTAACCTCGGAGAGGACACGGCGAGAGAACAGGAACTTTTGTATGACCGCGACGTTGTCTCCGATATTTTCCTGGATAACCTCAAAACAGCGACGCCGTGGGTCATCAAGTCGGCCAATATCAAGCTGCTCGTCGATCAGATCGCGCATGGTAAACAGGAACATATGCTGCATATCGCAGCGCATCTCTCAAACCTTGTAAAAGTCAGCGAGCACGTGATTGTGCGCCATGATGCCGGAACCGCCCTGCTTCGCATCATCGGGCTTCTGACACCGGATCAGAGAAATGAGATTGTGGTCGAGCTGATGAAGGGGCTGGAAGTCGGTGAGTACGAATTTTCCAAATATATTCCGCAGTATCTGGGGCAGGCGGCGCTGTGGCTGCCGCCGGAACAGCTGGAGGAGATCGTTTCCTACCTGCATGGCATGATGGCAAATGCAAACGACCAGATAGTCTCGGTTGCGCTTGATACGGTCGGCGTGCTGCTGGAACGGTATTCGTGCTACCCAGAGCGCTTTGTGGAGGAAAAAGAGATATGCGAGGAACGGCGCGGACGTCTGCTTGGCATTCTGCTCAGCGGTCTGGCGAATTACCGCGAGTCGGTGCGCCAGGAGGCGATGCTGGTGCTGGGGCAGACCGTCTTCGGCTCATCCTGGATGGAGTGCCGGGAGAAAAAAGAGCTGTTCGCTCTGTCCTTCCGCAAGATGCTGTTCTTATTCAATGAAAATAAGGGAAATGAGCTGACGGCATTTTATCGTGCGGCGTCCCTTTCCAATATTTACCGGTTCATCACGCAGTATCATATGACCGAGGGCAATTTAGAGATCAAGGAGCGGAACCAGGTGGCATTCTTCCCAGGCACATTTGACCCGTTTACGCTGTCACACAAGGAGATTGTCCGCGAGATCCGCGACCGCGGCTATGAGGTATTTCTGGCGGTCGATGAATTTTCCTGGTCGAAAAAGGCGCAGCCGCATCTGATCCGCCGTCAGATCGTGAGTATGTCGGTGGCGGATGAGTTCCATGTGAACCTGTTTCCGGATGAGATTCCGGTCAATATTGCCAATCCGGCGGATCTGAAACGCCTGAGAGAGGTGTTTTCTGGAAAAGAGCTGTATATCGTGGTCGGCAGCGATGTCATTGCCAATGCCTCTTCTTATAAGAAGAAGCCGGTTAAAAATTCGATTCATTCGATGAACCATATCGCGTTCCGACGCGTGGGTGATGTCAAGGCAGACAATAAATATAACCGTCAGATGATGGATCAGATCAGCGGCAAGGTTGTGGAGCTGGAGCTTCCGGAGCATCTGGAGGACATCAGTTCGACGAGAATCCGTGAAAATGTCGATTTGAACCGCGATATTTCGAACCTGATCGACCCGTCTGTGCAGGAATACATCTATTACAATGGTCTGTATCTGCGCGAGCCGGAATATAAACCATATATCCGCGCGCGTGCGATCTCCTATGAGGAGGTGGAGACGCCGGATGAAATGCTTCTGGCGGAAATTTCGAATTTTGTTCTGCAGGACGAAGAAGATCGCGAGAACCTGTTGAATTCGATGAAGGAGTCGGGCGACCGGCTGCTGCTTCTTAGGAATACCGTGCAGGAAAACCGGCTCGTCGGAGTGGCACGGCTTCGTTATCTGGCGCCGGATGAGCTGTTTGCTGTTCTGGGACAGGTCAGTCTGGCAGATCAGGTGCGCCGCCATACCTACGGTGAGATTCTTCTGATTTCGGGTATCTATGTCGAGCGCGACCCGATGATCAACGACGCGGAACAGCTGCTTTTAACCGAGGCGATCGCACGGTCCTTTGAATATAAATGCGGCTATGCACTTTTCTTCCCGGCAGACGGCTACTGCCCGGAGCGCGTGCTGTCGGCGGTGGTCCGCCAGGGCTTTGTGAAGGCGCCGGAATCCCCGGAAGACGCGCCGCTCTATCTGGTCGATATGCATGCGCCGCTTGTATTAGTGCAGAATCTGGAAACGACGTTAAAAGAACCATTTTCCAGCAATCCGCGCGTTCTGGATGCGATCTACAAGGCGCATCGGGAATTGCAGATGGCGATGACGCGCTTCTATCCGGGACAGCTGGTTCTTTCGATGTCTGCGAGCGTGATTTACCATCGTCTGGTGGAACGGATCACGGCGTTAAATGGTGTGCCGCGTGACCCAGTGACGCCGAGACGCCTCGGTGGGGCGATGTGCGTGCCGTTCGGCAAGATCCTGCGTGGAAAAGTTATTCCGAATACGGTGACGAAGACGCTGCATACAGATAAAGTGTACGATCCGGAGCTGAAAGAGAAGTCGATCGAAGCGTTCCCGTACTATTCGCCGCTGCGAAGCCAGATCAAGGCTATCAAGTCCTTTGACCGCCCGGTGATTCTGGTCGATGATCTGCTGCATCACGGCGGACGTTTCGAGGCATTGGAACCGATGCTGCGCGAAGAGGGCGTGGAAATCAAAAAATTGGTGTTAGGTATGATTTCAGGCTACGGGCGTGACACGATGGCGACGAAGGGAGTGCCAGTAGACAGTATTTATTACATTCCGAATCTGCGGAACTGGTTTGTTGAGTCCACACTGTACCCGTTCATCGGAGGCGATACGGTGCGCCGCGATACCGTGAAGGTGGCGGGACTGACGCCGTCGATCAATATGATCCTGCCGTATGCTGCACCGCCGGTACAGGGAAGTACGCCGGAAGCCGCGTTTGAGTTCTCCGCGTGCTGCATCCGCAACGCGCGCAACATCCTTCTGGTGCTCGAATCCGAGTACCGGGCGCTGTTTGCGAGAAACCTGACGTTAAGCCGCCTGTCTGAAGCGGTCATCCTGCCGCTCTGCCCGGATAAAGGCGAGTGTGTCAGCTACGATCCGAATCTGGCAGCGTCGGTGTATCTGGAAAATGATTTGGAGATGCTGTATCGGACGCGGAAGTGAGAAATTATGTCAAATAACGCAAAATAGTAGCCATTTTTCAAAGAAAAATGAGCGAATTACGAATGTTTTTGAAGATTGCGGGAGCATATAGTGCGGAGCAATCTGGTATCAGAGGGGTCAAAATGTCTTTTGACCCCAACCATATCACATAAGATATCAAAAAAAGAGCAGGAGGTATGCAATATGTACTATTATAAAATTGGAGATAAAATCTGTTGTTCCTTCAATGGAAATTTATCATACGAAAAGGCAGAAATGCCGCACCCGGGCACGCCGCTCACCTTCTTATTCGAGCGCGAGCCGGGAACCGGAAGAGATTCTTTTAAGGTAAACTCGCCGCTGCTGCTGTTCCAGGAGGCAGAGAATGTTTCCTGGCTGAGCAGCCGGAAGCTGGAGGTGCAGGCGGCAAACAAGAATTGTGAGCTTGACGAGGCAGTCAAAGCCGCGATCGTTCAGGACGTGATGCGCGCAGTCAACCGCCTGCATCCGGATTTTGAGGCTATTTTGGCAGAAAAACCGCAGAAAACGAAGAAAAGAGTCCATGTTCTGGCGATCGGCGATGTCGGAAGTACGCTGTTGACCGGGCTTCATCTTCTGGGCGGCGACTGCATCAGTTCGATCGGCATCTGTGATATTTCCGATAAAGTGACCGCACGCTGGGAATTTGAGGAAAACCAGATTGCCTACCCGTGGGCATATGACGCGCTGCCGGAGGTCGATGTGGTAAAACCGGAAGACCTCTTCAAGTGCGATGTATTTGTATTTGTCGCTTCTAAGGGAATCCCGCCGGTTGGTTCTGGCGTCAAGGATGTGCGGATGTACCAGTTTGAAAATAACTCCAAGATCGTTGCGCAGTATGCAAGACAGGCGAGAGCCGAGCATTTCAAGGGCTTATTTGCCGTTGTCTCCGATCCGGTTGACCCGCTGGCAAAGACGGCATGGCTGGAGAGCAACAAGGACGAAAACGGCATCCTTGATTTAAAGGGACTCCGCCCGGAACAGGTACAGGGCTTCGGACTCGGCGTTATGAATGCGCGCGCGGCTTATTATGCGAAGCGCGACGGGCGGTTTTCACAGTTTTTGACTGAGGGGCGTTCCTTCGGACCGCATGGACAGGATCTCGTCATCGCAGATTCCATTGAGAATTACAACGACGAGCTTTCAAAAGAACTGACCCAGCTGACGGTAACGGCAAACCTGCATATGCGTGCGATCGGTTTCAAGCCGTTTATCGCACCGGCATATTCCTCCGGCGCGATCTCCCTGATTCTGATGATGCGCGGCGAATGGCACTGCGGTTCCGTATTCATGGGCGGCATCTTCATGGGCGTGAAAAACCGTTATACTGAATACGGTCTGGAAACAGAAATCCTGCCACTGCCGGATGCGCTGTATGAGCGGATTGTGACGGCGGAGGAAAATCTGAAAAAGATTGTGTGATCGATGAGTCTTATCGCAGGAAGGAAGCGAACATAAATGATTCATTCAAATTCAGAAGGAGATATCTATATAGAAGAAATGCCTCTCCTCCTCGTCCATCTGCGCGAGGAGGAAAAAGGCGCGGATGCGCGCCTTTCGGAGGTGTTATCCTATGCGCTGGACGGCTACGCCTACGAGACAGCGACGGAAATCAGTGCTTTTGAAGATTATGTAAATCGATGGAGGCGCCTGGAGAAGACACAGAATCGAAAAAATCCAGTTCAGGGACGTATCCTGTTTGCCGTGCCGCTTGGCACATCTGGCATCAACCTGGAGCTTTACCGCCTGATTCGTTTCCTGCGGGAACATCCGGATTTCCTGAACGGTTTTGTTGGCGGACTTTTGGTGGACAGTGAAAATGACCTCTATTCCAAATCGGCGGCGAAGGATCTGGTATTTGCCGCTAACTGTGCGGGCTGCGCGTTCGTGGGACGCCCGCTCGTCGAGGGCACGCGGACACTTTCCAATTACACGATCGTTTCCAATAATCTTGGAACCGATCTGATGGGGGCATACCGCGAGAGCGCGGCGGGGCTGGTCAAAGAAGTACTGGGAACGGATTGCGTCAGGAAAAAATGTCCGAAAGTATTGGTATTGCACGCGTCAAGCCACAAGACCTCCAACACCTACGCGATCTGGAACCGGGTGAAAGAACAGCTCCCGGAGATGGAGATCCGGGAGATAGGGCTTCGAAACGGTACGCTTTCCGACTGCGCCGGATGCCCGTACAAGATGTGCCTGCATTTTGGCGAGCAGGGAAGCTGCTTCTACGGTGGAGTGATGGTCGAGGACGTCTATCCGGCAGTCCGCGAGGCGGATGCGATCGTGATGCTCTGTCCAAACTACAACGATGCGCTGTCGGCAAACCTGACTGCGTTCATCAACCGCCTGACTTCGCTGTTCCGGACGACGCGGTTTTATGACAAAGCGCTGTTTGCGGTGGTTGTGTCGGGCTATTCCGGAAGCGATATCGTGGCGGAACAGCTTATCGCGGCGTTAAATATGAACAAAACCTTCTATCTGCCGGGGCAGTTTGCGATGATGGAGACGGCAAACAATGCCGGGGCAGCGATGCAGCTGCCGGGGATTGAGGAACGGATGAATGCGTTTGCGGAGAGAATCCGGGAGACGCTATTATATAGGTAAAGAGGGGTTATAAGCAGGGCAGCGTCACTGGGAGAGTTTGTAACTGTTCACAGGTAGGAATTTTTTGAACTGAAAATTCCGTACGATACAGTTTCGGCAGCAGATTTTGCCGATTTGGAATGCGTAGCATCGGCAAAATCCCGTTGCTGGGCACACGTGTGTGAACAGTAACGAGAGTTTCACATCTGCTATAAAATTCTTTACAGATTTCATGAAACTAAGTATACTATATAAATATGCAAAAACTGTTTTACTCAGGCTAAAAGCTATGTGAAATTGTACTATTTAAAGAGGGAGAAAGGCAGAAATGAAATCCTGGAGACGAACATTAGCGATAGGCTTTATCATAGCGATAACTTCGCAGCTTTATTGGAACGTATTTGTCAACAATTTCCGTGTGTCAGCGTCGGTTATCCTGCTTCCGGTGCTGATTATGACAGTCGGAAGCCAGATTCACACGATGACGATCTGTACGGTGACGTCGATCATTGTTTTTTTATTCCGAATTGTGATATATTATCTGCAGGGAATGCCATCCGAGATGCTGGTACGGCTTGCGATGCCCGGAGCGTTCTTTTATATCGTGTACGGCATGATGTTCAAGCTGCAGATCCGGAATAAACATATCGCGAATCTGGAAAATGTGATTGCGGCGGCATTTTTCTGTGACTTATGCTCGAATATATTCGAAAACTTCCTGGCGGCGCTTCTGAAAAACAATGCGATGCCGGGACCGGATATGATTCAAAAGCTTTTTATGATCGCTGCAGTCCGCACGCTTTTTGTGGCACTGGCACTGATCGGAGAACAGCAGTACCGGCTTCTTCTTACGAAAGCGGATCATGAGAGCCGTTATCAGCGGTTATTTCTTATGACGACGGGACTCAAGACTGAGATTTACCTGATGCATAAGAACACCGAGGAGATCGAGCGCGTCATGAGCAATGCATACAAGCTCTATGAGCAGATTCTGGAAAAGGATCTTCCACGGGAAATGCAGCAGATGGGACTTGAGATAGCGCGGGATGTCCATGAGATCAAGAAAGATTACATCCGCATCATTCAGGGCATTGAGGAGGCGATCGAGGAAGAGTCGAACGAGGAAACGATGAGCCTGCAGGATCTTCTTCGGATTCTGGAATCATCCACCTACCGGACCATGGCGGAGAAAAAGCTGGATATCCGTCTGATGTTTGACTGCCGGGACAATTTTATGACGCAGGAACACTACCAGCTTATGACGATTCTAAAAAATTTGGTAGGAAATGCGGTGGAAGCGATCGAATCGACGAAAAAAAGCGGGATGATCTGGATTCGGGAGTACAAAAAAGATGGCAATTATGTGTTTGAAGTAGCGGACGACGGACCGGGAATTTCAGAAAAACATCTCCCACGGATTTTCAATATGGGATATTCAACGAAGTTTGATGAAAAAACCGGCAATATATATAGAGGCGTCGGGCTCTGCGGTGTGAAAAACGCGGTAGAGGAGCAGTTTGAAGGTAGTATTTCAGTGGATTCGGAAGAGGGAAGAGGAACGAAATTCCATATTGAGATACCGATAGCGAAATTGGAGGAAATAGAGTAAATGGAGATTTATATTGTTGAAGATGATATGTCAGTGATCAGCGTCCTGCAGGATATTATTGAAGATAATGATCTGGGAATTGTCTGCGGAACTTCAGAGGGACAGCCGGCGGATGTGGATGATATCCTGGCAAAGAATCCGGATATGGTTCTGATTGATTTCCTGATGCCGGAAAAGGACGGTGTTCAGGTCATGCGCGAACTGCGGGAAAGAGGCTGCAAGGCAAAATGCATCATGATTTCTCAGGTGGCGGCAAAAGAATTGATCGGCAAGGCATACGATGCGGGCATTGAGTTCTTCATCAGCAAGCCAATCAATATCATTGAGGTAAAATCGGTCATCCGTAATGTGGATGAGCAGATCAAGAATGAGAAAACACTGACGAATATTAAGAAAATGTTCATGGCAGAGATCGCGGATATGCCGAAGGAGAAGAAAAAAGATGACGGTTACGGCAGAAAGGTGCTTTACATTTTAAACCGTCTCGGCATGTCCGGCGAGAAGGGCGGCGACGATATCCTTCGGATCTGCGAGTATCTGCACAACAACGGACGCCCGATCTCCCAGGTCAGCATCGGTCAGCTCTGCGAGCTTTTGAGCGATGCGCCGAAGAACATGGAGCAGCGTGTCCGCCGTGCGATCGCGGTCGGCATGTCGAACCTGGCACATTTGGGTATTGAGGATTTCATGAATGAAACCTTTACTGCATACTCCAGCACCCTGTTCCCATTCGAGGAAATCCGGGCAGAGATGGATCACATCCGCGGTAAACGCCGTTACGGCGGCAAAGTCAGCATCAAAAAGTTCATCGACAGCCTGATGCTGGCGGTAGATCGTGAGGTATAACGGGTAGATTTACAAAAATTTCCAATCTGTTTATCATAAGTTAAAAAAATGTTATAAAAATTTTATGTTTTTATGATGGATCTTGTAGTTTTTTGTCGGGGCTACAGTATTATACACCTGCGAGCAAGAAAAAAAATAGGTTGGAGGTAGTTGTATGAAGACAATCGAGCTTGATATGTATCAGGCAACCGCAGTTGCGGCACTTGTACTGTTACTGGGACGTATTCTGGTAGCTAAAATTTCTATTCTTCGTCGGTATTGTATTCCGGCACCTGTAGTTGGTGGTTTCCTTTATGCAATCGTTCATACCATCGTAAGAGGCATGGGCATTCTGGAAATTTCCTGCGACATGACACTTAAAAACGTATTCATGGTAGCGTTCTTCTGTAGCGTTGGTTTCACAGCATCTTTCCGTATGCTGAAGAAGGGCGGCGTTCAGACCGTTATATTCCTGGCTCTGTCAGTCGTTATGGTAGTTCTTCAGAACATCCTGGGTGCTGGTCTGGCAAGCGTATTTGGTCTGGATCCTCGTCTGGGTCTGGCAACCGGTTCCATCCCGATGGTAGGTGGTCACGGTACTGCTGGTTCCTTCGGACCGTTACTTGAGGAATTAGGCGTAGCAAATGCGAGCGTTGTAGCTATCGCTTCCGCTACTTATGGTCTGGTTGCAGGCTGCGTAATCGGTGGTCCTATTGCAACTGCCAAGATCCGTAAGTACAAACTCTCCTCAGTTGCTGAGGCAGCTACTAAGACTGAGACTGTAGAGACAGATGAGACTGGTGCAATCGATTCCGCTAGAATCCTTGACGGTCTTCTGTACTTAATTGTTGCTATCGGTGCTGGTACTGTCGTATCCATGTTCCTTGGCAAGCTTATGACATTCCCGTTCTACATCGGCGCAATGTTAGTTGGTGCTATCATCCGTAACATCATGGATGTTCAGAACAAAGAGATCCCGATGGAAGAGATCAGCACACTGGGCGGTGCTTCCCTTTCCGTATTCCTGGGTCTGGCTATGATCGATATGAAGCTGTGGCAGTTAGCTGAGCTGGCTGTACCGATGGTAGTTATGCTTCTTGCACAGACAGTACTTATGTTCTTCTATGCAAACTTTGTTGTATTCAACGTACTTGGCAAATCCTACGATGCTGCTGTTATGACCAGTGGTTTCTGTGGATTCGGTATGGGTGCTACCCCGAACGCTATGGCAAACATGCAGGCAATCACCGGCGCATATGGTCCGGCTCCGACTGCATTCATGGTTGTTCCGCTGGTAGGTTCCTTATTCATCGACTTTTTAAACGCAACTATCCTGACAGGATTCATCAGCTTCCTGGGCTAATAGATGCGAATTTCAAGAGGTCTGCTTTTCGGCAGGCCTCTTTTTTGTGTAATAGGAAATTCCTTGGAATTCCCTATTACACAAAAAGGCGCTAACGTGCCAATGATGCGCACTCACACGAAGCAGAAATATGTCGCAAGCGACCGCGCGAGGCGCCCGAATGTGCTTTGGCACATCCGTTGTCCATCCCCGAGTTATAATCAGGAACAATATAACTCCATAAGCAAATAATAATAACATCTATAACACTATTTTTATTTGATTCTGACGAAGAAATGATATATAATACATTATAGAAACAGAAAAGTTCACAAAAACAATTTGGAACCAGAGGGAATTATGTACAAGATTGATGAAACCATCGTCAAGTATTTGTGGTAACCATAGTTCAGTGAACTATTCAAACTTATATACATATCAGGAGGTATTATCCAATGAGCAAGTATGTTGACAGAGTTCTTGCAGAACTCAAAGAGAAAAACGCACATGAAGCCGAATTCCTTCAGACAGCAGAGGAAGTATTATCCACTCTGGGTCCGGTTGTAGATGCACATCCGGAGTACGAGAAGGTTGCTCTTCTTGAGAGAATGGTTGAGCCGGAGAGAACTATCGAGTTCCGTGTACCGTGGGTTGATGACAACGGTGCTGTTCATGTAAACCGTGGCTATCGTGTACAGTTCAACGGCGCTATTGGACCGTACAAAGGAGGCTTACGTTTCGCTCCTTCTGTAAACCTGTCTATCATGAAATTCTTAGGCTTCGAGCAGACTTTCAAAAACAGCTTAACAACCCTGCCGATGGGCGGTGCTAAGGGTGGTTCTGACTTCGACCCGAACGGCAAGAGCGATGCAGAGGTTATGAGATTCTGCCAGTCCTTCATGACTGAGTTATATCGTCACATCGGACCGGACGTAGATATCCCGGCTGGTGACCTTGGTGTAGGTGCTCGTGAGATCGGTTACCTGTATGGCCAGTACAGAAAGATCCGTGGTGCATTCGAGAACGGTACTATCACTGGTAAGGGAATGTCCTTCGGTGGTTCTCTGGTACGTCCGGAAGCAACTGGTTACGGCGCTGTTTACTATGTAGAAGCAGTTATGAAACATGAGAACGATGACATCAAAGGCAAGAGCGTTGTTGTATCTGGTTTCGGTAACGTTGCTTGGGGTATCTGCAAGAAACTGGCTGAGCTGGGTGCTAAGGCTGTTACCCTGTCTGGTCCGGACGGATACATCTATGATCCGGAAGGTGTTGTAACTGAAGAGAAGATCAACTACATGCTGGAGATGAGAGCATCTGGACGTAACAAAGTTCAGGATTACGCAGACAAGTTCGGCGTACAGTTCTTCCCAGGTGAGAAACCGTTCGGCGTTAAGGCTGACATCGTTATGCCGGCTGCTACTCAGAACGACGTTCGTATGGAAGAGGCTAAGAAGATGGTTGCTAACGGCCTTAAGTACTACATCGAGGTTGCTAACATGCCAACTACCAACGAAGCTCTTAAGTTCTTAATGGAGCAGAAGAACATGGTAGTAGCTCCGTCCAAGGCTGTTAACGCAGGTGGCGTTCTTGTATCTGGTCTTGAGATGAGCCAGAACAGCGAGAGATACAGCTGGACAGCAGAGGAAGTTGATTCCAAACTGCATCAGATCATGACTGGTATCCATGATGGTTCCGCAGCAGCAGCTGAGAAATACGGCTTAGGCTACAACCTGGTAGCTGGTGCTAACATCGTTGGTTTCCAGAAAGTTGCTGACGCTATGATGGCTCAGGGTATCTGCTGGTAGTCAGTAGTTCCCCATACCATATGGAGTGAATGTATAAGTAATATAATTGCATAACGCAGTTACATAAAAGAACTGCTGATTCGGACAACTTGGTGACAGGAAGTTCGGATCAGCGGTTTTTTTTCATAGGAAATTGCGTCCTATGAAATAAAAACCGTTCCGCGAGGATGTGCCAAGGCACATTCTTTTTCATTTCAAGGAATAACTGTTTCCATCCCATACATAAAATAATAATGGTAAAGGGGGTTTGTCTGCCAGAGGGTGTGAATCGGCGGTAGCGAATCGATTTTAAGATAATTTTCACAAATTCACTCTGGAAATATCGGGTGGAATATGGTTAAATAGTCAATAGAGTTTTGCCACCCAAAAGAGTGTAGAAGGAACGGAAAGGAGAAATACCAGGATGGATGAGAATAAAGAGTTGGTAGAGACAATGGAGGACTATGCCGAGGAGCTGGAGGCGTCTTTCAAACGCCTGCATGAGGGCGATATTGTGACCGGCACGGTTGTTGCAGTGACAGACGACCAGGTGCTGGTGGATTTGAAATATTTTGCTCAGGGCGTGATTGACCGTGAGAATCTGAGCAATGATCCGGATTTTAATATGAAGGAAGAGATTCAGCCGGGCGACCTGCTCACGGCAACGGTAATTCAGACCGACGACGGCGAGGGCAATGTCGTTTTATCCCGCAAGGAGGCGAATGACAGGATGACGTGGGAACATTTCCGTCAGCTGCTCGATGAGCGCACACCGCTTGAGGTTACTATTTCCGAGGTCGTAAACGGCGGTGCGGTTGCGATGGTGGAAGGCGTGCGCGGCTTTATACCGGCGTCGAGACTGGATGCAGCGTATGTCGAGGATCTGGACAGCTGGAATGGAAAGAAGATTCCGGTGTTGGTGATTGAGGCGGATGAGGAGAAGAAACGTCTCGTCCTGTCCGGCAGAGAGTTGGCGAGAGAAAAACAGGATGCGGAGAAGAAGAGCCGGATTGCGCGCTGTGAGACCGGCGCGATCATGGAAGGAACGGTCGAGACAATCAAGCCATACGGCGCGTTTGTCCTGCTGGAAAATGGCTTAAGCGGACTGGTACACGTTTCCCAGATGAGCAAAAAGCGCGTGGAGAATCCGGGTGCAGTCGTAAAGGTGGGACGGAAAGTGACGGTGAAAATCCTGTCTACCGCAAATGGCAAACTAAGCCTCAGCATGAAAGAGGTAGAGCCGGACGAAGCGCCGGAAGAGGAAGTATTTAATTATCATGAGTCAGGCGAGGCGACAACCGGGTTTGCCGAGCTGTTAAAGGGCTTTAAATTTGACTAAATAGCAGTAAAGGAGAGGGAAAATTGAATATCCCTGAGACGTATAATCAGCTTGACCAGTGGACGACAGTCATGTTTCTGTACAATTCTGCCCTGAAAGCGATTAACACGAAAATTGAAATTCTAAATAACGAGTTTATTCATTTATATAATTACAATCCGATTGAGCACATCAAATCGCGCCTGAAAACACCGGAGAGTATCGTCAAGAAGCTTAAACGCGGTGGACATGAGGTGACGATCCCGAACATGATTGAGCATCTGAGCGATATTGCGGGCATCCGTATTATCTGCTCGTTCAGCCCGGATATTTACCGGATCGCGGAGATGATCGCGCGTCAGTCGGATGTGACGGTGCTGGTGGTGAAGGATTATATCAAGAATCCGAAGCCGAACGGCTACAAGAGTTACCATATGGTTGTGACGATCCCGATTTATCTAAGCGATGGTCCGGTGGATACGAAGGTGGAGATCCAGATACGGACGATAGCGATGGATTTCTGGGCAAGTCTGGAACACAAGATTTATTATAAATTTGAAGGAAATGCGCCGGATTATCTGGAGCAGGAACTGAAAGCCTGCGCGGATATGGCGGATATGCTGGATAATAAGATGTTTTCCCTGAATCAGGCGATCACGAAGATTGCGGAGGAACAGGCGAAGGAGAAGGAAGCTGCGAAAGTGGCGGAGGAAATGAAGAAAGCAGAGCGGGAGGATGTGCCCGCGGGGAACGAGCAGGAGCCGAAAGACGGGAAACGGAGCGGGGAAGCTGCGTCCGGGAACCGGAAAGAAGCCGGAGAGTAAGAGACGAAGAAAATGAAGATACGCAGGCGGATGGGTGAGACAAAGCAGATTGTTCAGGTAAATGGGGGGAATATTCTGCTGTTTGAGCTGGCTTTCCGTTTGCTCACGCTGCCGCTTCTTTTGCAGGCAGTGGCGGCGCTGTTCCGGCTGTCGGTGCGCGCGTCTGGCTACAGTTATGTGACGGTCAGCAATCTGGTTTCCTACCTGCTGCGGCCGGTTACGATCGCGATTCTGGTTTTGATGGCAGCGATCCTGCTGGTGGGAGTTTCCATCGAGGCGGCGGGACTTCTGGCGGCATATCAGGCGGCGGCACTCTCGCGGAAAATGAGCGCTTTTTCGATGTTTGCGGCAGGCATCCGTCTGACGGTATCAGAGATCCGAAAGCGGAATCTGAGGTTGTTTCTGGTGCTGGCGGTTCACGGCCTGGTGCTTCATTCATTTTTGATTTACCGGATGTTATGTCATGTGAAGGCGGTCAAATTTATCCTTCCGGCGCTTCTGGCGGAGAACTGGGGGCGGCTTTTACTGGTTGGCGTGATTGTTGGCGCGGTTGTGATTTCACTTCCGACGATTTTTATCTGTTTTGGCTGTATGCTGGAGCAGCGATCGTTTCGGGGCGGATTTCTGCGAAGCAGGGAGCTGCTGCGCGGTAATCGGGTACAGGTAGTTGGGACGCTTGTTTTGTGCAATCTGGCAGTTACGGCGGTGACGGTGGTGCTCTATCTGATTGCGGTTGTGATTGTGGCGGTGTTTGCTGTCTGGTTTGCGGACCGGCGTCTGGAATTGATTCTGGTTTTAGAGGCGCGCGACCGGATCGAGATGGTTCTGATGCCGCTCATGAGCATCGCGCTGATGTCGGTCAATTATGGCGCATTGACGGTGTTATATGTGCAGCTGGACCGGAAACGTCAGAACAAAGAGCGCTGGAAGTTTGAAGCTGGCGAACATGCGGGTCTTCCGTGGATGAGCCGCCGCAACCGGATGGTGGCGCTGGCACTTCTGACGGCATTGAGCGCCGGAGCAATGTACGACGCTTTTTACCGGGGCAATGTGCTGGCGGCGGATCAGCTGAGGGAAGTGCAGCTCACAGCGCATCGGGGCGCATCGACGAGCGCACCGGAGAACACGATGCCTGCGATGGAGGCAGCGGTCGATCAGATGGCGGATTTTGCAGAGCTGGATGTGCAGGAGACGCGGGATGGTGTGCTGGTATTGTTCCATGACAGCACTCTGGAGCGGATCGACGGGACGCGGCGGACGATCCGATCGCTTTCCTGGGATGAGCTGCAGCAGGTAGATGCCGGTGGCTGGTATTCGGAGCAGTACAGCGGGACGCGGATTCCGAAGCTGGAGGACGTTATCGAATATGTCAGGGGACGAATGATGCTGAACATCGAGATCAAATATGCCGGCGCTTCGAGCGATCTGCCGGAAAAGGTCGTGGACTGTATCCGGGAGAATGATTTCGTGGAACAGTGCGTCGTGACATCGACGAGTCTTTCTTATTTAAAGCGGGTGAAGGCGGCGGATCCGGATATTTATACGGGCTATATCCTGTCGGCAGCATATGGAAGCTATTACGAGGATGATGCGATCGATTTTATCAGCCTGATCTCCAGTTCAGCGAACCGGAAGTTGGTCGAGCGCGTCCATGCCTGTGGTAAGGAGGTTCATGTCTGGACGGTCAATAAAAAGAGTGAACTGGAGCGAATGAAGATGATCGGCGTCGATAACATCATCACCGACCGGCCGATCCTGGCGCGGGAGGTCATTCTGGGCGAGGAGAATGCGGAGAATCTGCTGGCGCGGCTGAGGGCGCTGCTGCGGTAAAGAAAGATTACAGGAAAAATAAAAATCAGGAGAAAAACATGAGATTTGTACTACAGAGAGTTAAACACGCGAGTGTAAAGGTAGACGGCGAGCTGATCGGCTCGATCGGCCGTGGATATATGGTGCTGATGGGAGTCAGCGACACCGACACGGAGGAAATCACCGACAAAATGGTGGATAAAATGTGCAAGCTGCGTATTTTTGAGGATGAGAACGGCAAGACGAACTGTTCGCTGGCGGATGTGGATGGCGAGATCCTGCTGATCAGCCAGTTTACTTTGTACGCGGACTGCAGCCACGGAAACCGCCCGGGCTTTACGGGTGCGGGAAATCCAGAACTGGCGAACCATCTCTACGAACACGCGCTGGCGCGCTGCGCCGGACAGGTGCGGAAGGTCGAGCACGGTATTTTCGGGGCAGATATGAAGGTCGAGCTTTTAAACGATGGACCATTTACGATTCTGCTGGATAGTGATACGATAGTGAAAAAGAAATGATTCGCAAAAGGAGGAAGGATATGTCAGTAGCGAAAGAACAGAGAGAAAAACTGATCTGGGAGTTTCCTAATATTGGAAAGAAAGCCCCGGAGCAGGAGGAAAAGGCATTTGCATATTGCGAGGGATATAAGGAGTTTTTAAATGTGGCAAAGACCGAGCGCGAATTTGTGCGCGAGGCGGTGCTCCGCCTGAAAGAGGCTGGTTATGAGGAGTTCGAAGAAGGAAAAATCTATCAGCCGGGCGACAAGGTATACCAGATCAACCGCAAGAAAGCGCTTCTGATGAGCACGTTCGGAAAACGTCCGCTGGAGGACGGCGTCCGCATTAACGTGGCTCACATCGATTCCCCGCGCTTGGATCTGAAACCGAACCCGCTGTATGAGAAGGCAGAGGCGGCATATTTCAAGACCCATTATTACGGCGGCATCCGCAAATACCAGTGGGCGACGATCCCGCTGGCGATGCACGGCGTTGTGATTTTAAAGGACGGTACCTCGGTGGATATTTGCATCGGCGAAAAAGAGGGCGATCCAGTCTTCTGCGTGACCGATCTGCTTCCGCATCTTGCCGCACAGCAGAATGAGCGGAAACTGAAAGACGGCATCAAGGGCGAAGAATTAAATATCATTGTTGGATCCCTGCCGTACCCGTGCGAGGAAGAAGACTCGATCAAGGAGCCGGTCAAGCTGCTGGCGCTGTCGATCTTAAATGAGCGCTTCGGCATGACGGAGAAGGATTTCCTGCGTGCAGAGATCGAATTTGTGCCGGCAGTAAAAGCAACGGATGTCGGTCTGGACCGCAGCCTGGTCGGCGCTTACGGACAGGATGACAAGGTGTGCGCGTACACGGCACTGACCGCAGAGATGAAAGCCAAGTCCCCGGAATATACGACGGTTACGATTCTGGCAGATAAAGAGGAGATCGGTTCCGTTGGAAATACCGGCTTAAATTCCGATTTTACCCTGCATTATATCGAGGGACTGTGCAAGGCAGGAAATGTGGATGTCCGCAAAGTGCTGAAGCATTCTCTGTGCCTGTCGGCGGATGTCAATGCGGCGTATGACCCGACGTTTGCGAGTGTATTTGAAGAAAAAAACTCCTGCTATCTGAATAAGGGTGTCGTTTTGACGAAATATACGGGTGCGCGTGGCAAATCCGGCAGCAACGACGCGAGCGCGGAGACGATGGCGAAAGTGATCCAGATCATGGATGAGGCAGGCGTATACTGGCAGATCGGCGAGCTGGGCGCAGTAGACGTCGGCGGCGGCGGCACGGTTGCCCTGTTTGTGGCTGGCATGGATGTAGATGTTGTGGATATGGGTGTTCCGATTTTATCCATGCATGCCCCATTTGAGCTGGCATCGAAACTGGATATCTATAACACATATCTGGCATTTGCAGCATTTTGCAGCTAAAAAATAGCCAGAAAATTCCGTCAGGAAAGACAAAATGTTTTTTTCTGGCGGAATTTTTTGTAATAGTAAATTCCGTTACTGGACACGTATGCGTGTACAGTAACAAGATAGAAAATGTAAAATATTGAAAAATCGCTTTTGCGACAGGCTGGTTTGTGGTATGATGATTGGTAAGACATACGTGCAGATATATCATATGTGCGTTTGAAAGCCAGGTGCCGGATGGCGCAGGCAGGAAATTGAGAGATAGAGGACGACTAAATGAAGAGATGGAAAATAGCAGGCATCTGTCTGGCGGTTGCGGTAGCAGCAGCGGCATCTGGATGCGGAAAAAAGACAGGGACTGAGACGACCGCAGCAGAGAGCACGGCTGCAGAGACAGAGGAGTATGTCGCAGAAAGCAGCGTGAAGCTGGGCGAGTACAAAGGCATCGCTGTGACCGTGACCGAGGCATCCGTGACGGACGAGGAAGTAGAAAACCAGATTCAGCAGGTGTTGAATTCAAAGGCCGAGTACCGCGAGGTAGACCGGGCAGCCCAGACGGGCGATCAGGTCAACATTGACTATAAGGGACTTTTAGACGGTGAGGCATTTGAGGGCGGTACTGCCGAGGGCTATGACCTGACACTGGGATCCGGCAGCTTTATCGATGGATTCGAGGATGGGCTGGTCGGCGCTGTGAAGGGCGATCAGAAAGACTTAAACCTGACCTTCCCGGATCCGTATCCGAACAACCCGGATCTGGCAGGTAAGGCGGTTGTATTTGAGGTAACGGTCAATGCGGTCAAGGAGCGCTCCGTTCCGGAACTGACGGATGAGTTTGTTGCTTCCGTATCACCGGATGATGGAACCGTGGAGAAATACCGTGAATCCACCCGTGAGAACCTCTTAGAGCAGAAACAGCTCTCGATTGACAATCAGAGAGATACGGATATTCTGAATGCGGTTGTGGACAATTCAGAAGTTGTATGCTCGACTGCATCGATCGACGAGGCATATGATACACAGTTAAAGGCATACACCAACATGCTTTCCTCCTACGGCGTCGACCTGGCGACCTATGCGGGCATGATTGGAAGCGACGAGGACAGCTTCCGGCAGGAGATCCGCCAGGAAGCCAAGGAAATGGCGAAACAGTCCCTCGTTTTAAATGAGATTGCGAAGCAGGAAAATATCACGATCGACGATTCGGACAAGGAAGCACTGGCGAAACGTTACGGCTACGAGAGCCTGGAGACGATGCTTCAGAACGATAACATCGATCAGAAGATGGTGGACGATACGGCACTGATGCAGAAGACACTTGATTTTCTGGTAGAAAATGCCAAGATCACCGTCAGCACTGAGGAGAACAATGCGGCGCTGAATACAGAAGCAGCCGAGGACGAGGCGGAGTAGAAAGCGTCTCATAAAAATACAGATAAGGGGATAGACATATGCAGATTTTATACGACAGAATCCGTAAAGATGGAATCGTAAGAGCAGGAAATGTATTGAAAGTGGATCGTTTCCTGAATCACCAGATGGATATTCATCTGTTCCAGGAGATCGGCAAGGAGTTTAAACGCCGTTTTGAGGGTGAGGAGATCAACAAGATCCTGACGATCGAGGCGTCGGGTATTGGTATTGCCTGTATCGTAGCCGAATATTTTGATGTTCCGGTTGTATTTGCCAAGAAAACAAAGACGAAAAATATTGCCGGAGAAGTGTATACAACGAAGGTTGAATCGTTTACCCATGGCACTGTATATGATATTATTGTGTCCAAGGAGTTCCTTGGAAAAGGCGATAAGGTTCTGGTTATCGATGATTTTCTGGCAAAGGGCAAGGCATTAGACGGTCTGACCACTTTGATTCAGGATTCGGGAGCAGAATTAGTTGGTGCGGGCATTGTCATTGAAAAAGGTTTTCAGGACGGCGGCAAACGCATCCGTGATAAGGGCATCCGCGTTGAGTCACTGGCGATCGTAGACAGCATGAATGCAGAGACTGGGGAGATCGTATTCAGAAATGAAGATAAATAAAAAAGCATTGTTTTTTGATATTGATGGAACATTGTTTAGTGAAAAATTAAGGCAGGTACCGCAAAGCGCGGTGCTTGCCTTAAAAAAAACAATGGAAAAGGGAAATTTGACATTTATTAATACGGGGCGGACCTGGTGCCAGACGTCCAAAATCCGGGAGGAAGCGCCGGTAAACGGGCTGCTCTGCGGCTGTGGTACCTATATTTCCGTGGATGGAAAGACACTCTATGACCAGAGAATTTCGCCGGAACGGGCGGAGAAACTGAAAGAGGATATTCTGCGGTTCCGGATGGATACAGTGATGGAGGGCGTGGACGCCTGCTTTTTCCGTCCAGATGGGGTGCAGACCGAAACGATGCGGGCGATCCGCTCGATTCTCGACCAGAGCGGCTCGGTTTCGGCGAAGAACTGGTCGGATCCGTCCTTTTCGATCAGTAAATTTTGCGTGGCAGTCGGAGCAGACAGTGATCCGGCGGGATTTTTTGAGACACTTCGGGATTTTGAGGTGATTGACCGGGGCGGCGGCTTCTATGAGTGTGTGCCGATGGGGCATTCTAAGGCGAGTGCGATCGAGTGGATTTTGAAGCAATATGGGATCGCGCTGGAGGACGCGTGGGTCTTTGGAGACAGCATGAACGATCTGTCGATGTTCCAGTATGTGCCGAATGCGGTTGTCATGGGAAAACACGATGCCGGGCTGGAGCCGTATGCGACGTTTACGGCGAAGACCGTGGAGGAAGATGGGATTTACCGGGCGATGGAAGAGCTGGGGCTTTTGTAAGGAAGCAATGGTTTGGTGTTTGATATATATGTATAAAGAGTGAAATTTGTGTGGATGTGTGGAGTTCAGAGAAACATCCTGTGGAGAGAAGTTTCAGGAAAGATTGACCTGGTGGATGTCTGAGACTTGAAATGCTCAAGATTGTGGATAGTTGAGGCAGAACTAGAATGAAAGGGCGTTGGATAAAGATATATGAATTATGAGAAATCGGAAAAATATGAAGTTCTCAAGCGGTATTTCGGATATGACAGCTTCCGCGAAGGACAGGAAATACTGATTGACGGGATTCTTGATGGGCGTGATGTGCTGGGAATCATGCCGACGGGCAGCGGAAAATCACTGTGTTATCAGGTTCCGGCATTGATTCTTCCGGGAATCACGCTGGTGGTGTCACCGCTGATTTCTCTGATGAAGGATCAAGTCACGGCACTCAATCAGGCGGGCGTCCACGCGGCGTATCTGAACAGTTCGCTGACGACGGCACAGTATTATAAGGCGCTTGGGTATGCGCGCGAGGGGCGTTATCCAATCATTTACGTGGCGCCGGAGCGTCTGATGACGGAGGCATTTCTTGATTTTGCGATGCACGTGGATATTGCGATGCTGGCGATCGATGAGGCGCACTGCATTTCCCAGTGGGGACAGGATTTCAGACCGAGTTATTTGAAGATTGTTGATTTTATCGAGAGGCTGCCGAGGCGTCCGGTGGTCAGTGCTTTTACGGCGACCGCGACCAAGGAGGTCCGGGACGATATCATCGACATTTTGCAGTTACAAAACCCGGTGATGCTGACGACGGGATTTGACCGGAAAAACTTGTATTTTGCAGTGGAGACACCGAAGGACCGTTATGCGGCGATCCGGGCATATCTGGAGGCGCATCCGGGGCAGGGAGGGATTATTTACTGTCTGACCCGCAGGAATGTTGAGGAGATCTGTGAGAAGCTGATCCGGGATGGATTTTCAGTGACGCGTTACCATGCGGGACTTTCCGATGCGGAGCGGCAGAAGAATCAGGATGATTTTATCTATGACCGGGTTCCGGTGATGGTGGCGACCAATGCGTTCGGCATGGGAATCGACCGGTCGGATGTACGGTTTGTCCTGCACTGCGGGATGCCGAAGAACCTGGAAGCCTACTATCAGGAGGCAGGACGTGCCGGGCGTGACGGCGAACCGGCGGAGTGCATCCTGTATTATAGCGGGCGGGATGTGGTGACGAACCAGCTTTTTATTGAGCGGAACCAGGACAATCAGGAGCTTGATGACTATACGCGGCAGGTGGTGCTGGAACGTGACCGGGAACGCCTGAAAAAGATGACGTTTTATTGTTTTACGAATGAGTGCCTGCGTGATTATATCCTGCGGTATTTCGGCGAATATGGAAGTAATTACTGCGGAAACTGTTCGAATTGTATGACGCAATTTGACACGATCGACATTCAGGCGGCGGCAGAGAGTCTCTTAGGCTGTGTGCAGTCGTGCGGACAGCGCTATGGAACAACGGTGATTCTCGACACGGTTCACGGGGCGAATACGGTAAAGATCCGCAATTACCGGATGGATGAGAATCCGCATTATGGGGAGCTGGCGAAGGAGAGCGTCGTGCATCTGCGCCAGATGTTTAACTTCCTCCAGGTGGAGGAGTATCTGTTTGTCACGGCGGATGAGTATTCGATTGTCAAATTGACGGAAAAAGGTGCTGCTTTCCTGGAAGCACCGGAGCCAATCGAGATGAAGATGGCGAAGGAGCGGGAGAAACAGGCAGCTGGAAGCAGCAAAAAGAGCCGCCGGGGCGCGAAGCTTCCAGCCGGGGCAGCCGAATTTACGGAGAAGGAAGAGACGCTCTTTGAGGCACTCCGCGCGCTGCGCCGCGAGATCGCATCCGAGGAAAAAGTGCCGCCGTATATCGTATTTTCTGATAAGACGCTGACGCATATGTGTATTTTAAAACCGGTCACGGAAGCGGAGATGCTGGAGGTGTCCGGCGTGGGTGCGTATAAGTTTGAAAAATATGGAGAACGGTTTCTGGAGTGCGTGCGGAAGTTCTTAGAGTCTTAGTATCGGGTGTGTGTTCTGTTTGTGAGTAAAAAATGCCCGGAGAAAAGACAGAAAAATAAAAAAATACACATATGATGACAGATTTTATCTTGTTAAACGCCACATTTTCTAGTATAATAAGGGTATCAATCCATGGATGGAAGTGACTGTGAAAATGGAACTTTTAGAAGCAGTTGCGAACATTTATGAACACCTATTTAGATGGAGAAGGGGGCGTTTTTATGGAGAAAAGTTATACAAAGATCTACACAACTGGAGCGACAGTACCGTTAAAGATTCGTCCAGGACATTTCGCAACAAACCATGCACATATCAATTATTACATTGATGTGACGACCCTGAAAGCGAGAACGAAAGAGGCGGAGGAAGTTGCACAGGCACTGGTTGGCATGTATCTGTATGACACCGTGATCGACACGATTGTCTGCATGGAGGGCACGGAAGTTATCGGTGCTTTTCTGGCGGAGGAGCTGGCAAAGGGCGGTTTTCTCTCGACGAACGCGCACAAATCTATCTATGTAATCAGCCCGGAGTTCAACAACAACAGCCAGATCATTTTCCGTGACAACCTGATTCCGATGATCCGCGATAAACACGTGATGATCCTGATGGCATCCGTGACGACGGGACGCACCTTAAATAAGGCAGTTGAGAGCATCCAGTATTACGGTGGTATCTTACAGGGCGCATCGGCGATTTTCAGTGCGATGGATTCGCTGGATGGTGTGCCGATCAAGTCAGTCTTTGGCAAGAAGGATTTACCGGATTATACGTATTCAGATTACCGTGACTGCCCGCTCTGCAAGGCAGGAAAGAAGATTGATGCGCTGGTAAATACGTTTGGATATTCGCCGATGGGGTGATGCAGCGATCGGAAGCTGCTTCGTTTGATGAATACAGGATTTGTAAAAGCTGAATCGTTGAGATGAAATGCGATCCGAATGCGGGTGCTGCATGGCAGCAGAGAAACCATTGTTGATAAAGAGATAGATTTAGAAGGTTTGAGAACAGATAGTGGATACCGCAAAACCACAGAATCCGTGCACTGACCTGTCAGAAATAAGAAGATGGGGAGCAGAGGGATGGGAGGTTTTGCGGTATCTTTTTTGTGTACTAGGAAATTCATTGGAATCCCCTATTACACAAAAAGGTACATTCTTTTCAGATATAGTGTAATCGTTTAAAGAAGTTTTTGGAGAAAGAAGGAGAATGCAATGGATACACAGCAGATGTTTCAGGAACTGGATCGCCTTTATGCACAGGGAAAACTGGACGAAGCGGAAGAGAAAATGATGGGCTGGATGAAGGAAGGGCTGGATTCAGGGAACAAAAGCCTCTGCCTGATGATGTGCAATGAGATGGAAGGACTCTACCGGAATACCGGACGGGTTGCACAGGCAGTCGATATGGCGGATATGGCGCTGCCCCTGATTGCGGGGATGGGACTGGATGGTTCGATCCACCATGGAACGACACTTTTAAATGCGGCAACCGCGCGCCGGATGGCAGGAGATGTGGAGAAAGCGCTTTCCCAGTACCGGGAGGCGGAAGCGATTTTTAAGAATCTTGGAAAAACGGATGGCTATGAGATGGCAAGTCTCTACAATAATATCAGCCAGATTTATCAGGAACAGGAGGAACATGAAAAGGCGCTGGAATCGCTGGATAAGGCGCTGGAACTGATTAAAAAGATGGAGAACAGCGAGGCGGAGGTGGCAACGACCCATGTCAACCGGGCGCTATCCTTGATGGCGCTGGGACGGCTGGATGAGGCAGACGAGGAGTTAAAGGAAAGCCTGACCTTTTATGCGTCCCCGGAGGGCGTGCAGTCGGGACACTTTGGTTCGGCGCTGGCAGCAGCCGGGGAGCTGGCATGGCGGCGCGGCAATTATGATCAGGCGATCGGGTTGCTGGAAAAAGCGCTGATGGTAACGCAGTCCCGGTTTGGCGAGAGCGATGCGTGCGCGGTGATCCGCCAGAATCTGGAGATGATCAAAAAAGAAAAGGAAGAAAAAGGTATTACCGGAGCTGCAGACAAGAAGGAAGACAAGGGCGGAAACCCGAGCCACTGTGCGAGCTGTCAGTTCAAGGATGCGAAATTCTGAGACAGGACAAGAAAAAAGCGTTTTTTGAAAAGTTTTCAGATGGAAGATTTAATAAAAAGCGTGCAAGAAACACGCATGAAAAAAAGATACTGAAAATAGAGAAAACGTAGAAATAGAAAAAAACATAAAATCAGGTAGGGGGATCAGATGCAGGGACTAGAACTGGCAAAACGATACTATGAAAAAGTCGGGCGTCCGATGCTGGAGCGGGATTTTCCAGAGCTTCTGCCGCGGTTGGCAGCGGGACTGGTGGGCGAAGGTTCGGAATGTCTGGGATTTGACGATGCGATATCGCAGGATCACGATTTCGGGGCGGGTTTTTGTCTGTGGTTTTCGGCGGAAGATTATAACCAGTACGGAAATGCGCTTCAGGATGCCTATGACCGTTTGCCAGGGGAGTTTGCAGGTGTTCCGGCACGCCTCACAAGTGCGCGGGGCGGCGGACGTGTCGGTGTGTTTGAGATAGAGGCATTTTACAGCCGTTTTATCGGGATGGAACAGCCGCCAAAGAGCCTGATGCGCTGGCTGCATCTGCCGGAAGATAAGCTGGCGGCAGTCGTGGGCGGGGCAGTATTTGAGGATGGACTGGGAGAATTTTCTGCGATCCGCGAGACGCTCCGGAAGTATTATCCGGAGGATGTCCGGATCAAGAAGATCGCGGCGCGGGCAGCGAAAATGGCGCAGTCGGGACAGTATAATTATGGTCGCTGTATGCGGCGGGGCGATACGGTTGCGGCGATGCTGGCGCTCGATGAATTTGTGCGGCAGGCGATTTCGATGGTCTATTTACTAAACCGGACGTATATGCCTTACTATAAGTGGATGTTCCGGGGAATGGAAAACTTTCAGATTCTGCCGGAGGTGGCGGAAAAAATCCGGGAGCTTTCGGTGATGGGAGATACGAGCGAGATGTGGAAGCCGCCGTTTCCCCCGGGATGGAATCCTTATGTAAACCAGTTAGATCCGCGTGTGGGTCGGATCGAGGAAATCTGTCAGGCGGTAGTTGGGGAACTGCGAAAACAGGGACTGACTGATAGCCGGGATGCATTTCTGGAAGCGCATACGTGGGAGATCATGAAACGGATTCAGGATCCGGAGCTGAAAAAATGTCATGTGATGGAAGGATAAGCCGCGGATAGACACATCAAAATGGGAACGCGCATGGACTGTAACTGAAAGAAAAGATGCAGGAAATTGATTTGGAAGGGATCTGGCAAGCAAAAGGGAGGACAGCGTATGACGAAACAGGAGAAAATAGAGAAACTGATTCAGATGGAGTGGGAAGATTTTCAGAAAGTCAATAACGAGGGCGGACGTGCTTCTTGTCAGGACGATCCGGAGACATTTTTTATCATGCGACGAAGCCATTTTGCACCGTGGACAGAGGAACTCATCGACTGCGTGCAGGCGGATATGGATCGCGCCCATGAGCAAGGGCGCAATCTGGTAATGGAGAAATATGCGTGGATGATGGCGAGCACCGCACCGGAGCAGTTTAAGAAACTGCATCATTTTCTGATTGATCCGACGCTGGCGGGCGAACAGTGGAGTGATGCGATCGTGAAACAGCAGCTTGCCTGGATGGAAGAGTACCAGGCGAAATATCCGGTGCTGGCGTCTGGAAACCGGCTTCTCTACAGTTCTGAAGATACGCCGTATGATACTTCCTTCCAGACGTACCTGCTTGGAGAACTGCGGACTTACTCGGACAGCACTCTGCATACGTACTGGCAGTTTATCAATGAACTGAAAAAGGAAGGAAAGAGTCTGGCACTTCTGACGATGGAGGCGGAAGTGAAGGCATATGGATATGAGGGGCTGGATGCGGCGGAGAAGGCGCTCTCTAAATAAAAATTAGAAGGATGCATATTCGAAAATTTATGGCAATGATTTCGAAAAAGTGAATGTATAATAGCTATATACAACCGTTGCATTTACGATAAGGCAACAAAGTGCCCATATAAGAAGCACGGAAACTGCTTCTGGATTGTGATGCCTCACCGGACGACTTACGTCGGCACGGTGCTTCCCAATCTCATACATTCGAATTTTTCGATGGCATTGGATTTTCTTTCAGAAAGAAACTTCTCAGAGTGGGATTTCCATTGCCTGCGGATGCAGCTTCTGTGTAAAGCTCTTTGCTCCTCGGAGCGGATTACTGTGCAGAAGTTAACAACAGGCAGGTGCGGGTGCATCGCCTTCTGTAAGAAACGGTGCTGTGCAATCTGTGAAAAACTGTGAGGTATTGAGACGAAAGGAGCAGCAGAAATGAAAAAAATGAATATTCCTGTTGGGGTTTCAGACTTTGAAGAAATTCGTAAAAACGGGTATTACTACATCGATAAATCGGGGCTGGTCAGAGAGCTGCTCAGTAGAACAGGAACAAAAGTGACACTGATTACCCGTCCTCGGCGCTTTGGAAAGACGCTCGGCATGAGTATGCTGGAAAGCTTTTTCGATATCCGAAAGGACAGCAGAGCGTTATTTGAAGGGCTAGAGATTTCGGAAAACCAGGCGCTGTGCGATGCGTGGATGAACCAGTATCCGACGATTTTTGTTTCGTTTCGACAGGTAGATGGTCTTAACTTCACCGGAGCGTACGACATGCTCACATGGGTTATCTCAGAACTATATAAAGAACATCACTATCTGCTGGACAGCGACAGTATCGGCACCAGTGATAAGGAGATCGCGAAACAGCTGGAATGGGGACAGGCTTCCATGAAGGACATGAAAGGAAGCTTAATGTTGCTTACCAGGATGATGCAGCGGCATTATGGAAAGCCTATCATTTTTCTTATAGATGAGTACGATGTTCCTGTCGCGAAAGCGAACAACAACGGTTACTATAATGAAATGCTCGATGTTATGAAGGGATTGATGCAGGCTCTGAAAGACAATCCGGCACTTCGTTTTGCTGTCGTGACAGGCTGCTTAAAGATCGCGAAAGAGAGCATCTTTACGGGAACCAATAATTTCGTATCGGATACGATCACAAATTCTCGTCTCAACGAGTATTTCGGCTTCGTACAGAGCGAGGTTGATGAACTGCTGAAAGCTGCTGACGTGACAGAACAGGCAGAGAACATGAAGAAATGGTATGATGGCTACCATTTCGGAGATTTTGATGTCTACTGTCCGTGGGATGTCATGAATTATATGCTGGAGCTTCAGCATAATCCGAAGGCAAAGCCGATCAGCTACTGGAAAAACACAAGTGACAATGCCATTATCCGTTCCTTTATCGATTATGCGGGCAGTACGATCACAAAGAAGCTGGAGACACTGATGGCGGGCGGCTGCATCGTCCAGCGTGTGGATGAAAACCTGACCTATGATTATCTCCATTCATCAGAAGATAACCTCTGGAGTACATTGTATCTGACGGGATACTTAACACGGGCGCGGGAAGAGGATTATACGGGTGAAGTTCCAGACGGTATGGTAGCCCTCATGATTCCGAATGCAGAAATTAACGAGATTTTCGAAACAACGGTCATCAAATGGTTTGATGACAGCGCGAAGAAGTGGAATCGAAATGCGCTGTTTGATGCCGTCTTTAGTGGTGACAGTGAAGGTATTAACAGAGAGATGAATGCCCTGCTCCGGCGCACCATCAGTTATCATGACTATCGGGAGGACTTCTACCACGCATTTCTCGCGGGCATTTTTACAGGCGCTGGATATATGGTGGACTCCAATAAGGAGCATGGAGAAGGGCGAAGCGATGTGGTTGTTTATGATCCCATCAATGCGCGCGTTGCGATCTTCGAAGCGAAGTACACAAAGACCCTGGGAAACCTGGAGAAGGATTGCGATACGGCTTTGCAGCAGATCGATGATCGGATGTATGCAAAGGAATATGAGGATGACTACGATCAGATTTTCTGCTACGGTATCTCGTTTTTCAAGAAACGCTGCATGGTAAAGGAAAAAGGTTAATTTCTTTAAAAATACGTATCTGAAAAACAGATCACCCTTTAAACCATTATCCGTTTGTGAGATAATAAGATTATAAGAAAAACAAAATACTCAAAAAAGGAGAGATGAATATGAAGATAAGAAAGAAACTAATCGCATCTGCAATGATTGTAGCCATGATGATGGGCACAGCAACGACTGCACTCGCTGGTCAGTGGCAGCAGAATTCAAAAGGCTGGTGGTGGCAAGAGGATAATGGCGCTTACCCGAAGTCACAGTGGCAGTGGATCGATGGCAATAAGGATGGCATTGCAGAATGCTATTACTTTGATGGCAGCGGCTATATGCTTTCAAATACCACGACCCCGGATGGATATGTAGTAAACGGTGATGGGGCATGGACGGAAGGAGGAGCCGTAAAGACGAAGAACGTAAGCACAGAACCCGTGACGGCAAATACGTCAAACGACACGGTCACAAATTCACAGGCTCCGGCAACCGATGTCTATAGTGGAACCTATGCATACAATATTGGCACTTACTCGTTTTCCATGAAGATCGTGTATGACCCGGCAACCAAGACGCTGACAGATACCGAGTGGCTTCCTGGATTTGGCGGAGTCACGGATACGTACCATTATGCAGGTGTAAATGAGATGGGCTACACCGTGTTTAAATGCACAAGTTCGAATAGAACCGCCATCAGTAGTGATTCATATATTTATTTCTCAGCACCTGGTGTAATGGTCGTAGAGACTGAGAATGGCTATGAGAACGTAAAGAAGCAGTAAAAAAGAGAAATCGATGAAGTTACGAAAGAAGTTAATCGCGTTATCTGCGCTTACATTATCACTCATCATGGTTGTTCCGGTGTTTGCGGATAACCCGGTCGGATGGCAGAAGAATGAAACAGGATGGTGGTACGGAACAAATGCCACAGGAACAACCTGGTATCACGATGGCTGGCAGTGGATTGATGGAAACAAGGATGGAATTTCAGAGTGCTACTATTTCGCTACGAACGGATATATCGTAACAAATGGGAAGACCCCGGATGGATATGATGTAAATGCCGATGGTCAGTGGACCATAAATGGTGTCGTACAGACCATAGGTGCTGCGGCAGCACAGGCTGCAGGTACAACAAATACCAATAGACCATCATCGAAGGAAATTCTGGATTACCTGTATCGTGGAAGAACAGATACACAGTATTTCGGAAAAATCGACACTTCAAGGCCGGAGTGGAACAATGGTGTCACCAACATTTACATGAAGGATGCCGTTGGCTCTCCACGTTGGAGCCATACACATGGCGGATGGTATTATTTAGGCTACGACAATACGGACGTAGAGGCGATTGCGCTGAATGATGAAGGCTATCTTCTTGCAGATACCGTGACACCGGATGGATATTATGTAAATAAAAGGGGTGTGCTCGAAATTGATGGCCGTGAAGTAACGCACTGTGAAGAATGCCTGTATACCGCAAGCAGCGTAAATGTGCCGGATCCAAATCATGTGGATCTAAGTAAATATAACGATTGGGAAATCGGCATCGGCCATAGTTGGCGCATGAGTAGTTTCCCATACGGAAAACTGATTTATAATCATGTTACTGGAATGGATAGAGAACAGGGTGGCATCGGATCCAACATTGTAAGCCATAATGATTTCGGTGTTTGTACGGTATGGAGTGCAGAAAATTCTTATAAGCACACGAAAAAATAAATAGATTTTAAAGCAGCGGGAGGAATCCTGCTGCTTTTTTGTGCTGATAGAAAAACACCGGATTTTCCCGAGATAAAGAAAGGTACGTATGAATTTCACCAAAAACACGATTTACACAACATATAATAAATGGAAAATAAATTTACATATTTCACGGAAGAAACACTTAAGAAGCTTTATGGTTTGATGTAAAAGATTATCCCGACTTTTTTGATATATTTTCACAGAAAAACGGAGTATTCTGCCAGAATTCCGGATAATCATAAAGTCGGGATAAGTGGTGTGAGAGGACGGGAGCTAATCACTCCCTCCTACTCGATTATCAGCACATTCTTTGTTTCCAATTTTTACGAAAACCGCCGAACCACCCGCATCACCTGTTCCACCGTATCGCTCAGATTCTTCCGGGCGGATGCCTGCATCCAGCGATCCATGTTTACGATATCTTCCCTGGAAGCGCCTTTTTGCGGACCATAAATAGATTGCGGCAGGATCGAAGCAGCGGGACTGTACAGAAAAATACATGATGGAAGCTCCTCTTTGCTGGTAGATCACATTGTCATCGGATGAACAGAAAGTGTGGTAGTTTCTATTTCCGTTGTTTAAACAATTGAAAAAACGTCCCAAAGCATGTATACTCCTTCTTGTAAGCGGCACAATACATATGAATGGCAGGAGAGGCTAGAGGTATGCTTGTCCATATGCAGAGAGCGGATGCTAGAAACATGGACATGTAGTATAAGCCGGAGAAAAAAGGAGAAATGAGCGTATGAGCAGAGAGGTAAATCCAAGAAAAGCGGCAGTCATCGGGTGCGGATTTGTGGGTTCAGCAACGGCATTTACACTGATGCAGAGCCGGTTATTTTCCGAGCTGGTTCTGTTAGATGTGAATATGGAAAAGGCGGACGGCGAGGCGAAGGATATCGCGCACGGGATTCCGTTTGCAGGGCAGATGAAGATCTACGCGGGCACGTATGACGACGCGGCGGACGCGGCGATCATCATTATCACGGCGGGGGCGAACCAGAAGCCGGGGGAGACGCGGCTTGACCTGGTGCAGAAGAATACGGCAATTTATCAGAGTATCATCCCGGAGATTGTAAAACGCGATTTTGGCGGGATTCTGCTGATCGTATCGAATCCGGTGGATATTTTGACGTATGTGGCATTGAAACTGAGCGGGCTGCCGGAGAACCGGGTGCTCGGTTCGGGTACGGTGCTTGACACGGCACGGCTTAAATATGCGCTGGGCGAACACCTGGGCGTGGACAGCCGGAGTGTACATTCGTTTATCATCGGTGAGCACGGGGACAGCGAGATCGCGGCGTGGAGCAGTACGAATGTATCGGGCATTCCGCTGAACGATTTCTGCGAGATGCGCGGGCATTTTAACCACGATGCGGCGATGGACGCGATCGCGGAGAAGGTCAAAAACAGTGCTTACGAGATTATTTCGAAAAAACAGGCGACGTATTACGGAATTGCGATGTCGGTAAAACGTATCTGCGAGTGTATCGTCCGCAATGAGCGCTCGATTCTGCCGGTGTCTGCGATGATGCACGGGGAGTACGGCATCGAAGATATCACGCTGAGTATGCCGGCGATCGTGGGAATCGGGGGTGTGGAGACGCATGTACCGATTGCATTGAGTGAGGAAGAGGCGGAGAAGCTGGTGGAGTCGGCTAAGAAACTGAAAGAGGTAGCGAAAGGGCTGATAGAATGATGCCAGATGGGCTGCCGTACATTGGCACGGCAGCCCATCTGATTTTCTTTCTGGGTCAGTAAGGAGACAACGATCAGGGTAAGGAAAGAAACCGGAACTGCAACCAGGATGGCTGCCAGACCGAACGGATGCCCCATAACTTCCCAGGCAATCGTAGCAAAGGTTCCGACAAACGTGGAAGCGATGCCTCTGCTTTTAGTGTTATTCGAAGTGATTGTGATTATTATACTGCAAAGCACAGGCCGCTGCCAGTGAATCCAATCGTGTAAAATGAATGTTTCAGTACATATAATAGGAAACGTCACATGAAATATGATAAGATAGTGAAAGCAATTTTTATAGAACGTCCCAATCGTTTTATTGCGCGGGTAAAGATTGATGGCTCGGAAGCGGTAGAATCGGTTCATGTAAAGAATACGGGACGTTGTCGTGAATTACTACTGCGGGGGGCGGAAGTGATTTTGGAAGATTGCATAGAAAAGAATCCAAATCGAAAGACTCGCTATGATTTGATTGCAGTTAAGAAGAATAAAAAATGGGTTAACATTGATTCTCAGGCACCGAATAAAGTGGTAAAAGAATGGCTGATGACACAGGGGTATGATTGTATTAAACCAGAGTATACCTTTGGAAATAGCCGGATGGATTTCTATATGGAAAAAGGAAAGCAAAAATATCTAATGGAAGTCAAAGGCTGCACCCTTGAGATAGATGGAGTTGGATATTTTCCAGATGCCCCGACGGAAAGAGGAGTTAAGCATTTAAGGGAACTTGCAGCTGCGTGCGGACAAGGATATAAATGTTTGATAGCATTTGTGATTCAAATGGAAGGCATCAGTGAAGTCAGACCGAATACGGAAACGCATCCTGAATTTGGCGCTGCACTTCACGAGGCAAAGGCAGCAGGTGTTGAGGTGCTTTTCCTGAAATGTCATGTTGGGATGGATAGGTTGGAAATCATAGGAGAAGATGAGTCTTGAGGGCAAGGTCCTAAAGGAGAGAGAAATCTATGATACGTGAAATTGAGAATAGAAGAAGTATAAGAAAATATAAGCCAGATGAGATCGAAAGGAAGTTAATTGACGAGATCATATACAGTGCTTCCCTTGCACCATCTGCTAAAAACAGGCAGCCTTGGAAATTTATTGTATATCAGGGGAAAGAAAAAGATAAACTGGTTGATGTCATGCGTCATGGTATAAATTCAGAAAAAATGACCCATGAACTTATGCCGGAATGGGCATTTGCCATACCGGATGCTGAGAATACCGTTAGAATCATGCAGGAGGCCCCATGCCTTATAGCAGTGCTTAATACCAACCAGCATACTCCATTTGCAAGTATTGAAAATGAAAAGCGAATTGTTGAAATATGTGATTCACTGTCCATATATGGATTGGGCACCTTATGGATTGCCAATACTTGTTTTGCCTATAATGAGCTGATGGATTTTATCGGAACAGACAGCCAGTTGACAGGAATTGTTGCGATTGGCTTTGCCAATGAAGCTCCGGCTAAAAGACCAAGGAAACCTTTCGAAGAAATTGTTGAGTACAGATAGGTAAATCGTAATGAGTTAATCGTGTTATAATCAGGTTGGATGGAGAATAATCGTTATGATTAGAAAGTTGCAGAAGGCAGATATAAACAGAGTTGCTGACATATGGTTGAAGACCAATCTGAAGGCACATTTTTTTATTTCCGAACAATACTGGATAAGTAATTATGAATTTGTGAAGGAATTGCTGCCACAGGCGGAGGTCTATGTGTATGAAGATGATAAAATGATTCAAGGCTTTATAGGAATAAATGATGAATACATAGAAGGTATTTTTGTTTCTGACGAAATGCAGTCACGTGGCATAGGTAAAATGTTGTTGGATTACATCAAGGATAAAAAAGACAGATTACAGTTAAAGGTATACCAGAAGAATGTCAGGGCAATGTCTTTTTATCAACGAGAAGGATTTACTATTCAGAGTGAAAGCATGGACGAATTCACAGGAGAAAAAGAATATGTGATGAATTGGGAATCGTCTGGAATTTGAATCCCCATGGCAGGAGGGGATGAACCGCCTGTTTGTTTACAAGATGGAAGATGATTCCCATCGGATGTAGTATTTTGCAGCAAGAATGCCGATGAGATTCTTCACCAGAATAAAAATATCTGAAGGGAGGCTTTTGGTATGAAAAATAGAAAATACAGTCCTGTTTTTATGATGTTTCTATGCATGATAATGGTAGTTTTATTGTTTCCGATGACAGTCAATGCCGATATGGGACCAAAGGCCTCTGTTCGGATTCAGTTTGAGCATATGGGGGATGAGCTCTGTTATGGAACTTTGCTGTCGAAGGAGAAATCTACCGGTCCGGCAAGTGCCTGGGATGGAAGAACGGAGAGTGCCCAGAAAGAGTACATGGATCCCGGTATCTGGGAGATCTTTGTGAATTACAAGGATCCGGATGGATACTATTTTCTGCAGCGGAGCTGGAAGGTAAGTGAAAGCAAAGAGCTTGCATGGACCTATTATCCGCCGGATGATTTTAAAATTCTTCTGTATTATCCGGAAACGGAAACCTTTGTATCCAGTGGAATTTATGCTCGTTATGCATTTGATACGTATTATACAGTGGATATGGATGGTGTGGATATCGGTTCGGTGGAATACAATGATGATTTGAGTACCAATGAGCGGATTGAGGCCTGCCGTTCGTATAATTACCGGCAGGAGATGCTGGCTCTTGGGGCAAGGATCGTCCTTACTATTTTAATCGAAATGCTGGTGGCGCTGCTGTTTGGTTTCAGACAGAAAAAACAGCTGTTGATTCTGGCTGTTGTCAACATTATTACGCAAATTATCTTAAATGTGCTGCTCAATGTGATTAATTATAATTCCGGCCCTCTTGCATTTACATTTTTCTATGTACTTTTTGAGCTGATTGTATTTGCTCTGGAGGCAGTGTTGTATTGCACAATTCTTAAGAGGCTATCAGAAAAGAAAAAGGAGGATGCATATTATATCCTGTATTCCTTTGTGGCCAATCTGATCTCATTTGGTGCTGGATTATTCCTGGCGGCGAAACTGCCGGGCATGTTTTGATATAAAGATAGGTTAAGGTAACTTCTCAACGTGTTCAAATAGAAATGGCTCAGAAGAAAGTTCATCCAAAGTGATAACATCTTTTTGAGCATAGAGGAATGGATATATATGAAAAAACTTCTAACTTTTATGATTGTGTGGACTTGTTTGCTTACCCTGGCTGGCTGTGGCAAGAAGGACATGGATTATACGATGCAAAATGAGTCAAGTGTTGCAGAAAGTGTCCGGGAGACCGGTGAGGAGTCCGTATTGATTCAAAATGAGGATGCAGGGGAAGGGGAAAATGCGGCTCCTGAAACTAAGTATATCACCATTGACTTATCCGGAGTTGGGGAGATTCATCCGAAGGGAGATGCAGTTTCACCGTTAACGTTAAAAATTGTGTCGGAAGAGGAAAATGGAATCGATTTTGCGAACGAATGGTATGAAAGCAAACAGTTATCCCTTCCTATGGTCGGAAAGGAATGGAATAATTTCTATGATGATGAATATCAGTATATCTGGTCCGGGGATGCGCTGTATATTTATGAAAATATTTCCGGAAATTGTCTGTATGTGCTGGAGTATCCAACGGATAAATGGTATATCAACGGCAATAATGCCTGCCTCCTGGATGATATCTTTTATGGCATCAGTGTGACAAATGGTTACGCACAGCCGGATAGCTGCTTTATGTTTGCCTATGATCTGGAAAATAACAAGCTTCTTTGGCGAAGTGGGGATCAGACCTGCAACACCATGAATTTTATTGTAAAAAAGGATGTTATTATCTGCGGGTATGGTTTTACCTCGGAAAAGGATTATCTTTATCAGCTCAACCTTCACACCGGCGAGGTTATTGCAAGCCTGGAGCTGAAAAAACAGCCGGATCTTCTGGTGCCTCAGGACAATATGCTTTATGTTCACACATACAGCTATAATTATACGATAGAAATGCAATAGGAAAGGAACAAGAACGGAATGGATTCATCTGCTTCAAAAAACTTTGAACTTACTGCAGCTGTCCTGCATATCATCGCCATGACGCTTATGCTGATGGATCACCTTTGGGCGACGCTTCTTCCTGCTAGGGAGTGGCTTACCTGTGCCGGAAGAGTGGCATTTCCTATCTTCGCTTTTATGGCGGTGGAGGGGTACTTCCACACCAGAAGCTTTAAAAAGTACATCCTTCGGATGCTGCTGTTTGCAGTGCTTTCAGAAATTCCCTTTGATTTGATGTACGGCGGTACCTGGTTTTATCCGGTTCACCAGAATGTCCTCTGGACATTCCTGTTGGGCCTTTTAGGTGTCTGGCTTATGGAACAGGTACGGAAAAAAGGAAAAACCTGGATGTATCTGCTGGTGTGCGTTTTGGTTGTGCCGGCAGGTCTGGTACTGGGAACTCTTTGCATGGTGGATTACTACGGGGGCGGTGTTCTGACGGTATTTGTGTTCTATTTCCTCCATGGGCGGAAATGGTGGTGCTTCTTGGGACAGCTGGCTGCCCTATACTGGCTGAATGTGGAACTGCTGGGCGGTCTGATGTATCCGGTTCAGCTCTTTGGCATGGAATTTGAACTGTGCCAGCAGGGGCTTGCGCTTCTGGCATTGATCCCCATCTGGCTGTACCGCGGCAGACAGGGCTACCACAGTAAACCATTCCAGTATCTCTGTTATGCATTTTATCCAGTTCATATGCTGCTGCTTGTGGTGGTACTGAATTTCATCAACCGATGATAAAATTTTACAATCCCCGCCATTCATGGTATCATAACAGGTAGTAAAATTGCCTGTGAATACCTTGAATGGCGGTGATTTCCGTCAGTCGGTTTACCGGGCTATCCGTCATGGTCTGATGCAGGCACATTCGATGCTTTTGGAGCCATTTTATGCATTTCATCTGACGATATCGGACAAGATGGTAGGACGTGCAATGACGGATCTGGAACGCCGGTTTGCGGTTTTTGAAGGACCGGTTCTGGAGGATGGACAGGCGATACTTACCGGCCGTGCACCGGTTTCATCCCTGGATGGATATGGACCCTGCCATAATGAGGAAGAGGTCATCGAAGCAGCCGGTTATGATCCGGATGCGGATTTGGCAAACCCAAGCGGCTCGGTCTTCTGTTCCCACGGAGCCGGATTTGTGGTAAATTGGGACGAAGTAAAGGATTATATGCACCTGGAAAGCTGTCTTGGCTCTTCCAATGGACGCCGCTGGATGACCGGATTACGATTATATCGGCCATCGGCAACCATGATGAGTCCACCGGAAGTCCGGAGGATGTAATATCCGCAGCTCTGATTATCGCTGATAAGACGGATGTGCGAAGAAGCCGTGTTCGTGAAAAAGAGAGAGCCGCTTTTGATATCCACGACCGTGTGAATTATGCGGTAACAGAGTCCAAACTTAAGATTGAAAAGGATCGTTCAGTTATTGCCCTGAATCTTCAGGTAGATGAAAAGATATGTTCCATGTATGATTATTTTGAGATTTTCCTGGGAAGAATGATGCTTTGCCGGAAGTCGGCGGAGATACTGGGAACGACCTTTAAGTTGACTGTAAATGGACGGAAGGTGCTGTAAAAAGTATCTCCCGCCCTTCTTTTCTGTTATCTTACTGATACGTCTCCGTCCTAATAAAGGAATCCATATATTTGATATACTCCTCTTTGGTAAAGATGGGCTGATAATTCTCTACAATCTCTTTTGCTTTTACAGCCCCGTCCCGAAGCAGGCGGTAAGCGGAGAGTGCGAAGATTTTTGCAGTGACCACATATGCCAGCTCATCATCCACGATATCAAAATCAACGGAGTGGAGACCGCTTACTTTACCGCCGGTGTTGAAGGTAAGGACCGGCTGCAGATGCTGTACATCCCCCACATCGGTGGAGCCGCCGCTGTAGTCGAGGGTATCTTCCTGGACGATCTGGTAATCTTTTTCACTGGTTTGTGCGGCAATCTCAGCGGCTGCCAGGACTGATTCATCGGCTTTTTCACTCAGAGCCGGAAGATATCCGGGCATAGTGGTGATTTCGCAGGCAGCACCGACGGCGATGGCACCAGCTTTGAAGGCACGGTCCGTTTTGGCAGCAGCATCTGCGATGGCATCCTTGTTGGCGGCACGTACCAGAGTTTCGATTACCACCTCATCCGGTACTACATTGACGAGATTTCCGCCTTTTGTGATAATGGGATGGATCCGGACATGGTCATCATCCCGGAAGGTTTCACGCTGGTAAGCCAGGGCGGAAAGTCCGAGGGAGGCTGCATTTAATGCATTGACTCCCAGATGCGGGGCACCGGCTGCGTGGGCAGCCAGTCCCTTATAACGAATGACCTTGGAGACGAAACCGTTGTTGGAGTGAGAACCAATACTGATATCCTTGTCTCCGGTGTGGTGGACGATATCCAGGTCGATGTCATCAAAAGCACCGATGCGGATGAGTTCACATTTTCCGCCGCCATATTTGATTTTTCCCTGGGCGGTCAGGGAGTTTTTAAATTCAATCTCACCATATTCCTCTGCCGGTACAGCGAAGAATATAACCTGTCCGTCCAGCTCTTTTTTTACATCTTCATTGGTCAGAGCCAGGGCTGCACCGATGACACCGGCCAGCTGGGCATGATGTCCGCAGCAGTGAGCTCCCTGAGTCTCCGGATTGGCATATTTATGTTCCGGGATGCGGAGCGCATCCAGTTCCCCGATGAGAGCCAGACTTACATTCGTTTTCTCTTCTTCATTTAAGTAGGCTTTGACACCGGTGACAGCCAGTCCTTCCTTTGTCTCAAGACCCAGATTTTTCATGAAAGAAGCAAATTTTTCTGCAGTTCTGTATTCTTTATAACCCAGCTCTGCATGGGTGTAGATATCTTTGGCGAATGCGATGATCTCGTTGCGGTGTGCGTCGATGATATCGACAATTTTCTGTTCGGTTTTATCTAAAATGAGAGCCATGTGAAATCCTCCTGTTTCTTGCTGGTACCTTCCGATGCTGTTTCCTATTAGTTAAACAGTTCCTCCGGAACAAACCATAAACCATTGTTATTCTTGTCTAAATATTCTTTGAATTCATCGGAGTGGTAAGCAGCAACGATATCTTTTGCCCACTGAGCATCTTTATTTTCCTCTTTTACAACGACCTGCAGAATCAGATGCGGCAGAATGTCTTCCTGAAGAAGGGCAGTGGATGGATCGATTCCTGCATTGTATACAATACTTCCGGTGATAACCGCATAATCAAAGTCATCTAAAACAGCTGGAATATTGGTGGAGTTCATTTCGGTAAATTCGATGTTGTACGGGTTTTCCGTGATATCTGCCTGGGTGACAGTGGAGAGATCTACATCCGGATTTAAGGTAATCCATCCGGCTTTCTGTAAGAGAACATAAGCGCGGGCTGTGTTGGCGGCATCATCCGGAACGGCTACTTTGGCACCGTCATGAATGGCGTCCAGAGAGGTTTCGGTGGCAGAAAAGATGGCAGCCGGAACGGTAGGAATCGGGGAAATCGGGACCAGGTTACCCTTTTGAGCTTCGTTGAAATTTTCGGCATAAGCGGTATGCTGTTCTACATTGAAATCGATCTCGCCGTCATTTAAAGCAAGGTCATTCTGGAGAAGGTCAGAGAAATCAACCTCGGTGAGTGTATAGCCCTCTTTTTCCAGAATTGGTTTAATGGCATCTTCAAATAAAACCGTGTAGGGTCCGGCCGCTTTGCCGTATTTGAGTTCCTTCTTATTAGAATCAGAAGCATCGGCGGAAGCAACAGATTCGGTGCCGGAAGAAGCAGCGGCAGTATCAGCGGCAGTATCAGCGGCAGAGCTTCCGGCATCACTCTTGGAGCAGCCTCCCAGAACAGCAGCTGCGAGGATCAGACCGGCGGTCAGGGTGGTTCTTACATAAGCTTTTACATTTTTCATAATTGAGTTCTCCTTTTTCTTTTAAGTGTATTTAAATTAGCAGTTTCTTCAATAGAAATAAGTTATAAGTTACTGATGTGTCCGTCTCTTCTGTGACAGCCGGTTTCCCAGACTCTGGATGATCCAGACAAATGCAATCAGGATGAAAACGGTCGCAAACATCAGCGGGAAGTTAAAGGTCTGATAGCCGTAGGTCAGGGCGATGTTTCCGATGCCGCCGCCTCCGATGTAGCCAGCCATCGCAGTTGCTCCGATGAGGGCGATGGTGCCGGTTGTCAGAGCCAGAATAACCGAAGCAAATGCTTCCGGAAGTACAAAATGAACGATAATCTGGAACGTGGTCGCTCCCATCGACTGGGCTGCCTCGATGATGCCGCCGCCGACTTCCAGAAGCGATGTCTCAAGAAGTCTTGCTAAAAATGGGGCGGTATAGATAACTAATGGCACGATAGCCGCCCTGGTACCGATCCGGGTGCCGACGATGATTTTCGTAAAGGGCATTACACATACCAGAAGGATGATAAACGGTGTGCTTCGGATGATGTTGATGAAGCCGTTTAAAATCGTGTAAAGCAATGGATTTTCCTTGAGCCCGCCTTTGCGGGTCAGCCATAAGACAATGGCGATGAAAAATCCGACGATGGAACCGATAATCAGGGAAAAACCGACCATATACAGGGTTTCCCAACCGGCCTTGATGAGTTTGTCTGGCGAAATGCCTAAATACTGCTGAATCATGGTAATACAACCTCCTTATATTCTTCGTTTGATTCGAGAATGTAGCGCTCGGCTTTTTTGATTTCCTCGTCGCTTCCGATGAAGAGAACGAGCATGATGCCGACGACGATGCCCTGAATAACGTTGATGGTGGAGTAGAGAATGTTGGTTTCCACCTCAAACCGCCGGTTGATATCCCAGAGAAGCGGTTCGGTGCTGTCTGTATTTTCCAGCTTGATGCGGAGCAGGCGGCTGTTCCGCGTTTCACGGCGGATGCTCTCGACGAGCGGTTCCGGAATAACGTCGCGGATGAGATTGCCGACAAACCGTTTGGCGATATCGGACTGCGGGTCTGAGAAAACCTGGATGACAGAGCCCGTTTCTACGACTTTACCGAAATCCATGACGGCGACTTTATTACAGATTTTCTGGATGACATTCATCTCATGTGTGATAATCACAATTGTAATATGAAGAGTTTCATTAATCTTCTTTAGCAAATCGAGAATGGAATCGGTCGTTTTCGGGTCGAGGGCGCTGGTCGCCTCATCGCAGAGAAGAATCGACGGATTATTTGCAAGTGCCCTTGCGATACCGACGCGCTGTTTCTGTCCGCCGGAGAGCTGTCCCGGATAGTAGGACTTCTTATCGGAAAGTTCGACGAACTCCAGCAGCTCATTCACACGCGTTTCGATGTCTTTTTTGGGGGTACCGTTTAGTTTCAGGGCAATCGCGACGTTGTCGTAAATTGTCTTGGATTCCAGGAGGTTGAACGGCTGGAAAATCATTCCGATTCCCTTTCGGAGGCTGCGAAGCTCTTTTGCACTCAGGCTTCCAATGTCCTTATCTTCAACGAAAATCTTTCCGGAAGTCGGTCTTTCCAGGGCGTTTACCATTCGGATCAGGGTGGATTTTCCGGCACCGCTGTAACCGATGACGCCGTAGATATCGCCTTTTTCTATTTCGAAGGACACATCCTTCAGTGCTTCAAATGCACCGTCTTTCGTCTGGAATGTTTTACTTAAATGTTCAAATCGAATCATTTCTGGTCTCCTTTAACTTTGTTTATCTGGGGAAGCACATTTTTAAGGGATAATTGCTGAAAAATGACTTCTGTATGTGTCGCGTTTTTTATACGAATGATATATCTGGATGCAATATAAATATTCAATTTTGCATACTGAAATATAAATGGGTACAAAAAAGGAGGTCTGGTTGTCCAGACCTCCTAAATTGGATTGTATCTATCACTTTCCAGTGAAAGCAAGATGAGAAAAACCTCATGAAGATATCATCCAGTTATCTGTCTGCACAACAAAAGTAAGAGTGTCACAGCAACAGCAGCACATACACTCCATACAACAACACATAGCAGACATAACTGAATAAGATGTTCTCATGATGGTTTCCTCCTTTCCTTAAAATTCATAAACGATTATAAAAATATATTTCCTACTTGTTTTGTGGGTTTTAAATGATAGCTCTTATTATAGCGCGGAAATGAGATTTGTCAATCATTTTTTTATTTCATAGGAAATTGCGTCCTATGAAATAAAAAACGCTCCGCGAGAATGTGCCAAGGCACATTCTTTTTCATATCATCCAATACCGCCCAATGCGATGCCTAATATTAATACCAGCACACATACCGGAATATAAATATAGCGGCACACCGGTACAAACCATTTTGAAAAATTCTTTTCGCGGCCCTTGTTGACCTGCGTTTCTGCATAGTCTTTTCCGAATACCCAGAAGAACATGATTCCGGCGAGTCCGGCACCGAGGGGGCAGATGTAGATGGAGAGAACGTCCATCCAGTCGGAGACGATGCCCTGGATTAACAGGGAGACGGCAGCTCCGATGATACCGATAACCGCGCAGGCAGGGACGCGGCCAAGGTGGAGTTTTTCCTGGACGGTGGCGATCGGTGCTTCGTAGAGGTTGAGCAGGGAGGTCATCCCGGCGAAGAGAACGGCTACGAAGAAAATGATCGCGATCAGCGTGCCGCCCGGCATTGAGCGGATGAGGTTCGGGAGGTAGATGAAGAGAAGTCCCGGACCACCCTGATCAAGTTTTGCGCCGGTGGTTGCCATTGCCGGGATGATGACGAGGGCGGCGAGAATCGCGGCGATCGTATCAAACAGGGCAACACGCGCGGCGGATGCCGGGATATTTTCCTCATCGGAGAGGTAGGAACCATAGATTAAGGTTCCATTTCCGGCGACGGACAGGGAGAAAAATGCCTGTCCTAGTGCGAAAATCCAGGTTTTCGGATCTGCGAGGATCTCTGGATCAATGCGGAAAATGTAGCGGTAGCCCTGCATGGCACCTGGCTGGAATGCCACGTAGATGCCTAAAAAGACAAACAGGATGAAGAATACCGGCATCATCAGCTTGTTGGCGTTCTCGATTCCGCTTCCGACGCCGAACATCAGGATCAGAATGCAGAAGAAGAGAGCGGCAAGCTGCCAGCCATTGTTTCCAAAGGCGGACGCCATCGAGCCGAAAGCAGAGGCAAAACCGTCTGTGTCAGCCGGGGCAAGTGTGGCACCAGTGAAGGCTCCGATGGCATATTTTAGGATCCAGCCCATGACGACAGTATAGCCGATCGCCATCGCGAGGGAACCGGCTGCCGGGATGAAACCGAGCGCTTCGCCCAGTTTGCGCCTGCCGCGTGTCTCGCAGGCAGCGCCGAACGCGTCGATCGGACCGGAGCGGGTGCCGCGTCCCAGGCACATTTCTCCGATGACGCCCGTGGATCCGATCAGGGCGACGAAGATAAAGTATGGGATCAGGAATGAGCCGCCGCCGTACAGGGAGACGCGGGTGGGAAACATCCAGAGATTTCCCATACCGACAGCCGAGCCGATACAGGCGAGGATGAAGCCCCACTTACTGTTGAAAGATTCTCTTTTTTCCATGAAATTGTAACTCCTCAAACATTATATAAGATTTGCCGCAAATATCTGGGAGTCCGCCGATTGGAAGCGGTCAGGCAGATGTTTGCATAAGTCCATCTATTATACCAGAAGAGAGGCATTGCTTTCAAGTGGCAGAGCGCGCGAATCGTATGTTTTAGGGGAAAAGGCGATCTAAAGTAACTGCCGGTGAACCGTTACAGGGAAATACCTTGATTTATAGGGTGGAAAGATGGTATTCTATAGAGGACGGCAGCGGCGGGCTTTGGGAGGGTGGCGCCGCGGCAGAGCAGATTCGAAAAGGAGAAGGTAGCACAATGAAAAACGCAAACAGGATTCCGGAGACGTTTCAGACGGATGCGGAATACAGACAGTGGATGGAGCGCTGGCAGCAGGAGGCGCGGGAGGCGACGATCGAGGGATTTAAGCAGAATCGTAAGTTAAACGGCATGACACAGACGGAGCTTGGCAGAAAGGCGGGGATTTCCCAGCCGAATATCACCCGCTTCGAGAGCGGCAGCTACAATCCGTCGCTGGATTTTATGGTAAAGATCGCAGCGGCGATGGGGAAAAGGGTACAGATTACATTGGTAGATGAATAAGAGGCGTGCGCCGGGGCGCACAGGGACCATTTGGGGAATAAACAGGGGAGACAGCGGTATGTGTGCGGCTGTCTCCTCTGTTTTTAATGATTGCATTTCAGCGACGATTCAATAAACCGTGAAATCATATTCCACTCATAGCTCTGTTCCAGCCACGCAAATTTGATCGGGTACCGCGCTTCTTCCCCGAGCGTAAAGACATGGAGTGTATCCAGCTGTTCCTTGCTGAGAATGGAGAAAGCGAGATTTTTCGGGCTGATGCAGGCACCTTTTCCCATCGCGCAGAGGGCAAGCAGGGTAGCGATGTTGTCAGAGCAGGCATGAACCGAGGGGACGAAGTTGTCTGTCGCGAGGATATTCCGCCCGATGCGTCCGACCAGATCATGTTCACGGTTTAGGAGAAACGGACACGGAGCCAGAAGGGAGTAGCGGTGATGGCGGCTGACTTCCTGGATAATGGCTTCGGTCTGTTTGCCGTAAATGTCCTGCAGCAGGGCAGTGGAGACGATGAGAACCATCTCTTCCTCATAGAAATCCCGCAGAATGATGCCGGGAATGCGAACTGAAAAATTGGCGATCGCCAGATCAATTGTGCCGTCCAGCAGGTATTTTTGCAGCACATCGTTGGAAGATTCGATGAGTTCCACATCCACGCCGGGATATTTCTTTTGAAAGGTGGCGATCAGCTCCGGCATGATGGCGTGTCCGCGCGTGAATGCGATGCCGATCCGCAGTTTTCCTGTCTGGTTATTTAAAATATCGCCAAATTCGTGAAGCATACAGTCATATTTTGTATTAAATTCCGTTGCATAGCGCAGAAATACCTCCCCCGCATAGGTAAGCTCCAGCGGGATGTGACGGATTAGGAGCGGACATCCAAGCTCCCGCTCGATTCCGGCGATATGGGCGCTTAATGTCTGCTGGGTAATATGCAGTGCATCGGCGGCCCTGGTGAAGCTGCGGTTTTTCGCAACCGCGGCAAAATATTCCATTGATTGAAAATTCATATTCGAATGACGCCTCTTTTCCCAAAACTTTCATCTTAAGTTTCTAAAAAGCATCTGACTATAAAAGCGGTCCTTCCAACTCAAACACCGTCCGCTGCAGCTGCGCGATCAGCAGGCTGGCAGCCGGGGACGCTTTTTTTGCTGACGGAATCCGGACGCCGAGCACGCGCTCCATCGGCGGATTGAGCGGCAGCCGGACAACATTTTTAGAAATATCACGGACAACCAGCTCCGGCAGGATGCAGACGCCCAGGTTGTGGCTGACCATCGCGAGCATGGAGTAGGTGTTCTGCGAGGTAAACGACGGCTTTGGCGGTGTGATGCCGAGCTGCTGGAACTGGCGCAGCAGGTCATTTTCACCTTTTTCTTCTATATAAGAAACCTTGGGGAGATCTTTTAAGTCAAAGCGCTCATATTTAGCATAAGGGGAATCGTTCGCGCAGACAGCCAGGTAGGGTTCTTTTTTCAGGGGTAGCCAGTCCATTTTTCCGTCCGGGTGGGGTCCGACGATGCCGAAATCGATGGAGCCATTTTCCAGCCACCCATCAATCTCCTGTGAGCACCCTTCCAGCACTTCCACGGTCATATCCGGGTAATCGGAGAGAAACTTTTTGAGGGCAGGCGGCAGCCACTGGACGGAAGCGCTTAGATAAGCGCCGATCCGGATATGCCCGGTCTGGACACCACGGATGGAGGCAGCTGTCTGATCAAAATATTCCGCCGCCGCCAGCGTCCGCCGGATCGGGGGAAGCAGTGCCTCGCCGTTCCGCGTCAGGGCAAGTCCCCTCTGGGAGCGTGAAAACAGGGAAAATCCGAGTTCCGTTTCAATATTTCGCAGCATATGGCTTGCCGCCGACTGCGTGTAACCGTTTTTCTGGGCGGCACGCGTCAGGTTGTTTTCTTCTGCAATGGCTAAAAAAAGCCGCATATCTTTGAGATCCAAAAAATACTTCCTCCATTTTCGTAATAAGCGTTCGGTCTGATTCATAAAATGTACAGAGCTGACAGATACCAAAGGAGGATGAGAAAATTTGTACGAATTACGTAGAATACAAATCTGATTCATACGAAATATCCGGGCGGATTACACGGGTGCGTGTGCGGCGGACATTCATTCCGATGGCTCTGCCAAGTGTCCCTAGTATATCATATTCGTGAAAGAAATGGGAGAAAAAGATAGAAATACGCCCAGGATCTCAAATACAACATGAAAATTTCATTTAAATGAAATACACAAAAAGTTAAAAAATAAACAAATGGTAAACAAAATTCATGAAACTCCGAAAGAAAATGGACAAAATTCTGAACGAGAGTCTAACGGAAAATGACGCAGTTGTAGACAAAATATCATGATATTTTGTGCATTTATACTAATTGATTCTCGAAAAAGTGCAATTTATTTCATGAAAAACACAGATGGATTCATGGATTTACGCCATATCATGAAAATCCCGCATAATAAATTCAAATAATTTTGTTGAACAAATTTCACTTTAGTGATATAATTTTTTCAAAAGCAAGAAGTTTTTTGAGCGAATTGAAAAACTTGCTTAGCCAGCGCGCGGCACTACATCAAATAAAGGGGGAACTTTATATGGAAGCAATTAACAACATTGTCGGTATGTTGAACGGACCCATTTGGGGCGTTGGAATGTTAGTTCTGATTGTTGGTAGTGGTTTATACTTCACAATCCGTCTCGGCTTTTTCCAGTTTGTTCATTTCAAAGATATGTGGAGCCGAATTATTGACAAGTCGGAGTCTGAATCCGGTATTTCTTCATTCGCTTCGTTCTGTACGACCATGGCGATGCGTGTTGGTACCGGTAACGTAGCCGGTGTAGCCGTAGCTCTTTACATGGGCGGTCCTGGCGCACTCTTCTGGATGATCATCGCTGGTATGACAAACTCTGCAGTTTGCTTTACTGAGTGTACATTATCCGTACTTTATAAGAACCGTATCGATGGTCAGTATCGAAGCGGCGGCGCTTACTGTGCTGAGAGAGGTCTTGGCTGGAAAGCATATGGTGCATTCTACGCAGCATTCTTCGGACTGGGCGTTGTATTATTCATGCCGGCAGCAGCTACCTATACAATCTGCGATGGCTTCAAAAACGCTTTAGGCATTCCGATGTGGGTTTCGGCTCTGGTTATCGCACTGGCTATGGCAGTTGTAGTTATGGGTGGTGTTAAACGAATCAGTTCTGTAGCATCTATGTTGGTTCCGCCGATGGTAGGCGTTTACCTGATTGCAACAGTTGTTATCTTAATCGCAAACGCAGGTCAGATTCCGAGCGTTATCGTAGACGTTGTTAAATGTGCATTTGGTTCCAAAGAAGCTCTTCTGGGCGGCGGCGTTGGTATCGCTATCCAGCAGGGTGTTAAACGAGGCACATTCTCATCTGCATCTGGTATGGGTGAGTCCATGCCGACCGCAGCAGCAGCAGAGACCAGCCACCCGGTTAAACAGGGTATGGCAAACGCAGCTGGTGTTTGGCTGGATACCGTTATCGTATGTACCGCTTCTGGTCTGATGATGCTCTTAAGCGGATGCTACAATACACAGTTTGGCTACGTTGGTGGTACCGGTGCAATGCACGATCAGATGGCTCAGTTAGCAGCAGATGGAACATATGGCGTTATCTTCGTTCAGAATGCCTGCAGCACCGTTATGGGAAGTATTGCTCCTCTGTTCATTGCTATCATGCTGGCTCTGTTCTCCTTTACCTGCTTAATCAGCTACTATTACGAGGGCGAGACTTCGGTTCTTTACCTGTTCCAGGGCGATGATAAAGCAGCTACCCGTAAAGTGGTTATCAGAATTATGCAGATTGTTATGCCTATCCTTATCTTCATCTGGGGCAACATCGATTCCGGTCTGGCTTGGAACCTTTCTGACCTTGCACTTGGTGGATCTACCTGGATCAACATGTTAGTTGTACTGCTTCTGTCTCCGAAGGCATTTGCACTGTACAAAGACTACGAAGAGCAGATGAAAGCAAAGAAAGACCCGTACTACAACCCGGATAAGCTTTGCTGGAAGGGCGTAGACGTTGAGATGTGGAAAGACATCAACAAAAAACGTATCGCAGAAGATAAATAATCGGATGTGAATCGTTACATATTATTAGATATAGAGATTAACTCCTAGAGTCTAATATAAAAGGCAGTCCCTGTCGTGCGGCAGGGGCTGTTTTTTTGCCATTATATAGATAATGTCTATGATAGAAATGGTAATTTTTTGTAAATTGTCATTGACGATCCAGCCGCCGCGCGATACAATCAACCGCGAAAGGCGGTAATGGTATGGTACAGAAAGTGATTCGGGATCGCCTGGATGCGATCCTTCATTGGAATATATCCCTGGTCGGGGGATTTCTCGGAGCCTATGCGATTTTGCTTCATGTCGGAAACTTTGGCTCTGCTCAGACAGGCAACCTGATGGAGATGGGAGCGGAACTGGTATCGATGGAATGGTTTAACGTCCTTCTGCGTCTGGCTGCGCTGGTGCTGTTTGGACTGGGCGTGGCATCCGCATATCTGCTCACGAACTTTACGAAGATAAACATGCGGAAACTTGCCCTCTGGGTGGATGCGGCTGCGCTGGCACTGGCATCGATGCTGCCGCTTGAACCGGCGCTGGTCGGAATTTATCCGATTTTCTTTGCATCTGCATTTCAGTGGGGCGTCTATTCCGGTGCCGACGGATTTAACAGTGCGACGATCTTTATGACGAACAACTTCAAACAGTCGGTGCTTGGCTGGCTGCAGTACGGTCTGACAAAGGATAAGGAATTTAAGAGAAAAGCAATTCTTTATACCTATACGGTCATCAGCTTTTTCCTGGGCGTGGTACTCGGAGCGTGGGCGGTCGGTCAGTTCGGCATCTACAGCGCCTATGTAGGCTTTCTGCCATTGGCGGCTGCGAGAACCTTTATCGCGGTCGGTACGGCTCCGCTTGAAAGCGAGACTCCGGAGGAGACGGCAGTCGAGGCGGCAGAGGAGATGGAAGAAGCAGAGAAGCTGGAGAAGGAGCAGAAGCTGTAAAGTCTGTTCCCTGCAAGTTTTCTACAGGATGAGGGAAAGAAAAGCGGCAGGAAACAGGCTTCGGCGGGAACAGGATGCGGAAAAATGCAGGCGTTTAAGAACAGCAAACGTGAAGCAGTGGACAGATTTAATGCTGGTGATATTGCTGCTGTAGAAATTTTCCCAGTATTCCTACTCCCTGATATAGCGCCGCAGACATAATACATAAAAGAATAATACTCATCACAACCATATCCATCTGGAATACCTGTGAGCCGTAGATGATCAGATATCCGAGTCCCTGTTTGGCAGCGAGAAATTCACCGATGATGACGCCGACCAGGCAGAGACCGATGTTGACCTTCATGTTGGCGAGAATCAGTGGGATTGAGCCTGGCAGCAGGACTTTGGTTAAAATATGAATCCGGTTTCCTCCGAGGGACCGGATTAATTTGATCTGGTCGGGATCCATCGAGGAAAATCCGTTGTGGAGTGTCAGGATCGAGCCGAAGACAGCGACCGAGATGGAGGCAACGATGATCGTGCGGATGTTGCTTCCAAGCCAGACGATGAGAATCGGGGCGAGGGCGGATTTCGGCAGACTGTTGAGCATGACGAGATACGGCTCCAGAATCTCTGAAAGATTCCGGCTCGACCAGAGGAGAACCGCGCCGATCAGCCCGCAGAGGATGACCAGTGTAAAGCTGATCAGCGTTTCATAGAGCGTCACGCCGGTGTGGATGAGGATGCTTTTGTCCTGCATCATCCGCAGGAAACAGCGCACGGTGCGTGACGGGGAACTGAAAATAAACGCGTCGATGAGCCCCAGTCGGGCGCTCATTTCCCAGCATATTAAAAAGAAAACGAATAAGAAAATCCGGCAGAAGAGAACCAGACGGCGCCGATGGAGCTGGCGGCGGAGGTAGGCTTTCTGGGCGGTGGATTCTTTCTTACATTTCATACTTTTTGCCCTCCCCTTGCAGTGTCTTCCATAGTTCATTGAAATAAAGAGAAAAAGCCGGATCATTCCGGCGTTCCAGCGGTCGGTTAGCGGACAGCGGGAAGGTAACCGGCAGGATGCGGCAGATGGTTCCGGGGCGTTTAGTCAGAACCAGGATGCGGTCGGCGGCACTCACGGCTTCGGAGAGGTCGTGGGTGATCAGAATCGCTGTTTTGCGGCTCTCCCGGATGATGGTGCTGATATCGTCGCAGACGGTTAAGCGTGTCTGATAATCGAGCGCCGAAAATGGTTCGTCGAGAAGCAGAAGCTCCGGTTCCAGCGCCAGTGTCCGGATCAGGGCGGCGCGCTGGCGCATCCCACCGGATAGTTCGGAGGGGCGGGAATGCTCAAATTGTTCCAGTCCGTAGATTTTTAAGAGCCGGTGGAGGCGGTCTTCCGCGGCATGATCCATTTTTTTCTGGATTTCCAGCCCGAGGGCAGCATTCTGGATGATCGTCCTCCACTCGAAAAGCTGGTCGCTTTGCAGCATATAACCGATGCGGCACTGGCTTTTCGAGAGCGGAACCCCATTTATAAGAATGGAACCTTCTTCCGGTGGCAGGAGCCCGCTGATTAAGGAGAGCAGCGTGGATTTTCCACAGCCGGACGGTCCGACAATGGCGATAAATTCGCCGGTTTCTACCTGAAATGATATATCAGAAAGGGCTTTCGTCTCCCCGGATATCGTGTGGTAGGAGTAGGAAAGCCCGGAAACTTCCAGAATGGGCGGCATAAGCAAATACCTGGGTAACTGTGTATCAGTGGGACAGTTACGCTCCTTGAAACATTCTTACTTTATAATATGCGGAAATGAAAAGCCGGGTTACTGTTCGCGCATACGTGCCTTGCATTGGTTGACCCGTGTGGAAAAGAGATGCTATAATAAAATATAGGTAATTGTGGAGAGAAAAGCGCTTATAGACAGGATACAGGGGGTATTTATGATACGCAGATATACAGTGGCATTGATGCAGATGGATACACAGAATGATAAAGGAAAGAATCTGGAGACGGCATGCGCCTGGATTGACGAGGCGGCGGCAAAAGGGGCGAAGCTTATCTGTTTCCCGGAGGTGATGAATCTGATCGGCAAAAATATCGGTGAAGGCGGCGGACGCGAGGAAATTCCGGGGTACACGACCGAGCGCCTCTGCGCGAAAGCGAAGGAACACGGCGTCTATATTCACGGGGGCAGTATCACGCAGGCACTTCCGGGGGAAAAACGATCGGCAAATACGAGTGTGCTGATTTCGCCGGAGGGGAAGATTCTGGCGACATACAGCAAACTGCATATGTTTGACATCACGCTGGCGGACGGCACGCCGTACCGGGAGTCGGACCGGGTCAAACCGGGCGATTCGATTGTGACGGTGGAGACGGAGCTGGGCATTTTTGGAATGTCGATCTGCTATGATGTGCGTTTTCCGGAGATTTACCGGCTCATGGCGCTTCGCGGGGCGCAGGTTATCTTTGTTCCAGCGAGCTTTACGATGCCGACGGGAAAGGATCACTGGGAGGTTCTTCTGCGGGCGCGGGCGATCGAGAACGGCTGTTACATCGTGGCACCGGGACAGATTGGACAGAAACCGGCGTATGCGGCATACGGCAACAGCCTGGTGGCGGATCCGTGGGGAACGGTGATTGCACGGTCAAAGGATGCACCGGGGATCACCTATGCGGAGATTGATTTAGATTATCTGGATAAGATACGGAAGCAGATTCCGTCGCTGGAAAACCGGCGGAGTGATTTGTATGAAGTGAGTGAGAAGAAGTAAGGCGTGAATATTTTCAGCCGACAAAATGGCGTGTGGACGGAAATGAAAAACGGGTGTATTCGGGCAAATGGATAAAAAGGACAGAGAAAAATGGAGTCCAGGGGGGAAAACCATGGTAAAGGTGTTTCTGGTAGAGGATGAGGCGATCATCCGGCACGGTATACGGGATAATATTGACTGGGCGAGCCACGGATTTGAATTTGCGGGGGAGGCGGGCGACGGCGAGTACGCGTATCCGCTGATATTGAAGGCACAGCCGGATATTCTGGTAACGGATATCAAGATGCCGTTTATGGACGGGCTGGAGCTGAGCCGTCTGGTGAAAAAGGCGCTTCCGCGCACGCGGATCATCGTGCTCAGCGGCTACAATGAATTTGAATATGCAAAAGAGGCGATCAAGATAGGAATCAGCGATTATCTGCTGAAACCGGTATCCTCGGCGGGACTTATCGACGCGTTGAAAAAGGCGGCGGACGAGATACGGGAAGAACGGGAAAATTCGAGGCTTCTGGAGCGGTATTTTGTCAGCTACGAAAAATATACGGAATTTCTGGATAAAACGGATTACAGCGGTGTTGACCGGAAGCTCATCAACGATTTTTTAAAGCTCGGCTCAGTCGAAGAGTGCAGTCCGTTTGTCGAGGAGTATTTCGCAGCGATCGGTGAACATAATTACAAATCGCTCTTGCTGCGTCAGTATATGACGATGGATATTTTTTACTGTGTGCAGGAGTTTTTGAAGAAATTGAAAGCGGAGCCGCCGGAGGTTCCGGAAAGCGTGGTTGACATAAAACGGGTTCCGAAGGTGATCGAGAGCGTGGAGATGACGAAGGCCTATCTGATCGAGGAGTTTACGGCTGCCCTGCAGGCGCGTGACCGGGCGTCGAACGACCGTTATGGCAGCGTGATCCGGGATGCAAAGGAATATATCCGGGCAAATTTCAGCCAGAGCGACCTGTCACTGAACCGGATTGCCGTGCACATTGGCGTCAGTCCGAGCTATTTCAGCTCGATTTTCAAGCAGGAGACGGGGCAGTCCTTTGTGGAGTATCTGACGCAGGTGCGGATGGAACGAGCATGTGAGCTCTTGAAATGTACCTCCTACCGGACTTCCGAGATAGGAGAGCAGGTGGGATACAACGATTCACACTATTTCAGCTCGGCGTTCAAGAAAGCGATGGGGCAGTCGCCGAAAGAGTATAAGGCGAGCCAGACGCGGCAGGAGTAAGATGTTCAAAAATGGAGGAAAGATATGGGAGTGGAGCAGGGGCAGATTGGAAAAACAGAAGAGATGGCAGATTTGAATAAAAATCAGGATCCGGGCGTTGATTCGTTATCCGCTGCCCGTCCATATCGCCCTCTTTCTCTTCGTGCCCGTCTGATCCTTCTCCTCTTCGTGATTGCCATTCCATTAACAGGCATGGCGCTCGGGTTCCAGAAGATGATCGCCTCCTATTCTGCTTCCTATGACGCGATTCTGGCGAATCTAAAGACGGCGAATGAGTACAACATAAAGTTCAAATCGGATATGGAGTATTCGATGTACCGTGTTATGATCGGGCTGATCGACGCGGAACAGTTCGAAAATGGAGATATTGTCGAGGGCGAGACGAAGTATGCGACGGTGGTCAAGAATCCCCACAGCCTGATTGCGTCGGCGAGACAGGCGTTCGGAACGACGATCGAGCGGGAACCGGGGTCGGACTGTGATATCAAGATAAGAGGTATCCTCTCCTGTCTGGATTCCCTGGAGCGGGCAGTGGATAAAATGATTGGAAATGCCGCCGCCGGTGGATATTACGATGAAAATGTCAATATCTGGGAGAATGACATCCAGGGTCTGTGCTCGATGATTCAGGATTACATCACGCAGTATACCTATTATGAGATGATCAACATGGAGCAGCTTCAGAAAGAGCTGAAGGTGCAGATGGCGGATCAGATGCAGAGCTATCTGGCGCTTCTTCTGGTGGTGCTGGTGATCGGTATGTTTCTGGCAGTCACGATCACGAAATCCATCACGGAACCGCTGCAGCAGTTACAGAGGACGGCAGAACAGCTCGGCCGCGGGAACCTGAATGCGAGGGCGAGAACGGGCGGACTGGAAGAGATCAACGTGCTGGCACGGGCGTTTAACCAGATGAGCGACCGCATCCGGCGGCTGCTTGATAAGACGAGGCAGGAGCAGAAGAACCTGCGGGAGCTGGAGCTGCGCCTCCACCAGGAGCAGATCAGTCCCCATTTCCTCTATAATACACTTGATTCGATCGTATGGATGGCAGAGGGCGGCAACAACCGCCAGGTCGTGGAGATGACGACAGATTTAAGCGACTTTTTTCGCACGGTTTTATCGGGCGGGCGCGATTTCATCACGATCGAGGAGGAAGAATCACACATCCGGAGCTATTTAAAGATTCAGAAGATCCGGTACGAGGACATTCTCGACTATTCGATCGAGATCGAGCCGTCCATCCGGCACCGGATTGTGCTGAAAATGCTGCTGCAGCCGCTGGTGGAAAATGCCCTCTACCACGGCATCAAAAATAAGCGCGGCGGCGGATGCATTGTGCTCCGCGGCTATGAGGATCGGAATGGGCTTGTCTTTGAGGTGGAGGACGATGGGATTGGCATGGATGAGGCGGAGCTTGCCGCCGTGCGCGCCAAGCTGACAATGGAGCCGGAAGAGGAACTTGCCCCGATCGGCAGCGGCGGATTTGGGTTACATAATGTGGCACAGCGGATTCAGATGTATTATGGCGATCAGGCTGAGATCCTGGTTGAATCTGAAAAGAATATCGGCACCTGCTTTAAGGTTTATTTGGGAAATCAAAAAAAATCATAACTTTTTCGAAAAAAATTGTAATTTTTTAAAGACATACCCGGAAAAACACAGAAAACGACAAACATCGCAAAAAAATAATATACCTTTTTCCAAAGATGCCCCGTATCCATGATGCGGGGTGCTTTGTTATAATAAATACGCAAAAACAAATATATTGGGTCTTATAAGGAGGAAACAGTATGAGAAAAAGATTAGTGTCCGCAGCTTTAGCAGCAGCAATGGCGTTATCCATGACCGCTTGTACAAGCAATCCGGCTGAGAAAGAGACGGAGGCAGCAGCTCCGGCTGATACAGAGGCAGCAGAAGAGGGCGAAGAGAAAGAAGCGGCAGCAGACGGCGATCTGATTACCGTAGGTTATGCACAGGTTGGTGCTGAGTCTGACTGGAGAACAGCCAACACCGAATCTTTCAAATCTACATTTACTGAGGAAAATGGTTACAAACTGATTTTCGACGATGCACAGCAGAAACAGGAAAATCAGATTAAGGCAATCCGTTCTTTCATCCAGCAGGGTGTTGACTACATCGTAGTTGCTCCGGTTGTTGAGACTGGCTGGGAGACCGTTCTGGAAGAAGCAAAAGAGGCTGGTATCCCGGTTATCCTTTCTGACCGTCAGATGCAGCTTTCCGATGACAGCCTGTATGAGGCATGGGTAGGCGGAAACTTCGTAAAAGAAGGCGAGACCTGTGGTGACTGGCTGGCTCAGTACTTAGAGGATCAGGGACGCGGCGACGAAGAGATCAACATGGTTACCATTCAGGGTACCATCGGCGCATCCGCACAGGTTGGACGTACAGAAGGTATGGACAACAAGTTAGCAGAGCACTCCAACTGGAAGATGCTTGACAGACAGTCTGGTGAGTTCACCCAGGCAAAAGGACAGGAAGTTATGGAGTCCTTCTTAAAGAGCTATGATGACATCGACGTTGTTATCTGTGAGAATGATAACGAGGCATTTGGCGCCATCGATGCTATCAAGGCAGCAGGCAAGACCTGTGGTCCGGAGGGCGACATCATCGTTGTAAGTTTTGACTCTGTAAAGGCAGCTTTCGAGTCCATGATCGCTGGCGACTTAAACGCAACCTTCGAGTGCAACCCGCTTCATGGTCCGCGTGTAGCTGAAATCATCCAGAAGCTGGAAAAAGGCGAAGAAGTTGAGAAGATTCAGTACGTAGACGAAGCATACTTCGATACAAGCATGGATCTGGAAGAAATCTTAAAGACAAGAGCTTACTAATTCGATTTTGAATGGTATTTTTAAATGTAAATAATCGGACAGGCAATCGCTTTTGACCGTAAGTGAATGAGTGTCAGACCGGAGGTTTCGGCGGACGGCAGGCACTTGGCAATCAGGAGGCGCGGGGCTGGAGGCTTAGGTTTCCGTCCCTGCGCTTCCTTTTTTCAAAAAATAAGGAGGCAAAGCTTTTATGGAAAAGGATTCCGTTCTTGAGATGAGGCATATTTATAAGACATTCCCGGGTGTAAAAGCTCTGCAGAATGTGGATTTTACCTTAAAAAAAGGCGAAATTCATGCCCTGATGGGGGAAAATGGCGCAGGAAAATCCACGCTGATCAAAGTCCTGACGGGTGTAGAGGAGTTTGAAACAGGGGAAATCATGATAGACGGCTGCGATCATGCGATCATTAACCGCAGCCCGCAGGAAGCACAGAACCGGGGCATCAGCACCGTGTATCAGGAAGTCAATCTCTGTCCGAACCTGACGGTTGCAGAGAATCTGTTTATCGGACGCGAACCGCGAAAAGGCGGATTGATTGACTGGAAAACAATGAATAAAAAGGCCAGCAAACTGCTGCAGGACCTTGACATACATGCAGATGTAACACAGACGATCGACAATTATTCGATTGCAATTCAGCAGATGGTAGCGATCGCCCGCGCAGTCGATATGTCGGCAAAGGTATTGATTCTTGATGAGCCGACCTCCTCCCTCGATGATGGGGAGGTTGAAAAGCTCTTTAATCTGATGCGCCGCCTGAAATCCGAAGGCGTCGGCATCATATTCGTTACCCATTTCCTGGAGCAGGTGTATGCAGTCTGTGATAAGATCACCGTCCTCCGGAATGGACAGCTGGTAGGACAGTTTACGACGGCGGAGCTTCCGAGAGTCCAGCTGGTTGCCAAGATGATGGGAAAGGATTTCGATGATCTGGCAGCGATCAAGGATTCCAAGAGTGAGGAAAAACACGGCGAAGAGGACATCGTCATCAAGGCGGTGGGACTAGGAAAGAAAGGATACATAAAGCCGTTTGATCTGGTGATTCACAAGGGTGAAGTCGTCGGATTTACCGGGCTTCTGGGTTCGGGACGTTCTGAGACGGTCCGTGTCCTCTATGGAGCGGAAAAACCGGATGAGGGCGAGCTGAGCGTCAAGGGCAGACCAATCGCGGCGCGCCACCCGCTGACTTCCATGAATGCCGGCATGGCATATCTGCCGGAGGATCGGAAAAACGAGGGTATCATCGCGGATCTGTCCGTGCGTGAGAACCTGATCATGGCACTTCAGGCAAAACGCGGTATGTTCCACCTGCTCAGCCGCAAGCAGCAGGAAGAATTTACCGATAAGTATATTGATATGCTGCAGATTAAGACCGCCAGCCGTGAGACGCCGATCAAATCACTCTCCGGCGGCAATCAGCAGAAGGTAATTATCGGACGCTGGCTTCTGACCAACCCGGATTTCCTGATTCTGGACGAGCCGACCCGTGGTATCGACGTCGGAACCAAGACAGAGATTCAGAAACTGGTCGTAAAACTGGCAGAACAGGGCATGGCAGTCGTGTTCATTTCTTCCGAGATCGAGGAGATGCTCCGTACCTGCGACCGCATGGTCGTTATGCGCGACGGTGCAAAGGTAGGAGAACTTTCCGAGGATGAGATGAACCAGTCCAACATCATGTCAACCATTGCAGGAGGACAGTAGCTATGAAAAATATGACGTTCAAAAAAATTACCTCGCAGAGGTTGTTTCTCCCGATTTTCTGCCTTGCGCTGGTATTGCTGGTAAATATCGTTACGACGCCGAACTTCTTCGCGATTGAGGTGCGGAACGGCGTTCTCTACGGATACTTAATCGATATCATCAACCGTGCGTCAGAGCTGGTGATTCTGGCAGTCGGCATGACGCTTGTCGTATCGTCCTCCGCCGGAACGGATATTTCCGTCGGCGCGATCATGGCGGTCAGTGCGGCAGTCTGCTGCAACCTCTTAACCGGCGGCGAGCGCGCAGCGACTGCATATGCCAATCCGTTGATTCTTGGCTTTCTGGCAGCGCTCATTGTCGGTGCGGCGATCGGCTGCTTCAACGGTTTTCTGGTTGCAAAGTTAAACATCCAGCCGATGGTAGCGACTCTTATCATGTTTACTGCCGGACGCGGTATCGCACAGCTGATCACGGATGGACAGATCACTTACGTGCGCGTAGACAGCTACCGCACCCTGGGCGCTTCCCTTCCGGGATTCCCGGTTCCGACCCCGTTTATCGTGGCGGTCGTTGTTGTGGCGCTGACTTCGCTGCTTTTGAAGAAAACGGCACTGGGCATGTATATCCAGTCGGTCGGTATCAATAAACGGGCGTCCCAGCTCGTCGGCATCAAGTCGGTCATGATTATTTTCCTTACTTACGCGTACTGTGGACTCTGCTCCGGTCTTTCGGGTCTGATTGCTTCCAGCCGTATCTACTCGGCGGATGCGAATAACATCGGTCTTAATATGGAGCTGGATGCGATCCTGGCAGTTGCCATCGGCGGAAACTCCCTCGGCGGCGGTAAATTCTCGCTGGCAGGTTCCGTCATCGGCGCGTATACGATTCAGGCGCTGACGACCACCCTGTATGCGATGCACGTATCCTCGGATCAGGTTCCGGTTTACAAGGCGATCGTGGTTGTCATCATCGTAGCACTCCAGTCTCCGGGATTTGCTAGATGGAGAAAATCCCTGGCACAGAAAAAAGAACTGAGCGCGGCAGGAAAGGAGGCGGCATAAATCATGAAAGAAAAGAAGAAATTAAATCAGAACACGTTCCTGCTTCTTGTCACGATCCTGCTGTTCTTCGTGATGTACGCGATCGGCTGCGTGCTCTTTAATGCACAGGGCTTTGCCAAGACACAGAACTTCTTAAACCTCTTTATTTCCAATGCGGGTCTGATTGTCATCGGTATCGGCATGACGATCGTCATGATCACCGGCGGTATCGATATCAGCGTCGGTTCCTTCGTGGCGATGGGCTGTATGATGTTGGCATGGATGATGGAAAAAGGCGGTATCGGTGCGGTTCCGGCGGTTCTCATCGTGCTGGTGACCGGGATTGTCTTTGGTCTGGTACAGGGATTCCTGGTTGCCTACATGGATATCCAGCCATTCATTGTTACCCTGGCGGGTATGTTCTTTGCCCGCGGCATGACTGCGATCATTTCCAAGGACATGATCAGTATTACGAATGAAACTTTCATGGCATGGGCGAAGATGAAACTTTATATTCCGTTCGGCGGCTATCTCAACAAAAAAGGCATGATGATTTATCCATATATCTATCCGACGGTTGTGATTGCGCTGGTTCTTCTGGTTCTGGCATTTATCATGCTGAAATATACGAAATTTGGACGCAGCATTTATGCGATCGGCGGCAACGAGCAGTCAGCGCTGATGATGGGCTTGAATGTGCGCCGGGTAAAACTGAAAGCCTATATCCTGGACGGTTTCCTTTGCGGCGTCGGCAGTGTCCTTTTCTGTCTGAATACGCTGGGCGGCTTCGTTGAGCAGGCAAAGGGCTTCGAGATGGATGCGATAGCTTCCTCTGTTATCGGCGGCACGCTCTTGACCGGCGGTGTCGGCAATGTATTCGGAACTTTGTTTGGCGTCCTCATCAAGGCGACGATCGAGGCATTTATCACTTTCCAGGGAACACTTTCTTCCTGGTGGACCCGTATCACGATCGCGGCGCTTTTATGCTTCTTCATCGTGCTTCAGTCGATCCTTGCGATGGTAAAGAAGAAAAAGTAGAAATTCTCTTCCGGAGACAGACAAACCGGCATGAATGTCTGGTATGACAGCATCAAGATAGAACAGTCAAAATGACGGGAAATATCCATGCAAAGAGAGAGAAGACATCTGAAAAAAGTACAGTACATATCAGAAACAATATAAAGCTGTATTCTTTTGATTCGACATAATTCGAGAGAAAATCAACAAACCTATACATGATGCATAAATATTTAGCGAAAACAGCCGCTTCAATTTATGCATCATTTGTATTTTGGCTAAAAGAATGTCAAAATCAGACGTTAAATTTATAACAATATACAAAATAAAATACAACTTTATGAAAAAATGATCTTGTATTTACTTGCACAACTTGTCCTAGATTGTTATAATAAAATTACAAAAAGTTGTGAAAAGCAACAAAGCAGTGCGGCTGGGGTGCCGCTTGCAAAGAAAATTTTATGGGAGGTAGTTAGAATGAAAAAAATGTTCAAACGTGCCGCTGCATCCATGACAGCAGCAGCGATGGCAGTGAGCATGACCGCATGCGGCGGCTCTGGAGCAGCAAATGCGACACAGGCAGCAGATGCTTCTGCAGCAGAAGGAAGCGAGGCAGCAGCTTCGACGATCGACAACAAAGACATCAAGATCGGTGTTTCCATCTGGTCCTCCACCGATGTACTTGGTTCCCAGTGTAAGCTGATCATCGACGAGGCAGCAAAGGCTCTGGGCGTTCAGGTTCAGTATGTTGACCAGGGTCATGTGTCGGAGAAGGTTACCGCATCCGTAGAGCAGTTAGCAGCAGCAGGATGCCAGGGTATCATCATCTGCAACTCTTCTGATACAGAGATGACATCCGCTATTAAGACATGTAATGACAATAAAGTATATCTGGCACAGTTCTTCCGTGTTATCAGCCAGGAGAACAGCAAGGATATCTATGATTTAGCAACCGCATCACCGTACTACATCGGCGCTGTTCATGAGAACGAGCCGGAGAACGGTGAAAAATTAGTTCAGATTCTTCTGGACAAGGGCGACAGAAACATCGGTCTGATCGGCTGGGAGCAGGGCGACGCTACCTGGCTTGGCAGATGGGAAGGCTACAAAGCTGGCGTTGAGAAATGGAACGCAGAGCATCCGGATGATCAGGCAAAACTGTCTGAGCCGCAGTACGCAGGTACTTCTTCTGAGGGTGGTTCCAAGGCAGCAGAGGCTCTGATGTCCGCAGATCCGACTCTGGATGCACTGATTCCGGCAGGCGGCGGCGGTGACCCGCTTCAGGGCGCTATCGCAGCAGTTGAGCGTGCAGGTAAGACTCAGGATATCGACATCGTTTCCACAGACTTCCTTCCGGATCTGGGCGAGAGACTTGAAAATGGTTCTATGGCCGGTGAGTCCGGTGGACATTACTGCGATCCGCTTATCGCTTTCATGATGGTTTACAACGCAATCAAGGGCAACTACACAGGTATCGAGGGCAACTTCGAGGATGTTCCGTTCCCGTATCTGTATGTATCTTCTCCGGACGACTACAAAGCATATGAGCAGTACTTCGTAGATCAGCTTCCATACACCGATGAGGAACTGGTAGCTATGTCCGAGCTTAGCCTGGATGACCTGAAAGCAACTGCAGCTGGTATCTCCATCGAGGATGCTGCACAGAGAGCAGGCAACTAATTAGTTCAGAAACTGATTCAAATTATAGAATTTTAAGAGGCTGAATGTAATAGAAAAGGCCGGTATCGCACGGCGCGATGCCGGTCTTTTCTTTAAAAGAAAAAAGAAACTGAGCAGTTATGAATGAGGTATAAAATATGGGTTCTTCTGTTGTTGAAACAACCGGAAAGAAAAAACTTTCGGGAACTGCCAAGGGTTATATCATCCTGGTGGGTTTGGTAGTGCTTTCCTGGGCGATTTTTAAAGCTCTGACGCCGGGCAATTTTGGTTCTCCGGCCAATATGCTGAGTTATTTTCAGGCCAGCCTGATCGCGACGGTTGGCGCTGTTGGTTTTTACTTTGTTATGGTTATGGGTATGTTCGATTTCTCCATCGGCGCGAACATCATGCTTTCAGCGATTGTAGGCTGTGTATTTGCCTCTCGTTTCGGCATGGGATATGCCGGTCTTATCATCGGCAGCGTGCTGACTGGTACGATTGTCGGACTTTTAAACGGTGTTTTTTATGTAAAACTCCGTATCCCGTCCATGATTGTAACGACGGGTCTGGCTCTTATCTATGAGTCGGTTGCCAACTACATCGCAGGCGGCGTGGAGCAGACGCTTCCGTCCAACCTCCGTGCATTCGGACAGATGCCGTGGAACATTATTCTGGCACTTCTGGCATGTGTGGCAGCTTACATTTTCTTAAATTATACAAAGATTGGTACTTATACATATGCGATCGGCAGCAACGAGTTCGTAGCGAAAAACATGGGTATCAATGTCAATAAGTACAAAGTGCTTGCATTTATTTTGAGCGGCGCATTTTTAGGTGTTATGGCTATCTTGACGATCAGCTATGGTTCCTCTATGGTAGCGGTAACCGGTATGGCGTCGATGAGCCGTAACTTCGTTCCGACGATGGGATGCTTCTTCGGTCTGGCATTTAAGAAATATGGTATGCCGCTGCAGGCGATTGTCATCGGAGAGTTCGTTATCAACATTATTTTCTTTGGTTTCATCGCGATGGGCGCACCGACAGCAATTCAGGACGTTATCACGGGTCTGGCACTGTTAATTATCATCACGCTGACCACAAAAGCAGAAAAAGGCGAGATTGTCAAGTAAATCGAGGGAGGAAATGCAATGAGCGAGGTAAGATTACAGGTAAAAAATCTTTGCAAGTCCTTCGGTATCACGAAGGCAGTTCAGAATGTGTCTTTTAATGTCAATAAAGGCGAGGTTCACGCGCTGATCGGAGAGAATGGTTCCGGTAAATCGACGCTGACCAACATGCTGACCGGCATCTACAGTATCGGAAGCGGTACCTTCATTCTGGATGGGAAAGAGATTCATCCGAAGAATCAGGTAGAGGCCAACAACGAGGGTGTTTCTATCATCGTACAGGAGTTAGGAACCCTGTCGGGACTTACAGTAGCGGAAAATATATTCCTGGGACACGAAGATCAGTTCGTACATATGGGAATTAAAAATACAAATGCCATGAATAAAAAGGCGACGGAGCTTCTGAAACAGTACGGCTTCGAGCGCATCAAGGCGGCAGACATCATCGACAACTACAATTTCGAGGATCGGAAGCTGGTCGAGATCGTAAAGGCGACCTACTTCAATCCGAAGATTGTTGTCATTGATGAGACGACCACGGCACTTTCCCAGGAAGGTCGTGAAGAACTTTACAAACACATGAACCGCATCCGTGAGAGCGGCAACACGGTTATCTTTATCTCCCATGACCTTCCGGAGATTCTGGAGAAGTCAGATACCATCACGATCCTGCGTGACGGCGTTTACATTGATACCGTCAAGAGCAAGGATGTGACCGAGGACGATCTGAAACGTCTGATGGTAGGCCGTGAGGTAACGGGTGATTATTACCGTGCAGATTACGGCGAGAAAGTATCAGATGAAGTTGTTCTTTCTGTTAAGAACGTGACGGTTCCGGGACTCATCGAGGATGTCAGCTTTGATCTTCACAAGGGCGAGATCCTTGGCTTTGGCGGTCTGTCCGAGTCTGGTATGCATGAGATCGGCAAAGCAATCTTCGGCGCTTCCTATGACAGAACCGGTACGGTACAGCTGGCAGACGGAACGCAGATCAACGATATCCCGAGCGCGATCAAGCACAGCATCGCGTATACGTCGAAGGATCGTGATAATGAGTCGGTTGTTTTAAACCAGAGCATCGGCGACAACATCTGCCTGCCGTCCCTGGATTCGCTGGCAAACAAGCTTCACCTGTTGAGCGATAAGAAATTAAGAGAATTTTCCAACCAGTTTGCAAAACAGATGTCCGTTAAGATGGTAAACGTAAACCAGTTCGTTTCGGAGCTTTCTGGTGGTAATAAGCAGAAGGTCGTTCTGGCAAGATGGATTGGAAAAGATTCCGATATTGTCGTTCTCGACAGTCCGACCCGTGGTATTGATATCAAGGTTAAACAGGACATTTACCAGTTAATGAACCAGATGAGAAAGAACGGAAAATCGATTATCATGATTTCCGAGGAGCTGATGGAGCTGATTGGTATGTGCGACCGCATCATTATCATGAAGGACGGCAAGATCAGCGGTGAGCTGGAACGTGATGAGGCGATGGATGAGAACAGCCTGATCACGATGATGGTATAAGGAGGATGCAATGGAGAATCAAGTTAAGACAAGTACGGAAAATAAAGAGCAGCAGCTCAAAAAGTTATCAAAAATGACGATGATCCGTTCGCTTCTGCCGATTGCGGGACTGATTATTATCTTTCTTATGTTCAATGCCCTGACGAATTTCCGGATGATGAATAACCTTCCTCTGGTACTTTCCCAGGTGTATGTCACTATGATTTCGGCAACCGGCGTATTCTTTATCATGACGATGGGCGGTCTGGATTTCTCCCAGGGTTCCATCCTTGGTATTGCATCGATTGTTGTCTGCATGGTTTCCAAGACCAGCATTCCACTGGCGATTGTGGCAGGTATCGCGGTTGGTGCAGCGATCGGTGCCATCAACGGTTACTTCTATGTATACCGCAAGATTAAATCCTTCATCGTTACGATTTGTACGATGTTCTTATTCCGTGGATTTATCAAATATCTGACGACCAACGCGCCGGTAGCCGGCTCTGCGATGTTAATCAACTTCGACAGCACTGAATTAAAGCTGGCTTGTACGTTGGTGGTCCTGATTATCGGATTTATTTTATTCCGCTTTACCAAGTTTGGTACTTATTTAAAGGCGATCGGAGCAGGTGAGAAAGCAGCGATGTTCTCCGGCATCCGTACCGACCGCATGAAGTTCCTTATCTACACACTGGCAGGTGCGATCACAGGATTTGCCGCATTTATCAATGTTATCAAGGTTGGTTCGGTTACTTCTTCCGGTGGTAACCAGCTTGAGACCCAGATCCTGATTGCACTGGTACTGGGCGGTATGCCGATTTCCGGTGGTGCGAAGGTACGTTTTGAGAATATCATCGTTGGTTCTCTTCTGTACATCGTCCTGAACAGTGGTCTGACGATGATGGGCTTTACCACACAGATGATGCAGCTCATCCAGGGTGTTGTATTCCTGATATTCGTAGCTGTATTCGCAGACCGTCAGTCTCTGCAGGTTATCAAATAGGACAGACAAAAGCGACATCTGGAGGTTACAGTATGAGGGAGAACAGCAGCCGGAATCAGGGTGGACTTAAATATCAGAAGCTCTACAACTGGGGTCGGACGCTGATTATGAGCGGGGTGCTCCGGAATATGGACAAGTTTCCATCCGAGCATATGCTCCAGAATAAATTTGGATACTCCCGCCAGACGGTCCGCAACGCGCTCGACCGCCTGGAGCAGGACGGGCTGATTGCCCGGGTCAAGGGAAGCGGCACCTACGTTTCCTATGCGCCGGAGAAGGATAAGGAAGAACGTCCCCGCATCGGACTGATTCTCAGTTATTTTTCAGATTACCTGTTTCCGCAGGTGTACGAGGGAATCGAGTCCGTCCTGCGGGAGGAAGGTTATGAGATCAGCGTTTCGGTCACGCGTAACCGCTTAAATGATGAGGCCCTGTATCTCAAGGGGATGCTGGGGCGCAATGTGTCCGGACTCATCATCGAGGGGACGCGTTCCAGTTTCCCGAATCCGAATCTGCGGCTTTACAAGGAGATACGGCGGAGAAATATTCCGACGCTGTTTATTCACAATCATTACCAGAATGAGACGTTTGACAGCGTGGAGATGTCGGATGCGCGCGCGGGCTATGAGTTGACGCGGATTTTGATACAGAACGGACATACCCGGATCGGCGGTATTTTCAAATACGATGACTGGCAGGGGATCGAGCGTTACCGCGGCTTTATCGAGTGCCTGTCGGATTTCGGGATCGATTTCCAGGAGGACTGGATCCGCTGGTATTCGACCCGGGATATGGAAGAAAAATTAAGCAAAAAAGGACTCCAGCGGATGTACCGCCGGACGAAGGACTGTACCGCGATGATCCTCTACAACGACGAGGTAGCGGGCAGCTATATGGATTTTTTAAAGGACCGCGGACTGCGCGTGCCGGAAGATATTTCCCTGGTATCGTTTGATGATGCCGGACCGGTGCAGGAGGGGGATCTCACGATCTTGTCCGTGATTCATCCCAAGTACAATCTTGGGCGGCTGACAGCGCGCAATCTTCTGCGGATGATAGAGGATTCGGATTGGCAGGAAAAGAAGTATTCGTACCGGTTTCCGGTGATGTTTAACAACGGAAATTCGGTTCGGGATATACATTGAAAATGACAAGGAGGCAGATTAAAATGAAAAAGTTATACTTTATTGTGGGTTCCCAGGACTTATACGGAGAGGAATGCCTGAAACAGGTTGCAGAAGACAGCCGTCAGATGGTTGCATTCTTAAACGAAAAAGTGGGCGATCTGGCAGAGATCGAACTTCTTCCAACCGTAGAGACTTCTGAAATCTGTATTCAGGATATGCGGAAAGCTTCCAATGATGATGACTGTGTCGGCGTTATCACATGGATGCACACCTTCTCCCCTGCAAAAATGTGGATCAAGGGTCTGCAGGAATTAAGAAAACCGCTGCTTCATTTACATACACAGGCAAATGAGAAGCTTCCGTATGATGAGATCGACATGGATTTCATGAACCTGAATCAGTCCGCACATGGCGACCGTGAGTACGGCTTCATCGTTGCCAGAATGGGTATTCCGCATGAGGTTGTAGCTGGATATTACAAACATGATGATGTGGTAGCAAAGATCCGCCAGTTTGCATCCGTTGCAAAGGCCATCTCCTACTCTAAGTCCTTAAAGGTAGCTTCCTTCGGCAACAACATGCGCGAGGTGGCGGTTACCGACGGCGACCGCGTAGAGAGCCAGATCAAATACGGCTGGGAGTGCAACTACTATGCACTGGGCGATCTGGTTGACATCATCAACCAGATAACCGAGGAAGAGATCGACGCGAAGATGAAAGAGTATACCGATAAGTATACAATGAAGACCGACCGCATTGATTCTGTCCGCGAGCAGGCTAAATACGAAGTGGGTCTGGAGAAATTCCTCTCCACGAACGGAATCGGTGCATTTGCAGACACCTTCCAGGATCTGCACGGCTTAAAGCAGCTTCCGGGTATCGCAGCACAGAACCTGATGGGCAAAGGCATCGGCTTTGGTCCGGAGGGCGATTACAAGATTTCCGCTCTGTCTGCAGTCCTGATGAAGATGTCCGAGGGCAAAGAGGGAGCAACCGGATTTATTGAGGATTATACCTACGATCTGACTCCGGGACAGGAGTTAGAGTTAGCTTCCCATATGCTGGAGGTTCCGCCGGCATTTGCAGCAACCAAACCGGAGATCGATGTAATTCCGCTGGGTATCGGCGGCAAGGAAGATCCGGCAAGACTGATTTTCGACGGCGTGACCGGCGATGGTATCCAGGTAACGATGGTAGATATGGGCGATCATTTCCGCATCATCTGTGCAGATATCGAGCTTGTAAAACAGCCGAAACCGATGCCAAAACTTCCGGTAGCGAGAATTATGTACCGTCATAAACCGAACTTCCAGATCGGTACGGCTGCATGGTGCTACGCAGGCGGCGCTCATCACTCCGTTGTATCTACCGCTCTGACGAGAGATGACATCGCTATGTTCGCGCGTCTGACCGGTACCGAGTTAATTACAATCGGCGAAGATACGACAGAGGCTGATTTACAGAAATTCTTTATGAAATAATAGGGCGTTTGAAAGATAAAAATTTTTGAAAAAGACGTAACTGCATAAGTTTTTGCCACAACTGTGAAAATAGAATAGTTATGAATGACGGGGCGTGCCGCAGCCAAGGGGATGAAAATTCCGGCGGCGGTGCGCTTTTTGCTACAATGAGGAGGATGGATATGGGCCGCAGTGCGGAAGAGATCAAGAAAGACATAGAGAGCGGAAATACAGCGCTCGGAATTGAATTTGGTTCGACCCGAATCAAGGCAGTCTTGACGGACGGCACGACCGCGCCGATCGCGCAGGGGAGCTATGAGTGGGAAAACCGTCTGGAAAATGGTATCTGGACCTATTCCCTGGAAGATATCTGGAAGGGCTTAAAGGACTGCTATGCGGATCTGGCTGCCGATGTGAATAACCAATACGGTTTAACGCTTAAAAAGGTTGGTGCGATGGGCGTCAGCGCCATGATGCACGGCTATATGGCATTTGATGCGGACGGAAAACTGCTCGTTCCGTTCCGTACCTGGAGAAATACGATGACCGCCGAGGCGGCAAGACGCCTGACGGACCTGTTTAACTACAATATCCCGCAGAGATGGAGTATTGCACACCTGTATCAGGCGGTGATCAACGGCGAGGAGCATGTATCCCGCGTGCATTTTCTGACCACCTTAGCCGGATATGTACATTGGAAACTGACCGGTAAGCAGGTACTTGGCGTCGGCGATGCTTCAGGTATGTTCCCGATCGACCCGGCAACCGGACAGTATGATGCTGAAATGCTGGATAAGTTCGAAGAAATGATGGTTCCGAAGGGATATCCGTGGAAGCTGCGCGACCTTCTGCCGGAGGTTCTGAGCGCTGGCGATGAGGCGGGAACGCTGACGGAGGAAGGCGCGAAGCTGCTGGATGAGAGCGGCAATCTGGAAGCTGGCATTCCGCTGTGCCCGCCGGAGGGCGATGCAGGAACCGGTATGACTGCAACCAATAGTGTGGCAGTCCGCACCGGTAACGTATCTGCCGGAACTTCCGTATTTGCAATGGTTGTTCTGGAAAAGACTCTGGAGACGGTTCACCAGGAGATTGACATGGTAACTACGCCGGACGGTCATCTGGTCGGCATGGTTCACTGCAACAACTGTACCTCCGATCTGAATGCCTGGGTAGGTCTGTTTGAAGAGTTCTATGAGCTGATGGGTCAGAAAACAGACCGCAACACCCTGTTTGGAACCCTGTACCGCAAGGCGCTTGAGGGCGATGAAGATTGCGGAGGACTGATGTCCTACTGCTACCTCTCCGGCGAGCCGATCACCGACTTCGAGGAGGGACGCCCGCTGTTTATGCGCCATCCCGACAGCAAGCTGGGACTGGCAAACTTCATGCGTACCCACTTATACAGTTCCCTGGCAACCCTGAAATATGGTCTGGACATTCTGTTCAAGGAAGAGCACGTGACACTGGATAAACTGATGGGTCATGGCGGATTCTTCAAGACTAAGGGTGTTGGACAGCGTATCATGGCGGCAGCGGCTGACGTGCCGGTATCCGTTATGGAGACAGCCGGTGAGGGCGGTGCCTGGGGTATCGCGGTTCTGGCGGCGTACCGCAAGGATAAGAAGCCGGGACAGAGCTTGTCCGATTACTTAAATGAGCAGGTATTTGCAGATGCAAAGGCGGAGACGATGGAGCCGGATGCAAAGGATGTCGAGGGCTTCAATGCGTTTATGACAAGCTATATCAATGGTCTGGCTGCCGAGAGAGGCGCCGTAGAAGGAAGGTTTTAATCGATGCTGGAAGAATTAAAAAAAGAAGTATACGAAGCCAATATGCTGCTTCCGAAATACGGTCTGGTTACTTTTACCTGGGGCAATGTTTCCGGGATTGACCGTGAGAAGGGGCTGTTTGTCATCAAACCGTCTGGCGTGGACTATGACAAACTGACGCCAGATGATATGGTTGTCATGGATCTGGAAGGAAATCGCGTTGAGGGAACGCTGAATCCGTCCTCTGATACAAAAACCCACCTGATTCTTTATAACCGTTTTCCGAAGATCGGCGGCGTGGTTCACACGCACAGTCCGTGGGCGACTTCCTGGGCGCAGGCGGGACGCGACATTCCGTGCTACGGAACGACCCATGCAGATTATATCTACGGTTCCGTTCCATGCGCGAGAAACTTAAATGAGGAAGAATTAAAGAATTATGAGTGGAACACAGGCGTGCTGATCGCAGATTTGTTCGAGGAGAGGAAGCTTGACCCGATGGCTGTGCCATGTGTGCTCTGCAAGAACCATGGACCGTTTACCTGGGGCAAGGATGCCCATGAGGCGGTTCACAATGCGGTTGTACTCGAGGAGGTTGCCAAGATGGCGGCGCGCTGCGAGATGATCAATCCGGATGTGAAGGAAGCGCCGCAGTGCCTGCAGGATAAACATTATCTGCGCAAGCATGGCCCGGGGGCGTATTACGGACAAGGGAATTTGTAGTTACTGGGCACGTATGCGTGAACAGTAACAATTTGTAAAATATAGATACAAGTATGGAAATAGATGGGACAAGTATGGTATACTTATGTATAGCAGATATAGGAGATACTGGCTATCTATCTTATAAAAATTAGGAGGATATGAGAAATGAAATTTTTTATTGATACCGCGAATGTTGATGAGATCCGTGAAGCGAATGATATGGGTATTATCTGTGGCGTTACCACAAACCCGTCTCTGATTGCAAAAGAAGGCCGTGATTTTAATGAGGTTATCAAAGAGATCACCAGCATTGTAGACGGACCGATTTCCGGTGAGGTTAAGGCTACGACTGTGAAGGCAGAGGATATGATCGCTGAGGGCCGTGAGATCGCTAAGATTCATCCGAACATGGTTGTTAAAATCCCGATGACTACCGAGGGCTTAAAGGCTGTGAAAGCTCTGTCCGCTGAGGGCATCAAGACCAACGTAACCCTGATCTTTACTGCTAACCAGGCACTTCTGGCTGCAAGAGCAGGCGCTACATACGTTTCTCCGTTCTTAGGCCGTCTGGATGACATCTCCACCAACGGTACAGACCTGATTTACGATATCGTAGAGATCTTTGACAATTATCCGGAGATTTCCACCGAGATTATCTGTGCTTCCACCAGACATCCGATGCACATCATCGAGTGCGCGAAGGCTGGTGCTGACATCGCAACTGTTCCGTTCAAGGTTCTGATGCAGATGGTAAAACACCCGCTGACCGATGCTGGTATCGAGAAATTCAAAGCAGATTATGAGGCTGTATTCGGTAAATAAAGAGAAACAATAGGAAATACCTCTTGAACTTCCGAAAAAAGCATGTTATACTAGGTACGATAACATAATAGACTGACTGGAAAGAGTGGACAAAAAAGTCCACTCTTTCTAATTTCATAGAAAGGTGGTGGGGGTGTGGCAAAGGGAGAGCAGTACGAAGCACGGGTAGAGGCGTGGATCACGCCGGTTCTGGAGCAGCATCAGTTTGAGCTGGTTGATGTGGAGTATGTCCGCGAGGTCGGTGTCTGGTATCTGCGGTGCTACATTGACAAAGAGGGCGGTATTACCGTTGATGACTGCGAGGTAATCAGCCGTCTGCTTGGTGAATGGCTGGATAAGGAAGATTTCATTGAGGACAGCTATATACTGGAGGTGAGTTCTCCGGGACTGGGACGTCCTCTGAAGAAAGAGAAAGATTTTGCAAGAAGCATCGGCAAAGATGTGGAGATCCGCCTGTATAAAGCGATCGACAAACAGAAGGAATTTACAGGAACGCTTACGTCCTATGACGCGGATTCCGTGACACTCACGATGGAGGACGGCAGCGAGCGTACATTTGAAAAATCAGGGATTGCTTTGATTCGTTTAGCCTTTGATTTTTAGACGGTAGGAGGAGATAAAATAAAATGAATAAAGAGTTGATTGAGGCAATAAATCTGCTGGAAAAAGAAAACAATATCAGCAAAGATGTTCTTTTAGAAGCGATTGAAAATTCTCTGCTGACAGCATACAAAAACAATTATGGCCGGGCAGATAATGTCAAGGTAAACATCAACCGTGAAACAGGAGATTTTTCCATCGTGGCAGAGCGTGAGGTTGTGGAGACCGTAGAGGATCCGATGACCCAGGTAAGCCTGGCAGAGGCAAAGCTCTTAAACAGCAAGTATGAGCTGGGCGACATCGTTCAGTTCTCTGTCAATTCCAAGGAGTTTGGACGTATCGCCGTTCAGAACGCGAAGAATGTTATCTTACAGAAGCTTCGTGAGGCAGAGCGCAACGCCCTGTATGAGGAGTGGCACTGCAGAGAGAAAGATATCGTAACGGGTATCGTACAGCGCTATGTAGGACGTAACATCAGCATCAACTTAGGCAAGATCGACACGATCCTGAACGAGAGTGAGCAGGTAAAGGGCGAGGTATTCAAACCGACCGAGCGTATCAAACTGTATGTCATCGAAGTAAAAGAGACACAGCGCGACCCGCGTATCACCGTATCCAGAAGCCATCCAGATCTGGTAAAACGCCTTTTTGAGTCTGAGGTTGCCGAGGTCCGAGACGGTACCGTAGAGATCAAGGCGATCGCACGTGAGGCAGGTTCCCGTACGAAGATGGCAGTCAGCTCCAACGACCCGAACGTCGATCCGGTCGGTGCATGTGTCGGCTTAAACGGCGCGCGTGTCAGCGCGGTTGTCAATGAGCTGCGCGGTGAGAAGATCGATATCATCAACTGGGATGACAACCCTGCATTCCTGATTGAGAACGCGTTAAGCCCGGCAAAGGTTATCCTGGTTGCAGCAGATGAGGAAGCACGCGAGGCACAGGTGATCGTTCCGGATTACCAGCTTTCCCTGGCAATCGGTAAAGAGGGGCAGAATGCACGTCTGGCAGCCCGCCTGACCGGCTTCAAGATCGATATCAAGAGCGAGACACAGGCAAGAGAGTCCGGTCTTTTAGATGAGCTTGAGAGCGGTTATGAGGAAGGCTTCGAGGGCTATACCGATGACCCGCTGATCAGCGTGGCAGAGGAAGACGCAGCCGAGGTAGCAGAAAATGAGGCAGCTGAGGGCACAGAAGAGCCGGCAGCGGAGCAGGAATAATCCTGACAGATAATGTGCGGGGATGCTGATTTCGGGCGGAACGAGCAGATTTGGCAGAAAGAAAGCAGCAGAACCGGGATTTGACAGAAATGGAAGTGATAGACAGTGGGAGCAAAGAAAGTGCCGCTCAGACAGTGCATCGGATGCGGAGAAATGAAGAGCAAAAAAGAAATGATCCGCGTTTTAAAGACAGCCGACGATACGATCGAGATTGACGCGACAGGCCGTAGGAATGGACGCGGCGCCTACCTCTGTCCTTCGATGGACTGCTGGAAAAAGGCGGTAAAGAGCAAAGGACTGGAGCGGTCGCTCAAGATGGCGATTCCGAAGGAAGTCTATGAGGCGCTGGAAAAGGAGATGGAGCAGTTTGGAGAATCGTAAAAAGGTGCTGAATCTTCTGGGACTGGCGACGCGCGCCGGTAAGACGGCAAGCGGCGAGTTCATGACCGAGAAAGCGATCAAGAGTGGAAAAGCGTATCTGGTGATCGTGTCAGAAGAAGCGTCGGATAATACAAAAAAGATGTTTGAAAATTCATGTGCATACTACAAGGTTCCCGTGTACCAGTTCGGCATGAAAGAAGAGCTGGGACACGCGATGGGAAAAGAGATGAGAGCGTCTCTGGCCGTTTTGGATTCCGGTTTTGCAAAGGCGTTAAGAGAGAAGTTAGATGATTAACGCTTTTCTGGGCAGGCTCTTTTAGGAGCTTATGCAGAACGGGAAGGCAGTGCCGGAACGGAGGTAGCAAAACATGAGAGTTAATGAGTTGTCAAAACAGATTGGCAAATCAAATAAAGAAGTTTTAGAGATACTGCAGAAAAATCATTTTGACGTAAAAAGCCATTCTTCCAAGGTGACGGAGGAACAGGCAGAAGCAGTCAGACGCTTCCTTGCAGGAGCAAAGAGACAGACGACAGCGTCAAAGACAGATACAGGAAAGGCGGAAACAAATCGAGTGGAAGATATAAAGAAAGAGCCGTTAGAGGCAGAGAAGAAAGAGGCGGAGAAGACAACTGAGCCGCCGAAAAAGCGGATTGCAGCGGTTTATCGTCCGCAGAACAGCGTACAGAGAGGAAGCCGTCCGGCAGGCAAGGGTAATGCAGGAAACGCAGCCAAGACCGGCGCACCGGCAAGCCGTCCGGCAGCAGCAAGTGCAGAGCAGACCGCAGAGCCGGCTAAGAGCGCAGCTCCAGCGGAGAACCGTGATGGACAGAGAAGCGGCTATCAGGGAAACCGCGACGGCCAGAGAAGCGGCGGCTATCAGGGAAACCGCGACGGCCAGAGAAGCGGCGGCTATCAGGGAAACCGTGACGGCCAGAGAAGCGGCGGCTATCAGGGAAACCGCGATGGCCAGAGAAGCGGTGGCTATCAGGGAAACCGTGACGGCCAGAGAAGCGGCGGCTATCAGGGAAACCGCGACGGCCAGAGAAGCGGCGGCTATCAGGGAAACCGCGATGGCCAGAGAAGCGGCGGCTATCAGGGAAACCGTGACGGCCAGAGAAGCGGCGGCTATCAGGGCGGCCGTGATGGTCAGAGAGGCGGACGCGATGGACGCGGCGGTTTAAATATTCCGAAGCCATCCTTCGACAGCCCGGTTGTACAGAAACCGCAGAACAACAAGCAGAATAAGAATAATTACAAGAACGATAAATACAGCAAGATCGACCATGAGGAAGAGATGCACTCCAAGGGAAGAGGCGGAAAGAACGTAAAGAGCGCTGTTCAGCCGCCGCAGAAGAAGGAGGCAAAGGTTGAGGAGATCAAGACAATCACGATCCCGGAGGTAATCACCATCAAGGATCTCGCAGACAAGATGAAACTTCAGCCGTCTGTGATTGTAAAGAAGCTCTTTTTACAGGGCAAGGTTGTCACCATCAATCAGGAAGTAGATTACGAGCAGGCAGAAGAGATCGCGATGGAGTTTGACGTACTCTGTGAGAAAGAGGTCAAGGTTGACGTCATCGAGGAACTTCTGAAAGAGGAAGAAGAGGATGAGAAGGACATGGTAACCCGTCCGCCGGTTGTATGCGTTATGGGCCATGTCGATCATGGTAAAACCTCCCTTCTGGATGCAATCCGCCAGACCAATGTAACTGCAAAAGAGGCAGGCGGTATCACCCAGCACATCGGTGCGTACATGGTAGAGATCAACGGACAGAAGATCACATTCCTCGATACGCCGGGACATGAGGCATTTACCGCAATGCGTATGCGTGGTGCAAAATCCACTGATATTGCAATCCTCGTTGTTGCAGCAGACGACGGTGTTATGCCGCAGACCATCGAGGCGATCAACCATGCGAAGGCAGCAGGTGTTGAGATCATTGTAGCGATCAATAAGATCGATAAGCCGAGTGCCAATATTGAGAAGGTAAAACAGGAGCTTATCGAGTACGAACTGGTTCCGGAGGACTGGGGCGGCAGCACCATCTTCGTTCCGGTATCTGCACATACCAAGGAAGGTATCAAGGAACTGCTTGAGATGATCCTTCTGACCGCAGAGGTCAAAGAGTTAAAGGCAAACCCGAACCGTAATGCGAGAGGTCTTGTCATCGAGGCGGAGCTGGATAAGGGTAAAGGTCCGGTTGCAACCGTCCTGGTACAGAAGGGTACCCTGCATGTCGGTGATCCGATCGCGGCAGGTGCCTGCTACGGCCGTGTCCGTGCGATGATGGACGATAAGGGACGCCGCGTCAAAGAGGCTGGTCCGTCCACTCCGGTCGAGATTCTGGGTCTTAATGACGTGCCGAACGCCGGCGAGGTATTTGTACAGCCGGAGAACGAGAAAGAGGCAAGAAGCTTTGCAGAAACCTTTATCTCTGAGAGCAAGAATAAGTTAATTGAAGATACAAAGATGAAGCTTTCCCTGGACGATCTGTTCTCCCAGATCAAGGCAGGAAATGTAAAGGAACTTCCACTGATCGTCAAGGCAGATGTACAGGGTTCTGTCGAGGCAGTAAAACAGAGCCTGATGAAGCTGTCCAACGAGGAAGTTGTAGTCAAGGTCATCCACGGCGGTGTTGGTGCGATCAACGAGTCCGACGTCAGTCTGGCAGCCGCATCCAACGCGATCATTATTGGTTTCAATGTGCGCCCGGACGCAACCGCGAAGTCCATCGCAGAGCGTGAGAAAGTAGACGTTCGTCTCTACCGCGTCATCTATCAGGCAATCGAGGATGTCGAGGCAGCGATGAAGGGTATGCTTGACCCGATCTACGAGGAGCAGGTAATCGGTCACGCCGTTGTACGTCAGACCTTCAAGGCTTCCGGCGTTGGTACTATCGCTGGTTCCTACGTCCTGGATGGTAAATTCCAGAGAGGCTGCAAGGCACGTATTACCCGTGACGGCGAGCAGATCTTCGATGGTCCGCTGGCATCCTTAAAGCGTTTCAAGGACGACGTGAAGGAAGTTGCTTCCGGATACGAGTGTGGTCTTGTATTTGAGAAGTTCAACGATCTGCAGGAAGACGATATGATCGAAGCATATGCGATGGTAGAGGTTCCGCGCTAGAAAGGCAGAGGGATTCATGCGTAAAAATAGCATTAAAAATACAAGAATTAACAGTGAAGTACAGAGAGAGCTGAGTTCCATCATCAGCCGTGAGCTGAAAGATCCGCGGATTCATCCGATGACAACGGTTGTCTCCGTGGAGGTAACTCCGGATCTCAAGTACTGCAAGGCGTATATCAGCGTGTTAGGCAACGAGGAAGCGGCGAAGGATACGATCCAGGGACTGAAAAGTGCTGTCGGATTTGTCCGCACCCAGCTTGCAAAACGCATTAATTTACGGAATACGCCGGAAATTACATTTATTCTCGATCAGTCGATTGAGTACGGTGTACACATGACCCGCCTGATCGATGAAGTAACTGAAAACCTCAGAGACTCAGAATCGGGAGATGAGGAAGAAAATGAGTAAAAATATCTTAGAGGCGTCACTGGAAGGGGCGGAGCACATCGTACTGCTTGGTCACATCCATCCGGACGGGGACTGTATCGGAACGACTCTGGGACTGCTTAACTATCTGCGGGAGAATTATCCGCAGATAGAGGCAGAACTGTTTCTCGACCATCCGGCTGCTAAATTTTCTTATATGAATGATTTTGAGAAAATTCATACCGAGATTGTGCCGGAAAAACAGTTTGATCTGTGCATTACGCTGGATGCCAGCGACAAAGAGCGTCTGGGCGCCTACGCGGTCTATTTTGACAGCGCAGCCAAGACACTCTGTATCGATCATCACAGAACCAATACAGGATTTGCAGAACAAAATTACATCATTCCGGACGCAAGCTCCTGCAGCGAAGTGTTATACACGCTTCTTGATGAGGCAAAGATCAGTAGGGAGGCGGCAGAGTGTCTCTATACCGGAATTGTGCATGACACAGGTGTATTTAAGTACAATTCAACGACCCGGAAAACGATGGAAATCGCGGGCGCGCTGATGGAAAAAGGCGTGAACGCGGCGAAGATCATCGACGACAGCTTTTACCGCAAGACCTACGCACAGAACCAGATTCTCGGAAAAGCGCTGCTTGGCAGTACACGGATTCTGGATGGAAGATGTATTTTCAGTGTGGTTTCCCAGAAAGAAATGGAGTTTTACGGTGTCGATACGAACGATCTGGATGGCATTATCGATCAGCTCCGGATTACCGAAGGAGTGGAATGTGCCATTTTCATCTATGAAAAGGCGTTCAACGAGTACAAGGTCAGCCTTCGTTCCAACGACTATGTCGATGTGAGCAAGGTGGCGGCGTATTTCGGCGGCGGCGGACACATCCACGCGGCGGGCTGCACGATGCAGGGACATCCGAGGGATGTGATCAACAACCTGACGGGACATATTGAGAAACAGATGGATGCCCGTAGGGAGGAATAGGAGGTTCTGTTGCTGATTGCGCTGCCTGCTTTCAGGTGCACAGCGCATGGACGGTAATAGTTCTGATTTTTTAGGAGATTTTATGTTTCACGGTGTGATAAACATTTATAAAGAACCGGGGTTTACGTCCCACGATGTGGTGGCGAAGCTCCGGGGCATTTTGAGACAGAAAAAGATCGGTCATACGGGTACGCTCGATCCGGCAGCGGAGGGCGTACTCCCTGTATGTCTGGGGAAGGGCACGAAGCTGTGCGACCTTTTGACGGATAAGAGGAAGACGTATCAGGCAGTTCTTTTGCTGGGAACCGAAACTGATACGCAGGATATGACAGGAACGATTCTTTCGGAGAAACCGACGGAACAGCTGACAGAACCGGCAGTCCGCGGGGCGGCGGAGAGCTTTGTTGGTCCGTATATGCAGGTACCGCCGATGTATTCGGCGCTCAAGGTCAACGGAAAGAAGCTCTACGAGCTGGCGAGAGCCGGAAAAGAGGTAGAGCGGGCAGCACGCCCGGTGGAAATCTATGATCTTCAGATAGATGCGGTGGAACTGCCGCGTGTGACGATGACCGTGACCTGTTCCAAGGGAACCTACATCCGTACCCTGTGCCATGACATCGGTGAAAAGCTGGGATGCGGCGGCTGTATGGAAAAACTGATCCGCACCCGCGTCGATCGATTTGCGATCGGGGACAGCCTGCGCCTGTCCGAGGTGGAAGCGCTGGCGAAAGCCGGTCAGATCGAGGATAGGATTGTGCCGGTGGATGGAATGTTTGAGGACTGCCCGGCGTATGTGTCGGAGAGCGAAGTTCTGGATAAGCTTCTGCAGAATGGAAATCCATTCCCGAAGGGGCTGGGACCGAGAGAAGGCTGCTTGGTGCAGATCGGAAGCAGTTTGGCTGAACACCAGGTTTCTGCGGATGGAAACTCAGAGATGGTACTTCCGGATTCTGGAATCATCCGCGTCTATGACAGCGCAAACCAGTTTATCGGTCTCTATGCCTATCAGCCGGAGAAGAAACAATGGAAACCACGTAAGATCTTTCTGGGAGGAGAGTAAGATGCAGTATTTTGCCGGAACCAGAGAATTTCAGATAAAAGAGCCGACTGCGGTCACGATCGGTAAGTTTGACGGTCTTCACAGAGGGCATCAGAAGCTGCTGCGGGAAGTGATGCGGTATCGGGAAAAAGGATATAAACCAGCGGTGTTTACCTTTGAGACGGCACCGGGAACCTTGATCCGGGGAAAGCTGCAGACGATGATCACGACCAACGAGGAGCGCGAGGAGAACCTGCGCGAGGCGGGGGTGGAGTATCTGGTGGAATATCCGTTCAACCAGGAAGTCGCACATATGGACCCGGAACAGTTTGTTGCCGAGATTCTGGTCGGCAAGATGGGCGCAAAGGCGATCGTGTCCGGTCCGGACTGCCATTTTGGCTACCAGCGGAAGGGCGATGCTGAACTGCTTCGGAAACTGGCACCGAAATATGGATATGAGGTATCGATCGTTGAAAAGGCGATGGATGGCGAACGCGAGATCAGCAGCACCTATATCCGGGAAGAGCTGGCGAAGGGAAATATCCGCAAGGCGAATGAACTGTTGGGATACGAGTACCGGATCAGCGGACAGGTGGTACACGGGGAGCATTTAGGTTCCACCCTAGGGTTTCCGACGGCGAATATCCTGCCGGGAATCCAGAAACATCTTCCAGCGTTCGGGGTATATCTCTCCCGGACGGTGATTGATGGTGTTTCTTATGGAAGTATCACAAATATTGGAAAAAAACCGACGATTGCCGGGGAACGACCGGCGGGTGCGGAGACATATATCTATGATCTGGATGAAAACCTGTATGGGAAAAAGATAGAGGTTCATTTTTTAGATTTTATGCGGCCGGAGATGAAATTTTCCGGGGTGGATGAGTTGAAGATGCAGGTTTTGAAGGATAAAGAAACCGGGAGAAAAATGCACGGAGCGGAACGATGAGAGTTCAGCTTCGTGCATTTTTTAAATATGATTCAGGTAGGCAGCTGCTTCCTCTGCCGCCAAATGGATATATTCATTCATTGGTAAATTCTGTGTTCCTACTAAAATATGGCGGCAATAGGAGCTTCCACTGACAGGAATCAGGATTTTCTGGGCGCGGCTTTGTCCGATGGCGGCTGCCATGGCGGGGGTGATTTCTCCTAAGAGGGAGTCTGCAATGACGATGCCGATTGGTCCGATGATTAGGTCGGCATCGCGGCAGGCGACGAGAACGGGGTTTTCTCCGGTGGCGCCCATGGCAGCTCCGGCTTTCATCATCGCGGCAGTGGCAGTAGTGTTGGCACCGAGCGCGAGAAGCGGCTGTCCGGGACAGAGTTTCTGGATTTCTACTACGAGGGCGCGCCCCATGCGTCCGCCCTGACCGTCGATGATGACAACTTTTTTCATAATGGATAACCCCTTTCCTTTTCGTAGGATTTTCGTAGGACAAGATAATAAAAAAGAATGTGCCTTGGCACATTCTCGCGCAGGAACGAAAATAAGAGGGTCTAAATCTGCCTTTTGGACAAAATAAACACCCCAGTATATCTTTACTATAATATCATACATTTTGAAAAAAGAAAAGCAAAAAAGATCGATTTTTGTAAAATTTTTTGTTTACAAATAAAGCGCTTTCTATTATAATGCTGATAATGGCTAACTGGGGTCTGGCAGAGCTGCGATTGGCGGAGGCTGTCAGGGTGACGGAAGATCAGACAGACGCGCGTGAAGGCACCGCGGAGGTGCTTGATTTTTAGTTGATCCGGGAGGCCGCTTTTTTAAAGCCAAAAAACAGCAGACAATGAGAGGGAGAAAACATGAGGAGAAATGACATTCACAAAGTATTGATTATCGGTTCCGGTCCAATCATTATCGGACAGGCGTGTGAGTTCGATTATTCGGGAACACAGGCGTGCAAGGCACTGAGAAAACTCGGCTATGAGATTGTGCTGGTCAATTCCAATCCGGCTACGATTATGACGGATCCGGAGACAGCAGATGTGACTTATATTGAGCCGCTGAACGTAGACCGTCTGACTCAGATCATTGAAAAAGAGCGCCCGGATGCGCTGCTCCCGAACCTGGGTGGACAGTCCGGACTGAACCTCTGCTCCGAATTGGCAGCAGCAGGTGTTCTGGATAAATATGATGTTAAAGTAATCGGCGTTCAGGTTGATGCTATCGAGCGTGGTGAGGACCGTATCGAGTTTAAGCATACAATGGAAAGCCTGGGCATCGAGATGGCTAGAAGTGAGGTTGCCTACAGCGTTGAGGATGCACTGGCAATCGCAGATAAACTGGGTTATCCGGTTGTTCTTCGTCCGGCTTACACCATGGGCGGCGAAGGCGGCGGTCTTGTATATAACGTAGAAGAACTGAAGACCGTGTGTGCAAGAGGCCTGCAGGCCAGCATGGTTGGTCAGGTTCTGGTAGAGGAGTCTATCCTTGGATGGGAAGAGCTTGAGCTGGAAGTTGTCCGCGATGCGAAGAACAACATGATCACTGTCTGCTTTATTGAAAATATTGATCCGCTGGGCGTACACACCGGAGATTCCTTCTGTTCTGCTCCGATGTTAACCATTTCGGAAGAAGTACAGAAACGTCTGCAGGAGAAATCCTACAAGATCGTAGAAGCAATCCAGGTAATCGGCGGTACCAACGTACAGTGGGCACACGATCCGAAGACAGACCGTGATATTGTTATCGAGATCAACCCGAGAACCTCCCGTTCGTCCGCCCTGGCATCCAAGGCAACTGGTTTCCCGATTGCACTGGTATCAGCGATGCTGGCAACCGGTATGACTCTGGATGAGATTCCATGCGGCAAGAGCGGTACTCTGGATCAGTATGTTCCGTCCGGCGACTATATCGTTATCAAGTTTGCACGCTGGGCATTTGAGAAGTTCAAAGGCGCAGAGGACAAGCTGGGAACCCAGATGAAGGCAGTCGGCGAGGTTATGAGTATCGGAAAGACCTACAAAGAGGCATTCCAGAAGGCAATCCGAAGCCTGGAGAGAGGCCGCTACGGTCTTGGTCATGCGAAAGACTTCGATAAGAAGACAAAAAAAGAACTGCTTGCGATGCTGCATGTTCCGAGCAGCGAACGTCAGTTTATTATGTACGAGGCACTTCGTAAGGGCGCTACCGTAGACGAGCTGTTCGAATTAACCAAGATTAAACATTACTTCATCCAGCAGATGAAGGAACTGGTAGAAGAGGAAGAAAGCCTGATGCAGTATAAGGGCGAGGTTCCGCCGGTTGAGGTTCTCCGCCAGGCGAAGCTGGACGGTTTTGCAGATAAATATTTAAGCGAGCTGTTAGGCGTTACAGAGGAAGAGATCCGCGATGCAAGAACCAAAGAAGGTATCGTAGAAGGCTGGGAGGGCGTACACGTAAGTGCCACACCGGATTCTGCATACTACTTCTCCAGCTATCACATCAAGGATCAGAGTCCGTGCAGCGACAACAAGAAGATCATGATTCTGGGCGGCGGTCCGAACCGTATCGGTCAGGGTATTGAGTTCGACTACTGCTGCGTACATGCAGCTATCGCTCTGAAAGAGCTTGGATTTGAGACAATTATCGTTAACTGCAACCCAGAGACCGTATCTACAGACTATGATACCTCCGATAAACTGTATTTCGAGCCGCTGACTCTGGAAGATGTATTAAGCATCTATCATAAGGAGAAACCGCTGGGAGTTATCGCACAGTTTGGTGGCCAGACACCGCTGAACCTGGCAGCAGACCTGAAGAAATATGGTGTCAATATTCTGGGTACAACTCCGGAAACCATCGACATGGCAGAGGATCGTGACCTGTTCCGTGCGATGATGGATAAACTGCAGATTCCGATGCCGGAGTCAGGCATGGCAGTTACTGTAGAAGATGCATTGGAGATTGCTAATAAGATCGGTTATCCGGTTATGGTTCGTCCGTCCTATGTACTTGGCGGCCGCGGCATGGAGGTTGTTCATGACGATGAAGCGATGACCTTCTATATGAGAGCAGCTGTCGGCGTAACTCCGGACCGTCCGATCCTGATTGACCGTTTCCTGCATCATGCAACCGAGTGTGAAGCAGATGCGATCAGTGATGGCGAGAACGTATTTGTTCCGGCAGTTATGGAGCATATCGAGCTGGCAGGTATCCATTCCGGAGACTCCGCTTGTATCCTTCCGTCCAGAAATCTGACCAAGGATCAGGTAGAGACAATCCGCGATTACACAAGCCGTATCGCAAAAGAGATGCACGTAGTAGGTCTGATGAACATGCAGTATGCAATCGAGGACGGCGAAGTATACGTGCTGGAGGCAAACCCGAGAGCATCCCGTACCGTGCCGCTGGTATCTAAAGTATGCAACATCAAGATGGTAAAACTGGCAACGGATATCATGACTTCCTACTTAACAGGCCGTCCGTCACCGGTTCCGGCACTGAAAGAGAAGAAGATTCCGCACTACGGTGTTAAGATGCCGGTATTCCCGTTCAAGATGTTCCCGGAGGTTGACCCGGTACTTGGACCGGAGATGCGTTCCACCGGTGAGGTTCTTGGTATGTCCACCAGCGTTGGTGAGGCTATCTACAAGGCACAGGAAGCAACCCAGACACGTCTTCCTTCCTCCGGAACTGTCCTCCTGAGTGTCAATGACAAGGATAAGATAGAGCTTATCGAGGTTGCAAGAGGCTTCTACGAGTGTGGCTTTACCCTGATGGGTACAGGCAGAACCTGTGATGTGATGGTAGCAGCAGGACTTCCGGCTGAGAAGGTATGCAAGATCAACGAAGGCCGTCCGAACATTTTAGATAAGATTACCAACGGAGAAGTGGCAATCATCATCAATACCCCGAACGATAAGAAGGGCAGAGGCGATGACAGCTACATCCGTAAGGCAGCTGTAAAGGCGAAGATTCCGTACTTCACCAATATGGCAGCAGCAAAGGCTACCGTACAGGCTCTGAGAAGTATCAAGAAGAACGGACATCTGGAGGTTAAGTCCCTGCAGGAGTTCCATAGCGAGATTCAGTAAATAAAAATAAAAGGATAAAATCCATTGTTACAAAGTCGTTTCAGTGGATTTTACCGTGACAGTGAATTAATTGAGCTGTTATAGAAAAGAGCGTCTGCCCGGCTGTGAATGCGGGGCTGGCGCTCTTTTAATTGCAGAGAGGAATTTTCTGAACTGAAAATTCCGTATGATATCATATCGATAGCAGATTTTGCCGATTTGAAATGCGAAGCATCGGTAAAATCCCGTTGATGTGCACGGAATGAGTGAGCAGCAACGAATATGTCAGCTTTGCTGACCAGAATCACGCGCCAAGTCTCACGGACGTTCGACTTGAAATACGAGATGCAGCAGCCATGCGCCCAAAATGATTGAAAGCACATACACCGTGTTTCCGGCAAAAATTCCAAATTTAGCAGCGATCTGGGAGTACACAATCTGCGTGGTCGCGTAGTACGGCGTGATATAAAACATATCCGCGTTTCCATACGGATGCGAGGTAACATTGATGATGGTTGCGATGACACATCCGACCGCAAATACAGCTGTAGACTGCCAAAATCCTTTGGCGGTTGGCAGCACCATGCGGGAAAAGGCGATGAGCAGCCCGATGAAGATCAGAAGGATATGCCAGATAAATCCATGCAGGGTCAGCGTCCAGTACGGGTGCATCAGACCGGACGGATCGACGAACACCATGACGGCACCGAGCAGGTTGTAATTATACATAAAAGTGCAAAAAATACGTTGATATTTATGCGGAACAAAGGGCAGCAGCAGGCAGAGGTACATCGGCAGGCTGCAGAGCTGGAATGGAAAATACCACCAGTCGTAGTGCCGGTTGTTTTCTATGTAATAGAGAAAAAGCTGTTTGTAGACCTCGGAAAATGCCAGAAAAACACCGCAGGCAAAGAGCAGATGCAGACGGAACGCTTCGGAGCACGTCCGCAATTTCCATGCGGCAAAGGCGGCGAGCGGGATGCCGATCAGCATAAATACTAAATGAAAGGGAGACCAGACTGCGGGCGGCGTCATGGACCAGGCAGTTAAGGTAAGTAGACGGGAAATCATAAAAAGCCTTCTTTCGTAATAAAACCTAAGGAATGGTTCCGTATCTTGTGAATCAGGTGTGATTTCTTTGTTTCATGGGAAACTGTGTCCTATGAAACAAAAAACGCGAAGCCGATGCCCAGTACAGAGAAAACGGTACAGAATAGTTATAGTACGAAATATTAGATTTGCCAAGAATTAACAACCAGATCTGTCCGTAATAAGACGATGGGAGATTTACATATTTGCAATTTTTTTTTTTCCAAAGCTGCAAGTTGACAAGCGCTGCCAATTTCCTATATTCTGTAGATATAAGAATCGAGTAAATGATACGGGAGATATACCATGAACCAAAATGAAACTCAATGGGATAGATTCCTGAAAATCCGAACAAGCGGCAGAGATGATTCGCATGCGGATCAATACCGATACCCATACGAACCGACGGCATACGTGGTTCTGGAACGGTTGGCGAACAGCGGATTAATTCGGAAGAATAATACCTTATTGGACTATGGAACCGGCAAGGGAAGAGTCTGTTTTTACTTGTCCTATCAGACAAGGAGTAAAACAATCGGAATCGAATACGATGAACGTATTTATCAGGGGGCAGCAGAAAATAAGGAGACGGCAGTGTCCGGAAACCGTACTTCCTTTATCTTAAGCAGTGCGGAGAACTATGAGCTTCCTCCAGAAGTGGACCGGTGTTATTTTTTCAATCCATTTTCGGTAGAGATATTGCACTCTGTTCTTGCCAGGATATATGAGTCCTATTACGAAAATCCGAGAGAGATACTGCTGTTTTTTTATTATCCATCGGAGGAATATATCAGTTGTCTGATGACGGAGGAACAGCTAATGTTTTATGATGAGATTGACACATCGGATTTGTTTCCGGGCGAGGACAAAAGAGAACGGATTATGATATTTGAGGTGATTTTATGAAGCTTTTATTTAAACAGCGGTTATTTTCGTGGTTTGACAGTTATGATATTTATGATGAGTTTGGCAATACAGTATATGTGGTAAAAGGCCAGTTGTCCTGGGGCCATAAGTTGGTGATATATGATGCAGACGGCAATGAAATTGGAATGGTTGTTCAGCGTGTACTGACATTTCTGCCAAAATTTGAGATATATAAAAAAGGCACCTATATCGGATGCTTGAGTAAAGAATTCTCTTTCCTGATGCCGCATTACAATATTGATTACAATGGCTGGCATATCGACGGTTCGATTATGGAATGGGATTATAATATCCTCGATCAAAGGGGATATTCGGTTGCCAGTGTCAGCAAAGAGCTGTTCCATATGACGGACACGTATGTGATTCAGGTAAATGAGCCGGAATATGCACTGGATGCATTAATGTTTGTGCTGGCGATCGATGCGGAAAAATGTTCGAGGACGTAAGAAAGGGTGCGTCTGCTTTTTGCTACAAGAGCACCGAGGCATTCTTGAATAATGACAGGACGACATGGTGAACACAAAAAAGAAACGAGCACCCCGCTTAAGCAATAGCTGTACGGTAACAAACCCATTTCTTGATTATATGATACATTGAACAGTATTAAATGTCAACGAAAAAAAGCATAAGAAATCTCAATGAAAAGCTAGCCCAGTTATTCATCGGAAAGACCATAGAAAAGCCAGGTTCAGATACACCAGTCTTTGGCAGTTGAGTGAAAATAAAATCGCTGTAACCCTTGTATTTGCTGGGGTGCAGCGATTTTCGTTGCTGTTGCAGACTATAGTATTTTTTTCTTCCTTGTCCATTTTTGGAATTGTTCTCATTTTACTGTTCGTTATGAATTGATAATCCGTTCGGAAACCGGAAACATTCTTCGAGCTGTCATCTGCTTTCATTTAGATTCAAAATTTCACCAACCGCATCATCCAGAAGATCCGTACATACGGAGTAAGAAGTGCTGCCATTTGCTTTCGTGTAGGAATGACAAATATAAAAAGTCTCTGCGTTTTTTGATTATGCAACTATTAAACTTCCGTGCCAAGAATTAACAACAAGATCTGTCCGTAACTGGAACCGTACAAATTGGAAAAGAATGCATAATCATACAAAACCCTGTAAAAAACAGGAATTCAGGCTTGATTATTTATAAAAATGCGGTATAATGTATTCCTAGATACAGTAACAAAAGTAAGAATATTCGTATTTACTGCATAAAAATACAAAAGCAGCGAATAGAAATGAGGAGGAATTTATTATGAAAAAGAAATTAGCAGCAATCGCTATGGCAACTGCTATGGCAGCATCGTTAGCAGCATGCTCTTCCAAACCGGCAGAGACAACCGCAGCCGCAGAGGAGAATGAGGAGACAACCGCAGAGGCAGCAGAGGGCAGCGAGGCAGCAGAGGCTGGCGAGGGCGCTTTCGCAGGAAAGACTCTGGTTATGTCTACCAACGCTGAGTTCGCACCGTATGAGTACCACGATGGAAATGATATCGTAGGTATCGATGTAGATATTGCAAACGCTATCTGCGAGGATATGGGAGCATCTCTGGAAATCACCGACGTAGCATTCGATTCTATCATCCCGGAGGTTCAGTCCGGCAAGGCTGATTTCGCAGCAGCAGGCATGACCGTTACCGAGGATCGTCAGACCCAGGTAGATTTCTCTGATACTTACGCAACTGGCGTGCAGTCTGTTATCGTAACCGAGGACAGCGACATCAAATCCCTGGATGACCTGAAAGGCAAACAGATCGGTGTTCAGCAGGGTACCACCGGTGACCTTTACTCCACCGATGATTTCGGCGAGGAGAGTGTACAGAGATTTTCCAAGGGCGCAGATGCGGTACAGGCACTGTCCACTGGTAAGATCGATGCAGTTATCATTGACAACAAACCGGCACAGGTATTTGTAGACGAGAACGAGGGTTTAAAGCTTCTGGAAACACCGTACGCAGAAGAAGAGTACGCAATCGCAGTTAAGAAGGGCAATACAGAGCTTCTGGACGCTATCAACGCATCCATCGCAAACCTGAAAGAGTCTGGAAAACTGGACGAGATCGTTGCAAAATACATTACCGCTGAATAATTTGACAGAAAAAGCTACATCTGTTTGATTAAGAAAAAGGTTGCTGCAGAATGAAAAAGATGAAATTCGGCAGCAGCCCTTTTTCGGGTCTATATCATCTTACAAGGAGGAAAACGGATTGGAGAAACTCAAGCAGGCCTTATATTTAAACCTGATCAAGGATGACAGGTGGCAGTATTTGACAGGGGGCCTAAAAAATACCCTGATCATCACGTTATTTGCGACCCTGATCGGCATTGCCCTTGGTCTGCTGATTGCGATTGTCCGTGCGACTCACGACAAAACTGGTAAAATGAAATTTTTAAATGGTGTCTGCCAGGTATATCTGACGGTCATCCGGGGAACGCCGGTTGTCATCCAGTTGATGATTTTCTACTACTGTATTTTTGTATCGCGTGTATTTGCCGGCGTCTTTGTCGGTGTGATCGCGTTTGGTCTTAACTCGGCGGCATATGTAGCGGAGATCTTCCGTTCCGGTATCATGTCGATCGATGAGGGACAGATGGAGGCAGGTCGAAGCCTTGGTTTTAACTATGTCCAGACGATGCGTTATATCATTATGCCGCAGGCGTTTAAAAACGTACTTCCGGCGCTCTGCAATGAGTTTGTTGTTCTTCTGAAAGAGACTTCGGTAGCCGGTTACGTGGCAGTGCAGGATCTGACGAAGGGCGGCGATATCATCCGTTCCAGAACGTATGACGCGTGGACACCGCTTCTGATCGTGGCTGCTGTTTATCTGGCGCTGACGATGATCTTCAACCACTTTGCACAGAATCTGGAAAGGAGCCTGAGAAAGAATGAACGATAACGTACAAAACGGAGAAGTGATAATTGACATCAATGACCTTTCCAAGGCGTTCGGTGATTTAAAGGTCCTGACCAATATTTCCACCCAGATACGCAAGGGGGATGTTGTCTGCGTGATCGGACCATCCGGTTCCGGTAAATCCACATTTCTGCGCTGCATGAACCTGCTGGAAACTCCGACCGGCGGACACATCTATTTTGAGGGAACGGATATCACGGATCCGAAGACAAACATTGACAAACTCCGTCAGAAAATGGGAATGGTATTCCAGCAGTTCAACCTGTTCCCGCATATGACAATTCTTGATAATATGACGCTGGCACCGATGAAACTGCTCGGACGCCCGAAGGACGAGGCGGAGACGGAGGCATTGAAACTTCTGGAGCGTGTCGGATTAAAGGAAAAGGCATCCGCCTATCCGGGACAGCTTTCCGGCGGTCAGAAACAGCGTGTGGCGATCGTCCGCGCCCTGGCAATGCATCCGGATGTGATGCTCTTTGACGAGCCAACCTCTGCGCTTGACCCGGAGATGGTAGGCGAGGTATTAAACGTAATGCGTCAGCTTGCCGAGGAACACATGACGATGGTCGTGGTTACCCATGAGATGGGCTTCGCCCGCGAGGTGGCAACCCGCGTCATGTTCATGGAGGGCGGCAACTTCATCGAAGAAAACGAACCGAAGGAGTTCTTTGAGCATCCAAAGAGCGAAAGATTGAAGGCATTTTTGAGTAAGGTGCTGTAAGGAAATTTAATATTAGGAAAAGTCCGGTAGGGAGAGAATGTCATAGAACATTTTCTTTCTTCCGGGCTTTTTTTATGCCTGTAATATCTTTATGCGTTTTCTATTATCCATCTAGTTCTTCTAACTTCCGTTTTGAAAAATGTTTATTTGGAAAGAAAAGTTGTTAAAAAAATTGCAAATATGTAAAACCAAATGAAATCTCCCATCGTCTTATTAGTAGAACAGCAGAAAAGGAGGAAGATTCTGAAAAGAAGGCGGAACAGAATGCTGAGACAAAGCTGGAAGAGACGTCGGATAAGGAAAAAATGAAGGAGAAGGAGGATAAGCAGAAAGAAGAGAAAGAAAATACAGATGCACTCCAAGAAAAGCTGGACAGTGGGAAGCAGGAGAAAAAATAAATCTATAATAAAGGGGAAAGAATTGTGGAAAATGGCAGTTCTTTCCCCTTTTATGGTTTTCACACGCCTGTGCCTACCACGTCACCACCCGGTCAATCACCGTCTGCTGTTCCTGACTCGATTTCATCAGCTAACCCCGGGTTGTTTCGATGCTGTCGTGTCTTAACAGATCCGCCAGCAGGGAAATATCGCCGCATTTTTCGATAAAACTCTTGGCAAACCGGTGGCGGAATGCATGCGGATGTACCATTTCCGGTGTCATGTGATAGGAGAGGGCGATGGTTTTGAGCTGGCTGCGGATGCCGCCTGGAGAGATGGGGGAACCGAAGCGGTTGAGGAAGATGGGACCGTGGGATTTGTGGAGAAAGGAAAGCCATTTGAGGGTATCGGTTCGGAGTGACTGTGGGATGTAGATGCGCCGGACTTTATTTCCTTTGGAATAGATGTCCTTATAGCCGGAGAAAATATCTTCTGCCTGGAACTGAATCACCTCGCTGACCCGGACGCCGGTTGCCGCCATGAAACGGATAAGAAAATAGTAAGTGTACCGTTCATCCCGAAGCAGGCAGCATTTCAGGTATTCATAATCCGCCTCGCTGATCATGTGATCCAGATAGGTTTTCTGCTGGATTTTTACCATGGGAAGACGCCCGGGATAGAGCTTTTTAAAATCCAGGTAGGCATTCAAAGCCCGGATCCGCTGGTTGATGGTCTGCGGCTTGTAGTGCTCGAGCAGAAAGATTTTGTATAGCTTTAAATTGGGGTAGGTAATGTCACGGTAATAGGTAAAATATTGCCGTACCGCATAAGTGTAAGCGCGGAGTGTCTCATCGGCAAGGTTGCGCGTGAGCAGGTAGCGGGCAAATTCGTCCGCGGCCTTTTGGGCTCTTGCAGGTGCGGCAGCACGCGTTTGACCGGAAAGGCGTGGAATGGCAGCAGAAGTTTGCCTGGATGAGAGGGGGAGAGTGTGCTTGCTATGAGTAGCGTGTGGAAAAATATGATTTTCTATCATTTGTGGCATAATATGTAGGAACCTTCTTTCTGTATCATTGAGAAACGTCCATTGGCACAGAAAGAAAACTCTGCCGAGGCGTGGAACACACCGGAACGGATGAAAGGATGAAATGGCAGAGAAATCAATCCGGAATGCTGCTGGACGTTACAAAAGTCAATTATACAGGATTTAAAAGAAAGCGGAGAAAAAAGTGTCTCCGGTGTCTTTATCATACGGATACATTCTTCGCAGGTTCATCGGTTTCACAGTTGAATTTCTTCATTAATTCCATCAGGCGGCACAGGCACTCGTCCATCGATGCCAGTTCTTCCGGGGTGTAAGCGCGCAGCCCAAACAGGGTGGAAGACAGCATTTCCTGCTTCATCTGGTTCATCATCTCACGGCCGGAATCGCAGATGCGGATGTAGACGCGGCGGCGGTTGGCTGTATCATGGATCCGCTCGACCAGACCGCGTTTCTCAAGAACCTTGATCATATGGGAGAGCTGCTGCTTTGTGATACTCAGCTTGTCCGCCAGCTCAGACATGGTATAGTCCTGATCTGCCCAGCTGTCGAGTGCGATCAGGGCGAAAAATGGAAGCGAGTTGACTTTCATATCATGGCTTGGCTGGTAGTGGCATTTCGCCAGGGAGAGAAAGCCGAGTGCAAACTCCAGGAAGTGGATACCGGTGTTTTTTAAAAGATTTGAATTTTTTTTGCCTGGATTCATAGGAAAACCTCCAAATTTAAATATCAAAGTAATAAAATGCGGTCCATTTCACAAACATAAATTGCAAACAAGGAAACATCAATTTACTTGTACTCTAGCACATCCAGACAAAAAGGTCAACAAATATAAAAAGTAAATAAATATTTACTATTGTGGATTGACAAATAACAAAGAATGCTGTATATGTTAATGTATCACGAAACGATGTGACAGAAACACAGAAACCATCTGTCACAGACTCACAATAAGGAGAACAATCTATGGTAGAGAACACGAACGGCGGCGGAAAGCAGCCGCCCAGAAAATCATTTTTATATTATTATGGATTGGTTATGCTGATTGTCATGCTGTTAAATATTTTCCTCTTTCCATCTATGATGGATCGGACGCAGCAGGTGCGGTTTGACCAGTTCAGCGATCAGTTGAAGGAAGATAATGTCGACGAAGTGTATGTGACGACGAACAATGAGATCGTTTATACGCTGAAAAATGACAATAAAAACACAGCGTGGAATGTCACCTACAAAACCGGCGAGATTCCGGGTGTCAACCTGTATGACCTGCTGGATGGTAAGGACGTGAAATACAGTGCGGAGATCAACACACAGGCGTCACCGCTGCTGAATTTCCTGCTGACCTGGATCCTGCCGCTGATTCTCTTTGTGGGAATCGGACAGTTCATGGGACGCTCGCTGATGAAACGGATGGGTGGCGGACCTGGCAACGCAATGACGTTTGGCAAGTCGAATGCGAAGATTTATGCAGAATCCGAGACGGGTATCACATTTGCAGATGTGGCTGGCGAGGAAGAGGCGAAGGATGCATTAAAAGAGATTGTCGATTTCCTGCATAAGCCGGAAAAATATTCGGAGATCGGTGCGGTGCTGCCGAAGGGCGCCCTGTTAGTCGGACCTCCAGGAACCGGTAAAACGATGCTGGCGAAGGCTGTTGCCGGGGAAGCACACGTTCCGTTCTTCTCGATCTCCGGTTCGGAATTTGTTGAGATGTTTGTCGGCATGGGTGCGGCAAAGGTGCGTGATTTATTTAAACAGGCCAATGAAAAAGCGCCGTGTATCGTATTTATCGACGAGATCGATACGATTGGTAAGAAGCGTGACGGCGCCGGCATGGGCGGCAATGACGAGCGCGAGCAGACGCTGAACCAGCTTCTGACTGAGATGGATGGTTTTGACGGCAAGAAGGGTGTTGTCATTCTGGCGGCGACCAACCGTCCGGAATCCCTCGATCCGGCGCTGCTTCGTCCGGGACGTTTTGACCGCCGGATTCCGGTAGAGCTGCCGGATCTGAAAGGCCGTGAGGCAATTCTGAAAGTCCATGGCAAAAAGGTTAAAGTGGATGAGAGTGTGGATTACAATGAGATCGCCCGTGCCACCAACGGTGCGAGCGGCGCGGAGCTGGCAAACATTGTCAATGAGGCGGCGCTGCGGGCGGTTCGGATGGGACGAAAGACCGTGTCCCAGCAGGATCTGGAAGAGAGTGTCGAGACGGTTATTGCCGGATATCAGAAGAAGGATGCCGGTGTTTCCGGGGATGAGAAGAAGATTGTCTCCTACCATGAGATCGGTCATGCGCTGGTAGCAGCGCTGCAGACGAACTCGGCTCCGGTCCACAAGATCACGATTGTGCCGCGAACCTCCGGGGCACTCGGATATACGATGCAGGTGGAGGCGGATCAGCGCTTCCTGATGAGCAGGGAAGAGGCGTTCAACAAGATCGTGACACTGACCGGCGGCCGTGCGGCGGAGGAGCTGATCTTCCATTCTATCACGACCGGGGCTTCGAATGATATCGAACAGGCAACTAAGATCGCCCGTGCGATGGTGACGCGTTACGGCATGAGTGACCATTTCGGCATGGTAGCGCTCGAGACGGTCAACAACGCCTACTTAGGCGGCGATACTTCCCTGGCTTGTTCGGCAGAGACGGCGGCGAGGGTCGATGAGGAAGTGATTGCGCTGGTAAAGAGCGCGTATGAGAAAGCGAAAGCTATTCTTTCAGGGCATGAGGATAAGCTTCATGAGCTGGCAGACTATCTTCTGGATAAGGAGACGATCACCGGTGAGGAGTTTATGAAGATTCTGGAAGAGAAGAAAGAGGATGGCGAGGCAGAGGCTTAAAACAGAGCCGTGTATTATAAGGTGGACGGTTACGTGTTTGCCGAAGTTATAAGAGAAATCAGTTACAGTGAGCTGAGCAGGTATCAGGCATTTTGAAAGGAAATGTCTGGTGCCTGTTTTTGTGTTGTCTGCGTCGAAAAAAGATGCTGGCAGCTGATTCCTCCGGTGTTCCCTTCCTGCATATCGGGGGATTACAGGAGAGAAAAAGAAATAAGTAAAACTTATGAAAAGAGATTAATAAATATCACAGTAAAAATCAGGTAAATTCCTTGAAAAGCGTCTGTAAATATGCAATAATATTTCCTGTATCGATCTAAATTTTCGGGAATGCGTTTTTATTTTCGGATTTCAGGTTCTGCGAGGGAATTCTGACAAACGATGAGAAAGGGAGAGAACCGCATTCGCAGGCATTCTTAGGAGGAAATGTTATGAGAAAAGTAGTAAGCGTGTTACTGAGCGCTGCCATGGCGCTGTCCCTGTGTGCAGGCTGTTCTTCTTCGTCTTCTGATACAGCAGATACGAAGGCAGCGGAGGAAAAGGGAGCTGACGCGGCAGACACAGAAGCAGGCGAGGCAGCAGAGGGCGTGATGCCGGCAGTTGCTAAAGAGGATCTGAAGGTCGGAGTGATTCATATTGGAAATCCGGCGGATGGTTCCGGTTACAGCTATACGCATGATCAGGGTATCGTAGCGATGCAGAAAGCCGTTGGTCTGGAGGATGATCAGATTATCCGCAAGAACAACGTAGCGGACGATGATCAGACTGCCATCGAGACAGCAATGCGCGAGTGTGTCGAGGAAGGATGCCAGATTATCTTCGCGACAAGCTGGGGCTACATGGATGCATGCGAGGCACTGGCAGAAGAATATCCGGACGTTATCTTCTCCCATGCAACCGGCTACAAATCCAACGGTGTGAACTTTAACAATTATTTTGGACGGATTTATCAGTCCCGTTACCTCACTGGTATCGCGGCTGGTTTAAAGACAGAGAGCAATAAGATCGGTTATGTCGGCGCCTGGGGAAAGGACAATGCCGAGGTTACCGGCGGATGCGACGCATTTGCAATGGGTGTATATTCTGTAAACCCGGATGCAACCGTTTACATCAAGACCACCAACAGCTGGTACGATCCGGAAGGTGAGAAACAGGCAGCCGTAGCCCTGATCAACGAGGGCTGTGATGTCATTGGACAGCACTGCGATACACCGAACCCGCAGCTGGCAGCTGAGGAAGCTGGCGTATTTGGTGTTGGTTACAACTCTGATATGAGCAAGGATGCTCCGAAGGCAGTTCTGACCTCTACCGTTTGGAACTGGGGCGCTTACTATACCAAAGCTGTACAGGATCTGATTGATGGTACATGGACAGGCGAGAACTACTTCGGCGGCCTGGAGGAAGGTCTGGTAGACATTTCCCCGTTATCTGACCTGTGCGTAGATGGTACGCAGGAGAAGATCGATGAGGCACGCGCGCAGATCGAGTCTGGCGACTGGGATGTATTTGACGGCGTGATCGAGTGCAACGACGGAACCACCGTTGGCACCGAGGGCGAGCATATGTCTGATGCAGATATCACAGGCAATATCCATTGGTACTTCAAGAACATCGTAGAGAAATAATCACGGAATTATATACCTGGAAGCGATGCTGAAACAGGTTCGGAAACGCTTCCGGGTGTTGCAGATTCCAAGAGTATATAACAGATAAAAGGAGGCAGCTTCAAATGGATCCACTTTCATTTGCGGCACCTCTTTTTTCTTTATTTAGAAAATTGATTAAAAAATTGGTTAAATATTCATTTGAGGTGACGATATGACAGAACAGTATGCCATTGAGTGTAGGCAGATCACGAAAGTATTCGGAAGCGTCGTGGCGAACGATAAGATTGATCTGACCGTCCGGTACGGCGAGATTATGGCACTTTTGGGAGAAAATGGTTCCGGTAAGACAACGCTCATGAACATGCTTTCCGGTATCTACCACCCAGATGCCGGTTCGATTCTGGTTGGAGGAAAAGAAGTCTCCATAAATTCGCCGGTAGATTCGAGAAATTTAGGAATAGGTATGATTCATCAGCATTTCAAACTGGTGGAAGTGTTCAGTGCGATGGAAAATATCGTGCTGGGAACCAAGGGAAAACGGCTGGGAAGAAAGGCGTTGCGGGAAAAAATTGAAGCGCTTGGACAGTCATTTGGACTTGAAATTGAACCGGAGAAAAAGGTCTACGACATGTCGGTCAGCGAGAAGCAGACGGTCGAGATCCTGAAGGTATTATATAGAGGCGCCCAGATCCTGATTCTGGACGAGCCGACGGCAGTCCTGACGCCGCAGGAGACGGAGCGTCTGTTTAAAATCCTGCGCCGGATGCGGGAACAGGGCTGTGCGATTATTATTATTACCCATAAATTAAATGAGGTCCTTTCTATCAGTGACCGTGTCACGATTCTGCGAAAAGGAAAGAGCATCGAGACGGTAGAAACCGCCGGATGTGATGAGAAGAAACTTACGGAGCTTATGGTTGGACGACCAATCAGCCTGAATATCGAGCGCCCGGAGATGGAGAAGAGAGAGACTATTTTGAAGATTGTCGATCTGACCGTCGATAAGAGTGACGGCGGCGTGGCGCTGGATGATATTTCTTTTGAGATTAAAACAGGCGAGATTCTGGGCGTTGCCGGTGTTGCCGGAAGCGGTCAGAAAGAACTCTGCGAGACGCTGACCGGGTTGATGGACGCGAAAAAGGGCGCTATTTTGTACCGTAAGGAAAATATCATCGGTAAGACTCCGGCGGAGATCATCCGCCTCGGAATCAGCATGAGTTTCGTGCCGGAGGATCGTCTTGGCATGGGACTGGTTGCTTCAATGGGTATGGTTGATAATATGCTGCTCAAGTCCTATTCGGAAGGGAAAGGATTGTTTGTAGACCGGAAACCGGCGAGGGAGATGGCAGAACGCCTGATCGGAGAACTGGGAATCGTGACGCCGGGCGTTGATACGCCGGTGCGTATGATGTCGGGGGGCAATGTCCAGAAGGTACTTTTGGGACGTGAGATTGAGTCGAGCCCGCAGGTGCTGATCACGGCTTACCCGGTGCGAGGGCTTGATATTAATTCTTCCTATCTGATTTACGACCTCCTGAATCAGCAGAAGAAAAAGGGCGTGGCGGTTGTCTATATCGGTGAGGATCTGGATGTGCTTCTGGAGCTTTCAGACCGGATCATGGTACTCTGCCATGGAAAGATCACGGGTATCGTGGATGCGAAGAAGCTCACGAAAGAACAGCTGGGACTGATGATGACCGGTACCGAGGCGGGCGAGCTGGGGCTGGATAAGAGTATGGCATCCGAAAAGAAGGAGGAACAGGCATGAAAGAACCGTGGATCCGCGTTGTAAAAAAGGCGGAACTTGGAAAAAGAGAAACTTTGATCCTCCGTCTGGAGGCGATCGTGCTGGCTCTGGTGGCAGGCGGATTCTTTATCCTGCTGATTGGGCAGAATCCATTTGTCATTTATCAGACGATTGTAACCGGAGCGCTGCGAAGCGAGATGGCGATACAGGCGACGGTCAAAATCATGATTCCACTTTTGATTGCGTCGCTGGGCGTGACGCTAGCATTTAAAATGAAATTCTGGAACATTGGAGCCGAGGGACAGATCATTATGGGCGGTATTTTTGCCTCGTATTTTGCACTGTTCCATGCGAACTGGAATCACTGGCTGCTGGTGATCGTGATGTTTCTGGCAGGCGCGATCGGCGGAGGTCTGTGGGGACTCATTCCGGCGTGGTTTAAGACCCGGTATGATACGAACGAGACGCTGTTTACGCTGATGTTAAACTATATCGCGCTGAATGTCATCGTATTTTTGAGAGAGGGCGCATGGCGTGACCCAGGTTCCCAGGGATATGCGAAGATTGCCCGTTTCAATAAGAATGCGGCGCTCGATAAAGTGTTCGGCATCCAGTTCGGCTGGGTGATTGCGCTGATTCTTGTGGTAGTGATAGCGGTTTACTTAAATCGTTCCAAGCAGGGATATGAGATCAGCGTTGTGGGAGAGAGCCAGGAGACAGCCCGCTATGCCGGCATGAATGTAAAAAAAGTGGTTCTGCGGACGATGTTTCTGTCCGGCGCTGTCTGCGGCATCGGCGGCATGGTGCAGGCGACCGGTTCGGATGTCACGCTGACGACGGCAGTTGCCGGAGGTGTCGGATTTACGGCGATCATCGTGGCATGGCTGGCACAGTTGAATCCGCCGGTGATTCTGCTGGTTACCTTTTTGTTCAGTGTGCTGGAAAAAGGAAGCAGCGTAGTTCAGTCTTCATTCGGATTGTCCTCGGACTGCGCGGATGTGCTGCAGGGAATCATCCTGTTCTTCATTCTGGGATGTGAACTGTTTATACGGTATCAATTTGTATTTCGCGGAAAAGGAGGTACACGCGCATGAGCAGCGAGATCGTAATTAAATTTCTGGTGGCGGCTGTATTGGCGGGTACGCCTTTCCTGTTTGGCACGGTTGGCGAAATTTTGAGTGAGAAGGTCGGACACCTGAATCTGGGTGTCGAGGGCATGATGTCGATTGGCGCGTGCGCCGGATTCATGGTCGGCTATCAGACGGATAACTTTGTTGCGGCGCTGTTAGCTGCGGCGGTGGCTGGAATGCTGTCGGCATTGATTTACGGTGTTTTGACTGTCACATTTATGGCAAATCAGAACGTAACGGGATTGACCCTGACGATTTTCGGTGTCGGATTAGCCAATTTTATCGGCGTCTTTATGCTGGAAAAATCAGAGAACGGCACCCTGAAACTTCCGGATGCGGTGACGGCACAGATGCGTAACATCCACATCCCGGGACTCAGTGATCTGCCGGTGGTCGGAGAATTATTATTTTCCTATAACCCGTTCGTTTATCTTGGAATCATCATCGCGATTGTGGCGAGTTTCTACTTATATAAAACACAGGTTGGTTTAAATGTGCAGGCGATCGGAGAAAATCCGGGCGCAGCAGATGCGGCAGGTATCGAAGTTACAAAGTGGAGATACATTAATATCCTGCTATCCGGTGCGATCTGCGGTATCGGCGGCGCATATTGCTCGATGATCATCAACGGCGGCGTGTGGCTGCGCGACAGCGTCGGCGGTCTTGGCTGGATTTCCGTTGCCCTCGTTATCTTCGCGGCGTGGAAGCCGATCAATGTTATTTACGGTTCCTTTATTTTCGGGGCGCTGCGCGTGCTGAAATACTATGTGCCGAAAAACACGTATGCGATTCCGACGGCATTTTTCGATGCCCTTCCGTTCATTATCACCGCATTGGTGCTGGTGATCGCGTCGATGCGTAAGAATAAAGGGGCACATATCCCGGCGCATCTGGGCGAGAATTATTTCCGGGAGGAACGGTAGGAAAATGAAGGGGAACTTATAGGATTTGTGGGAGGGCTGCAAAAAGTAGTCACATGAAATAATAAGGGAAGCCCTTGATAGGTGATGTCAGATGGCGGCTTGAGATGATAGGACGACATCAGAAATGATATAGAAATAATAGAAAAGACGGTTGTTTGTCAAAGATTTTAAAGGGATAGAACAGAAAGATCGGACGAAAACCGTCTTTTTCTGTTTGAAATGGAAGGAAAGGTTATAAAACGATGTGGCAGGTTCGGAAATTCAGAAGATAAAAGGAAGAATTTGAAAAATGAATTTCGGATATAGAAAGGCTGATGGGAGGAAAATCTATGATTGCATCGAAACAGATTGCAGAAAATTATGTGGAGACGGGCAGAAAAAAGGCGGAACTTCCGGTGTCTCATATGCTGATACTCGGCTTTTTCGCCGGAATGTTCATCGCGCTGGCAGGCGCGGGGGCTTCGGTTGCCTCGGCAGCAATGACAAATGCCTCGGCATCGCGGATTGCTTCGGCACTCGTATTCCCGGCAGGATTGGCGCTGGTGGTCTGCACCGGGGCGGAACTTTTCACTGGGAACTGCCTGATGACGATCTCGGCGCTGCAGAAACGGATTTCCGTGGGCGGGCTGTTTAAAAATCTTCTGTTTGTCTATCTGGGAAATCTGATTGGCGCGATCTTTGTGGCGGTTTTATTTGTCTACGGGCATATTCCAAGCCTGTACGGCGGCGATCTGGCGCAGGTTCTTCTGAATACAGCCGTTTCCAAGGTGACCCTGACTCTGCCGGAGGTGCTGTGCCGTGCGATCCTCTGTAATGTGCTGGTTTGTATTGCAGTCTGGGCGGCGATGAGCTCCGAGCAGGTATCTGGCAAAATTCTGGCGCTTTATCCGCCAGTGGCGATTTTCATTCTCTGCGGCTTCGAGCATTGCATCGCCAATATGTTTTACATCCCGGCGGGGCTGATGATCATGGGCGAGTACGGTCTGGCAGCGGAAGGGCTGACGATCGGAACCTTTATTTTCAATAATCTGATTCCGGCTACGATCGGAAATATGATCGGCGGGATGCTGGTGATTGGAGGCGGGTACTGGCTGGTGTATCTTCGGGGAACGAAAAATCGTGAAATAAAATGAATGCGTGAAAAAATGAAATAGGGCGAAAGGGTATTTTTGTCTGGTCTCCATGTTAGGTTTGGAGTCGGGTGGAGGTGCCCTTTTTGTATTAGAATGGATGAAAAGTTTGACTTCTATTCCCAAGGAATATCTATGTTTAGCTGATTCAATTTTATCAAACAGAACAAATGTTTGCAAAGACCTTTGGAATGTGTTATACTAAGCATAATTACAGGGAAGACTGTGACTATAATGACTATAAAATAAGTCAGCAGCGACATGATAAAACAGAGCAGAGTCAATGATAATTGAGGTACAGATATGGCGAAGCAATATATAAAGATACGAGGTGCCAATGAGCACAATCTGAAAAACATTTCCATTGATATTCCGAGAAATGAGCTGGTCGTCCTGACCGGACTTTCTGGTTCGGGTAAATCATCTCTGGCATTTGACACGATCTATGCCGAAGGGCAGCGGCGGTATATGGAGTCCCTGTCGTCCTATGCGCGTCAGTTCTTAGGTCAGATGGAAAAGCCGGATGTCGAGAGCATCGAGGGCTTGTCCCCGGCGATCTCGATCGACCAGAAATCGACGAACCGGAATCCGCGTTCGACGGTCGGCACAGTGACGGAGATCTATGATTATATGCGTCTTTTGTACGCACGGATCGGTATTCCGCATTGCCCGAAGTGCGGTCGTGAGATCCGCCGTCAGACGGTCGATCAGATGGTTGACCAGATCATGGCGCTGCCGGAGCGCACGAAGATCCAGCTTCTTGCCCCGGTCGTGCGCGGGCGGAAAGGACGCCACGAGAAAGTGCTGGAGCAGGCAAAGAAGAGCGGTTATGTCCGTGTGCGGGTGGACGGCAGCTTATACGAGCTTTCCGAGGAGATCACGCTGGATAAAAATATCAAGCACAATATTGAGATTGTGGTCGATCGCCTGGTGGTCAAGCCGGGGATTGAGAAACGCCTTTCGGATTCGATTGAAACGGTCATGGGTCTCTCCAATGGTCTGATGCTGACCGATACGGCGGTGCGGGATGAAAACGGCGAAGAAAAGCACGATACCCTGACGTTCAGCCAGAATTTTTCCTGCCCGGACTGCGGTATCAGCGTGGATGAGGTCGAGCCGCGCAGCTTCTCTTTCAACAACCCATTTGGTGCGTGCCCGGACTGCTTCGGTCTGGGATATAAGATGGAGTTTGACGAGGATCTGATGATTCCAGACAAGAGCCTGAGCATCAATCAGGGTGCGATCACGGCGATGGGATGGCAGTCCTGCACGGACAAAACGAGCTTTTCCGGCGCGATCTTAAATGCATTGGCAAAAGAATACGATTTCAGTCTGGATACCCCGTTTGAAGATTATCCGAAGGAGATCCATGATATTTTAATTTACGGAACCGGCGGCAAGGTTGTGAAGGTGTATTACCGTGGACAGCGTGGCGAGGGAATTTATGATATTGCCTTTGAGGGGCTGATTCAGAGCATGAACCGCAAATACCGTGAGACGTTCTCTGATTCAATGAAGGCGGAATATGAGACATTTATGCGGATCACGCCGTGTCCAGCCTGCAAGGGGCAGCGATTAAAGAAGGAATCTCTGGCAGTCACGGTTGGTGGGAAAAATATTTTCGAGGCGACCGATATGTCGATCGTCAAATTCCGCGAATTTATCGATGCGCTGGAGTTGACGTCGATGCAGCAGGCGATTGGTGCGCCGATTTTGAAAGAGATTCGGGCGAGGATCAGCTTCCTTATCAATGTCGGTCTGGAATACCTTTCCCTGTCGCGTGCGACTGGCACGCTGTCCGGCGGCGAGGCGCAGCGAATCCGTCTGGCAACCCAGATCGGCTCCGGTCTGGTCGGTGTGGCATATATTCTGGACGAGCCGAGTATCGGACTTCACCAGCGGGACAACGACAAGCTTCTGGATACCCTGAAACACCTGCGAGATCTGGGAAATTCAGTTTTGGTGGTTGAGCATGACGAGGATACGATGCGCGCGGCAGACTGTATCGTGGACATCGGTCCGGGCGCGGGCGAACACGGCGGCGAGGTCGTGGCGATCGGCACAGCGGAAGAGATCATGAAAAATGAAAAATCGATCACCGGCGCATATTTGAGCGGGCGCATTCAAATTCCGGTGCCGTCCGAGCGGAGAAAACCGGCCGGCTGGCTGACGGTGAAAGGCGCAGCGGAAAATAATCTTAAAAATATCGACGTCAAATTCCCGCTGGGCGTGATGACCTGCGTCACCGGCGTTTCCGGTTCGGGAAAGAGCTCACTTGTCAATGAGATTCTTTATAAAGCGCTGGCAAAGAAGCTGAACCGAGCACACACGATTCCGGGAAAACATAAATCCATCGAGGGCGTCGAGCAGCTCGATAAGATTATCGCGATCGACCAGTCTCCGATCGGGCGGACGCCGCGTTCCAATCCGGCAACCTATACGGGGGCATTTGATCTGATCCGGGATCTGTTTGCGGCATCTACGGATGCCAAGGCAAAAGGCTACAATAAAGGACGTTTCAGCTTCAATAAAAAAGGCGGGCGCTGTGAGGCGTGCTCCGGCGACGGCATCATCAAGATCGAGATGCATTTCCTGCCGGATATCTATGTGCCGTGTGAGGTCTGCGGCGGCAAGCGCTATAACCGGGAAACGCTGGAGGTCAAATATAAAGGGAAAAGCATCTATGATGTCCTCAATATGACGGTCGAGGAGGCGATGAAATTCTTCGAAAATGTGCCCTCCATACACCGGAAGATTGCGACACTCTACGATGTAGGACTTTCCTATATCCGCCTGGGACAGCCGTCCACCGAGCTGTCCGGCGGTGAGGCACAGCGAATCAAGCTGGCGACGGAGCTGAGCAAGCGTGGAACCGGCAAGACGATCTATATTCTGGACGAACCGACTACGGGACTTCATTTTGCCGATGTACACCGTCTGATTGAGATATTAAGACGTTTGTCGGATGGTGGAAATACCGTGGTTGTCATTGAGCATAACCTGGATGTCATCAAAACTGCTGACTACCTGATCGACATCGGACCGGAAGGCGGCGAGGGCGGCGGAACCGTGATTGCGAAAGGAACACCGGAAGAGGTGGCAGCGACGCCGGGATCGTATACGGGGAAGTATGTGAAGAAATATTTAAATGTTTAGGACAATAAGCGGGAATCCTAGGCAATTCAATTACCGAGATGAAAGCGCAGGGTGTGCATATCTGCACAATGCAAATAGTATAATAATTCTCATCCTTTGCTCTCAGTTGAGAAGCCCCACCTCTTTAGGTGGCAAGTAATAACAAATTTGTCTCAGTGGGAGTTAGGTCTCCGATTGAGATAAACGCTCCGCGAGGATGCGCAGTGATTCTGCATAGAATATGCATTTTTACTTGCGGATAGGAATTTTCTGCACTGAAAATTCCGTACGATATCATACTGGTAGCGGATTTTGCCGATGCTTCGCTGACCAGAATCACGCGCCAAGTCTCACGGATGTTCGACTTGAATTGAATCGAAAAGTATTTTTCTGGAAAAAGTGCCTGAAAATACCGTAAAAATGGCTTGTCTTTAATTGCCGGGTATTTTATAATAAAAGTTACAGGAATTGACAGGAAGAGAACGTGGTATAGCTGCTGAACAGATTGCGACCGGTTATTTTTCGATTGGCGGCGATGGGGCTGGAACGGAGTGATTACCTGCGGCAGCAGTATGACTGTTACAGTTCACATGTTGTGCAAGCGTGTGACCATAAATCCTGGAAGTTGATTCGAAGCTACAAGTTGATGAAGTACGGATCGCAGCATAAAATTATAGGAGGAATACTCGTGGAGAAAGAGATGATCATTGTACTGGACTTTGGCGGACAGTACAATCAGTTGATTGCCAGAAGAGTAAGAGAGTGTAACGTATATTGTGAGGTTCATCCTTACACCCTGCCGCTGGAAAAAATCAAAGAGATGAACCCGAAGGGTATCATTTTCACCGGCGGACCGAACAGTGTATACAAGGAGGAATCTCCGAGATGTTCAAAGGAAATCTTTGATCTGGGAATCCCGGTACTGGGTATCTGCTATGGCGCACAGCTGATGTCCTACCTGTTAGGTGGCGAGGTTGCCACAGCACCGGTCAGCGAATACGGAAAGACTGAGGTAGAGGTAGACACAACATCTAAGCTGTATGAGGGTGTATCCCCGAAGACCATATGCTGGATGAGCCATACCGACTATATTTCCAAGATGCCGGAAGGTTTCCGTGTGACAGCCCATACTCCGGTCTGCCCGATTGCAGGTATGGAAAATGAAGAAAAAGGCTGGTACGGCATCCAGGCACATCCGGAGGTACTTCATACACAGGAAGGCTCCAAGATGCTGCATAACTTCGTATACAGTGTCTGCCATTGTGCAGGTGACTGGAAGATGGATGCGTTCGTAGAGAAATCCATCGAAGAAATCCGTAAAAAAGTAGGAAATGGTCGTGCCCTTCTGGCTCTGTCCGGCGGTGTAGACTCTTCCGTAGCAGGCGTCCTGATGGCAAAAGCGATCGGCGACCAGCTGACCTGCGTATTCGTCGATCATGGTCTGCTTCGTAAAAACGAGGGTGACGAGGTAGAGGCAGTATTTGGTCCGAACGGTCCGTACAAGCTGAACTTCATCCGTGTCAATGCACAGCAGCGTTTCTACGACAAGCTGGCAGGTGTAACCGATCCGGAGCGCAAGCGTAAGATCATCGGCGAAGAGTTCATCCGCGTATTTGAGGAAGAAGCAAAGAAGATTGGCAAAGTAGATTACTTCGTACAAGGTACGATTTACCCGGATGTAATTGAGTCCGGTCTTGGAAAATCCGCTGTTATCAAGTCCCACCACAACGTAGGCGGACTTCCGGAACACGTAGATTTCAAGGAGATCATCGAGCCGCTGCGTATGCTGTTTAAAGATGAGGTCCGCCGCGCCGGTCTGGAGCTTGGTATTCCGGAAAATCTGGTATACCGTCAGCCGTTCCCGGGTCCGGGACTTGGCGTTCGTATCATCGGTGAGGTAACCGCAGAGAAGGTACGCATCGTACAGGATGCAGACGCTATCTACCGCGAGGAGATCGCAAAAGCAGGTATCGATCGCACACTCGGTCAGTACTTCGCAGCTCTGACCAATATGCGTTCCGTAGGCTGCATGGGCGATGTCAGAACCTATGACTATGCCATCGCACTTCGTGCCGTCCTCACATCCGACTTCATGACCGCAGAATCCGCAGAACTTCCGTGGGAAGTACTTGGAAAAGTCACAAGTCGAATTGTCAATGAGGTAAAAGGTGTAAACCGCGTACTGTATGATTGTACGGGGAAACCGCCGGCTACGATTGAGTTTGAATAATCCACACGATCATAAGAACACAGTATTTATGCGGGTTGCAAGCAAATTTGCTTAGTGACCGACAACAAAATGGCAACATTTTACGATTATTCAAAAGATAAAAATTTTATTTCATAACGTATATAAAGAAACCTTACTGATTTTCAGGAGTAAAAAACTGAATATCGGTAAGGTTTTTCTTTTCTCTTATTTTTCTTTTTTAGTCAATTCTTTTACGAGGTAATCACTCAGTTCCTGAGAGGGTACCTTGGCACGTTTCTGGTAAGTATCCAGTTCCGGGTACTTATATCTCCATTCATCATATTCTTCCTTGCTGATTTCACCGTTTTCCAGCTTGTCAGCTTGTTCCATCCATGCACGAAGCATTTTATCGGCAGAGGAGCCGGGAGCAGATATGGAAGAGTCAAGGCAGAGATGAGGCTGTCCATCTACATTTTTCATCTTTAGACCATACATATCTTCCAGTGCAAATAGTGTGTGCATCAAACCTATGTGAGTATCAATATCCGGCACTGTTAAAGCATGAGTATTGACATCAAAAATCTGAGACATTTGTTTTACAAGATCAATCTTAGGAACTCTGGCTTCAGATTCATACTGAGCCATGCGGACATC